>Ga0193728_1001975_pt1 | contig 10611 bp, 8 predicted proteins | sample U1c1metaG_FD_143037 | JGI IMG/M metagenome (GOLD analysis project Ga0193728, IMG submission 143037) | Soil microbial communities from a riparian zone of the East river system, Colorado, United States - U1c1 | ecosystem: Environmental > Terrestrial > Soil > Riparian zone | place: USA: East River... | reverse complement strand
ATCATCATCGGCGAGCAGAATGAGCATCCCGCCGCCGTCGGCGTGCATCGCCCGGTCTGCGCCGGTCGGCCCATTCTCGGTTGGCACGTTCTCGGTTGGCGCGTTCTCGGCCGGCGCGTTCTCGGCCGGCGCGTTCTCGGCCGGCGCGTTGTCGGCGGGCACGTTCTCGACCGGCACGTTCTCGACCGGCACGTTCTCGACCGGCACGTTCTCGGTCGCCGCCATCTTCCGAAGTAGTATGGGCTTCACGAGTTCGAACGCCGACCGCACCGCCGCGACCATGCTCTCCACCTGGTCGAATCCTTCGCTTATCCGCGCGTGAACCTCCAACGCCTGCGATGTCGACTGCACGGCGACCGCACCCACCGCAGCGCTGCTCGACTTGAGGCTATGCGCGCAGCGCCGCAGCGCGACCAGATCGCGCTGCGCGAGCGCCCCGTCCATGGCCACGATTTGCGCCTCAGTATCGCGCATATACGTGTCGACAATATCCGCCAACTCGCCGCCCATCAATTCACTCAGCTGGGCAAAAATCGCAGGATCCAGCGTCGAATCAAGCATCGGCGGCAAGTCGAGCGCCAAGGCGCCCTTCACGCCGTTGGTGGCGCGACTGCCGGCCGTCGGAACCGCGACTTCCTCAGTCGCCGCGGCGGCCGGCGCCGTCGCGGATGAGGACTTGAGCCACGGCGCCAGCACCACTGCCAGTACATCGCGCTTTATTGGCTTTGCGACATAGTCGTCCATCCCTGCCGCCAGGCATTTCTCTCGATCTCCGAACAACGCATTCGCCGTCATGGCGACGATCGGCACACGAGGCCGCGGAGCGCCGTCGTGAGCAGCGGCCTCCCAGGCGCGCACCTTTCGCGTCGCCTCGTAGCCGTCCATCACCGGCATCTGACAATCCATGAGGACCAGGTCGAATGGCTCCGCTTGAATCGCCGCGACTGCAGCTTCGCCGTTTTCCGCAATCGAGGCCGCGATTCCAAACGTCTTCAACATGCGCAGCGCCACTTGCTGATTGACTCGATTATCCTCCACCAGCAATACGCGCGCACCCGCGCTCCAAGCTTCGACGGGCGTCGGTTTGAGCACCGGTCCTGTCAGCGTGATTCCCTGCACCCGCGCCATGGCACTTTCCAGTTGAGTCTTGCGCACGGGCTTGGCGAGCCATGCGGACACACCCAGTGCGTCCGCCTCCTCGACCCGATCGCCGAGCGAGCTCAAGACCACGCACGGCGTGTTGGCGATTGCGGCATCGGCGCGCAACGCACGCAGGAAGCCCATGCCGTCCACATCCGGCATTTGATAGTCGAGCAATACCAGGTCGAAGGGTGTGCCGTCCGCTACGGCCGTGCGCACCGCCTGAAGGCCCGCCTGCGCGGAAGCGACGCTTTGCGCGTGCGCATGGGGAGGCTCCAAATAGTGTTCGAGTATGCAACGATTGGTTGCATTGTCATCAACGATCAAAACTCGCGGCGCGCGCAGATTCTCCGGTGCCACCGCCGGCATCGCGGCGCCCGCCGCCTGTTCAGCCGATCCGCCGGCGCGAAACGCCAGCGGCAGAAATACGCTGAATGTCGAACCGCGGCCGGGTTCGGAAGTCACCTTCACGGTACCGCCCATGGTGTCGATCAAGCTCTTGGTGATCGCGAGGCCCAGTCCGGTTCCGCCGTATTTGCGCGTCGTCGACGCGTCTGCCTGGGTAAACACCTGGAACAAGTGCTCGCGCGCGATGTCCGACATGCCGATGCCGGTGTCCTGTATGAGAATTTGAATCATGGCGGCGCCGGCAGTTGCGGCCGCCGTGCCTGGCGCGGCGACGGGCGGCTCCCGCATCCGAATCCCCAACAGCACTTCGCCCCGCTCGGTGAATTTCACCGCGTTGCCGACCAAATTCGCCATGATCTGCCGCAACCGCAGCGGATCGCCTGTGAGCACCGCGGGCACATTGTTGTGAATCGCGCAGGAAATTTCCACGCCCTTGGCGTTCGCCTGCCGGCTGAACAGCGTCGCCACCTCTTCCGCGAGCGGTCTGAGCTCCACATCGACATGCTCCAGGACGAGTTTGCCTGCATCGATCTTCGAGTAGTCGAGAACGTCGTTGATCAATGCCAGCAGCGCGTCCGCCGAGTGGTGCGCGGTCTCGAGCATGCTGCGCGCGTCCGTGCCGAGTGATTCCATCTGCAACAGTTCTAGCATTCCAATGACGCCGTTCATCGGCGTGCGAATCTCGTGGCTCATGTTCGCCAGGAACTCGGATTTGGTTTTCGCGCCCGCCTGACTGCTCTTCAATGCAGTCGCAAGTTCCGCCGTGCGCGACGCCACTTTGTTTTCCAATTCTGTCCGGTGCTCACTCGCCTGATGCGCCAGCGCCTCGAGTTCCGCGAGCATCCCGTTGAACGAATGAACGAGCCGGCCCACCTCATCCTGCCCCGCCGCCCGGACCCGCACGCTGAAATCGCGAGTGCGGGACACCACGGTCGCGGCGCGGTCCAATTCCAGGATCGGGTCCGAGATCACGCGCTGGAACATCGAAGCGGTGAGCAGTGCGACGCCGAGCGCACCGACCAACACCCCTAAAAACACCAGGGCGCCATGCCACAGCTGCGCGCGCAGTTCCTTCGAGGTTGCCTCGATGCGCACCGTACCGATCGACTCGCCGAGCGTGACATCAGCCTGGACTTGAATGTCGGCATGTGCGTCGGCGGAGCCCCAAGCCGCAAGCTGTGTACCGTCCTTTTGCGCGATTGATGCCCCGGTGACGGCGGCGTCCACCCGCAGCGCGTTCAATACCTTGCTGGCGGCTTCCGTATCGTTGAAGGCCAGCGCCGCCGCACCGTTGAGCGCGGCCATGTCTGCGTGCATTTGCAGCCGGTGCACGAGCGCGTTGCTGCCGGTGTGATACTGGGTATAGGCGTTGATACCGCCAGAAATGGCCAACGCGACGATCCCGGCCACGCTCGCCAGGAGCATCAACTTGGCCCGGATCGGCACTGAGGTAAGCCAGCTCTTCATGGGGAGCCCAACTGTTCAACCTTGGATGCCAGCGCCAGCAGACTCGAACTCATCTTCAAGCCCGCGAGCCGCGCGTTGTCGAGATTGATGATGAAACGCAGGCGATTGTCCTTGAAGAACAGCTCGATCATGCCGCCATGGTGAGCAAAGTCGCGTGCATCGCTCACCGTCAATGCATACGCCGGAGCGCTTGCGGCCAGACTCGTCGCCCCGACGGTGGTCATGTCGATATAGATGATGCTGCAATCATCGGCGCGCTGCGAGGGACCCAAGGAGCGAACCTCAACGTGACGCGCGCCGATGAGTTTGCCGCTCACGTCACGCTCAATCAGATCACGCACACCGGGCGCGCCGATGAAGCACATCGTCAGCACGTACGCGGGTGCGGACGCCGGCCATACCGTGAGCTTCGCGAAATTGAACAGATAGACGGCCTTGAACTGCTCCGTGGCGTCATCATCCGCAAGAGCGGTGGCCGGGCAGCCCAAGCCCAGCGCAACAGCGACGAAGGAAGCCCACAGCAGGCGCCAGTGGACCGGCCTCACGTGCGCTCCTGCTGCGAAGAGGCTGGCGCCATGTCAAAACTTCCAGCTGATTTTCGCGTAAGCGCCGCGTTGCACTTGTGATGAATTGACACCGGCCCGAGGGTCCAGGGATTCGACGTGCCGATCGCGAAGCAGATTTTGGCCGACGAGGCTCAATGCCATCGCGTCTGTGGGCTGCCAGCTAAACTGCGTGTCGACGCGTGTGTAGGAGGGTAGTTGCTGGGCCGGCAGCCGGCCAACGTAATATGCGGCCACATTCCATGACAGCGTGCGAGACAGGTTGAGCGCCGAGCGCAGCTGGGCCTGATGGCGCGGACTCGATCCCTCCGTGTTCGCGACGGTCGTGACGTCCTGAGAGCCGGGATCAGTGTGTAGGTTCATGCGCAACAGCGCATATCCCGGACTCAAGATCCAGCGGTCGGAGACGCGTATTTTCGTGCTCAGCTCCAGTCCGTCGGTCGAGCCATGAACGCGATTTCCCTGATTGAGCGGGATATCCGTGAAGGGTTCCGGACTGGTTTCTGGGTGCGGCGCGCCTGGCTCGATGCTGCGCAAGTTTCGGTAGCGGTTATGGAACGCGGTCAGATCGATGGACATCCAAGTGCTTGCCTGGACTCGATAGCCAAGCTCTTGCGCAAACAGATATTCCGACTTCTGCTGCGGATTGCCTTCGATCGTCGCGACCGCGGGCGATCCGTCCGGTAGGGAGAATGCCGCGAGATTGAAATCGGCATTCGCATCGCGCAATGAGGGCGTGCGGGCGGATTCGGAAACCGCCGCCCAGAACGTGTGCCGAGTACTGGGCGTGAAGGCCATGCGCACGCTCGGCTCGATTTCGAAGCCGGTAAACTGGTTGTGCTCCACCTTGCTTCCCATGGTCAAGGTCAGGCGATCCGGATGCAGCGTGATCTCATCTTGGATAAACGCGCTGAACAGGTGCAGGTCCATGTCGGCCGGAGAAAACTCCTGATCGATGGTGCCCACCGTGCGATCGGCGGCATAGCGATACCCCGCTCCCCATACGAGATTGTGGCGCGAGCCGACTCGCGCATTCTGATGGAAGTCGATGTCGATGGTGTCGCAGGTTTCATCCAACTGCCCGCCCAAGCGCTTGTACCGGTCGACGTAGACCTGCAGCGTCGTTTCGGTACCGCCATAGTGCAGATGACTCCAACGCCCCAGGACATTGCCTCCGGACAAAGTCGTCGTGCGCGTCACATTTTCGTTGTCCGGGGGCGAAAAGGACACTATGTGACCGATGACCGTGCCCTCGCTGCCCGAGTAGATGTCGCCCTGAAGTGTCACCAAATCCGCGTCGAAGAGGCGGCCATCCAGCCTGAAGCCGCCGTGCAGCAGGTGCCAGGCGTCCGAACCAGGACCCGTCACCGCGGGAAGATCGTCGACGTCGAGATACTTGGCAAATACCCGATAGCTGATATCGCCGAGCATGCCGCCGTTCTGAACCGTCCCGAACGCGCGACTTTCGGTTCCGCTGCCCGCGGTTACCAGCGCTCCTTGCGTGTCTGCCGCGGATTTGGTGATGACGCTGATCACGCCGTTGACCGCGTTCGAGCCCCATACGGTCGCCCCCGGACCGCGAATGACCTCGATCCGCTCGATGTCCTCTAGGGGGACGTCCTGAGTGTCCCAGTTCACGCCGTCTTGCGACGGGGTGAAGACAGTGCGCCCATCGATGAGCACCAAAAGCTTGTTCGAGAACTGATGGTTGAAGCCACGTGAAGAAATAGCCCAGGTATTGGCGTTGATCTGCGCCACATCCAGGCCCGGCACCATGCGCAGCAAGTCCGGGATGTTCAACGCGCCGGAACGACGAATGTCATCCTGATTGATGACGAAGATTGCGGCTGCCGCTTGCGAGAGTTTTTGCTCGCGCTTGGAAACTGATGTCACTTCCATGTTCATCAACGATTCCAGGCTGATCTGATAGAGATCGCCCGAAGTCTCGTTCTGGGGTACCTGGTCCGCGAGCACCCGCGCGCCGGCCAGCGAGCATGCCAGTATTAGAATCCAACGGGGTAGAATTCCCCTGGAACGTGGCATGGTGTGTGTGCTCGGTAGGCGGTGCGACGCCTAGACCGCGGATATCACAAGAATTCGGCGGCACGCGCGATTTCTTGATCTTGGCCACCGGTATATTTTGCACTGCGGGTCGCGAATGCGACGCAGTCTTGTAGGGGAATCTCTACTGTTGCATCAATGCGCCGCGAATCAATCGCTGAGTGTGGCGCCGCCGTCGGCAACGATGAGCTGGCCCGTGACAAAACTGGCGGCTTGCGACGCGAGGAAGACCGCGACGCCCGCAATTTCCACGGGTTGGCCGATGCGGCGCAAAGGCGCGCGCGGATCGAAAAGCCGATTGGCCATCGAGATTCTCCATGAATCTACCGAAGTCACGCCGCCTCGAGGATCTCATGCTGATACACCGGCACGGCCCGATCCGAGAGCAGGTCTTGAAGCTCCTTTCTGCTGCGATTCTCCGGCGTGAGCCATGCCTCAACGTGCTCGGGCTTCAAATTGATGATGCAGCGATCATGACCCGCCGCCGCGACGTCCGCCGGCGGCTCATCGGTGATGGCTGCAAATCCCCGTTGGTCCGGCTCCTTGGGGTCGGTCCAGTGCGACCACAGGCATGCGATGTACATCGTTTGTGCCGGTTCCGGTTTGAACTGCAGCACCACATTCTGTTCGCGTTCTCCCGCCTTCAGTTCCCGATGCTGCATCGCGTGCAATTTCACATTCTCATAAAAGCTCTCCACCACCATGATGGCGTGGTGAGATCCGAACTGCTCACCCCAGAATTTCTCCAAATTGTCACGCCGCGCGTTATACAGGCCCGGGAATTGCCTGTCGTAGTACGCCGGCTTGCCCGCGGGCCGACAGAAATAGCGCATCGGCGTCAATAGATTCCCGCCCTCCCGGCGGATGATCACGCCGGCATGAACCAAAGGGAAAATGCGATTGTCCTCAGGATTCGGCTCGATGTTTCGCAGGCCTGAGAGTTTGGTCGATAACGCCGCGATTTTACCAGTGGCGATCCGTACTTCCTCTCGCGCTTTCTTCGTTTCTTTCTCGTTGAGCGATCGCTCCGCGTTGACCAGGCGTGTCTTTTGCGAGAACAGATCCGTCTCAAGCTTGCTGGCCACTCTGGAGCGATATTCATCGATCGCGGCCTTGATCCGACGCTCTTGATCGTTGGCCGGCTCATCAAAATTCGCCTCAAATCCACGGGAGATATTGACTCCCGGATCCTCGAGCCTGCGAAAGAACAGCCTTTCGACTTCCGAATAGTCCAGCCGAATTCCCAACTGCCGGCTGAGTTTGCGGGCCATTTGCACGACTTGAGCGGAATAGCACATATCTGAAACTCTAGGCCCGCTTAGCCTGCGGCTACGAGCGACACAGGGAAGTCAGCCACCCCGGTGCCGCAAGGCCCTCAAGGCCCGGCACATCGCGCAACTAGTCGCCGGTTTGGTTAGGCGACCTGTTGCTGCTGGAGTCGCGAGTCCACCGCGGCTTCGGCGGCTACCCAATCCTGGACTTCGTTGCCTGCCGCAAATCCGCGCCGCTCAGCTAAGAGGTAGGCCTCTGCTGCCACCAGCCGGCGCCGATCCTCGGGGTCAATCGCCGTGAGACCGGCCGCCCCGGACCGCGACTCCAAGACCTTCATCACCGCGCTGCCCGTCAGCTCCGATGCCACCGCCTTTCGCCTCGCCTTCTTAACAGGGGATACGCGCTTCGTCACCATCAGTTCCTCCTTAAAGTCTCCCTACGGGGAGTCTTTTGGGTGGGGTGCACACGCACCCCACTTCAAGGTAACTATATAACTGCCTGGCACGCATCTCTGCAAGAGCCAGACCAATACGAATGCGGCGAAGCACCACCATTACTCGCCGACGCTTTACCCGATGGTATAGGCCGCGAATGCGGCTTTAAGTCGCGGCCGCAGTCGGCCGGCGAGAGATCAGCGGCTTCCCGTTTCTCCGGCGGAGGCCGTGTCCGGCACCAACTCCCTATAAGAGACATAGCCATTTGAACCGCTTTTCGCGCGCTGCATGGCAATGTCAGCATTGATGATCAATTGTTCTCCGGTCGTGCCGTTATCCGGATAAGAGGCGATGCCGATGCTCGCGTTGATGACTCGTTGTGGGTGCTTGCCCATGTCAATAGGCCGGTCAATACTCTTCAACAAGCCGGCGGCAATTCGCCCGACATTCTCGTCGCCCTGCGGATTCACCAATAAATACAGAAATTCATCGTCACGGTTACGGCACACCGCATCTTCGGCGCGAGCATGTTGAAACAGGCGTCTTCCGATCTCCCTCGATGCGCGGCTGGCTTCGGCACGAGCTTGCGCGTCATCAATGGTTTCGAAGCCGTCCAACTTGAGGAGCATCAGCGTCAGCGTCCAATTGTGGCGTTTGGCCAGGGCAATGGCGTGCGCCACCCGGTCGTCGAATAGATCGCGATTCGGCAGACCCGTCGCGGAATCTCGCAACGTACCCCGATGAGCCATTTTCTCGTCTTCCTGCGCGGTCACCAAGGCCGCTTCAGTATGGGCCAAGGCGTTTTGGGACTCGGCCAACGCGATGCGAGCCTGCGCTTTCACTTCGGCAATGCCGTCGATCAAGGATTCGGTGAGTGCGTACAGGTCATTGGCGCATTCCTGGACTTCGCGTTGGACCCTTTCGTTGTTCGCCAGCGTCTTATCCGCCGACAGCGAGCTCGCGCCGAGCGCTTTCCTATTCTTCGCGACGTCGTTGGACGAGCCAAGGTTATCTGCGCACAATTCCAGTTTTTCTTTGACGTCGTGTGATTGATCCACGGCCAGCACCAGTGAAGCGGGCTCGTTCACGGGACTGGCGGTGGGATTCCGATCTGATGTCATGTGGCTTGCTGATGTGCGCGCAGGCCCACCCCTGGCATAGGCATTCCGCTCCTGCCATCTTAAGCAATGCTTGGAGGCCGCGTCTGTGCGCTGGCGAGCTTACGGACCTGAAGGTCAATTGTAAGCCCGGTGCCGCGGCCCTTAAGCCTCTGCAGCGTAGCGATTCGGTTGCGTCGGCTCCACGCAGAAGATGATCAGGACGACCCAGCCGATCACCGGAAAGAAGTATAAGAGTTGCCACCACCCGCTTCGATCGGTGTCGTGCAGGCGGCGCGCCGCAACCGCAAGGCTGGGCAGGAAAGTCGCGAAGGAGAAGACCGCGGCCAGGTTATAACTGACCACTCGAAGCGCCGCCGTTGCGATCAGAGTAAATACAAACCACCACCAAAACTCAGGCCTCGATGCGCAGCCGTTGAAATCCGCATATTTGACGAAACAGATTTTGACCGCAGCGACAAAGTGCATCATTTCCTCGAGCCGATTATTCCATAACGGGAGGAAACGAGCTTTTTTTCAGGGCTTTAGGGCGGCCGAATCGAGCTGCGCAATTCTGGCCGTTTGAGCCTCGATGAGGGCGCGGGCGAAGATCAACTCAGCGCAGGCCGAGCGCGCGTCGGCAAGACTTCCAGGCGCACCAAAGAATCCTTGTTCAGAGATGTTGCGAAGGACTCGATCACTCACCGACACGGGTGTGCGCGTGTTCGGGCTTTGGAATTCCATAGTCATTGCAAGAGCTTGCGCCGCTGACAGGTGCGGTTATGTCGATTGCCCCGCTGTTTGGATGATCGCCGCTGTGGAACAGTTCAAGGAATGCGCATAAGACTACAGCCGGCAGCCGGCAGATGCTCTTATATCGATCGCTCGATTGCCACGCTTGTCAACTGCCGCCCGCAGCCTACTTCGTTGATTCGCCACAAAACATTCTCATTATTTAAATCACCGCCGATTGATCTTTGTTGGATCAACAAGAAGCGCATTGCGCCTACAGCCGTTGAAGCGGATACCGGGTCGCCAATGGCCTTCGCCGGTGAGACTGTCCGTGTGCGGCGCTACGTCGCTTCATCCGGCTGGAGAATTGAATGTCGAACGAAACCCAAGGTGGAAATATGAATGAGCCCGGTGGATCAGGGAAGACTGATCCCAACCGCGCGCCCGAGGCGCCGAAGACCGGTCAGCAGTCACAAGATATGCCGCGGCAAACTGACAAGGGTGCCAATCAACAGGGGGGCTCGGATCAGAAGAGCGGCCAACAATCGCAGGGCGGATCATCCAAGGAGAGCGACAGTACGAAACAGGCGGGGTCACCCAAAGTAATCTAACGGTACCCGGGAAGCGATGTCGGGGGCGTTCTGCCCCGACATCAATTCTCTTTAAGGAACGGCCAGGCGCAACGCCTGCCCCGCGGACCGCGTCGTTGCTCCCCCCGGACACACGCAATTCCAAATGGCCTTGACGCTCGGCTCGCCGAAGCGTATTTGCAGTGGGCTTGAAGAAGCTGGTTAGGCAAAACGTCGAAATATATCGTTCCAACGGGAGGCTTCAATGTACAAATCAATTCAATTCATTTCGGCCGGTGCTGCGCTGCTTGGTTTGAGCGGATGGGCGTGGGCTGCCGACCCGCCTGCCGCGGGTGCGCCTGCGGTGCACCATGCCGCAACCGCCGACGCCACCAAGCCCGCTCCGACGGATGATGAGCTGGTCGCGAGCGCCATGAAGGCGGCACCGAAGAAAGTCGCCGAGAGTGCCACCATCGTGGCCCCCGACCCGAAAGGCGGGATGCGCACACTGCGTAAAGGAACGAATGGCTTTACGTGTATGCCTGACAATCCTGAAACGCCGGGGCCTGATCCGATGTGCTGGGACAAGAACTCGGGTGACTGGATGGACGCGTATCTCAATCACAAGACGCCGACAGGGAAAGTCGGATTGATGTACATGATGGCCGGTGGTACCGATGCCAGCAATACAGATCCGTACGCTAAGAAACCGAGTGCCTCCAACCATTGGATCAAGACGGGCCCGCACATCATGATCGTCGGCGCCGATGCCGGTTTTTATGATACCTATCCGAAGAGCGCGGATCCCGACACGAAGATCCCCTACGTGATGTGGGCCGGCACGCCCTATCAGCATCTGATGGCACCC
>Ga0193728_1001974_pt1 | contig 10611 bp, 1 predicted proteins | sample U1c1metaG_FD_143037 | JGI IMG/M metagenome (GOLD analysis project Ga0193728, IMG submission 143037) | Soil microbial communities from a riparian zone of the East river system, Colorado, United States - U1c1 | ecosystem: Environmental > Terrestrial > Soil > Riparian zone | place: USA: East River... | reverse complement strand
CTAGGAATTTAGGGTAATTTAGGAAGGTTTTATAATAATGGCTATAGGCTAGCGGTTAGGAATACTTACTTTACCTTATATCTATATAATTATAAGTACTAGCTAGAAAGAATAGAAAGAAAAAGCAAGGCGTAGAAGTAAGATAATACGTTAAATACTTACTATAAGCGTTGCTTAACTTTTAATAGGCCGCGATTAGTTAAGAAATCTTTTAAGACTAGATAGGTATAATTAGAAGCCACTATAGCTGCTTTATCTGTAAAAACTAGAGTAGGAGGCGGGTTATATTTATAGCCTTCGCGAAGGTATAGAGGGACGTTTTTTAACGCTATCTTAAAGTCTTTACGAGTTCTCTAGCGCTTATATCTTAGGGCTTATTAGTAGGTAGTATAATACGGTGGACTTAATAAAGAATTTTGTGTATAATTATATAGAGAATTAGTTAATAGGTTAGGGGAGAAGGTAGGCAATTAGAGCGAGTTAGACCTTTTAGTATATAAATATGCTAAAATAGTAATATTAACGCGTTACGCTAACTATTTTAGGCTTAGGCTATCTATTAAATAGCTTATAACAAACTTAACTTAGTTAAACTTTTAAGGATAGAATCTAGGTATTCTACCTGCCCTCTTAGTACTATACTTGCTATTAATATTAAAGTATAGTAAAGATATAGAGGTTCTAAGACGCAGTTAAGCTTAAAACCCTCTATTTATACTAAAAACACGTTCTATACCGCTATATTAGTTATATATTAATTAATACTCTTATTTAGAATACTTAGCCTAGTTTCTATTAGGTAGCTCTAGTAGCTTAATTAATATTATTTCTATTTAATCTAGCCTAGTAGAGCTTTAAAATATTATATCTAGCTAGTATTATATCTAGCTAAGAGTCCTTAGGCTACGCGTAAGATGGCTTATCTATTTCTATTAAAGCATCTTAGTTAAAGATAGTAGTAGTATTACTACCTAGTAAAAAATGTGCTATATTTATAACTAGTACTGCTATTGCTATATTCTTATAGTTAAGACTTCTAAAATAGTTATTATTATTATTTATTAAGGGACTTTCGCTATTACTTTGGCTAATTTGGTGGTTGGTATATAATAACGGTATATCTATAAGTTTGTTAGTTAAGGGATATATACTTAGTATAGGTACAGCCTATAATTACAAGAAGCTATAGTTAGCGACGAGAATTAGTATATTATAACTCTTTAACTTATAACTAGTAGATACTCTAAGTCTAGGCTAGATATTAAGGGCACTAATAGTAATAGAGGCGATAATAGTAGTGTTAAGGGTATAGGTTAGGCTATAAGTATATATAGACGGATATATATTATATATATATTATTAGAGGATATAGGGTTTTACTAAATTAGTATAGGTTAGAGGACTAAAGAAAAATATTGCTTAATAGATCTATTATTTAACGTAGTAGTACGTAATAATAAGGAGTTAAGCGATTTATAATAAGATCCTTATTTCTAAATACCGCGATTTATAATTATAGCTATACGTAATAATTATTATTATTAATTTTTATTTAATATCTAATGCGGTTCCTATTCAAGGTCTATATAGACTAATTCTACTAATTTAGGTATAAAAAACCTCTAAGGGAGATATAAGAGGTAATATAGTATATACCTCCCTAGGTAATACCTGTACTATATTAATAGGAGGAAAATACCGTTAGGTCGCTACTCTAAGACTCCTATAAGGGAGTATCCTAATTACCTATCTTGCCCTATCTACTACTTATACCATACTTCTACTTAAATTAAGATTACCGTAAAATTAATAGTATACCTACCCTTACTCCCTTAATTACCCTATATATATATATATACCTATAGGCCTCCTACTTATAGTATAATTTCTACCCTAAAGAGATAGCGGGATATATAGAAAAAATCTAGGTGTCTTATCCTAGGGCCCTAACCTAGGTCCCTATCTTCTATCTCCTATATCTAATAAGTATACTTAGCTTATTAATAGTTGCTATACTATACCCATCTTAATACCTAATATTTACCTTAATATTTACCTTAACACCTTTCTTAATACTTATCTTAATACTTATCTCTTAATACTTATCTCGATACTTATCTCAATACTTATCTCTTAACACTTATCTCTTAACACTTATCTCTCAATACTTATCTTAACACTTATCTCTTAACACTTATCTTAATACTTATCTCTTAATACTTATCTTAATACTTATCTCTTAATACTTGTCTTAACACTTATCTCTTAATATTTATCTTAATACTCGCCATACTTATTGTCTTAATACTTATCTCGGACCAACTATTCTCTATTTTCGCAAATCTAATTTTAGTATATTATTATACTAAAATAAACCGCGCTATATAACTTAACCCTATTAACTGGTATATCCCCTAGATTAATTAGTCTTAGTGTCTATAATTAGGATTCTAGCATATTATTATACTAAAACTATATAAGGCTTAATATTTATAACTGGCGTTATTAGCTTCTAGTTATCTACACTCTTTATTATAAAAAAAATATGCTAAATACTACCCCTACCATTAGTAGATACTATAAAAGTTATAAAAAGGATATTATAATAGCAAATTGGGCTTAGTATATGTGAAAATTCCATCCTAAAAGTATTATTGCGCGGATAATTAAGGGCGAATAATACTTATACAATAAGTGCGACTAATTAGTATCTTAAAGTTAGAAAGCCTAATATAACCGCTTGCGTTATAACTCTACAGTTATGCTAGCTATTAGGAGCCCCCTAAGCTAAGTTACGTAGCTTAGTTTAAATATATATATAGATCGCCAGTAGAATATAACTTCTAGTAGTAGTATAGTTGATTTACTAGAAGTATACAGACTTATAACTAAAGTAGTAAAGAATAAAGTATATATACGTTTGCGTAAGTAGGTAGAGAGCCTATAATATATAAATTCTAGGCTATAATATAAGCTACCTCGCCATAAGGAGATATTAGAGCGTTGTAAGCTAGGAGAGCCAATATCCTATAATAAGTATATACGTATAGACTAGAAGGACTATAAGTACAATAACTTACACTGTTAAAAATATGTAGTTTATTCTACTACTAAAGTATATAAAATACTAGAAACTAGAAGTCCTATAGTGCTACTAGTTATACTAGCCGCGTTAAGACTAAAAATACTAATAATGCTAACTGAATAGTATCTTATATACCTCTTAACTAAGCCTAGGATTAATATATATACCTATAATTAACTAATAGATAAGGAAGGAGAATACCTAAAACCTAGATTCCTCTCTTTAGAAGAGGCGATTTTAATATTTTATAATAAATATATAGGTCTAGTTAACTTCTTAAATCTTAAAGCACAAAAATAGAATAAGGTACCTAAATTCTTAGCGAATATACTAGCATATACTATATTGAGGGACTTAAAGGAGTTAGACTAGAGCGGAAAATGTATAGAGTTCTAGCCGGTAGACCTATCTTCTTATATAGCCTTTTAGATCTATAGTAAGGTAGATATATTCTTACTACTATATATAGACTATTATAGAGTAATAATAACTATAACGGCTAAAGAAGGATGGAAGCTATAGATTATATAGCTAAAGTTATAGGAAACAGAGCTAGAGGAATAGGCGAATAATAATAGCAACGCGCTATAACCGGCTCCGTTTATATTATACCTAGAGTAAGGTAATAATATAGTGCAGCCTGTAGGGATTATTTATACTCTATACTCTATTAGTAATATACTTATATTAGGCACTATAACCTATAGTATTAGGTAAGGGGTAGATATAGAAGAAGGAATATTGTATCTAAGTTGGCGTTTATAGTCTATGTTATAGTTAACTCCCTAATCGAACGTATTCACCTAAATTAAGGTGGCTGGCTATAAATATACACGGTTTACAGCCGTTTGTCTCAAAGTCCGTAGTAGGGCGATTTCTATAGTATATGCATTGCATAACGACTGCTTTTAGTCTCTACTAGATTGATTTTAAGATTATATAAAGGATTTATGCTACGCTTAGGAACTGTATACTTTAAGAATTTACTAGATTTTTACAAATTCAGCGCGCTAATAAACTTATATGCATAGAACTAAGAAAATAGTATAATAACTATAGAGAAGTAGACCTAAGTCTCTAACCTTTAGTTAGGATGCAGATTATTAACTATCTCCCTATCCCTAAATTATAGGCTTTATTTATTAAGAGAGTTAATAACAATTATATACGGAAATCTAATCTGTAGTAGGGTGTACAAATTATCGTGCTAGTATACCGTAATCTATTAATACATAGAGACGAAATCTACCTTTACTATCCCTAGTTATATAGTAATACCCTAAATGCGAGCTGGTTATAATTTTCCTTTCTTAGGTTAGAATTGTATAATAGAGCTGTAGCTTATATCTTCTAACTTCTTAAGAGACAGCAAGGGAGATTTGTATACTCTTATATAGTTAGTGGCTGGCAAATAGGATAAAATATATCTGGCCTATACTCTAAAAGGTAAGAAGCGAAGGTTAGAGATAGACACGAAGCAAAAATTGCCCTATAACTATTAGTGATTTAAATAAGAGTAGCTAGAAAAAAAGTACTTAGTATATAGCTAAGCCATCCTTTAGAAGTTTTAGAGGGAGGACTAGAGATATAATAATTGTAATACTTATAAGAAATAGTGAAATGACTTATATCCAGCCCTAGATTCTAATACCTCTTGTCCTTAAGTAAAGTAAACCCTTCTAGCATTCCTAGGTTAGGAAATAAATTAGGTAAATTTGCTTTATAATAAGAATACCATATATTAAGCAGCGTACCTATACTTTTATCCTAGGAGTTCCACTTTAATAAATTCAGCGTTTAGAGCCTAAAGTTAAAATATTTTACTTATATAAATACCAAAATTAATATTAAAGCTACCTCTACTATAGTAAGGAAAGACTATCCGGCCGGAACCTAAAAGGCCTACTAAGACGCTTCTACTACGCTAGTATTAAGGAATATAGTAGTTTTTAGGATTTATAAACAATATTAGCTATAGAGAAGAAGGTTAGGTACCGCACTTATAAATAAAAATATCCCCATTTCTAGCGCGCAATCTAATACTACCAGGGAACCATTTTTAAACTTCTATTTCGTCCCGTGCTGCTTTTAAGCAATTACTAAAAATATAAATACCAAAACTGCAAAAGTAATGTATGCCCTATAAGTAATAACTATAAAAACTTTAGTAGAGCTATAGAAGGGTGTAGGTATCTAAAAAAGGACGTAAATGCTAATACCTGTTATAAGCATATAAGCTATAGTTGCAGTAATAGCGAAGGAAAGTACTGTTGTAGTAATATTAAAGGAATAGGTAGAGTCTATCTTAATAAATAAGTTCTATTAGTCTAAGTAGCGCAGAAATAAGGCAAATAAGGCTATAGTTTACCTAATAACATTAGAGTAGAGCGCATCTATAGGGAATATGCAAAGAGAATTAGTGAGGCCTTAAGGAAACGGGGCAACTATATAGTTAACGTGCATCTCTAGTCGCTAGGGCGTAATTGCTCTATATATCACTAAGCGTTTACCCTCCCCTTGCTATAATATTTAAGATTCGGACCCATCTAAGGATTTATTAATAACTGCCCTCCCCTAGAAGCTAACGTTGGCTTCCCTAACTAAGGGGTATCGCTATAGTAATTACTTCTTTTTAGGGAGCGCTTATAGAGTATACTATAAAGCTGAAGAAAGACATTACGGCGTTAATATGCCCGTTTAAGAAGGTATGCCTATAGCTTATAGGTTATAACCTCTAGTAAGAACGTCTTTCTTTTATAGGGATAGTTCGCGGAACGCTATAAAATAACACTCTTAGACTAGGTCTATATATTAGCCTAGCTAATAACTATATTAAGGATTAAAATCCCTAGGCTATCTAAGAAAATATTATAGCAGCTTAGAGTTTTCTTTTATTCTATTGCGTAGGAAGTATATACGTCCATTATATTCTAGGAATTAGTTAGTAGACATTAGGCTGTACTAAGGCGCCTATTTTATAATTATAAAATAGGCGCCTTAGTATAGCCTAAATAGTATAAGCTTCCCCAGATATCTCTAATAACCTTTTTATACTTATACCTACGGCGCCTTAATAATAGGCGCTAATATTAGTAAGCCTAAATTCCAGCGGTTTAAGTCTTTATTACTTAATAAAGCTCTTATAGACAAAGAGGTAACCAGCTAGGTCTTCTTTAATATAAATTTGCTAATATATCTATTAGTTTTAAAGTCTTATTGCTCTATTAGCCTAGATACTATATCTAAGAGCTAAGCAAACCTTAGGGTGTCTAATCTTAGATAACTACTTAATATTAAGTACTCCTCTAAGCAATTTACTAGTTATAGAGCCTTCGTCTAATGCCTAAAGCCCTTTACTAGATAACTCCTTAGTATTAAGCACTCCTTAAAGCAAGTTATTAGTTATAGAGCCTTTATCTAGTGCCTAAAGCCCTTTACTAGATAACCCCTTAGTATTAAGCACTCCTTAAAGCAAGTTACTAGTTATAGAGCCTTCGTCTAATACTAACAGCCCTTCGCTAGACGAAGCCCTCTTACTAGATACTAACCTTTAGTACTTACTAAAAATAAAGGAGGAGCAGCTCTGCATTCCTAATAGTATTAAAGCCGACTACTTAGAATAGACTAAGGATTTAACTCGCCTCTTTAAAGTAACTAGAACTAAAGAAAAATCAAATATAGATATTAGCCGTCTCTTAGGTACGCGATATAATACTACCGTCCTATTAAAGAAGAATATTATTATTAACAGAATTTGCTAGAGATTCTTAATACTATTTTATTACTAGTTATATTAACTGCTACCAAACTATACTATACTAACTAGGCTTATCTATAATGCTACTAAGGCTAGTAAGAAAAAGGTATAGGAAAATATAACAAATTAGGTTATAGCTAGGGTAAAGTTTAATAATCTAAAAGTTCCTCTAGGTGGTTATAGGTTCCTATTTCTACTTCTAGTATTAATTAGTAATAATATATAAGTCTCTAAAGGTGTAAGAATACTAAAATACTAAAAAATCTAGGTAGGGTTATTTACCTAATAATAGTCCTAAGCTTAAAGTAGCAGTCTTAATTCTTATAACCTTAAAAATTAAGGATAAAGTAGAATCTGTAAAAGTAAATAAGCTTAGCGTACGAATTTGCGATAGCTTACTATAACTATTTAAAGAACCTACTTTATTTTATTCCGGTTAGCTAATTTAGAATATAAGCTCTCTTATACTTAAGCGCCCTTTGCACCTAGAGGTATACCTAAGGCCCTATAAAAAGGTCTATTCTACTACCTACTCTACCGCTCTAATAAGCGCCCAAGGCGTAGGTCTAGTAGCGTAGCGGATTATATTTAGCAATTAAAGCTAACTAATAAGTTACGTCCTAATACTAGAGTTAGGCTTTATCCTAGGCGTAAGTGGACTATTATTATACTAGGCTAAGAGGTAGAACTAATTATCTATCCGTTAGTACCCCTCCTAGTCCGTATTTTAAGGTCGCTAACTAGTATTATAGAGGGAAACGTATTAAATATACTAGGGATTCCTTAGCTAATTAAACTAAACGCCTACTTAGGCCCTACTGGACTCTAATTAAATAATTTATTAGAAGATATATTTTACTAAGGGATAAATATAAATTAGAATCACCTATTAAATAGGTAGGGAATTTATAATAGGGGGGGGTTAGATATACTTATAGCCGTTATAGGTTATTAGGTAGAGAGTATATAGATATATAAGAGTAGAGTTATACTTCTAAATAGTAGAATCTCTAATTTATTATAGGCTATAGAACATTACTATAACCGGGTCTTATCTAGAAAAGGGAAGATAGTATAAGTAGGCTAACTGTAGACGTATAAGTCCCGGCTACTAGTCGGAGCCCTAATCTAATATAAGGAATCTTTCTAAAATCTTCCTATAGAGGGAATAATATAAGACTAGGCGTAATTATTAGCTCTATTAACCCTTATTACAATTTATATATAAACTCTCTAGTCCGTCCTATTAAATACTAGTAAGGTAGGCCATATAACTACCTAAACCCGCTACCTACCTAGGATCCTCCTACGCTTAATAAATTCTATAAGGGTAGGCTATATAACTACCTAAACCCGCTACCTACCTAGGATCCCCCTACTCTTAATAAATTCTATAAGGGTAGGCTATATAACTACCTAAACCTGCTACCTACCTAGGATCCTCCTACTCTTAATAAATTCTATAAGGGTAGGCTATATAACCACCTAAACCCGCTACCTACCTAGGATCCTTCTACTCTTGATAAATTCTATAAGGGCGGGCTATACAACCATCTAAACCCCCTACTCGCCTTAGACCCTTTAATTCTTATTAATTAAGGCTAATATAGAGAGCTACCGGATACCAAATTAATAAATAGCGCCCTACCTACCTCCTATAAGAATAGTGGACCAGCAATAAATAGCTATATTAATTTCTCTTCTACCACTTTCTCTATAGGGTATAATAATACCTCTAACCCGTAAGCCTTAGTAAATTCTAGCACCCTAGGCGTAATATCTTCCTTAAATTTTAATAGCATTCCGGCTTTCCACTATATATAACCCTTGTATTCTCCTTACCCTTCTATAGTTACCTATAAGATAGTATTTTAATAAAGCTATATAAATATATACGTAAGCCCACCTCCTCTACCTTTAAAGTACAGAGGCATATTAGTCGGCGCAGCTAGTATATTACCGCTCTTAAGTTAAAAGGGCTCGAAATCTCTTTCCTTTAAGACTTAAAATAGCGGCAACCCGTTATCCTAATCTAAATTACCAAGTGCTAATATTACTATAGCTATATTTACTAATCCGCGCATACTAAGGCTAGGTTTTTCTAGTTTTATATATACTACTAGGAACGAATTTTCAAATAAGAGCTTATTGGAGGTGGTGTTAAGTATAGTAGCGGTATATTCTTTAGCTTTCTGGTTCTTACTTATTAGTATAAATCATATATTATAAATATTAAACAGTACCTCTAGGTACGTAGAAATAATCTTCTCTGTTTTTAGAGGGGTGCCCAGTTTATAGAGAGGCTCTAGAAAATTACGCAAGGAATAATATTCGCCCTATATTACTAGTTATTTACGCAAGTTATCTATATCTTAGCTCTCTATACTATGGAGTATCTTTAGTATAGTTATAGTAGTGCCTATAATAAGCAAGATGTAAGTACGGGATATAGATATATTAAAGAACGGGTAATAAAAAGTAATTATAGTAGGGCTAATTTCGGTCTAGGTAATGCCCCTTAGCATAGGCACGTAATATTTAGACTCACGCCTATTTTAAACGTCGCTCTAATAAGAAACATTATAACGTAAGCCCTTTTACCAGCCTCTTTTATATATACCACTACAACTAATATATATACAACCCGCCATATAAGCCGTATATTACTTTATATAATAGATGCCTAACATCTCTACGCGGATATATAGGCAGCGCCCTTTCCCGTTTACGCATTTCCTACTAGCGTATATCCTAATAAGACCCCAGATAGTACACTACACGCAACCTTTAACTAGTCTTTGTCGCGCGTAGCATCCTCTAAATAATATATATGTAGCTATTAATTTCGCCTTATTTAATCCTAAAGGCTATACTTGTAGGTAAGTAGCTCTATAACTAGCGTCTCTATTTAGAATATAATGCTAATATCTCGCCCTCTACAGCCGCATATATAAATTCTCCCTAAACTTCCTAGCACTTAGTAACCTCTGCAAATGCATATACAGCTCACTCCTCCCTTATATTTAGTGCCTCCTAATTTATACCCTACTCCAAGAATGCCGTTATTAAGCAGCGTATACTTACCGAAACTAGCGGCAAAGTAAAGAACTTAAAGGCGGCGCAGAATAGGCTTCCACAAATGCATTTGTAGCGTCTTCTCGTCCTATACTATCTAGCAATCCCAATTCAAGCCTTAAACATTATTCTTAACCTTTATTAATTTTTACTACTAGCAATACTAACAGCGGCCTATATTCTATAAGTGTCTAGAGTATAGCTAGAGGCGAGGCGGTATTTACGCAAATTTTCTATAGCCTTATAGTCTTTAAATATATATCGGTAGCACCTACCTATCCGCTATCTAGCCTTAACAACTCTAAGATAGATATTTACCGGTTTTTATTACCCGCCGCGTATATATATGCAGGTTAGGTTAATCTTTCTAAGCCTAAGCACACCGCAATTAACGCGCCCTTCGCTATCCTTTATACGTTAGAAGCTAAGTCTTAAGTTAGTATTATAACATAAAAGGCTGCTAAGAACCCCATACCCTCTCCACTAAATCCTTTGCATTACGACCTATACCTCGCAATTTTAGTAACAACACCAGTCACTACACGCTAATCTTAACGATTTGTACATTTCTACCTCTAACTAATATTTTCTTAAACTAATATTAATAAAAAACTATAGTTTCCTTACTCCTATCGGCACAACTATATTAGTATAACGCAGTTAGCGATAGACTTTAAAGTAGTTCTCTATTAGG
>Ga0193728_1001973_pt1 | contig 10614 bp, 8 predicted proteins | sample U1c1metaG_FD_143037 | JGI IMG/M metagenome (GOLD analysis project Ga0193728, IMG submission 143037) | Soil microbial communities from a riparian zone of the East river system, Colorado, United States - U1c1 | ecosystem: Environmental > Terrestrial > Soil > Riparian zone | place: USA: East River... | reverse complement strand
TGGGCACGATCACCATCCGCTGGGGAGACCTCGTGCCGTGGCGGGTCGGCAAGCCCGCGCTGATCCACTTCGCGGAGCACGGCGTGCTCGGCGACGAGGTGATCCTCGACGGCACCATCCCGAGTCATCTCTTGATGCTCGGCGACTACGATCGCGAGGCCGAGCTGCAGTCGCGCAGGCCGCCGCCGGTCGAGCCCGCGAGGTCATCGCTCGCCGACAAGGCGCCGCAGGGCTTGTGGGCGCGCCGCCTGGTCGCGAGCCTCGTCGAACGCCAGCTGATCGAGATCGACGACGCGATCCTGCAGGCGATCAACGCGCGCGTCGCGCTCCTGTTGGTCCAGCACGGTCACGATGCTCAGGATTCGGTCGACACGGCGGCGCAGCTCGCGAAGGAGATCGCGAAGGTGCGCGGCGTCGGCGCGCTGTTCGCGACCGGCGGCGATCTCCAGATCGCATTGCGCCGCACGCAGGATCCGCCGACCCAGCCGGTCGAAATTCCGAGCTAGTCAGGGCTTCGCGCCGTGCGCCCGCAGGAACGCGGCGGCCATCTCGCGCGCTTCGTCAGATCCAGCCGTGTGGCCGATCTTGACGAACGTCGCGTGGGCGGTGCGCGCGAGCTCGATCGCGCGCGGTAGATCGCGGTTCGCGCCGCCGAGTGCCATCGCGAGCGCGAGCTGGAAGCTGGCGAGGTTGTCCGGATCGTCCCCGGTCTTCGCGATCGCCATCGCGTGCTCGGCGAGAGGGATGGCTTCGCCATAGCGATGCAGCTCGTTCAGCGCGCGCGCTTGATCGAACAACGCGAAGCCGACGATCGACGAGTCGGCGCCCATGCCGGCCACGAGCGCGGTCTCGGCGCGCTTCGCGAGCGCGAGTGCTTCGTCCCACTTCTTTTCGGTCAGCGTGAGGTCCGTGAGGTTGATCAACGTGATGCCGAGGCTGGCGGTCGCGCCAACCTTGTCGTCGATCGCGATCGCGTGCTCGAGCAGGGCCCGCGCTTCTTTGTAGTGGTGCTGATCGCTGAGCGACATGCCCACGCCGGCCATCGCGGAGGCCGCGCGCTGGCTCTCGCCGCCGTGGATCTGCTCCGCGATCGCGAGCGAGCGGCGCAGCTTCGGCTCGGCGTCGGCTGGGTGGCCGCTATCGACGAGCAGGTTGCCCATCGTGAGCAGGGTCTCCGACACCTGATCGGAGCTCTTGCCGTAGGTGCGTTCGAGGATCGCGAGCGCCTTGTTCGAGGTCGCGAGACCTTCCTCGAAGTGGCCGGTGCGGAGCTGGAGGTCGGCTAGCGCGCCGAGATCCTCGGCGGTGTCGGGGTGATCCGCGCCGAGCGTGTCGCGGTCGATCGCGAACGCGCGGTCGAGCCACTCCTTCGCACCGGCGTACTCGCCGCGCGCCGTGTACGCGGTCGCGAGGCAGTGGATCGTCCCGCGCAGCTCGAGCGCGTTCGAGCCATACAGCTTGCTCTGGACGTCGTACGCGTGCTTGCAGCTGCGCTCGCCCTCCGCGAGCTTGTTCGCGGTGAGCTCGGCCTCGCCGCGATAGAGCTCGATCTGCGCGGGGTCGGCGTCCTCGCCGGTGCGCGCCGCTGCGGCCTGTGCGCCGACCAGTGTCGCCTCGAGCTTGTCGGGATGGTCGGGATCGGCGGCGGCGAGCAGGAGCAGCGTCGACCACGCGGCGAAGCCGGCGCGATCGTCGTGCGCGCGGGCGGCGACCTCGGTCGCTTCGCGGAGGTCGGCTGCGGCTTGCGGATCGTTGAGCTTGGCCTCGAGCGAGCCGGTCCGGGACAGCGCGCGGGCGAGGAGCGGCGGGTAGCCGATCGATCGCGCCTGCGCGACCACGGGCTTGGCCTCGGCGAGCGCGCCTGCGAACTCGCCGCGCGCGGCACGGACGGCGACCGCCGCGAGCGCATCTTCGGCGAGCTCGACCGGCACGCGCTGCGCCGGCTTCGGCGGATCGATCTGCGCGGCCGCGTGGTGATCGCAGCGCACGAGCTGCGCGACGATGTCGTCGGCACGATCGACTGTCGTCGCGCTCGCCGCGTCGAACGCCTGCGCGACCGTCGCGAGGGAGCGCAGCTGCGCGTCGAGACACTGTGCGTCGAACGTGCCGGGCACCTCGTCGGTCGCGACGCGGCAGGCGCCGATCCGATCGGCGGCGAGCACGTTCGCATAGCTGTCGAGCTTGCCGGTGACGCGTGCCGCGGTCTGCGCGCCGAACCCCGGGCGCAACGCCGGGAGCTTCGCGATCACCTGCGCGCGTTGTTCGGGCGACCACGCGGCCGCGACCTTGTCTCCGGCGCGCTGGCAGGTCGCTCCGCGACTCTGCCCGCTGACCGCGAACGCGACCCCCGCGCCCGCACCGGCGAGCGCGACCGCCGCGGCGACGAGTGCGACGCGCGCCGGCCGCTTGCGCCCGCGATCGAGCGCGGCGACGAGTGCGGTCATGCTCGGGAACCGGGCCTGCGGATCGGCGGCGAGCGCGCGCGCGAGCACGCGGCGCAACCAGCTCGGCAGCTTCGCGGGCGCGAGCTTGCCGGCGCGGATCGTCTCGAGCAACTGCGGTGGCGTGGTGCCTGCGAAGGGATACACGCCGCTCGCGCCGTGAAACATCGACACCGCGAACGCGAACTGATCGCTGAACGCCGTCGCGTCCTCGCGTGCGAGCTGTTCGGGTGCCATGAACCGCGGCGTGCCGACGAGCGCGCCTTCGCGGGTCAGTCGCTCGTCGCTGGGCACCTCGTCGTCGCCCGACGACGCCTGCGCACCGGCGGTCCGCGCGAGCCCGAAGTCGCTGACCCGCACGCGGCCGCGGCGATCGATCATCACGTTGCTCGGCTTGAAGTCGCGGTGGACGATGCCGGCGCCGTGCGCCTCGGCGAGTCCGCGACCGGCATCGCGATAGACATCGACGACCTCGCGCCAGCTGCGCGGCGCGGCATCGAGCCACTCGCCGACCGTCGTGCCGTCGACGAGCTCCATCGCGAGGAACACGTGGCCGCCGTAGCTGCCGACGTCGAACACCCGCACGACGTTGTCGTGAGCGAGCCGCGCCATCGCCTGGGCCTCGCGCTGCAGCCGGCCTTCGAGTGCGCCGCTCTTGTGGCCGCGCAACAGCTTGAGCGCGACCTCGCGCGCGAGCTCGCTGTCGCGCGCTGCGTAGACCACGCCCATTCCGCCCGAGCCGAGCCGGCGCACGACCGTGTAGCGCCCGATGGTCGCGCCGGGTTGCAGCTCGGCCCCGGCCACGGCGACCTCGGGGCTGGCCTCGATCGTCTCCGCATTCGCCGGATCTTCGGCGTGCGAGGTCGACATCGTGCCGCTGTCCTTCACCACGCGCCGGACTATGCCTTAGCGGCTGTTCATGCGCGAGCGAGCATCGCCCGCGCCATTGCCACTTCGAAGGCGTCGACGAGGTGCGGGCGGCCAGGACGCTCGTGCAACGTGACGCGCGCGCCGCGTGCCGCGAGCACGGTCGCGGTCTCTCGCACGCGGTCGAGCGGGACCCATTCGTCGATATCGCTCGTGGTCAGCAGGACGGGCGTGTCCGCGATCGCCGTGGTCGGCCACGTCGTGCCGGGCGGGCCGATCAGACCTCCGGTGAACGCGATCACGCCTCCGATCGAGCGCGGCGCGCGCGACAACCATTCGAGCGCGAGGCACGCGCCCTGCGAGAACCCGATGACGAAGATCCGCTGCCGTGGGAGTGCGAGCCCGTCGACGAGCTCCGTCACCCGGGCGAGGGCGTGGTCGAGGTGCGGCTGGTTCGCGGCGAGCGGCGCGAGGAAGCTCTGCGGATACCACGAGCGCGCGTCGGCCTCCGGGATCACGAACGCGATGCCGGGGAGCGCGAGCCGATCGGCGAGCTCGATCGCCGAGGCCGCACCGAGCGCGCGGCCGTGCAGACCGATCGCGACGATCGTGGCATCCGCGATCGGCGTTCCGCGCGTCACGACCGGACACATCAATCGCGTGGCATCGGTTCGAGGTACTTCGCGAGCTCGTCCTTGCGCGCGAGGAACGGCGGCGGGATCTGGATCGACATCCCGAGCTGATCGTAGGGCTCGTCGACCGTGAACCCGGTCGCCTTGCTGACCGCGGCCTCGAACAATGCACCGCCCGGCGTGCGCACGTACATCGAATCGAAGTAGCCGCGGTCCTTGCGATCGGAGACGTCGGTGTAGCCGAGCCCGACGAGGTGATGCTTCACGCCGTCCTGGGTCTCGAAGTCGGCGACCTGGAATGCGCAATGGTGCGGCACTCCTTCGCCGTATTGCCACGACCCCGCGCCGAGCTGCGGCAGCACCGCGAAGTCGACGATCGTGCCGGTCCCTCCGGCGCCGACCTCGTAGCGCACGAAGTGGCGATCGGTGCGGCGCTTCGTGCCGTTCCAGCCCTGCTGCATGAACTCGTCGGAGTTCTCGATGTCGCGCACCGCGACGGTGATGCCGTGCGTGCCGCGGATCGCGTGCTCTTGCGGGATCCGCGACCTCGAGTACGGCACGCGCTGATCGCCGGCGACCTCGACGAGCTCGTACGCGATGCCACACGGGTGCGCGAATGCGAGGTGGAGCTCGCCGAACTTGTCCTCGCGGCGCGTGGTGACGCCGTGATCTTGCAAGCGGGTCGCCCAGAACGCGAGCGAGCCTGACGGCACCGACAGCTGCACGGTGCTGATCTGGCCGGTGCCGGGGCGCGCCCTGCGGCCGGACTGCCGCATCGGGAACGTCGTGATCAGCGTGCTCTCGTCGCCGTGATCGTTGCCGTAATAGAAGTGATAGATCGGCACGTCGCCGTCGTAGAGCGCGGTCTTCTTGATGTTCTTGAGGCCTAGCAGCTTCGTGTGGAAGTCGTAGTCCTCCTGTGCGGTGCCGACGTTCAACGTGAGGTGGTGATGGCGCGTGATCTTGCTCATGTCGTCCTCTCTGGGAGCTCGCCCGTGAACATGGATTCGAACATACGGAGCACCGACGCCTCGTCGATCGGGCGCGGATTCGGATAGGGCTGGCGGGCGACATACGCCGCGACGGCGGCGAGACCCGCGTGCGGGACACCGAGCTCCGCGAGCGAGACCGGCAGGCCGAGCTCGGCGATCAGCGCGCGCAGGTGGGCGGGCGCGTCGGCGGCGCCGAGGGCCCGCGCGATCTGCGCGAGCGCATCGGGGGCCGCGGAGGCGTTGAACCGCAGGACGTGGGGCAGCGCGAGTGCGTGGAGCTCGGCGTGCGGGAGATCGAACGCACCGCCGAGCGCGTGGCAGACCTGGTGGTGCAGTCCCATCGCGGTCGTGCCGAGCACGTAGCCCGCGAGGTACGCGCCGTACAGCGCATCCGTCCGCGCCGCGAGGTGGCCGCCGTCGCGGACCGCGCGAGGCAACGCCGCGGCGAGCGCGCGGATCGCCTCCTCGCCGAGCAGCGTCGTGATCGGGCTCGCGTTCGGCGCGTACAACGCCTCGGCCGCGTGCGCGAGCGCGTTCAGTCCGCTCGCTCCGGTGACGCGCGCCGGTAGCCCGAGCGTGAGCTGCGGGTCGTAGATCACGGTGCGCGGCAGCACGCGCGGGTCGCGGCCGGTGCGCTTCACTCCGTTCGCGGTCGTGCCCCAGACCGCCGTCATCTCGGAGCCCGAATACGTGGTCGGAACAGCGAGCTGCGGCACTCCGAGCTCGAGCGCGATCGCCTTGCCGAGCCCGATCGTCGAGCCGCCGCCGTAGCCGATCGTGCAGTCGGCGCGGAGCTCGCGCGCGGACGCGATCGCGCCGGCGGCGATCTCGGACGGGACGTGGACGCGCGCGGTCGCGACGACCCCGCACGCGCGAGCTGCGAGCAAGTCGCAGATCCTGCGGCCATCCGCCTCGTGACCGGGCGTGACCAGGACCAAGGCACGCTTGGCGCCGAGGCGATCGACCTCGTCGGCGAGCTGAGCGACCGCGCCAGCCGCGAACACGACGCGGTTGGCGGGCGCTTCGAACACGAACGGCCCCATCACGGACAGACGATGGCCCGATTCGCGTCGGCGAAGTAGCCGACAAATCAAACTTCACTGTTCGGACTTGGCAAACAGTCAGTTGCACGTGCCCGGCATCGCGGCGATCCAGTCGCGCAGCAGCTGCACGCCCTCGTCGTAGACGAGGTTGCGGCCGAGCTCCGGCATCTTGATCGACGGCTCGGTCGACGACACGCGATAGATCATGATCGAAGCGTCGGGGTTGCCGGGCACGATGTCGAACGACAGCCCACCGGAGCCGCGCCCGGTCGCGACCGGCGGCTTGCACGTGCCCAGCTTCGCGACGTCGGTCTCGAACGCGTCGAGGTACAGCCCCGACGTGCGCGCTTGGCCGGTCGGGTTGTGGCAGTGACCGCAGTTGATATCGAGGAACGCGCGCGCGCGCTGATCGAGCGTTCCGGTCGTCGGATCGATCGCGTTCGGATCTTTCGGCCACTCCGCCGCGGGGGGCGCGCCGGCGAGCTGGCCATGATCGATCAGGCCCTGGAGCTGCGCGCCGAGGTTGAGGTGGCGCGCTTTCGGGCCGAGCGGCGTGAGGACGTCGTCGTGCTCCGCGTGGCAGTTCTTGCACTGGTTCTCGTTCGGCACGATGTAGTCGTTGTCGCGCGGCGTGCCGTCGTCGTGGATCCAGGTCGACGGCACCGTCGTGCCGGCCTCGGCGAGCGTCGCGTCGCTGCCGTCGCCGTCGTAGACAAAGGAGGCGCCGTGCCAGCCCGCGCTGCCGTGGATCAAGAGCCTGGTCTCGATCTTGGTCTCGTGCGAATAGGGATCGCGGCGATCGGCGAGGTAGCCGAACGTCTTCACGAGCACGCTGCCGACGGGCAGATCGAGCGCGTCGCGATCGCTCCACGTCGCGGTCACGCCGGCCGGCAGTACGAGGAAGCGGTGCTTCGTCGTGTAGTCGGAGAACAGCGGCGTCTCGAGGTCGTACGCCGTGACGCCGGCGGCGGGCTGCTGCGTCGCGATGTCGTCGAACAAGCCGTAGTACGACAGCTTCTTGCACATCGCGCCGTCGAGCGTGCACGCGTCGTTGTCACCGCATGCGGCGAGCGCGAGCAGCAGCAGCGCGCGCTTCACTGGATCACGACTTCGGGCAGCGCGGCGAGGGAGCACGCGACCTGCGAGGCGTCGAGGCTCGGCTTCGTCGCGTCGGAGAGCGGCCACGCGAGGTTGATGAAGTCGGCATCACCGTTGTTCGAGATGCAGATGCGATCGGTCGCGGCGTACATGCCGCCGTTCGCCGCCATCCGCGCCGGATCCATCACGCCGTCCCAGCCGATATCGGGCACGATGTACGGACCGGTCGCCTGGATCTCGCCGAGCGCGGAGATCAACAGCGCGCCGAGCGGGCCGGTCGGCATGTCGCTGGTGCCGGCGAACATGTTGTCGTGGATCGAGATCGCCGTCGGGTACTCGTCGTAGTTCCCCGGGTTCGGCAGCGGGATCATCGTCGTCTCGTACGAGATGATGCCGAGGTTGATCGATTTGTGATCGTGGATGTTGTTGTTGAAGATCTCGACCTGGTGCGCGGCGAGGATCGCGATGCCGGTGCCGGTCGGCACGAGCCCGACGATGTTGCCTTCGGGCGCGAAGTTCTCGGTGTTGTTGTCGAACACCTGGTTGGCGAACACGCGCGTGATCGCGCCGTTCTCGACCTGGAGGCCGGGCAGGTTGAACACCAGGATCCCGCCGGTGTTGTTCGTGGCGGTGTTGTCGTGGACATCGGCGTGGGTCGAGTTCTCGATCTCGATGCCGGCGACGTTGAGCGAGACCTGGTTGTTCTTGACCTCGATCATGTCGCTCTGGCCGATGTACACGCCGGAGTCCGACGCGCCCTTGACGACGTTGCCGTCGAGCAGCACGTCGGCGCACTGCACGGGATAGAGACCGTACGAGCCGTTCGTCTCGTTCGCGCCCTTGGTCCACTCGACGCGCGACTTCGAGATCCGCACCTTCGTCGTGCCGAGCAGCTTCACGCCGTCGCCTTTGGTGTCCTCGACTGCGAGGTCGTGCATCGTGAAGCCGTGCTGCGCGGTGACGTAGAGGCCCTGCGCGCCGTCGGTCTGGTTCGCGAACGACAAGATCGTCGACTCCATGCCCGCGCCCTGCAGCGTGACGTCGTCGATGTCGAGCGACAGCCCGGTCGTCAGCTCGAACGTGCCGGCGCCGAACGCGACGGTGCCGCCGGCCTGGACGTCGAGCAGCGCCTGCTGCACCGCCTCGGGGCTCGAGCCCTCGGGAACCCCGACGCATGCGCCGGTCACGCCCGCGCACGGGTCGGGGCTGCTGCTGCACCCGCCGAGGAGAAAAATCGTCAAGCCAACCGTCCGCATGGCGTGAGATCGCCATGGAAGTGGTCAGACCGTCAAGGAAATTGGTCTGTCCAAAAATCAATAATGATTACATATCGTAACGCATGTAGAACTGGCCCTGGGCGGCGAGGCTCGGGGTCGCGGCGAACACCTGGTCGGCGGTCGGCGTCGAGGTCCACATCTGATTGTTCATGTCGAGGCGCTGCGGGTCGTAGTTGAAGTTGGCCATCACGAGCGTCCGCATGCTGGCGCCGAGGTGCACGTTGCGAGCGACCTTGATGTCGCCGCCGACGCCGAAGAAGCCTTCGGGCAGGACCTTGTCGGCGCGGATCGCGTCGTCGCCGTACGGTACCGACAGCTTCGTCAGCTCTGCACCGACGCCGAGCTGGACCCAGCCGGTCAGCCACGACGTGAAATTCAGGCGCACGCCGGCGGCCGCCGATACCAGCGCGCTCGAGCGATCGATCTGGAGGTCCTGCGGCTCGCGGTCGGTCGACGAGAAGTACGTGTCGAGGCCGCCCTCGAGGAAGATCGGGCCGTGGATCGTGCGATTGACGAACACGCCGACGCCGTTCATCCGGCACTCGTTCCACTCGCCGGTGAACGCGGTGTTGCCTTCGCGACGGAAGCCATAGCCGCCGATCCGCGCACCGACCGACCACATCGGGTCGGGAGCATCGGCGGTGACGCCGAGTGGTTCGGCAGACGCGAGCGTGGCGGTAGCGGTCGAGGCGATCAGGACGGACAGGGCGAGGAGGCGCATGCCAGCGCTTACTTCACGGCGCGCGCCACGAACTTCGTGGCCACGACCTCACGATCGCGAGAACGCGCGGTCACGATTTCGGCGCGGCCGGGCCGTCGCGGTGTCGGGATTTGCCGCGCCTGTCTCGAATTTCGACGCGGCGCGAATTCGTTGAACGATCCAGGCCCGAGCGGGCATACGCCGGCCGGACTCAGCTCGCGGTGGCCTCGACGCCGATCAGCTCGCGGGCGGCGGCGAGGAGGTTGATATCGGACGTGCCGGCGCCGAGCTCGAGCAGCTTCGCGTCGCGCGCGAGCTTCTCGAGGCCGAGCTCCTCCATATAGCCGTAGCCGCCGTGGATCTGGATCGCCTTCATCGCGCACTCGACGGCGTACTGCGCGCACATCGCCTTCGAGGCATTGATGAACGGCATGTCGCGCACGCCCTTTTGCTGCATCCACGCGGTGCGATACACGACGCTCTCGACGGTGCGCAGCTTGAGGTAGAGGTCCGCGATGTGGAGCTGCACGGCCTGGAACGCACCGATCGGACGGCCGAACTGCTGGCGCTCGCGCACATACGCGAGGCTCGCGTCGTAGCAGCGCTCGATGATGCCCCACGCCATCGCGGGGATGCCGGAGCGCTCGTTGCCGAGCGAGTCCTTCGTATCGGTGCGGCCGGCGCGGCCTTTCTCCTTGCCGCCGAGCAAGTGCTCGAGGCCGAGGTGCACGTCGTCGAAAAACACCTCGCTCGTCGGCGAGTCGCGCATGCCCATCTTCTTGAACGGCGGGCCGACGGTGACGCCGGGCATCGTGCGCTCGACGATGAACGTCGACACGCCGTCGCCGACCTTCGCGTAGACGAGGAATACGTCGGCGCCCGGGCCGTTCGTGATGAACGTCTTCGAGCCCTTGAGGACGTACCCACCCGCTTCGGCGGTCGCAGTGGTGCGCATCGAGCCGAACGCGTCGCTGCCGGCCGCCGGCTCGGTCAAGCACCACGAGCCGATCTGCTGGAGTGTCGCGAGCGGCAGGCCCCAGCGTTCGATCTGATCCGCGGTGCCCTTCGCGACGATCGCGCCGCCGACCAGGCCCATCGAGACGCCGAAGCCCATCGCGAAGCCCGGTGACACGCGCGACAGCTCCTTGACGACGACGTGCATCATCATCGGACTGCCGACGCCTTTTGCGAGCACGCGATCGCCATCGTCCGCGCCTTCTGATTTCGGGTCGCGCAGCTTCGCGATCCGCTTCTTCACGGATGCGCCGAGCATCGCGTCGAAGCCGAACGTCTTGGCCATCTTCTTCATCAGCTCGAACGGCTGTTCGGTGCCGGCTTCGAGGACGGGAATCTTCGGCGCGAGCTGGCTTTGACACCACTGCCGCACCATTGTGGCCACCATCTGCGTCTGCTCGTCGAGCTCGAACATCCGCGGATACTAGCTCAGCCGTGGAACACGCGGCTGGCGACGATGTAACCGCTACGTACCTCGAACACTTCGGCGATCGGCAGGTCGGGCTCGCCGTCGACGCGCCGGGTGTACTCGAGGACCACGCTGTCGGGG
>Ga0193728_1001972_pt1 | contig 10618 bp, 7 predicted proteins | sample U1c1metaG_FD_143037 | JGI IMG/M metagenome (GOLD analysis project Ga0193728, IMG submission 143037) | Soil microbial communities from a riparian zone of the East river system, Colorado, United States - U1c1 | ecosystem: Environmental > Terrestrial > Soil > Riparian zone | place: USA: East River... | reverse complement strand
GTACATGTAGTCACGCTCGTCGTCGGTGACCATCTCGAGGGTCAGCTCGTCGTGGTTGCGCAGGAAGATGCCCCACTGGCAGCCCGACGGGATCGGCGGGGTCTGGGCCATGATCTCGGAGATCGGGTAGCGCTGCTCGCGGCGGACGGCCATGAAGATGCGGGGCATGAGCGGGAAGTGGAAGGCCATGTGGCACTCGTCGCCGCCCACGCTGGTGTCGCCGAAGTACTCGACCACGTCGGCCGGCCACTGGTTGGCCTCGGCCAGCAGCACCCGGTCGGGGTAGAGCCGGTCGACCTCGGAGCGGACCCGCTTCAGGTACTCGTGCGTCTCCTTCAGGTTCTCGCAGTTGGTGCCCTCGCGCTCGTACAGGTAGGGCACCGCGTCCAGCCGGAAGCCGTCGATCCCGAGGTCGAGCCAGAATCGCAGCACCTCGATGATGGCGTCCTGGACGTGCGGGTTCTCGTAGTTGAGGTCGGGCTGGTGGGAGAAGAACCGGTGCCAGTAGTACTGGCCCCGGACCTGGTCGAAGGTCCAGTTGGACTGCTCGGTGTCCACGAAGATGACGCGGGCGTCGGCGTACCGGTCGTCGGTGTCGGACCAGACGTAAAAGTCCCCGAACGGGCCGTCCGGCTCCGTGCGGGACGCCTGGAACCACGGGTGCTGATCGCTGGTGTGGTTGATGACCAGGTCGGCGATGACCCGGATGCCGCGCTGGTGGGCCTGCTCGACCAGCGCGACGAAGTCCCCGATCGTGCCGTACTCGGGCAGGATGGCGGTGAAATCGGAGATGTCATACCCGCCGTCGCGCAGGGGGGAGTTGTAGATGGGCAGCAGCCAGATGCAGTCGATGCCCAGCCACTGCAGGTAGTCCAGCCGGGAGATCAGGCCGCGCAGGTCGCCGGTGCCGTCGCCGGTGGCGTCCTGGAAGCCGCGGATCAGGACCTCGTAAAAGACGGCGCGCTTGTACCACTGCGGATCACGCGGCTTCTCAAAGGAGAAGGAATCGGGGACGGGCTCGACCGGGGCCGTGCCCGAGCTGGCGTGGAACTCAGGCGGCTGCGATCCGCTGGGGGCATCATGCGTGGGCTGCATCACGCAGTTCTCCTGCTGCTTGCGATGGACTGCTACCTATCCGCCTGGTAGGCGCAGCGTGACGGTAGCTAACTGCGGTGGGAAGACGATGGCTGAGTTACGTGTCTGTTACGTTACGCGCCCATCAATAGGAGACAGACAAAATATGCGCGGGCGCTGCGGCCGGATCCAGCCGCACGTAGTTTGCCTGGCCCCAGCGGTACTGCTCGCCAGTGAGCTCGTCGGTCACGGAGAAACCCGCGGCTGCATCAAGGCCGAGGGCCGGGCCGTCCAGCCAGACAGTCGCCTCCCGCGGCTGGCTCGGATCGAGGTTTACCACCACAATCACGGTATCTCTGCCGCGCCCCGCCGGCGAGACCCGGCTCTTGGAGAAACAGAGGATCTCGGGGTTATCGGGGTAGTGGAAGCGCAAGTTGCGGAGCTGGTGCAGCGCGGGGTGGGCGCGCCGGATGGCGTTCAGCCGGGTCAGCAGCGGGGCCAGGCCCAGCCCGAGCTGGCGGGCGCGGTCCCAGTCCCGGGGCCGGTAGGCGTACTTCTCCGAGTCCAGGTACTCCTCGCTGCCCGGCACGACCGGCACGTTCTCGCCCAGCTCGAAGCCGGAGTACACCCCCCACGACGGGGCCAGCATCGCAGCCAGCAGCGCGCGCACCCCGAAGGCGGGCAGGCCGGCGTGGGCCAGGTACTCGGACAGGATGTCGGGCGTATTCACGAAGAAATTCGGGCGCATGTAGGCCGACGCCGGCCCGGCCAGCTCCTGCAGGTACTCGGTGATCTCCTCGCGCGTATTCCGCCAGGTGAAGTACGTGTAGGACTGATGAAATCCGATCGTGGCCAGGGCGCGCATCATCGCGGGCCGGGTAAAGGCCTCGGCCAGGAAGACCACGTCCGGGTCGGTGCTCGCCACCTGCGCTAGCAGCTTTTCCCAGAACGGCAGCGGCTTGGTGTGCGGGTTGTCGACCCGGAAAATCCGGACGCCGTGGTCCATCCAGTGCCGGACGACCCGCAGGACCTCGGCGTAAATTCCCGCCGGGTCGTTATCGAAGTTAACCGGGTAAATATCCTGGTATTTCTTCGGCGGATTCTCGGCATAGGCGATCTTGCCGTCGGCCTTGGTGGTGAACCATTCCGGGTGCTCAGTGACCCACGGGTGGTCGGGCGCCGTCTGCAGCGCCAGGTCCAGGGCGACCTCCAGGCCCAGCTCGCGGGCCCGGGCCACGAAGGCGTCGAAGTCGGCCATGGTCCCCAGGTCGGGGTGGATGGCGTCGTGCCCGCCCTCGGCCGAGCCGATGGCCCAGGGCGAACCGGGGTCGTCGGAGCCCGCGGTGAGCGTATTGTTGGCGCCCTTGCGGTTGACCCGGCCGATCGGGTGGACCGGCGGCAGGTAGACGACGTCGAAGCCCATCTCGGCCACGGCGTCCAGCCGGGCCGCGGCCGTCTTCAGCGTCCCGGACTCCGGGGGCCGGAGCCGGCCGGGATCGACCCGGGCGCCCTCCGAGCGGGGGAAGAACTCATACCAGGCGCCGTACAGCGCCCGCTCGCGGTGCACGATCAGCGGGCAGAACTTCGACCGGGTCACCAGGTCCCGCAGCGGATACCGCCGCAGCGCGTCCGTGACCTGCGGCCGGGTCGCGGCCGCCAGCCGGTCCAGGGGCGTGACCCGCTCGTCGGTGAGCAGCCGCGCGGTGTCGTTCAGCACGACCCGGGCCGCCCGGGCCGCGTGGACCTGGGCCGGGACGGCCCGCGGCGGCAGCCGGATGCCGCCGGCCGCCCGGCGCATCAGCAGCGCGCCCTCGGTCAGCATCAGGTCGACGTCCTGGCCGATCGGCACCTTGATGCCCGCATCCCGGTACCAGCGCGCCACCGGGTCACCCCACGCCTCGACCCGGAAGTGCCACAGGCCCGGGGCGTCCGGCGCCACCTCGGCGCCGTAGCTGTCCGAGCCCGGCGCCAGCTCGTGCATGAGGACCGGCGGGCGGGTGCCGCCCCGCGGATCTCGCAGGACCACCCCGGCGCCGAGCATCTCGTGGCCCTCGCGGAACACCGTCGCGGTGACGAGCACCTGCTCGCCAGGGACAGCCTTGGCCGGATACCGGCCGCACTGGACGGCGGGCTGGACGTCGAGGATGGGGATTCTGCCGATCACGATCAGAAGCTACCCGGAGCGCGCCCGGCAAAGCAGGCGGGATACCCGAAAGTAACCGGGATACCCGAAAGTCACTCAGGCCGCTCGCCACCTGGCTGCTCAGCGCGATGGCGCGGCCCCCGACCCCGGGCCTGGGTTCCGTTAGGTATCCGCGGGCGTTAGGGTCACTGCTCGTGAGAGCCATCCGCCGATTCACGATCAATCCCGTCCTCCCCGAGCCGCTGGCCCCGCTGCGCGGACTGATGCTGAACCTGCGCTGGTCATGGCATGCGGAGACACGGGCGGTCTTCGCCGCGATCGACCCGGCGGCCTGGGAGCGGGCCGGCTGCGAGCCGGCCGGGCTGCTGGCCCGGGTGCCGCAGGAGCGGCTCTCCCGGCTGGCCGCCGACCGCAAGTTCCTGCGCGAGCTGGACGACGCCGTGGACGACCTCCGCGACTACCTGGCCGGCCCGCGCTGGTACCAGGCCCTTGAGCGGGCCCGGCCGGCGGCGGTGGCCTACTTCTCGCCGGAGTACGGGATCACCGCGGCGCTGCCGCAGTACTCCGGCGGGCTGGGCATCCTGGCGGGCGATCACCTGAAGGCGGCCAGCGACCTCGGCGTCCCGCTGATCGGCGTCGGCCTGCTGTACCGGCACGGGTACTTCACCCAGTCCCTGTCGGCCGAGGGCTGGCAGGCCGAGCGCTACCCGGCCAGCGACCCGAACGGCCTGCCGCTGACCCTGCTGCGCGACGCCGCGGGCAACCCGGTCCGGATCTGGGTCGCGCTGGCGCAGGGCGCCGCGCTGGCCGCGCAGGTCTGGATCGCCCAGGTCGGGCGGGTGCCGCTGCTGCTGCTGGACTCCTACGTGGAGGAGAACGAGCCGTCGCTGCGGGAGGTGACCGACCGGCTCTACGGCGGCGGCACCGAGCACCGGCTGCGCCAGGAGCTGCTCCTCGGCATCGGCGGCGTGCGGGCCGTCCGGGCCTACTGCGCCGCCACCGGGCACGCCGAGCCCGACGTCTTCCATACCAACGAGGGCCACGCGGGCTTCCTGGGCGTGGAGCGCATCCGGGAGTACGTCGAGCGCGGCCTCGGCTTCGACGAGGCCCTGGAGATGTGCCGGGCCGGCACGGTCTTCACGACCCACACCCCGGTGCCGGCGGGCATCGACCGGTTCCCCATCGACCTGGTCCGGCGCCAGTTCGAGGGGCCGGGCGACACCGAGCGGATCCTGGCCCTCGGCGCCGAGTCGTTCGCCGGCGGCGACCCCGAGGTGTTCAACATGGCCGTCATGGGCATGCGCCTGGCCCAGCGGGTCAACGGCGTCAGCCTGCTGCACGGCCAGGTCAGCCGCGAGATGTTCACCGGGCTGTGGCCCGGCTTCGACACCGCCGAGGTGCCGATCGGGTCGGTGACCAACGGCGTGCACGCGCCCAGCTGGGTGGCCCCGGAGATCCTCAGCCTGGCCCACGGCACGGCGGGCGAGGCGGCGGTCCTGGCCGACGATGCCGAGTCCTGGGAGCGGGTGGCCGCCGACACGGGCCGCATCTGGGAGATCCGGCGGCTGCTGCGCGCCCGGCTGGTGGCCCGGGCCCGCGAGCGCCTGCGGACTTCCTGGCGGCAGCGCGGCGCCTCGGATGCCGAGCTCATCTGGATCGACAGCGTTCTGGATGAAAACATCCTGACCATCGGGTTCGCCCGCCGGGTGCCGTCATACAAGCGGCTGACCCTGATGCTGCACGACCCGGTGCGCCTCACCGAGCTGCTGCTGGACCCCGACCGGCCGGTGCAGATTGTCATCGCCGGCAAGGCCCACCCGGCCGACGAGGGCGGCAAGCTGCTCATCCAGCAGATGGTCAAGTTCGCCGACGACCCGCGGGTGCGGCACCGGATCGTGTTCCTGCCCGACTACGACATGGCCATGGCCACGTCGCTGGTGCAGGGCTGCGACATCTGGCTCAACAACCCGCTGCGGCCGCTGGAGGCGTGCGGCACGTCCGGGATGAAGGCCGCGCTGAACGGCGGCCTCAACCTGTCGGTGCTGGATGGCTGGTGGGACGAGTGGTTCGACGGGGCCAACGGCTGGGCCATCCCCTCGGCCGACGGCGTGAGCGACCCGGCCCGCCGCGACGAGCTGGAGGCCGCGGCGCTGTATGACCTGCTGGGCAATTCGGTTGCGCCGCTGTTCTACGACCGCGCGGGGGAGGACGGCCCGACGCGCTGGCTGGAGATGGTGGCGCACACGCTGCGCACCCTCGGGCCGAAGGCCCAGGCCACCCGGATGGTCCGCGAGTACGTGACCCAGCTGTACGGGCCGGCCGCGCGGGCGTCGGCGGCCCTGGCCGCGCCGGGCCCGGCGGGCGAGAAGGCCACGGAGGGCGGCACCGCGGCCGAGGGCGCGCGCGAGCTGGCCGCCTGGAAGCGGCGGGTCGCGGCCGCGTGGCCGGGCGTCCGCGTCGAGCACGTCGAGGCCGAGGACGCCGAGCTGGTGCCCGGCGGGCGGCTGACCATCCGGGCCAGCGTCGCGCTGGGCGGGCTCACCCCGGAGGACGTGACCGTCGAGGTCGTCTATGGCCCGGCCGGGGACTCCGACGAGATCATCGACCCGGTGCGGCGGCCGCTGGCGCTGGACGGCCGGTCGGCGCCCGACGGCGTGGCCCGCTACGTCGGCGAGGCGGAGCTCGGCGAGCCCGGCCCGTTCGGCTACACCGTCCGGGTGCTGCCCTGCCACCCGCTGCTGAGCAACCCGGCCGAGCTGGGCCTGGTCTCGGTGCCGGCGGCGACGGCCGGGATGGTCAACGGCGACTTGCGCTGACCTGGTGAGCCACGGGTGCCCCTGACTCAGGGGTTGCGTTCCGGCCTGCCTCGTGATCGGGGCGTGCTTGCGGGCCGTTGACCTCCGGTTACGGAGTGCTGCGACATTAGCGCGCCCTAACTGCGACATTGCGTGTCCAACATGGCACGCTGCGCGAGTAAACCACCGGACTGCACGGAGCGTCCTGCTACTAAAGGCATTTCGCTGGGGGGCGAAGAATTTTCTTCCCCTCTTAGCCGGAAGGTCGGCAAATCCGAGGGGGGTGTGACATCCTGTGATTGAGCGTTCTCGGTCAGTAACGCTTACCTATCGTCACTTTCAGTTAACTGACCGTTACCCCCGAGTGCGAGAGGACCTGCAGTCGTGCGAACCCAGATCAAGCCGGACAACCGCCTGCTTACCCCGGCCGAGGTCGCCGCGATGCTTCGCGTGGACCCCAAGACCGTCACCCGGTGGGCGCGGGGGGGCAAGCTGTCGTCGATCCGTACCCCTGGCGGCCACCGTCGCTACAGCGAGAGCGAGGTGCGGAGCTTCCTGAACGGATGGCAGGGCGTCTCTCTGCCGCGCGCGTCAGGGGAGTGACGCGCACTAACGGCGCCGCCGGGGGGAGCGGAAACGCCTTCCCCGGCGGCTTAGCCGGGCCCGAGTAATTCCCGGTCCTGCCCGCCGTGTCCATTCCGCCTAGGGGTTCCCTCGCCCCTAGGCCCGAGTCCGGTGTCCCTACGTCTCGGTGTTCCTAGGTCCCGCACCTCGGCTCATCGGCTGAGTCATTGTCTTGCACCTCGCCCGGGCCGGCGCCGGCCTCGCCGGCCGCGGAGTCGAATAGCGCAGCAGTGACCAGGGCCAGCAGCTCGCGGGCCCGGTCGCTGTCGAGGGCGCGGATCCGCCGCAGCAGCAGCTCGTCCAGGGTCTCCCCCTGAGCGGCCAGCAGCCGCGCGGCGTCATCGCGCCCCGTCGCGCGCAGCTGCGCCGGGGTCAGCCCGGCCACCGCCGCCATCCGCGCCACGGTGTGCGCCGGCCCGCGGACCGGCGCGTACACGCCGGGGCTGACCACCTGGTAACCGCCGGTGATCTGGCGCCACCGGCCCTCGCTGATGCCCGCCTGGCGGGCCGCGGCCCGCGCCGACCGGCCAGACTCCCGGCAGGCCGCCGCGATGGCCGCTCCCCAGGGGGTCGGATCGGGCCGGGCCGGATCGGCGGGTTCCGACATAGTTGTCACCTTCAAACCGGCTTCGCGCTGCCGGGCAGCGGGTGATTACGTCCGTGATCTGTACTTATATCAGGACTATCCGCAGGCGGAAGACATTTGAGCAGGCCGGTTTGGCGGAGAAGACACATCCCGCGAAGTTGTTGATCCTTCGCGGGCCTTCGCAGTACGTTGCTGCGCGAAGGTCAACATCCGTGGTCTGTCCAAAGGGGGACGCTATGGGAGTGATGCTGGCTCTGGACAAGCCGAGAGCTCGGCTGAGACGGCGCGGGCAGCACACGCGAACGCCGGAGGAGCAGGCCTGCTTAGACGCCTTCGCTGCCTTCCTGCGCTGCGACGCGCCCAGCGCCGGGCGCTCGCTCAACCGGGTGGCCACCACCGTGCTGGCCTCGCGGCTGCTGCCTGCGGCCCGGGCGCTGGCCGATGCCGTCGACCTGGTGCTGGCCGAGCAGCCGCTGGCCGCGCCCCTGGCCCACGACGCGGCGGTCTACGAGGCCGCCGCCCGCGACGCCCCGGCGCGGGACAGCCCGACCTGGGAGGGCCCGACCCGGGAGGGCCCGGTCCGGGACCGCCCGGGCCGCGGGACCGGGCCGCCGGGCCGCGGGACCGGGCCGCCGGGCCGCGGGACCGTCGCGCTGAACTTCACGGTGTCGCCGGCCTGCCTGCTCGGAGTGTGCCGCGACGGCGGCTGCCGCTCTCCGTTATGCGAGCACGCCTGCCACTCCCGGCCCGCGTAGGATCGGGGCTGGCCCGGGAGCGGGCACGGAGGTGGTGCATGGGCGAGTTTGTCCGCGTGGAAGCGGCGCCGGGAGAGGCCGGGCAACAGATCGCGACGATCCGGCTGGACCGGCCGCCGATGAACGCGCTGAGCACGGCGGTGCAGGCCGAGATCGCGGCTGCGGCGGCCCAGGTCTCGGCGGACCCGCAGGTCCGGGCCGTGGTCATCTACGGCGGCGAGAAGGTGTTCGCGGCCGGCGCCGACGTCAAGGAGATGTCGGGCCTGAGCTACGCCGACATGGCGGCCCGGTCCAGGGCGTTGCAGGACTCGTTCACGGCGGTGGCCAGGATCGGCAAGCCGGTGATCGCGGCCATCACCGGCTACGCGCTCGGCGGCGGCCTCGAGCTCGCGCTGTGCGCCGATTTCCGGGTCGCCGGGGAGGGTGCCCGGGTCGGCCAGCCCGAGATCCTGCTCGGCCTCATCCCCGGCGCCGGCGGGACCCAGCGGCTGCCCCGGCTGATCGGCCCGGCCAGGGCCAAGGACCTGATCTTCACCGGCCGGTTCGCCGGCGCGGCCGAGGCGCTGGCCATCGGCCTGGTCGACCAGGTGGTCCCCGACGCCGAGGTGGAGGCGGCCGCCGTCGCATTCGCCCAGCGCTTCGCGGCCGGCCCGGCCGTGGCGCTGCGGGCGGCCAAGCTGGCCATCGACGCGGGGCTGGAGACCGACCTCGATACCGGGCTGGAGATCGAGCGGCTGCACTTCTCGGGCCTGTTCGCCACCGAGGACGCCCAGGCCGGCATGCGCAGCTTCGTCGAGAACGGCCCCGGGAAGGCCCGCTTTGCCGGGCGGTGAGCCGGCCGTTCCCGGCTCGGATCCAGCCGTGCCCCCCGTACCCCCCGTACCCGGCGACGACGGCGACGACCTGTCCCTGGACATGCTCATGGCCGCCCTGCGGGCGGACAGCACCGATGTCGCCATCTACGCCCAGGTCCTCACCCAGTCCCTCAGCGAGGCCATGCCGCCCGGCAGCGTCGCCGTCGACCGGGAGCGGTCGGTCTCCGACCGCATGCGCGGCCGCCCCGGCACCGTATCGAAGGTCACCGTCCGCCTCGGCGACCAGGTCATGTCCCTCGGCGTGGAGCGCGGCGCGCCGGCCGCGGAAATCTGCCGGGAAGTGCGCGGGGTCGTCCTGTCCCGGCAGCCGGTCCCGCTCGGTCAGTGGATCACCGAGCTGGCCAGGGCACTTATGGTGCACGCGGAACAGAACGCCGCCGCGGCGGCCGCCTTGCGGCGGCTGGTGACCGGCGGCCCCGGCCTCGGGACGGGCTAATCCTGACCGCCACGTCATTGATGCTCCTCAGCACGGCCATCGGTCCGTAGGCTTTGGGGCATGGCCGTCCCCGGGGAAGGACTACCTGAGCGTCTCGGACCGTATCGGGTCCGGGACCGGCTCGGCGAGGGCGGCATGGGCGTGGTCTACCTGGCCACCGACCCGGTGCTGCGGCTGGTCGCGGTCAAGGCGCTGCGGCACGGGGTCACCGGCGAGACGTCCCGGCGGCGGCTGACCCGCGAGTTCGAGACGATGCGCCTGGTGCACAGCCCGTTCGTGGCCGAGGTCATCGACGCCAACGTGGAGCACGAGCCGCCCTACATCGTCACCCGGTACGTGCCCGGCCGCACCGTCGAAGATGTAGTGGCCGCCGACGGCCCCCTGACCGGGCGCGCGCTGATGCGGCTGGCCGGCGGCCTGGCCTATGCCCTGACCGCCGTGCACGGGGCGGGCATCGTGCACCGGGACCTGAAGCCCGCCAACGTCATGCTCGTGTCGGGCGAGCCGGTCGTGATCGACTTCGGCATCGCCCAGGCCCTGGACTCGACCCGGCTGACCCAGAGCGGGATGCTCATGGGCACCCCCGGCTACCTGGCCCCGGAGGTCATCGAGGGCAGCCCCAGCGGCCCCGCCGCCGACGTGCACTCCTGGGCGGCCACGATCGCGTTCGCCGCCACCGGCCGGCCGCCCTTCGGATCCGGCTCCTATGAGGCGATCTTCTACCGGATCGTGAACGGCCAGCCCGACCTGGCCACGATGCCCGCCCCGCTGCTCCCGGTGGTGCTGCACGCCCTGGCCCGCGACCCGTCCCGGCGGCCCACCGCGGCCGAGCTGGCCGAGCGCATCGCCGCCCTGGACCCGGCCGCCCTGGTGCCCGACCTGGCCCCCACCATCCCGCCGGGGATGGCCCGGCCGGACCCGCGGACCCAGACCTACGTCGACCCCCGGCAGGCCCGGGGCGGCGGCCGGGGCGCCGGGGGAGCGGGCGCGGGCGCGCTGGGGGCCGGCGCGGGCGCGGGCGGGCTCGGCGCGGGCGCGGCCGGGCTGGGTATTGCCGGTGCCGGTGCTGCGGCCGGCGGCCTCGGTACGGCCCGGCCCGCGGCCGGCGTCGCGGTGGGCGGCGGGCGGGCCTACCCGGACAACTTCGCTGACCTGCTGCCGCCGGTCCAGTACCAGCCGCAGCCCGCGTTCGCCGGGCCCGCGGCCGTGGCGCTGCCGCCCGGGGCGCAGCCCTGGCCCGGCCCGCCCGGGGCCGGGCCGCTGGGTCCCGGGCCGCCCGGCCAGGGCCAGCCGTGGCCCGGGCCCGCCGGAACCGGAGCGCCGGCCCCCG
>Ga0193728_1001970_pt1 | contig 10621 bp, 11 predicted proteins | sample U1c1metaG_FD_143037 | JGI IMG/M metagenome (GOLD analysis project Ga0193728, IMG submission 143037) | Soil microbial communities from a riparian zone of the East river system, Colorado, United States - U1c1 | ecosystem: Environmental > Terrestrial > Soil > Riparian zone | place: USA: East River... | reverse complement strand
TACGGCATGCCGTTCACCACGAGTTCGCGCACGCTGTTCTACAACAAGAAGCTCTTCTCGGATGCTGGCATCACTTCCGCACCGACCACGTGGGCCGACATCCAGACGGATGCCGCAAAGATCACCGCGAAGGGCCAGATCGGTTTCGGGCTCCCGCTGGGTGCCGAGGAAGCGCAGGCAGAGTCGCTGCTATGGATGCTGGGTAAGCGGCGGATACCAGACATCGGGCGGGAAGTACGACATCAACAGCACGCAGAACGTGCAGACCTTCCAGTTCCTGTCCAAGCTGGTGAGCGCCGGCGACACCGAGCCGAACCCGGGTACGAAGGATCGCACTCCGCTGTGGCAGCAGTTTGCGCAGGGCCAGATCGGTATGATCAACGGCTCGCCCGCGCTTGTGCCGATCATCAAGACCGCAGGGGTCCTGACTGACAGCGACTGGACCTCGGTGCCGATCGCCGGCAAGAACGGGGCCCTCACGAAGACCCTGGGCGTGTGCGACAACGTCGCTGCCTTCAAGTCCAACGGCCACGAGGCGCAGATCAAGAAGTTCCTCGACTTCGCTTACCAGGACAAGTACCAGGTCCAGTTCGATAAGGAGTACGACCTGCTGCCGGCTACGACGACCGGGGCGACCGCACTCGCGTCCGACCCGATCTTTGCGCCGTTCCTCAAGGCATTGCCGCAGTCGGTTCAGTACCCCAGCGACACGACGTGGCCGCAGGTGAAGACAAAGATCCAGCAGACAATTGGAACAGCCGTCACCGGTGACCCGTCTGCAGTGCTTGGACAGCTGCAACAGGCGGCCTCGGGAAGCTGATCGGCGCCTGACGCAAGGACCGAGGTGCTCGGGCGGACCTCAAGGAAACGCCCGGGCACCTCGGTGTCCGACCCGAACTGTGAGGAAAACATGACAGTCACTTCGTCCCGTGGCCTGGCTGAAGCGCCAGCGTCGCGCGCAAGGGGCGGCTCGCCGCACGGCCGGGGGTCGAGGCCGCGAAGGCTGCTTCGCGCGGCAATCCCGCTCGCGTGGATCGGACCGGCGATCATCCTGATCATCGTCGTCGTGCTCCTGCCCGTCGTCGTGATGATCCAGTCTTCGCTTCAGCAGATCAGCCCGGATGGATTCGTGCTCGGCTGGGCGGGCTTCAATAACTTCCTGACCCTGTTCCGGGAGGCCGCGCTGAGCGGGGTTCTCCTCCGGACGGTGATCTGGACAGTCGGCGTCGTGGCAGTGACTATGGTGATTTCCCTCGGCCTGGCGCAACTGTTCAACGCGCACTTCCCTGGCCGCAGGGTTGCACGGTGGGCGCTGATCGTCCCATGGGCATCCTCCGTCATGATGACGGCGCTGATCTTCCGCTGGGCGCTGGATGCCAACAGCGGCGTGATCAACGTCCTTCTGCACGACGTCGGACTCCTGAAGTCGTTCAACTCGAACGAGGCCGACTGGCTCGGACGCCCCGTTTCCGCCCTGGTCTGGATGATGGTCGTGGCAATCTTCGTCTCACTGCCGTTCTCTACCTACGCACTGCTGTCCGGGCTCCAGTCGATTCCCGGCGAGGTCTATGAGGCCGCGCGGATCGATGGCGCCTCGCGATGGAACCTCTATACCGGCATCACCCTCCCCTTGATCCGGCCCGCAATCCTGGTCGCAACCCTGATCAATGTGATCAACGTCTTCAATTCGTTTCCGATCATCTGGGAGATGACCGGCGGCGGGCCCGGCTACTCGACCAGCACATCCACGGTTTTCATGTTCACGCTCAAGCAGAGCTTCATTGGAGAGTCGGCCGCAATGTCGGTCATCAACTTCGCGATGGTGATCGTGATCGTCCTGATCTACTTGCGCGCCACGCACTGGAAAGAGCAGGTCGACTGAGATGGCCGTCACTATTTCCGAAACCGGATTCGCGGGCGGCCGAGCCGCACGGAAGCGGCGCGCTGGCACGGGCGGCGGGCCCGGCGGACGCATCGGGACAAAGAAGTTCTTTCTCGCCCTCTCGGCATTCGTCGTTGCGGCAATTTTCCTGCTGCCGTATCTGGAGATGGTCGTTGTCGCCGCGCGGCCGGCAAAAGAACTGCTCAGTCGCAACTTTCTGCCAACCCACTTCGACTGGTCCAACTTCGCGACGATCTGGTCCACCGGATTTGGCGGCAACCTCACCACCAGCCTGCAAGTAGCGGGCGGCGCGACGATACTCGTCCTGCTGGTGGCGCTTCCCGCCGCGTACTTCACCGCTCGCCGCCGATTCCGCGGCCGCTCTCTCTTCCTGCTCCTGGTGTTGGCAACCCAGATGTTCCAGCCGGCAGCCATGCTCGTCGGAATTCAGCGGGAGTTTCTGGGATTCAATCTCCCATCGCCGACGCTGTCGCTCATCCTGATCAACGCCGGATTCAACATGGCGTTCGCGGTCTGGATTCTCAATGCCTTCTTCTCCTCGATTCCGGTCGAGCTGGAGGAGGCCGCGGTGGTCGACGGCTGCACGCGCGTCGGCGCGATGATGAGAATCACCATGCCGCTCGCTATGCCCGGCATCGTCACCGCGCTGATCTTTACCTTCATCAGCGCGTGGAACGAGTTCCTGGTTGCCCTCACTCTGACGCTGAGCGCGCCGGATGACGGCCGGCCGCTGACGGTCGCGATCAACAGCTATGTCGGGCAATACTCGATCGACTGGGGCCATCTGTTCGCGGGATCGCTGATTGCCATGGTTCCCGTCATCGTCCTGTTCGCCCTGATCGAGGGCCGCGTCGTCAGTGGCCTCACCGCCGGTGCGATCAAATAGGTCGTGCTAGCGCCCGTGAGATCGTCGGTGCCTTCAAGAATGAGAAAGACGCAATGAGAGTCGGAGTTGACATCGGTGGTACGAACACGGATGCCGTTGTGCTCGATGACACGGGAGCGATCGTGCATTCATTGCGGATGCCGACGGGCTGGGGTGATGATGCCGTCCTCGGCACCGCGACCGCGGTAGTCCGGCAACTGGCGGACGCGGCGGGCATCGCGCCATCGGAGTTCGCATCCATCGGGGTCGGTATTCCCGGCGCCGTCGACGCCGAACGCGGCACCGTGACGCACGCACGCAATCTCGGGGTGCAGCTACTCGAACTTGGCACTCTGCTCGAGGCGAACCTCGGGTCTGCGGTGCGGATCGAGAATGACGTCAATGCCGCCGCGCTCGGCGCCTTTCACCAGGTCGGGCTCGCCGAAACCAACTCGCTCGCCTACCTCAACCTCGGAACCGGTCTCGCGGCGGGACTGGTGCTCGGCGGTCAGCTTTGGCGCGGATCGAGGGGCGCCGCGGGTGAAATTGGTCACATCCTCGTCGATCCGGCAGGCCCGCTGGATGACGATGGCCAGCCTGGCGCACTTGAGGTGCTCGCCTCGGGATCGGGGATCGCATCGCAGCGACCCGGGTCGGTGACCGACATGCTCGCGGCGGCCGCCGCGGGCGACGAGCAGGCCATCGGGATCCGCAGACGGATGTTCGACGGCGTGGCGTCGGCGGTTCGGATCCTCGTCCTGACGGTCGATGTTGACGTCGTGGTAATCGGCGGCGGGATCAGCAACATGGGGGAGGAGCTGCTGAGCGCGGTGCGCGGCGTCGTCGCGGACTGGGAGGCAACCTCGCCCTTCATCAAGTCATTGGACCTGGGCGAGCGGATTCGCATCCTGCCGCCCAATTCATCAACAGCTGCAACGGGTGCGGCGTGGCTGGGGCGGACCCCATGGCAGAAGTAGTCATCGTCGAGACGCAAGAGGCCGCGGGTGAGATCACCGCCGATGCCGTCACGGCGCTCATCGGCAAGAATCCGAACGGCGTGCTCGGTCTCGCCACAGGTTCGACCCCGCTGTCCAGCTATGTAGCCATCGCTCGCCGCGGCCTCGACCTCAGCGCGGTGCGGGGTTTCGCGCTCGACGAGTACGTCGGCCTGCCCAAGGGCCATCCGCAGAGTTACCGCTCGGTCATCACCCGCGAGGTCGTCGAGCCGCTCGGGATGACTCCCGTTCTTGTACGGGTTCCCGGAGACGACGGCGGTTCGCTCGAAGGCGCGGGCGAACGCTACGAGGCCGACCTGGTCGCCGCGGGCGGCATCGACATCCAATTGCTCGGAATCGGCAGTACCGGCCACATCGGGTTCAATGAACCCGGGTCATCCTTCGGCTCGCTGACGAGGATCAAGACGCTCACCGAGCGCACCCGCGCCGACAACGCGCGATTCTTCGGCTCCCCGGATGAGGTTCCGCGGCACTGCCTGACCCAGGGGCTTGGCACAATCCTTCGAGCGAGACATCTCATCCTGCTCGCCTTCGGAGCGTCGAAGGCACCGGCAATCGCTGCGGCGATCGAGGGGCCGCTGAGCGCCAGCGCCCCGGGATCGGCCGTGCAGCTGCACGCGCACGTCACGGTCGTTGTCGACGAGGCTGCGGCATCCCTGCTGAAGAACGCCGACTACTACCGCTACGCCTGGGACAACCGGCTGCCGTGGGAGACGCCTTAGGTTTCCGTCTAGCGCAGCGCGGTGCCGTTCGCCCAGACGTGCTCGACCTGCCAGCGCGAATCGAGTTGCACTGCGTCGGCTGCGAAGCCTGGGGCGAGCAACCCGTGCCGTGACTCGAGGCCGAGCACCGTTGCCGGGGTCAGTGTGAGCGCCGCGACCGCCGCAGCGGGGTCGACTCCGACCCGCTCGATCGCGAGCCGGAGTGCACGGTCCTGGGTGAGTGTCGAACCGGCGAGGATGTCCGTGCCCGCAATGTGAGCGACAGCGCCGCGTACCTCTACGACAAGCGTGCCGAGGTCGTAGTCGCCATCGGATGAGCCGGTGGCGGCCATCGCGTCCGTGATCAGTGCGATGCGACCTGGAGCCGATCGAAACGCGAGCGCCGCGACATCGGGATGCACGTGCTCGCCATCGAGGACCAGCTCCAGTGTGATGCGATCGTCTTCGAACGCCGCGACCACGGGACCGGGTGCGCGATGACCTATGCCCGGCATCGCGTTGAACGCGTGAGTCAGGAGTCGGGCCCCGATGTCGAACGTCTTCCTCGTGAGCGCGAAATCGGCCTGGCTGTGGCCGATCGCGACGACAACCCCGTTCTCGACCAGGATCTCGACCAGCTCGAGAGCATTGGGCAGTTCTGGCGCAATCGTGAGCTGCCGGAGTGTGCCGCGGGCGGCATCCAGCAGTCGACCAAGCTCGGCGGGCTGCGGCTCACGAAGGAGCTCGGGACTGTGAGCGCCGGCTCGTTCCGGCGAAAGGTATGGCCCCTCGAGGTGGGATCCGAGGATGAGGGGATCAACGGCGACGAGGTCGGCAACGTCCGTCAGGCTCGCCTCGAGCGCCGGGAGGGGATTCGTGACGAGACTGATGACCGATCGCGTCGTGCCATGAGCGCGGTGCACGGCCACCCCAGTCATGACCGCCTCGACGCCGTCGTCATAGGAGAACCCGCCTGCGCCGTGCGAATGCAGGTCGATAAATCCGGGCGTGAGCCAGGCGCCACCGATGTCGATCGTCTCGTCTGCCGCGGGCCCGACACCCGTGCCGGTTGACGCGATCGTGTCGCCGTCGACGAGCATCCAGAAGTCGTCGACCTGCCCAGCCGCATCCAACTTGCGAGCGTGCGCGAAGAGGGTAGTCACGCGTTCTCCCTACTTGAAGATGATCGTGCGGTGCTGGTCGAGAAGCACACGTCGCTCGGCGAACCACTTGACGGCCTGGCTCAGCGTGCGCGACTCCTCGTCCTGGCCGATCGCGACGAGTTCGCTGGGACTGCGTGAGTGGTCGACGCGCACGACATTTTGCTCGATGATCGGCCCCTCGTCGAGGTCGCTGGTGACGAAGTGAGCGGTTGCGCCGATGAGCTTGACGCCTCGGGCGTGGGCCTGCTTGTAGGGGTTTGCGCCCTTGAATCCGGGCAGGAAGGAGTGGTGAATGTTGATGACGCGCCCGCTCAATTCCGCGCACAACTCGGGAGACAGAATCTGCATGTAGCGCGCGAGGACGACGAGTTCGATGTCGTGCTCCTCGACCACGTCGATCACGCGATCCTCGAAGGCCAGCTTCTGTCCAGCGTTCGTCACGGCGTGTGACTCGAACGGGAGACGGTAGAACTCGGCGAGGTCCGCCAGGTCGGGATGGTTGCTGAGCACGAGGGGAACGTCGATCGAGAGCTGCCCGGCCCGCTCGCGGTAGAGCAGGTCGCCCAGGCAATGACCGGCCTTCGAAACGAGAATGAGCGTGCGCAGCCTGCGACCCACGACATCGAGCTGCCAGGTCATCCCGTACTTCGATGTCACGGGGGAGATGGCCCGCTCGAAGCCGGCGGCATCGATGGATGATTCGACCTGCAGCCGCATGAAGAATGTGCCCGTATCCGCACTCGAGAACTGCTGCGACTCCGTGATGTTTCCGGCGGCCTCAACGATGGCGCCGCTGATCGCGTGGACGATGCCCGGCTGGTCGCGACAGATCAGCGTCAGGATCCAATGGGTGGTGTTCTCGCTCACGCCTCAAGCGTACGGCTCGCGTTAGATACGCTGGGTGCAATGGATGCGGCGATAACGGAGAACGCATCGGTTCGACCGTTTCCATGGATTGGGCTCGTCACCCTCGCCCTCGCGATATTCGTCTCTGTGACGACAGAGTTTCTGCCCACCGGCCTGCTCCCGGAGATGGCCAGCGACTATCACGTGTCGCTCTCACAGGTCGGCCTGCTGGTGACGATCTTCGCGGCCACGGTGGTGGTCGCGACAACTCCGCTGTCGATCCTGACCCGCAACTATTCGCGCAAGGTGATCGTCGTCATCGTGCTGATCGTGATCGCACTCGCGGCACTTCTCGCAGCGGTCGCGCCGAGCTACGGGCTGCTCGTCGTCGCTCGCATCCTCGGCGGTCTGGCACACGGACTTTTCTGGGCGGTCGTGGGTGCATACGCCGCGCACCTGGTGCCGAAACACCAGCTAGGTCGCGCGGTCGCGATTACCTCCGGTGGCGCAACGGCGGCCTTCGTTCTCGGAGTTCCCGTCGGCACCGCAATCGGCCATGCGCTCGGCTGGCGACTCGCCTTCGTGTTCATGGCTGGGCTCATCCTGATCCTCTGCGTGCTCGTGGTGCGCTTCCTCCCCGCGGTTGACCATCGCGTTCGACTCACGACGGGGGAGATTCCGCTGCCGCTGCGGAAGGACCGCAGCATCCCCGCGGTCGCGGTCCTCTGCGCGGTAATCATCCTGCTGCTCGTCGCGCAGAACATCTTCTACACCTACATCGCACCGTGGCTGATCTCGGTCGGAGGGTTTGGAGCGGGCGGTGTGCCCGGGCTGCTCCTGTTGTATGGCGGAGCCGGTGCGGTCGGACTGGTTCTCGCCGGAGTGGTCGCCGATCGATTTCCGCGCCGCGGCCTCATCATCGCGTTTGTCTTCGTTGCGGTATCCGTGCTCGTCCTGTGGCTGTTCGGCGCCAGCAAGCCCGTTGTGATTGCTGCGGTGGTCGTGTGGGGCGCGTCCTTCGGAGGCGGCCCCGCCATGATCCAAACCAGGATGCTGCGCGTCGCCTCCGCGCGAATCCGGGAGACGGCCGCCGCACTGCAGACGACGGCCTTCAATGTCGGCATCGGCGGCGGCGCTCTGGTCGGCGGCCTGCTGCTCGACCACCTCGGGCTGAGGATCCTTCCGCTTGCGGACGTGCTCATCACAGTGGTCGGTGTCGCATTCATTGTGGCGTCGGACTTCTGGCTGACGCGCCGCCGTCTGCATTGACACACATCCTCGCGCGGCACTAGGTTTGCGGCAACCGACTGAACAGGTCTGAACAGGTTCACTGCATTCAGGCCGCGACGAGAGGATCACCGTGGTAACCCCCACCACAGAAGCGCCAGTCCGACTGGGCGTGGAGCTCAACGGCATCAACACAATTTCGGAGGGCGAGCGCAAGGGCAAGACGCGCAGCCTGTTCTGGCCATGGTTCGCGGCCAACGTATCCGTGCTCGGGATCGGCTACGGCAGCTTCCTGCTCGCATTCAAGGTGTCGTTTGCCCAGGCGGTCATCGTCGGCGTGATCGGTATCGTGATCTCGTTCATCCTCTGCGGCTTTGTCGCAATCGCAGGCAAGCGCGGATCGGCACCAACCATGGTGCTCAGTCGCGCCGCCTTCGGTGTGCGCGGCAATGTCCTGCCGTCGATCCTCTCGTGGATCCTCACGGTCGGCTGGGAGACCGTTCTCACTTCGCTTGCGGTACTCGCCACTGCCACCGTCTTCACGCGTCTGGGCTGGGATGGTGGAACTGCAACCAAGGTCGTCGCCCTCGTCGTCGTGGCGCTGCTGATCATCGCGGGTGGCGTTCTTGGCTTCGCCGCGATCATGCGAATCCAGTTCTGGATCACGATCGCAACGGGTGTGCTGACCGTCATTTACATCGTGCTCACGGTGGGCAGTATCAATTGGACCGCGCTGTCGGCGCTGCCGAGCGGCAAGCTCCCGGCCGTGATCGGCGGATTGGTCTTCATGATGACCGGGTTCGGCCTCGGCTGGGTCAACGCCGCGTCGGACTACTCGCGCTATCTGCCACGCACCGCAAAGAGTTCGGGAGTCGTGGGCTGGACTGCGTTCGGGTCTTCGCTCGGTCCCGTGGTGCTGCTGATCTTCGGTCTCATGCTGGCCGGATCGTCCGGCAAGCTCAACGCCGCGATTTACAACGACCCGATCGGTGCGCTGAGTTCGATCCTGCCGATTTGGTTCCTCATCCCCTTCATCATCGTCGCGATCCTCGGACTCATCGGCGGCGCAGTGCTGGACATCTACTCGTCCGGCCTGGCCCTCCTGACTGCGGGCATCCGGATTCCGCGCCCGGCCGCGGCCGGAATCGACGGCGTCATCATGATCCTCGGTTCGATCTATGTGGTGTTCATAGCCTCAAACTTCTTCTTCCCGTTCCAGGGTTTCCTGATCACACTGGGTGTGCCGATCGCGGCATGGTGCGGAATCTTCCTGGCCGACATCGCACTCCGCAAGAGGAACTACAGCGAGAAGGATCTCTACACGAGCAAGGGCAGGTACGGCTCGGTGCGTTGGTCGGCAATTGTCCTGCTCGTCGTTGGCACCGTCGTTGGCTGGGGTCTCGTGACCAACACCTATGCGCCATGGCTGGCGTGGCAGGGCTACTTCTTCGGCGATGCCAAGGGAGCGTTCCGTGTGGATTGGGCGGCCTCTAACCTCGGTGTGTTGCTTGCCCTCGTGATCGGGTTCGTCGGAACGCTGATCTTCAGCAGCGCGGCCGTCCGCCGCCAAGAGGCACTGGCCCTCGAGGCGCCGGCGAAGTGAGCGACTCCGGGAGTGGCCCCTGGCTCGTCGTCATCGATATGCAGCGCATCTTCGGTGACCCGACGAGTCAGTGGGCCACGCCCGGATACGCGTCGATCGAACCGACGGTCGCGAGTCTGGTTCTGGCGTTCGGCGACCGAGTGATCTTCACCCGCTTCATCGCGCCCGAGCGCCCGACCGGCGCCTGGGTGCCGTACTACGCGCAGTGGCCGTTTGCCCTCGTGCCCGAGAGTGATCCGCTCTACGAACTCACCGACGGTCTCGCTTCGACCGGGCATCCGATCGTCACCGAGACGACCTTTGGCAAGTGGGGGCCGGCTCTCAGTTCCGCGATGGCGGGCAGTGCTGAAATGGTTCTCGTGGGTGTCTCGACCGACTGCTGTGTGCTGTCCACCGCGCTCGCCGCGGCGGACGCGGGCGTGCACGTGCGCGTTGTGGCGGACGCCTGTGCCGGACTCAGCGAGGCCGATCATCGCCGCGCGCTCGACGCGATGACGCTCTACGGACCCCTGATCGAAATTACCGGCTCTGCCGCCGTGCTGTCCGAAGTTGAGGCCGGCTAGACATGTCCGACGCCCGTCAGCCACTCCTCAAGCACGAACACATCGCCAACGTGCTCGAGGGCGAGATTCGTCGGGGAAGCATGCCGCGCGGACGCCGACTCCCCGGCGAGACCGCGCTCGCTGAACGATTCTCCGTGAGCCGCAACACCGTCCGCGCCGCACTGTTCGAACTCGGTGAGGCCGGGCTCATTGCCACCCGATCCGGCAAGGGCTCGTTCGTCACCTACGACGGCAATCCACTCGACGTCGAGCTGGGCTGGGCGCGTGCGCTTCAGGAACAGGGCGTCACGACCCGGGTGGAGGTACTGCGCCTCGATGAGGTCACCGATCCCATGCTGGCGGCGGAACTCGGCGAGGCGGATGACCAGTTTGTCGTTATCGACCGGCTGCGATCCGCGGACGGCGCCGGCGTCATCTCGTACGAGCGCTCTCGAATTCCCGCACTGGCGGCGGTTCGCGCCGCCGTGGCGGACGACCGAGCGGGCGGATCACTCACCCAGCTCCTTCGTGGAGCGGGACTGATCGCCGCCCAGGGTGAGCAATGGGTCGAGATTCGTCGCCTCACGAAGGAGGACGCCCAGGTCCTGGGACGCGAGCCGGGCGAGTCGTTCCTGTGGTCGCGCTGCGTCACACGCACCTCGGACGGCGCCCTGGTCGAAAATGTCGAAAGCCTGCTGGACCCTGCGCATTTCAGCCTGCACTTCCAGTTCGCGCAGAGCTCATGACCACCGTGA
>Ga0193728_1001967_pt1 | contig 10637 bp, 7 predicted proteins | sample U1c1metaG_FD_143037 | JGI IMG/M metagenome (GOLD analysis project Ga0193728, IMG submission 143037) | Soil microbial communities from a riparian zone of the East river system, Colorado, United States - U1c1 | ecosystem: Environmental > Terrestrial > Soil > Riparian zone | place: USA: East River... | reverse complement strand
CATCGATGACGAGCAAGATCTGGCGGTTTCCAATAGCTGCTCGCAGGGCTTGCCTCCAGGCTAGTGGACTCTCGGGGTTTTCTACATCGCTGGGGGCAACTCCTAGTAGCGTCCCCCAACGCATCATCTGACCCAGCACATGAGGCTGAGGTCCCAAGGGGGCCCACAAGATGCCATCGCGAAAACGAAGTCGTACATCCTGATCCATAGCCAATGCCATCGCTAGGGTGGTTTTGCCGACGCCCGGTAAGCCATGTAGAGCCGTGAAGGTCAGACTGTCGGCCCCTAACAGGTACTGTTTCAGCTGCATGAACAAACTTGCCCGTCCCACAAGGCTCCTGGTATGGCCTAGAATCTGCGGAATAGTGGGATCAGCTAGCAATGATGCTTGCCCTGAGATATTTGGAGTGACGAGTTGGGGAATAAAGGGTCGTGCTTCCTGTATTGCCTCGCTCTTCTCATCAGTATCCCATAGCAGCCCTAACTCCTGGGCAGTCTTGCCAAAGAGGGTCCCTAATTTCTTCCGATAGTTGGGTTGGGGCACAGCCATGCCCTGTTCCCAGCGGATCACGGTTCTGGTCGTAACTCCCAGGACCTTCGCAAGTCTGGCCTGGGACCAGCCCTGCAGTTTTCGCTCAGCTCTCAACTTCTGGTTTTTCATCAATTCAGGAGATTTCATGTGACGCACTTTCCTTTCCTAGTGTAAAACCACTTGACATGTTAAGCATTGTTCCATATACATTATTTTCTAATACTCCTTGATGGCATTGCCTGATTGAAAGGTCCTGCCGCAACTGACCTTCTCTGTTAAGGATAGCTAACGAGAGAGAATTTTTCTAGGGAAAAAAGGGACAACTTCAGGGAAAAAAGGGACAACTTGGGGAAAAGAGAGGACAGTAGAGCTGAAAAAGTAGGAAAAAAGGTCCCTTGACGCTTCATTTAAGATGGTGCTATCATTCCACCAGAGCAAGCTCGAACGGTAGCTACAAAAACGATCAAGCAAGTGCTTTTACCTAAGGGCCCTTCCGGGAACAAGTTGACCAGGACCCTATCACCGGATCAGCACAACGGATGATCACGTTATTTGCGGAAGGCCCCTAAGCGAACGTTTTAGCTTAGAACCACACAAAACACTATTCCATTGTCAATGGACTACAACAAAGAGTATGGCACAACCGTCAATATATCAATTTATAAGTAGCAAGAAAGGAGTAGAATACCTTGACAGACAAATACCCTGATGCCCCAGTCCCCGAAAAAGGTAAACCCATTCGTCCCCCGCTTGAAAGACGGGAGTCTGGATCGTTAATTGTAAAATCTAGCTTACGGGCGTGGGAGGCCAATGATGCAGACACATTGAATAGCCTTCTCACCGATGATTTCACCTTCAGTGGTCCAGTTCCTCAACCTTTGAACAAAGTCGAATTTATCGGGTTTATGCAAGCGGTACTAGCCGTGTATCCCAACTTCGCGTTTAACGAGAGGTCGATCACGGAACAGGGCGATCTAGTAAGTGTTACGTTCTGCATTACTGGAACTCACACGGGTACCCTCTCACTGCTTGGCTTGCCATCGATCCCGGCCACAGGCGAGGTGGTTGATAGCCCTATAGAGGTACAACATTTTAGGGTTAGTGGTGGGAAAATCATGGCAATTGTGGCTGAATTAGTCCCTCAAGGTATTATTCCAAAGCTCCTGACACAACTAGGAGTCCGGAAGTAGGCCAAAAGAGGAACTTATTCCCAGATCAATGGCAAGTTCTATTACCTAGTCCGTACCAATTGGGAAGCAAGACTAATAATATGAAGAAAATCAGAGTGGGTATCAGGACTAGTATTGCACATATGAAGGAAAACTTGGACAAAAACATTCTCTCGTCTTTATCTTCTTTTTTTTGGGTAGTAAGAGCTGATATACGTAGCAGTCCTCCAAGAATAATGCAGATCAGTCCTATTACCCCTCCTATCTCCATCAGCGTGTAGAGAAAAGCACCTAGGCCACCGCTGATCATTTGGACAAAAGGATCTTGACACGGAATCCCACCAGCAGGAGGCCCATCAAGCACATTTGCCAGAGGAAGGTTAGTGATAAAATTTGTATTGGATATTCTTGCTAGATTCTTGGTAATATGTATGCCAGTATGAATGCCAGCAGTATTTATGCTATCTTGAATGTTATGCAAAAAATATATGATTTTTCTCCTTTCGGATTGCCTAATACATGTGTTTATATTCCAGGTAGAATTGTACCTGATAGTCTTGAGTAAGGCGAGGGGGAAAGAGGGACAGATCTATTACAGCGGTTCGTGGAAGTATAGAGGCCTAGGACTATTGTCTGATATCCATTCAACTTTCCTAGTGCTCTTGCGTACATACTTATGCAACTAGATATAGCACAAAGTATTTATCACTATCATTTCAGCATAGAGAGAGGCAAAATATGGAGGAGCCGCATAAAGAGCGGGGCGAGGGACTCAGGTCTGATCAAGCAACAGGGACAGCAGCACACCCACTGCAAAATACCGCGACTAATATGGCCAGTGCCACTGGCCCCCTTGATGCTCATACAGATACCAATAACATACAGGACCAGACACCAAGCAAATTGTCAGCTGATACCCTGGAATTCGTTGTCGTCGAAGGTTTCCAAGTAGGACGTGGTGTTGCCCGTATCGATCCCGAGTATATAACGCGCCTAGGCTGCCAGCCCGGCGATATCGTCTTAATTACAGCAGCACGTACGACAGCCGCCAAAATAGTACCTAGCGCTCTGGCAGATCGTGGCCAGCAGACAATCCAGATGGATAGTCAGGTGCGACAGAATAGCGCCTCAGGCCTGGGAGAGCGCGTCACCGTGCGTAAAGCGAAAACGAGCCCGGCTGAGAAGATTACACTCTTGCCGCTGAACAGCGAATCTCCCATCCAGGAAAGCGATCTGCAATACATCGCCCGCTATTTGATTGGATTACCCGTTACCATCGGCGACCTGCTCCGTGTCGGCACTCCAGGGACAGCACCGCGTGAGTTTCTTATTATCGGCACAATGCCAGCTACCCCAAGCTACACTTTGCACAGGGGAAATACCGACAGCCCTCCAATAATACCACCCGAGCCAGCAGGTGACGTCGAAGCAGTCTCCGTTCACGATGGAACTGTCGTACGTGCTCAGATACGTGGAGCCGCCAATGGCATGCCTAGCCGGGTAGGATACGAGGATGTCGGTGGACTGGGCAAGGAACTCCAACGCATCAGAGAAATGATCGAGTTGCCTCTGAAATATCCTGCGGTCTTTGATCGGCTGGGGGTTGAGCCACCGAAGGGTGTATTGCTCTACGGTCCTCCGGGAACAGGGAAGACCCTGATTGCACGCATCGTCGCAGCCGAAACCAAGGCCGCCTTTTTCATTATCAACGGACCAGAAATCATCAATAAATTCTATGGGGAAAGCGAGTCGCGTCTGCGTGGAGTCTTTCAGGAAGCCCAACGCAGGGCTCCGAGTATTATCTTTATCGATGAATTGGATGCCTTGGCCCCAAAACGAGCAGAAACAGGAGGCGAGGTTGAGCGGCGTATCGTGGGACAACTCCTCGCTTTGATGGATGGATTAGAATCGCGTGGGCAGGTAGTACTTATTGGAGCAACTAATCAACCAAATGCTCTTGATCCAGCTATGCGTCGCCCCGGTCGCTTTGACCGTGAGATCTCATTGCGTGTGCCAGATTTAAGAGGACGCCAGGAGATTCTACTAATTCATAGTAGAGATGCAGCTTTGGCGGGTGATGTGGACTTTGCACGCATCGCACAACTGACCCCTGGCTTCGTCGGAGCTGATCTAGCAGCCCTCTGTCGTGAAGCAGCGATGATTGCCTTGCGTCGTGTCCTGCCGCATATCGATTATCAGCGTGGCTACATCCCCTATGAGACCCTGGTCAACCTCAGTATCACTATGGCAGATTTCCAGGCTGCACTGCGTGAAGTTGAACCATCGACAACACGTGAGGTCTATGTAGAGGTTAGCGAAACCTCCTGGGATGATATTGGCGGGCTGGCATACGCTAAAGATTTGCTTACCGAAGCGGTCGAATGGCCACTGCGCTTTCCAGATCTCTATGCCTCAGCCAAAGTCGAGACTCCCAGAGGCATTATGCTCTCAGGACCGCCGGGATCTGGTAAGACCCTGATTGCTCGCGCACTAGCCAAGCAATGTGATGCCAGTTTTATCTCTATCAAAGGTCCGGAACTGCTTTCGAAATGGGTTGGGGAGTCAGAGAAGGGCATTCGTGAGATCTTTCGTCGAGCAAAACAGGCGGCACCATGTATTGTCTTTTTCGACGAGATCGACTCATTCGCTTCACGCCGAGGACAGTCCAATGATGGGAACGTAGGAGATCGAGTGATTGCACAGTTGCTCACCGAAATGGATGGTGTCGAGGGTCGAAAAGGAGTGATTATCCTGGCAGCAACAAACCGGCCAGATCTCATCGATCCTGCCCTGCTACGTCCTGGTCGCTTTGACCTAACCGTAGATTTGCAGCTCCCCGACGAAACGGGGCGTGCTTCCATCTTTGCCATCCACTTGCGCGGCAGACCAGTTGCTCCAGAGATTACCATGGAGCAACTATCCGCCCTCACAACTGGGCGCAGTGGGGCCGACATCGAAGCCATGTGCCGTCGTGCTGCGCTGCTTGCCCTGCGTGAATGGATCACACCAAAACTTGGATTGGGACAGGTACGGGTTACCCAGGTCAACGAAGAAGCAAGTAATGGTGCAACTTCCACGGCTGGGGCAACAGCAAATGTAACGGGCCCGAGAATGCCACCATCATCGCCGACTGGCATTTTCATACGCATGGAGCATCTCGAGCGAGCCATTGAAGAACAGCAAGAGCGCTACATTGCCCAGGAGGCAATCGAGAAAGAGAGAGAGCGACAGGAACGAGGAAGACAACGTTTGATAGAGATGGCTGCCGATAGTGACTCGAAAGAAAAGCGGCCTTTAAGAGGCTTCCGACTCTGGTTAGCACGCTTATTCGGCTTCACGAGCTGAACGGACGCGACCTGCCGTGTGCCCTTTAGGGTATGCCCTTCATGGGTATAAATCGGGTCCCTACAATTCAGGTAATAAATCACACAACGGACGCGATTTATCGTGTCCGTTGTGTTCACATGCACTGATGCTCACTTTTGAAAGACCCCTTCCCTCTTGTTTGGACATGCTTATGAAAATTCTCGATAGAGACAGGTTAAGGCGGTCTTGATCGCTGTGTTGAGGTTCTGTTATCGACTTGTCGCTTTTTTGCTGCAAGTTGTCCGTAAGTTGTCTCTTGCTTGTCATAGCAAAAGCTTTTCTTCTGAGGTATGCTTAGTATAGTAGAGAGAATGGTAGTGGAAGGGCTTTGGAGTTACAAAAATTACCATTGGTAGGATATACTACCTACTCGTTATAGACAAATTGATAAAGAACATGTACCCTTAGACATGTGACCTTTAGTATAGGGTCAGGAACCCCATAGCGAAAGCAAGGGGCTTGCCCCACACCTTAGCCAAGACGTGTATCAGTTGGACATGTTTGTCTAAGCTGGCACGTTCACTATCCTGACCAGACCCAGCCAGGGATGCTTGCATCCATCGGGCTACGATATCAGCAAGTGTTCAAGTTCCTACCTGCACGTGCGTTAGCCAGCGTGCTGCTCTAGAACTCCTGGGTTAACCAGATGTAGCGGGGTTAGATCAGTGCTCAGGAGAAAGTACCGTCTGATATCTTCGTCAAGGCTACCATTACCTGGGAAACCAGAGGGGTTTGGCCGTTCCGACACAAAACGGCACCTCGCAAGGGGACTACCTTTGAACAGAAACAGGGAACAGAAAGGAACAAGGAAGTGCTATCGCACAAGTCCAGCTGGCTGCACGCCGCCACTGGTCTTCCCCACGCCCATGCATCTAGGGGGCAATTCACCCCCATGGCTAAAGCGAGGGGGACCCTTGCCCAAAAGAGATGGCTGAGCAATGTTGTACAGTTTTACCCTGGATGTAACGACTCAGGTACCAATCGGGCTGATTAACGCCCAGAGTTAACTATCAATCACCTAAAGGTGACACGGTAATTCGCCATCGGTAGGGGCCCGATTGATCGCACCCGTCTGCCGTTGCGCGAAATAAACATTAAAAGAAATATTTTGCTGGAGAGTCTATACACTTACAATATATAGGTGACTATGCTATAATAAACAACGGAGAGTGTTTATTCAGAAGCGAAGGGAGGAAACAATGTTACCGAGACATGAAAACTCCTCTTCCGTCTCCAGTGAACAAGTTACAGAGGCGTACCTCAAGGTCATTGGGTTGATAGATGAGCGAGTAGCCCCCTACCTGGGAAAAGCGACGACCCGCGCACTGGTGCAAGGCGCAGCCCAGCACATCAAAGCCGCATATCCATTTCTCGAATTTCTAGTTCACCGTTCTTATACCGATATTGTTCCATCTGTCATTCACGAGCAACTTTCCGGCGTGGCCCCAGCAGACGTTGTTGGGGGGTTAAATGCATTGTTGGATGAGTGCTTTGCTGGGTTGTGGGAACTAACAGGGGATCTGATCGCTCCCCCTCTCCATGATGAAGTCACCCACCAGTTAAAACAGTTGCAGTAAGGGAGCAGCATGGAAAGCAGCGTACAATCGATGTCACAAACTACAGATGGTGCGTTTCGCTTCTCAAATGGGTATACAGCGGATCGTCTGATATCGATTCGCCACGAGATGGAATATCTCAATACCATTGGCAAGCGGTTTGTAGCTGCAATCGACCGTTTTCATGTGCATCGAGCTTTACTTAAAGCGCTAAAAGAAATCTATAGTTTTTCTGCTTGTTGTATTCTCTTAAAAGACAATACCTTTGAAAAAGAGAATCCCTTTGAACTGTTTATTATCCCCTGTTACCCGCTTGATGAAACATTTTTAGAATCCATCATCCAACGCATAGCTAGTGCTGCTAGCGCTCTCAACCTGATCCACACGACCGCAGATCAATTAACACGTACTGCCTACTTTGATGCCCCCGATGACCTTGCTCTGTCACGTCCCCAAGGAGAAGTGGTGGGCTCTGAAATTGGCTCGTTCTTGAATATTCCATTGACGGTCGAGAATCGTATCATTGGCATGCTGAGCCTGTTCGACGAGAAGCTGGGAACCTTTGATGCCGATCTGATGCAAATGACGACGATGATTGCTGACTATGCCGCAATTGCCTTGGAGAATGTTCGTCTACATGAACGCGAGAATGCTCTGTGGCGTCAGGCAGAACTGGAGCGTATGCGCCTGTCATTGATCCTTGGAAGTATGGCAGAAGGTTTGTTGATTACGGATGCCAAGGGAGCGATTACCTCGCTTAACACGTCGGCAGAGCAATTATTGGCACAGGCTGAGGTCAATTTCAGTCCCGACATCCTTTTGCATAAATTAGCTGGGACCAGCAATGTCCAGTGGATTTCTAGATTGGCCGAGATCGTCGATCAGGCACTGGCAGGTTACACTGTCAAAAACCAGGAGTTGGTGGCAGGACAGGCTGAAGAGTGTGTCCCCCTCACCTTAAGTGTCAGTGCCGCGCCTCTCCTTGATGCTAGCGGCACCTCTGCCCGCCCGGTCGGAGTGGTAGCTGTACTTAATGACATTACTCCCAGTAAGCAGGTCGAGCGATTAAAAGACGAGTTTGTCTCGGTCGTATCGCACGAACTGCGAACACCGCTGACAGCCATTAAAGGATATACACAACATCTGGTAAGACGTATCGAACGTCGCTTGCGCAAAACACGCAGTTCTCAGCCAGAGGGTAGCACCGCTGTTAATGATCTGCCAGAGAACTATGACCTGCGCAGTCTGAATATTGTCCAGAGCCAGACTGAGCATCTGGAACGATTGGTGAGTGACCTGCTAGATCTCTCTCAGGTGCAGTGGGGACAATTGCAGCTTCGCTCTGAAACATTCTATCTGGCAGATCTACTTGTAGATATGGTTCACTCGGTCCAATCAAGCGCGGAGCAGCATACGATTTCTCTGCAAATCAAAGCGAGAGAGACTAAAGTCATCGCTGATCGTGCTCGCATTGGTCAGGTCGTCGGCAACATCCTGGATAATGCTGTGAAGTACTCTCCATACGGGGGACAGGTGATTGTACGTCTAAAACAGCAGGATGGATACTATCAAGTGAGCATCAGCGATCAGGGATTGGGTGTAAGTCCAGAACTCTTCGACCATATCTTTGAGCGCTTCTACCGGGTGCATAATACAGCGACTCGGCAACTCTCAGGCATAGGGTTGGGATTGTATGTAGCCAAAGCGATCATAGAGCGGCATGGTGGGCGCATCTGGCTCTCGAGTAATCAAGGGGTGGGAAGTACGTTCCACTTTACTCTTCCGCCAAGTCCTCCACAATAGGTCAAGTAAGCTAAACACAGCCTTTTCGAATGTCGGCAGGAGAGCCAATGGCCCTCCTTGCACCTCTGCGTTAATTACAATGCCTGTAGCAACTCGGTAGGATTGGCCGCGAAACGATCACGTACGTAGGAGTAGCCAAACGGGGTAAAGTAGATTCTGGCCCATGTTGCTCGCAGGTTCTGGATGGTACGCAAAATGCGAGCCTCACCCCACAAAGGATGCCGCATATCACGCAGGGCATTGAGAAAGTCAGTCGTGCTGGTGAAGAGCACACCACACGTAATCACGAGAATCTGGACAAAAGGTCCGCGTGGCAAGGCAAGTGGACTCAAAGCTGTGAAAAGGCCAAGATAGAGCACACCGCCCGAGACAAACGCAGGGCACAGCACCTCCAACCAGATATAGAACAAAGAAGGTTCATGCAGGCACATGAGCGTCACACCAAAAGGACCAATCGCCCAACCAATCAAAGGCCCGCGCCTTAGCAAGGTCGTCAGCGCATGTGCGCACTCGAAGAGAAGGAACCAGAGTACCAGGAGGACTACTAAACCCAGGAAGTTTGGCATGTATAAACTCCTCGCATAGCAGTGTCTTGCTTTATGTAAAGAACACCTTTTCTTTATTATACCACAAGCGCTGGAAAACTCCCGTCATTTATGCGGGGGATGGGAGTGCCGTTCCTTATTGTGGGGCTAGGTCATGTTCAGGGAGCACGTCAAGGTACTCCCTGAGAAATGGTCAATGAGGCAACAGTGGCAGATACTTGATGACAAGGATATACAAAACGGCATTGAAGTTCATAACGCCGTAATATGCCATAACCGCATAGACTACCAGTGCAGTCAGGAAAACCACTATGATGGGCGAGGGTTGCCATGAATCTCCCTGACACATCTTTGAAATTCGTTGCAGCACTGCTGGCAGAAGCGACCAAGATTGTCCCTTGGTCTTCTTGGGAATAGCAGCAAGTTCCCAAGTTGTGTCATAAAAATGATCAAAATCATCAATAAAAACTGTGTTCATAATACTCTTTTCTCCTTTAATATTTTGTGGACATTAATACTGCATTGTCGTCAATACGTCCAAGAAGTAGTATAACACGAGTGTAAAGTCTAATCAAGTAGTTCTCTTCAACGTCGAGTGTGGCTCCTCCCAGTGAGGCGATGCCCTGAGTATGATTGACTTCACGGCCATCAGGTAATCGTTCCACGAATGTTTCGTCGCGAGTCTGCTTGACGCGCTGAGCAATTTGTTCCATCGCCCAGTCTAGCGATTTGACCTCCCAGTGATCGCTGTAAGGGGCGCGATAGAGGACCTGTGTCAGGCGATCTGGGTTTACGGTGTATTGGAAAGTGGCCGATCCTTTAGGGCACAGTGTTCCATGATTGATCGGACTTGCAGAATTGCCTTCAATATCAATGACCTTACCATCCTTGACATAGACATTTAGGCCGCAGCCGACTGCGCAGTATGGACAGACACTGTGTACGACTCTGGCATCACGAATGCGTGGAGCCTTCTCGTGGCTCTCTTTGCTAAATGGCTCGACTCTGGAGCCGATTTGAAGAGCCTTTGATACCATGCCCTGTACTGCTGCTGGCAAGGTGAAATCTTCTCGCATATGATGTCTTCCTCTCCGTCATCAAAAAAGTACTAGTAAGGGTTATATTAGCAGGGACAACTGAGAATGTCCAGAGGGAAGAGACAGGGAGACAGGGCCTTGTATAGCCAATTTGGGTAATAATTGCCTCTATCGTAACCATTTTGCGATTTTTACAACCATATCTCAACCGTTTCTTAATGGCAGATTCATCTTTTTCGATTAAATTAGGAAAGTCAAGCAAAGAAGGTTGTCTGTAAATTTTGAACCTCTGCTGGTGGAATCTGCTTAATCGTGCTGGTGAGTAGACAGTTGGCGTGAACAGCCCACCAAGCCGAACGAGACTCCTAGTGGCGTTGAAATTCGGATTTTTTCTACGCTATTGTGCTTTTTGCCGCCAGCATAATTATATAGATGCCACCAACAGAGTTTCAAGATTTACACTAGGAAGCCCGTAGGAGCGTTTATAGTCAAGATTGCCTTCACCCCTTCTGGCGGTCAAATAAACCGCATTGTGGGGGATTCCAGAGCACACAGAGTTATTCACCCCGTCACCGTAGCGCGTCTCAATCACGCTGGCGAAGGTGACGGGGTGAATAACTCATCCTTCC
>Ga0193728_1001966_pt1 | contig 10639 bp, 2 predicted proteins | sample U1c1metaG_FD_143037 | JGI IMG/M metagenome (GOLD analysis project Ga0193728, IMG submission 143037) | Soil microbial communities from a riparian zone of the East river system, Colorado, United States - U1c1 | ecosystem: Environmental > Terrestrial > Soil > Riparian zone | place: USA: East River... | reverse complement strand
TACTGGCGGTAGCCCTCCTACTACTTCTGGCCTTCGGCCCCGTTCCTCCTCCGAGTCAGAAGCTGCTCGCCCTGCTTCTCGCCCATCTTCTCGGGCTTCGGGTAGCGGTCGTCGCGGTCCTCCTGTGGTTCGTGGCTCTGAAGATGAGCAATCCTAAGGTTTCTACTGGTTTCTCTCGGTTTGCTTTTGAAGTAGATCCCCCTGCATCTCTGATTTCTTTTCTTCTTTTCGATAACGGATGGCGTGTATAGATGGCTCTCCTTTATTTCCCTTGCTTTCTTCCGGTCAGGGCCTGGATAATTCCTTTTCTTCTTCTGTGGCGGCTTCGGCAGCCTATATGCAGCCTCAATCTAACTTCAGGCCTTCCTTTCCTTTTTCATATGTATATAGTTGAAATGAGATCTATCCTCTACTCAAAGACCTCCATCTCCTATTGTAACGTAGAAACTTCAGTTTGAAAGCAGTTTGGTTCCAGCGCTTGTTCCAGTCATCACGGCGTGGATTGAGAATTGTAATTGGGAGGTTTGATAAAGCCTACTTGCAAGTCGTTTCAACCGCTTCAAGCACTTTTCAAACAAACAAGCATATGAGTCTCCCTATTCACTGCCCTAAATCCTAATGGCATTTTTTAGCGACTTGGCTGGCCTTAGCATTCAGAATCTCAGCTAAGGCTGACCCTTGGGAAGAGTGTTTTACATAGGGATAGCTCAGCATGACGTCTCCTAAGTACTTTCAAATCTCTCATCATTTCCATCATTGGGCAATATTATCATGCATAAAGGGATTTCGGTTAATGTTGTAATTCTTTGCGTGCTGGCCGCTGCGTACACGGTGCGCCTTCATCGCTCCCCTCTTTTCATCAGTTCAGCTCTCTGTCGTCCGACATATAAGACCATCTGCACCCATCTGCATTCTATGCTTGTTCAATTTCCGTCTCCATCCTAAAAGTTGAGTTTGTAGGTCCCAAAAGCTTGAAATCTCAGCGTTTTAGTCGCAGACTTGACCCCAGTTGTAGTACTCGGCTGCAATATGCCCAACCCCCAGGCACCTCTAGCAGGAGGAGAATCGACGGATAACACTCGTCAATGTGGAACTCCTGCTCTCAATCGCTACTTCGAGGCCACAGGAACAACAACATATTTGAGAATTAATGCAGCCGATTTGACACTTGAGGAGCCTTTTTGGGCTACGGATGGAGTGGCCGTAGACCAAGGTCCAAAGTTAGAGCGGAAGGGGATGCATTGGATGTGGTAATACTGTAAAGAACTGCCTAAAAACAGCAAATTCTTGCGGCAAGTTCACATGCCCGTAGCCTTAGTAGATAGTTTTCATTGCGCCCTGTCGGGGCTGTGGTGATCCTTGACCAGAAAGGCGTATTGGTAGTAACGAAATACATTGCATATCCAATCAAGTGGTCAGCAATGTGACCCGACTTCGACCATCGACCCATTCCGCATCATTGACGTGTTATGATCTAAGCTGTGAGGCATCGTTAGCGCCTCTTCTTCTACGTCCAAAAGCAGAGTTAGCCAGGCTGGTTAGCGTGGAAGGACGGCCGTCTTCTAGGCACATAACAAAGTCAGCTTGTTGCTCCGGGTTCTCTTGGTAAGGTTTGAACGTACATCTCTGCGGCTGCCCATCTCATTTGGTGGAAGCACGGCCAGGTTGAGGTACCAAGTGGGTCATACGCAAATGTATCTACGTTCGCCGAAACTTTCAAGTCCGTGATTAGGCTTAACCATAAATCGATATGCTTTTTGCATCGCTCTGAGATGCTATCTACTTGGGCAGAGCGAAATAATAGAGACGACGGAAATGTTGTAAAGGTATCCTCCTGGCAGGACACTGAAGGCACATGCTGCCAATTGCCATGAGAGCTTGTCCAGTGTCTCTGAATTTTGTACAAGGAAGATTCGGTTCACCAGCGTCGACTGCGCCTCTTCCTCGAAATTGAAACCTTCGCAAGGGAGCTTCAGGAGTGAAAGGTCGCTGAGGAACGTAGATGGTTTTGTCTTCAAACGGTTTGAAGCCCCTGGCTGAGCGGTTGAGCCCGAGTTTGGGAAGCTGGTCGAGTCGAGTTCGAATGAAGCGACCACCCCCAAGAGGCACAAGGTAAATTCCGAGCCTATTTTCAGTTCTTTTATCCATGCAGCTAAGAGCCCCGGCATACATGTCGCTCCGTGGATGCTGGCTGAGCGGCAACTGTATTCGTAAGCCCCGATTCGTCATGGTAAACGGCGTCGCTGGTCCATGGTTTGGACAGGGGATGATGTCGCTAGACTCAGCAAATGCAGCAGGAGAGGGTGCAAATAGTCCATGCACAGCGTATCGCCGTTCAAGTTTCCATGCAAAGATTGACTGATCGTCCGATTTCCTTGCAATCTCTTCCTGTAAACGAAGAAATGCCTTCTCTCCACCCTCACCGTATAGTAATGGCATGTTAATGTCGAAAATTCCGAGAAGAGAGTAGGCCATGTCTTCGACGCGAGTAGTCTTTCTTGATGCTGCCCAAGACATTCTTTGGGCTATACTGCTTCTCTTCAAATCCTGCCCCTCGAGCACTTCCGTGGGTATACGAGTTATAGCTGATATGGCGTCCTTCAATTGAGTCCTGCTCCCCAGAAAGTCCCAATCGCGATTGAAGAACGTCACTACTTTGGGGGCCACAAGCTCCTGCAAAGTCCAGCCACGTGTGAACCAACGGCTTTTGCCCAGTTCTGGCAGATGTTGCACGTCTTCCAGGTACACGTAGCATGTCGCTGCACTTTTGTACCATTTGAACATGGAATTAATGGCTTCTGAAAGCTCGGCACTGCTACTTTGGTCGATACAAACAGTGTCTATCCAGAGATGTTTATGCCCATCTTTTTTCGCTTGAGCCACCGAGCTCCGAATCTTCTCGTAGCCAGGCTTGGCCGAAGCGGTGTTGGCATTGAAATCTTCGAAGGAGACTTCTTCTGCGCCCCATACATGTGAAAGTATGGCATACTCAGGCACATTAGGAAAGGTGAACCTCTCGAGGCTGCAAGTATATGTATTGATAAGACGCATTGTAGGATATGGTGGCGAAGTCAACGAGTTTAATCATGACATTGTGTCGATCCAGATCGGATTTCCTTACAACCGTCTTACTATTTCAGCTGCTTACTCTCGTATATCTCACAACTCAGCTGGTGACCCCTACTACCTGTCTCAGTTGCCTACACCTACCTCATGTATATATAGAGGCCCTAGAGCCACATTTAATAAACAAAGTTCTCATTCTTTACTTACTCATCGGTGCACGGACTACCGATCGACAGTTATGAGCCCGGGTGACTTGCCGTATTGCACCTATTAATTTAATTAATCGTACCCCTTATCAAATACTTCATTCGTCTTTACAAGCACCTTTTAATATAACTTCTCAAACTACCCAAGCTGTCACTATAACGGTAATATTATTGAACTAAGCTAATTAGGACGAATGGATCAACCTTATTAGGCTTTAAGCTCAAACAGGAGATATATGGGAATACGTCGACCCCTTAACTAAATAGGATTAGTTGCCCTATTTGCTTGAACTAGTCTTTCCTAGGCCTTAAGATGTGAAGATAGGAACGACCTTATATGCAGCTCTCTCTAAGGATAAAAAGGACGAGCTTTAAATTCTCTGTAAGAGGTATAAGATAGTAGAGAAGGAATACAAGAAGTAGAAGGCAGCTTTAACCTCCCTATAAAGCTATATTACTAGTATAGTGGCCAGGAACCTTAACACCTATATACTAGGTATCGACTTAGTATATAACACCCTAGTGGCTCTTAAGGAGAGGGTTGCCCCAACTAATATAGCACGTAAGCTGTACCTATCTACTTAATATACTAAGGTTAAAAAGGGCCCAAAGAACTAGAACTTCAAGGCCTAGCTATAGTAGTAGGAGAAGACATACAATAACTATAAAAAGATCAAATTGCTAGATATATACAGCAACCGAGCAATTAGAGATTTTTTAATAGTAGTAGAGCCAGTATTACCAAATTAGGCCTTAATATAGAGGGTTAAATTTAATAAATATAACTAGGCCAGTAACAAAATAATATCTATAAATTAACTGGTTAAAATATATCAGAACTATTAATAGGTAGAGACTGCCTAAAAGAGAAGAGATTAGCTTAGTACTAATGCAGTAGGCTTCTAGAGCGAGTTAATTAACGGAGCTTATAAGGACAAAGCTCTTAAAGTACCTAAGGATAAGGCTCCTAGGACTATATAGTCTAGAACGCCATAGAAGAAAGACGCCCCATCGTGCTACTGTAAAGAAGTTCACTGGTTCCAGGATTGCCCTTATATCAACAAATCGGTTTAATTAAAGGATTAGAAATCGGATAAAGCCACGGCTACAAAAGTTAAGGAAAGGATTATAAGCGCATCAGACTAGACTAAGTTAAAAATTAAGAAGATAAGGAAGGAGGCTTTAAGTAAGGAAGCTCTATAAAAGGAAGCTATATAGAGCCTAGACGGAAGTCAAAAGGAAGATAACTATAGTATCTTCGCCGTACACTAAGTAGGCGCCTATAACGCAGGTTCTAACTATAAGCTATATAATAGCGTAATTCTTAATAACGGAACTATGATATACGTTATTAACGATCGATTAAGATTTATTAACAAGCTCTAGCCAAGTAATAACTTTATATACGCCGGAACGGGCCTAGATCTAGTTAAGGGTATAGGGATAGTAGTAGTTATAATCTAGACACTAGTAGGCCCCAAGAGGATCCTACTAGCTAATATAGTATATATACTAGCATTCTATACAAATTTAGCATATCTAGATAGGTTTAATAATAAGAATATATAGTAGGACAATAAAAAGAACCTACTATATTACAAAGACGATTATAAAACGTTTGCCTATTACAAACAGCATTATAACCAAAACACACTTAAATACAATAAGCCAAAGGCCTTATTTGCAATCTAATTATAAGACCCCCTTCCTAAGCAGAAAGTAGCAGGTAGGCTTTAGTATAAGAGGTTAGGCTATATAGGACCTAACGCGATTAAGCATCTACCTTAAGAAGTAGGTAGTGCGAAGCTTTAAGGACCGGCGACGATTAACTATAAATCCTATACTATTAGCAAGGCTTACAAAATAGTATTAAGAAGAGCACCTACTAATAAGGCAACAAGGCCCTTCTACTAAGTGCATATCGACTTATTTCCGGAGATTATAATATATAACGGTTATATCTAGACGATATATTTCTATAACAAATTTCTATAAATAAACAAAGTAGAAACCTTTACCTATAAGTCATCGTTAATATAAGCAATTATACAATATTTAAATAGGGTAAAGCGTTAATATAATTAGAAGATTGCGGTTATCCGAGTTAATAGCGAGACCTCCCTTAGTAGCAACTTCTATAGTTAGATAAACTAAGAAGGAATCACAGTAGAGCAATTAGCCCTATATACGAAGTCTTAGAACAGTTCTACTAAACGTTCTAGGGGGGTAATTATTATTAAGTCTCGTTATATATAAATTAAAGCTTAATTACCAGAAGAGCTCTAGCTAGAGATTGTTAGAGCTATAGCGTATTTAATTAATTAGACACTAAACGCCTAGCTTAGCTAGATAACACCTTTTAAGAAGCTTTAGTTAGTACTAGGGCTCTCGCTATTAAAGCTAAATATAGCCTATCTACGTATATACGGCTATAGAGCTTACCCACTTAAATACAACCTCCTATATACCTAAAAGCTTAAGCTAAGAGCTTATATTAGATACCTAGTTAGGTACCAGTTAACAAATATCTTTAGAGTTTATATACCTAGTAAAAAGAAGGTAATTTAAATAAGAGACGTAACGTTAAATAAGCAGTTGCTCTATAACAACAATTAGCTAAATCTCGCAAATCTACTCCAAAAACGCGCTAATCAAATTTTAGAGGTAATTAATATATTATATATTAATAGGACGCTTTAGGAAGAGCTTAATAAAACATTAGATAAGGACAATGAGACTTTAGATAAGATTTAAGTAGAAAACGGTAGAAATTAATAGGTAGACTCTAATAGAAATTAAGACCAAGTAACTAATTAAGAGGATAACGTAGTAAGCTTATAAACCTTAAAGAACAATTTCCTACCTACCCTTCCTACCCTAGATAAGACGCTAGAACCTTAATTAATTCCTATTAAAGGATCCTTAAGTTCCTTAGCTCCCTTAACCCGCTAATAACTATATTATAAATATGTATCTATAGAGGATAACTTATAGAATAGTAACGGCGGAGCTATTAAGGAAGATAATATTATAAAAGGTAAACGATTAAGGAGGCTACCTAAACAATACTTAACTTATCTAACTTACCTTAAGGAGGCAGATAGCTATAGAGCACTTTAGGCGGCCTTCTATACAGGCCTAAAATACTATAAAAAAACCCATCGCAATAAGCTACCACCTCCGCCTAAGAACTAGAAGGAGCTTATAAGACACTAGTATAGGGCAGAATTCCTTACTACTACTATAAAAGAATACACGGACCTAGAAGGTCGTAGAATATTTAAGGTCGTAGATAAGACTCTATCAGTTAAAATAGTACCTACTATATAGAAATTTACCTATAAAACGGATACTAACGGTTATCTAATAAAGTACAAAGCACAACTCTATATAAGAGGCGATCTACAAGAGTTGATTTATAAGGACACCTATATAGCGACTCTAGCAGCTAAAGTTTTCAGAGCTCTCGCAGCAGTCATCGCAGCATTTAATTTGGACGTTTAGCAGGGCAACGCTATTAACGCGTTCGTAAATAGCTTAATTAATAAAATAGTCTATATTAAGTATCCAGATAGATTTACCATTAAGGGCAAATATCTACTACTACGTAGAGCTCTCTACGGACTTTGACAATCGCCACGCCTCTAGTATAACAACTTAAGTTAGGAACTAACCAAATTAGGGTTAAAGCCTATTAGTAGAGAGCTGTGTCTCTACTATAATAATTAGCTAATTATATTCTTCTATAACGTATTTCACCATCGAGCTGGCAGAACTATCGAGCCGGTAGATATTTCTTAGCATTATAAACACTATATATAAAAAGTTACTTTACTCATAACTATCTATAAAAGCTACGTACAACGTATTTATATCGGATTCTATATCTTCTTCTTTATCTTTTTAGCACGTACAAGCGTTATACCTAGTCTCTTCACAGTTCCCACAGCGCCGTTAAGCTGGTGGGGCTCTTTCTTGGTTACTACTACTATAAGCCTTCTTAGATAACTAAGACGCTGCCTACACTTTAGAAGCTACGTACGATACCCCTATACCATACTCTATAGTCCCGCCAGTCTAAATTCGCTTTCTTTTACGTACCTTACGCTTAGTTATCTCTACTAATTACTCTTTAAGCTCTTATACACGGGCCTCTATAAGTATATTTTTATATAGTATTTCTTCGGCTCCTTTAATAAGCTTTAAGAAGCCTTCCTAGGCTGCTATTAGTGATTATATAAAGGAATTACTTATAAGCTTTAATTACGATCCAAATTCATATATATTACTTAGGGTCTTTAATTGCCATAGTGTTTCTAGTAGGGGTACTAGTAGTATGGTATATAATTATATGTTAAGACAATTAAGGATAACCTACGCGTTAATAGGAACTAGTCTAGATGCCTTAAAGGCCTTTTAACAGTTCTCTTTCTAAAATATATTAAAAAACGCGTGTTTAAAGGCTAGAAGTAAGCCTTCTTTATTAATATAGTAGACGCGTTTACATACTAAATCTTATACGCGCTATAAGTACTTCTACTTTAACGGTAAGAAGTATACTATATTAAGTGGCTAGAGTATATATAATAAATGTGCAGGTATATAGAGTGTAAGGATCTTTTATATAAGGCAGTAATCCTTAAAATCTTAGTTAAGGTAGCTCTTATAGCTATCTAGAATAAGCAGCCTATACAACCCCACCTAATATGTCTTTATATACTTATTAAAGTGCTTTAACCACTTAAGACTAAGCGCGTTATTTATCTATCTATTCTTAGAGACTAAGAGCTTCTAATTATATAGTATATCTACCTCCTTATGCTATATAGAGATATAGATGCGTTCTTTATAGATAATAAATGGTAGGGTCGCGTACCTAGCAGCGCAGATACTCTAGATAACTGTAACCCACTCCTAATTACCTGGCTATACAAGACTAGGCCTCGCACGTCTCTCTAAGCCTATAATAACCTTTATAGAGCCAATTATACCTATCTAAAAGCCTATCTTATTAAAGTTGTGGATATCGTTGTTATAAACGCCGTACTTTACCTTTATGTCTTATACTAGCCTAAACTACGCATTAATAATCTCTAGATCTTTCTAGAGTATTTTCTAGCGGTCCTTTACTTAAGCAAATGCTATTTTAAGCTCCTCTATACAAGACATAAATTAGTTAGGCCAGTTCTTGCCTACTAGTGTCTTACTACGCGTAGTTAACAGTTTATCTACTATATCTGCCACCTTATATAGCTAGGGCGGAAATCCTAGCGAATTAAGGTTAAGGATGTATTATATAATCGTCTGCTCTTTAGTTATAGTAAGCTTCTAGCGATTAGGGCGTATTTTAGGTTAAAACGCGATTCTATAAAGCCGATTATAGAGTCGCTAATATCGTACGTTAAAAGCCGCTATAGCGCGTGGTATACTCCGAAATTGGCCTAAGGTATAGGCCTGAAGTGCTAGATTAATCCTGCCTTCTTGCTAAGATAGATTAGTATTATTTTGTTGATGCATTGCCTTTTATACGTAATGTTAGTCGTGCCAAGAAATATCTGCCGGCTTAATGGTTCTGCCGGCTCGATGGTGGAATACGTTATAGATAATATCTATACTATAAGCACTAAAAAGAACTAGTTAAAGCTTCTAAGCTTTAAGAATGCGCTTATAAAAAAATATAAGATAAAGGACCTAGGTAAACTATCCTAGTTCCTAGGAATTTAAGTCTTAAGAGATAGGAGTTAGAGGAAGCTATAGCTCTATTAAGACTCCTATATTAAGAAGATCGCTAATAAATTTTATTTAACTAACATATACTCTATTAGTACACCTATAAGTACTAATAAGCTCCTACTAAATCTAGAGGAAGCCTTAAAATAAGACGCCTACGTCTACCAGAGGATAACTAGATTATTACTCTATACGACCTATATCATAAGGCCTAATAGAGTAAGAGCTTTAAGTAAGCTATCGGAATTCCTATAAAACCCCTTACCCCTATATAACGCCGTAGTTCATTAAGCAATTACCCACCTATATTAGATAAGGACTCTTGCGATTAAGTACTTAGGACATAATATAGGGAGTTAGGTCTTTACAGGAGCAAGCAATATAGCGTTTAGAGATAACTTAATAAGCAGACATAGTACAGAAGGATATCTATTTATCCTATTTGGGGGACTAATTAACTAGCGCTCTACTAAGTAGATATTAGTAATAAAGTTAAGCATAGAGGTAGAGCTTATAGCTCTGTCGCATATAGGAACGGAATTAATCTAGTAGAGTCGCTTCTTTAAAAAATTTAGATTAACCTTAGATAACAGGCAAACGATTAACTGTAACAATCTATAGACGATTTAACTGCTTATAAAGGACGGACCAGAGCTATCTATAAAGCTCCGATACGTCAACATATACCACCACTAGTTACGTTAAGAAGTACATAATAATTAAATCAGGATTAACTGGACGCCTACTATAGTAATAGTAGCAGACAGCTTAATAAAAGCTCTACCAAGGCAGAAATATAAGACATTCGTTTATTAATTAAATTTAGTTAATATCAAGGAAAGGATCTAAATTAATAAAGGTAAACGAGGAGGAAGATATAGGGAATATTCGACTCAACACCATGCCAAGACCTGCGATGCAGCTTTGACCTATGGGGGCTCAAAGCTGGGGGGGTGTGTCGATCCAGATCGGATTTCCTTACAACCGTCTTACTATTTCAGCTGCTTACTCTCGTATATCTCACAACTCAGCTAGTAACCCCTACTACCTGTCTCAGTTGCCTACACCTACCTCATGTATATATAAAGGCCCTAGAGCCACATTTAATAAACAGAGTTCTCATTCTTTACTTACTCATCGGTGCACGGACTACCGATCGACATATTGGAGACTTTTCGTAGATATGAGGGGGTAGCATAAGGGCTCGAAGTGGGTAGTGTGGAGTAAGAGTTTGCCTGATCCGACGCCGTTGGCGCTACTAATCTTATGTTTAGTAGGATATCGAACCGATCCTGCTCCTTGTGAGTGATAGAGCCTCTGGTAGCGACAGAGCGATATGACGTACAACGTTCTGAGTAGTAGTGGAGGTCGTGTAACGATGCAATTTATAAACCAGTAGATATATAGTAGCAAGAGTCTTTCGTACGCCGTGTCCGATTAAAGCTTACAATTTGTTCACCTTGTTTAGGGTGTACACGGCTCGACTGAGCGCCCGCTGAGTCGCTGAGCCGCACGTGACACTAACAACCCCCGTCGACATTCCGCGAATATCCTTATCTCATGAATCAGACGCTCCGTAGTAGAATTTTAACCGAACTCAGTTAGATCAGCACGTGCTTGGTTACGGGGCAGGATAC
>Ga0193728_1001965_pt1 | contig 10639 bp, 14 predicted proteins | sample U1c1metaG_FD_143037 | JGI IMG/M metagenome (GOLD analysis project Ga0193728, IMG submission 143037) | Soil microbial communities from a riparian zone of the East river system, Colorado, United States - U1c1 | ecosystem: Environmental > Terrestrial > Soil > Riparian zone | place: USA: East River... | reverse complement strand
TTAGCCAATCCGACATCATCAACGATGACAACCACAAAGAAGAAAGCTCTACGAATCAATTTTTCAGCAGCCTGCTAGGATGTAAGCCCTTATGAAGATCCTTGATCACTGCGATCGTGTGATCGCAATGCCCATGACCTCATATCTGCCGCCACGCAGCAAGTTTGCAGCCCCCAGAAATGCTCTCGCCGGATAGTCGCCATGGAAGTACGTTTTGTAAACACCGTTGAACGTCTCGTAGAGCTTCAGATCCGTACAGAACACCTGGATAGACACAACGTCGTCCATCGACAGGCCTGCCGATTCGACTGTCTGCTTGATCCCCTCCATCACCAACCGAGCTTCCTCCTCTGGACTTGCAGGTGGCATGTTGGTTTTGGCGTCGAGACCGATGTGACCCGCTATGTATAGTGTGTTGCCCACGAGCACGCCTTCGCTGAACGGCAGCCCCTTCCTGTCGCCCGATCGCGGGTTCACGATGTACTTGCGGTCTGCGGCACCTGCGGTAACACAAAGTGCGAGTAACAACATGCTGACAACAATCTTGCGTAGTCTCATGGTCTCCTCACGATTCCCGATCTCGCCCGAAGGTCGTTGATTTAGTGCCGATCTTCCAGAACGATTTTTTGCACGCGCCAGTTCAAGAGTTCGCCCACGTATAGTTCATTTTCCGAAGGACAAGCCATCTCGTGTATCCATCCGAACTGGCCTAACTGCTTTCCTGTCTTGCCGAACATGCCAAGAACCTTTCCGTCCAAGCTGAGTTTGTATATTCTCCCCGGAAACGCATCAGAGCTGAACAGGACTTGATGTGGCGGTGGAGTAATGCAAATTGCCCAGGGAGAACCCGGTGTTCTCGAGCCAGACGGATGGCCTGTTTTGTTGCCGATCGCGGGTCTTGCATCGGCTGGAACCGGAATATCGATCACGATTTGGCGAAGGAATTTGCCGTCCCTGTCAAACACCTGAATGCGATGATTTCCGCGGTCCGCTACATAGATATTGTCCTGCGCATCAACAGCAATACTGTGCGGAGTGTCGAATTGACCTGGCTTGTTCCCTGGCTCGCCCCATGACTTCATCCAATTGCCATCTTTATCGACTTTGGCGATTCGTGAATTGATGTAACCGTCACTGATATAGGTGTGTCCCGTGGAATCCCAGGCCACATCGGTAACCTGACGGAATAATCCATCTTCGGGCGGCAGGGGCGGTTGGACTTCCTTGAGCGGCCCAGTCCCATCATCCGAGGCCTCCTGTTTGCGACCGAAAACCATGCTGACTCGTCCCTCGGGAGTGAACTTGACGACGATATCGGAACCTTTGTCGGTGACCCAGATATTGTCCTGCGGGTCGATCTTGACCGTATGTGCATACGACCATGCATAGAGGTTGTGGCCGATCTCGCGAAGAAATCTTCCATCCCGGTCAAATTCCAGGAGCTGCGCCGCAGCAGCGCCATACGCGGGTCCAGTCGTATTGCCGCGAGAAAAGACGAAGATGTGACCTTTCGAATTCACGGCGACACCCGTCACCTCGCCGAAATAAACGTCGGGTGGAAGGTGCAAAAAATCAGGGACGGAGCGATATGGAATCTCGGGCACAGCAGATATTTGTGCAGAAAGCGAATACGGAGTAGGCACAAGTGCGAGTAAAAGAAGCATCCGCGAGAATTTCATTTCCCCTCCGGCCTTCATGGTGTGCTTCAAGATCAGCTTTAGATGTCCTACGGAATCCCACGAGATCATGACTATATAGCGCATGTAGACCGTTATCCGAAGTTCTGAGCGAAATTCTATCTCCGCCACAGGTGGCGGATTGCGCGTGAGTTCGCTCACGAGAAGTATCATCATCACATGCTGGAACTAGTTAAATCCTTGCCGGGGAGCTCGATTAGCGCTCTCCGAGCGGATGCGGGCGACACTGAGACCGTGATCCGTTTGTGATCCGTTAGCACTGCTCACCACTGCCTTCCAGTGCTTTACGTTGCCCGCCGCGCGCTCTATGTTGTTGAAACTACGTTTTCGAGTAAATTCGAATCCCACTCTCTCCGCCAACTTATTCAAAATAAACAAGTTGCCTGGACTTCTAAACCCACTCTCGGGACCGTGTTTCTTCCTTGGAATGAGCGACATGCAATTTTGCAAGGCCAAGGTGCGTGCCGTTAAGGCTAAAACCGACTGATGGGGAATCAGTTTTTCGATGGGCGAAGGATGAATTTTGCAAACCCAGGTCGGTGCGTCCGCTTCTGGAGCGCCGAACAAAGAGCCACACCGGACGTCGCGCCGATTGCGGCTCATGGCTTGCAGGTTCACTGCTCAGTTCTTAGGGCTCGGGGCTGCGGCCGACAACGCGCCACTCCCGCGCCAAGCGAGCAGGGGATTCAGTTCACCGCGTCATCGCATGAGCTGCACTTTGCTAATCGTGATCTCGACCTGTCGAACAAGTCAACTCTAACGGCGACCTTAGAATCCGGATGGACTCCGGCCAGGAAGTCCGATTCAACGTCCACCACGGGCACCCGCACCTTGACTATGGTTACGCAGTGACCAGCCACAGCAGCCAGGGGCAAACTGCGGATCGAGTGCTAATCCACGTGGACACCGAGAAAAGCGAGCTGTTGGTCAACAACCGCTTCGCGTACGTATCCGTTTCGCGGGCTCAATTATGACGCGCACATTACACAAATGACGGCAGCAAGCTTTCCCGTAGTCTCAGTCGCGAAAGTTCGCAACGTACAGCAACCGAAGTGGAACAGCAGCCGGCTGCGTCGAAGACCGAACCGGGTATCCAGCGAGGGGGGCGGCCCGCCGAAGAGGAGCAAGGTCATAGTCTCGGAATAGGACTCGTTTGAAGCCATTCCTGCCATCCTGAGCAAATGGGCGGCGACAATCCAAGATTACGCTCAGTCCGCCCCAAGCCTTGTTACCATCAATGCGAAGGCACATTGCTGATAAATGAGTCCTCACTTGAGCGAGGCGATTTCGTGTGGTCATGGGCAAGCACCGTTCGGTGTGCCACTTTGCTTGCATCTGCGTACCGCTCGGGAGCCGTGGCTCAAGGTACGTTAAATGGTTCGTCGGTTCCGGTCTTGATACCGAGTTTATATGTGTTGAGTGCGCGGAGGCGCGCGACAAGGGCCTCTCTACCGAAACCGCATTTGTTTGCAGAGAGTGCTTTCAACACGCCACGACGGAAATCGGCGAGCTTACAAGGATGGGCGGGCATCCGGAGATCCGAGTAGTCTCTAGGCCTTTCGACCAGTTGGTCCACGAGACGCTGATTCCGAAGGAATGTAAGCGGATTCTGGACATTGCCCCAATAAAGAACGACAGTCGGAGCACGTGGCTGCTGCTCGGCGACGACGGACGAATTTGGCGTTTCGAGGCGCATACGGAGAAGCTCGAATCTGTCGGGCGCGTGAAGATAACTGCAGAAACTGTTGGGGATTCATTCGCAGGGCATCCGCCACTTGGGGCAAGGGCTTCTTCAACGGCGATGTTTTTGCGCAGGTGGTGTATTCGGCGCTTTGAGTCGCGATGCTCAGCGAGGCAAAGGCGTGGTCGTTCTGCGGTACGCCCCCTGTGGCTGATCCAAGTGAGGCTCCTATGAACCGCTGGTCGCTATGCTTTTTGAGCACCGTAAGTCAAACTTTCATGAGCGCGGGCGCGAGAGAGGGGTCAGGACAATTCAATGAGAAATGTAATCTACGCAATCAACCTTACCCTGGATGGCTGCTGCGACCATACCAAATTCAGCCCCCCGCCCGATGACGAAGTACTTGAACATTACACGCACCTCTTGCGAGATTTTGACCTGCTCGTCTATGGGCGTAAAACCTATCAATTGATGGTTCCTTATTGGCCTGATATCGCAAAAAGCCAGTCCGAGACAAAAGCGGATATCGAATTTGCTCAAACCTTTGTCTCCAAGAAGAAGATTGTTTTTTCACGATCGTTGGCCAGCGCTGAAGATGAAAATACGAGAATTGTTCGTACGAACCTTCGCGACGAAATACTTAAACTGAAGCAAGAACAGGGCAAAAATATTTTGGTCGGCGGTGTAGATGTTCCTTCACAACTAATGGAGCTTGGCCTGATTGACGAATATCGTTTTGTCGTTATGCCAACCATTGCTGGAGAAGGCAGACGATTGATGGAGGGCGTCAGCCTGCCCGAGAAATTGCAATTGAAACTGATTGAGTCAAAGCCATTTAAATCAGGATGTGTTGCGCTTCGTTACTTGAAACAGTGAGAGAGAACTCTGCAAGGCTCTGCCGGCACTTAGCAGACTGGCGTTTTCGCCCGCGGGTGGAGGGCTGTGGAGCCTTGATCGCTTGTTGCAGATGCATCAACGGTCTAGCTGATTTTTGCGATTGTGCCTGCCGGCGGCGAGCGAGGATGTACTAACGGGCGGAATCAAATTAGTAGCGCCAACAAAGAGCACTGAGTTGTCGACAACCCTTCCCTTTGCAAGATTAGGGAAGGGTTGCCCGTCAATCGCTCCGAATCACCTCTGTTGGCCGTCAGGTTGCCACCTAACCATTTTATGAGTCAGCAACGCAACTCACCCGTTCAGGTCATGTGCACCCTGCGCGCCAGTAACGCACCCAGTGGTAAAATACGTGCTGCGGTTGGAACTAATGTTATTTGGCATCGACCTCGTAATGATCGAACCGGGCTTCGTGAATGGTTGCGGGGGCCTGATTTGAACCAATGATCCCAGTATCGTGACGGAGAGCTGCGTGCCTCGGTCACCCAGTCTCCCACTCGGCCCGGCATTGTCGCAGGCTGGGAAGTCGGGGATTTTCTGGTGTCACTTCTGGTGGCACTTGGATTGTCAATTTCAGGCGAATTGCGGCATCCCATGCCAAGCCGAATTTGCCACATCTCGTTGAAATGACGTGCCTTGGCGACTCGGGGCAATTGGGGGCAGAATACCCTGAATGGCTTAAAAGGCCGCTGCTGTACCACTGAGCTACGCCACTAGGGAGTCTGACATTTTACATGAATAGCGCGCGGCGCACATGTAAAGCGTGGACTTGTAGAAATTTATTTTCGCGTGTCGAATGCACGATCAGCGTGGGGCGCGCCGCGTCTGCCTGCTTCGCACTCGTGCCTGGGACGACACTACTGCGACGGTTCTGCATTTTCTCACCGCATTTAAATTTTGCGCTTGAAGATTCGGGCTTAAACCCGCCCTTTTTGCTCTTACTTTGCGGGGAGTTGGAATTCACTCTGGATGAAGTGTTTGATGCCCTGATCGCCTGTCAAACGCAGGCAGACGAGCGTACCCTCGCGCTCCAGGTCGATGTGAAAATCAAAAAAAGGGCAGCATTTGCTTTCGGCGGCGGCCCAATCGGCTAACTCTGCGATGGAGACCACTGCTGGGTTGAACTGAAATTCGTAGCCCTTTTCCGTCTCTATGATTTCTGTGCGGCCGCTGATGAGTTTCTCGGTTAGCTTCTGATGGTGTGCTCGCTCGGCGGGTGCCAGTGCCTTTATGTTGCAGAAGAACTTGCTTCCTGTTGTCATCAATTGATGGTCCTCCTTTACGGTCTGTCCGGATTCGTATGCTGCGATGCGAGCTGCAACGCCCCCAGCCATGACACAGGCCAGTGCGGTTGTGGCTGCAAGCTTCCCTCGGCACGACGTGAATTGATTCGTTTTATGGTCCATGCTTGCCCTCCTGGATTTGGTTATGTCGCGTTAGGGACTTCGCTCATGAGCGCGAGGAGGTTGCCTTCCGTGTCGTGGAAGTGGTTCATCCACAGCTCGTGAGTGGGCATGCGGGCGATCAGATGCGGTTCATCTTCAAATTTTACGCCTGCTGATTTGAGGCGCTGGAACGCGGCGTGAATATCCCCAACCTGAAAATACAAAATGGAAGCCGGATGGTCGAACTGCGGTTTCTCCGGTGGGCTGAGCATCAGGCGCACTCCGCCGCAATTAAAAAAGCTTAGCTGGCCTGCGCGGAAGAGATGCGGCAAAGCGAGCACATCGCGATAGAATGCGGTGGCGCGATCGACGTCATACGCGTTGATGGCGATCTGCCCGATTTTGGAGAGAGCGGATTTGTCGGGAATATTCACAGGGAAACCTCCGTCGAGTAGAATTAGTTAGCATAGCTAACTATATTTCATGACCAAGCGCAAGAGTAAAATATCGCCCGACGCAGAAGCGTACCGCATCGGAGACTCGCTGCATTCGGCTGCCATTCACTTGCTGCGTAAAGTACGCGCACAAGATCGCAGCGCCGGAATTGGACCGGCGCAGCTTTCCGCGCTTTCGGTGCTGGTATTTGGCGGGCCTCGCTCGTTGAAAGAGTTGGCGAAGGCTGAGCAAGTGCGTCCGCCTACGATGAGCCGAATCGTGGTCGGGCTAGAGCGAACCCGTCTGGTGCGGCGCAAAGCAACCGATGACAAACGGCGTATGCTTCTGGAGGCAACAGCGCGCGGTGCCAGGATCTTGCACGAGGGCAGGCGAAGGCGAGTGGAGATGCTGGTGCGCGCGTTGCAAGAATTGTCCGGGGACGAGCTGCGAGAGGCGGCTGCCGCCGCCGAATTTATGCGGAAACTGGTAGGAAAATTATCATGACAAGATGGGCTGCAATTTCAGCGGTACGTTTGCCTGACAGCACCCGGCTTACGCGCCATGCTTTCGCCATGCGGACGATAAACGCCAGATTGGGAATGCTCGCGGCGATGCTGCTTGTCATGGCCTTCTTTCTATCGGCGCGGCAGGAGAAGACTAGCGGCGTTGAAGTAGTGGTTATCGATCAAGCGGGAGCGGGAATCGCACAGGCCCAGATAGAAGTTGTGCCGCGTCCAGAAAACTTTCCCCAGAAAATAAAAACAGACGACAAGGGACACGCTAGCCTGCGGTTGAACTCGGGCGAGTATGCCTTGTCCATTTCCGTACAGGGATTTACGACGGCTGTGCAACCTTTTATGGTGAGTAATCGCCGCGGGGACGACTCTATCGCTCAAGAGGTAAAAGTAACGTTGAAGATCGCGGACACCGGTTCGCCGACCATCATCTATCCTCCTGATTCGTTGGTCCTGGCGGGTGATCCGTATCGCGCGCCTGTGGTGCTCTCGCCGGCGGATTTTCGCGCGCTGCCCCACATTACGATCAAGGCCCACAACGGACACACCAATGCGGAGGAAAGTTATTCGGGCGTGTTGCTGGAAACATTGCTGGCGAAGGCAAATGCACCGGTCGGTAATGAATTTCGAAAAGAGGCGCTGAGGAGTTATGTACTGGCGTCGGGAGCTGACGGATACTCCGTGCTGCTTTCTCTTGCGGAAATAGACTCCGCTTTCCATGCGGGGCAAGTGATTGTGGCCGATACGCGGACCGGTCTACCGCTTGGCAAGTACGGCCCCTTTCAACTGATCGTGTCAGGTGACAGCCGCCCGGCGCGCTGGGTGCATAACCTTAATTCTATACGGCTCCAACAGGCGCAATGACCGCCGCGAATAAGTCCAAAAAAACAAGAAGTGAATCCGCGAAGTCCACTGGCGGTTCGCAGCGCAAAGTCCTTCCAGGCCCTACGCTAAAAGAAGGATTTGCCATCGGCAAAGCATTGCGTAGAAGAGCGACGCGAAGCGCGCAAGGGAAGTGGGTGTCGCCGGCCAATCGTGCCGATCCGATTGAGTTGCTGAAGAGATCCGATCATGGAAGATTGCCGGAGCTTTTGCCGATTCGATACGCGCGCATGGCACAGTCGGCGTTCGGTTTTTTTCGGGGCGCAGCCGCAGTGATGGCAGCGGATCTAGCCACGACGCCGCGAACAGGATTGCACGTTCAGGCTTGCGGCGATTGCCACGTCAGCAATTTTGGCGGATTTGGCTCGCCGGAGCGGCAACTGGTTTTTGACATTAATGACTTCGACGAAACGTTGCACGCGCCCTGGGAATGGGACGTAAAGCGGCTGGCCACCAGTATCGTGCTTGCCGGACGGCAGAAAGGCGATGGCGAACATTCTTGCGAAAAAACTGTGAGAGTAGCGGTGGCGAGTTATCGCGAACAGATGCACCAGTACGCCAAAATGCGCGCGCTGGAAGTGTGGTACTCCAAACTTAACGCCGAGATACTGATCACCATCGCAAAGACGAAGAGGGCCAAGAAATACTTCGAACAGATAGAAAAGAAAGCAAAATTACAAACGGCGGAACATGTTTTTCCGCGTATGACGGAGCTCGTGAACGGCTTGCCGCGCATCATCGATAATCCGCCACTGATTTATCATCCCCGTCAGAGGATCAAACAAGCGAAGAGAGTACGGGAAATGTTTCGCCGCTACCGCCTGACTCTGCCGGAAGAGCGGCGTGTGATTATTGACCGTTACCATATTGTGGACATCGCGCGAAAAGTTGTAGGCGTGGGAAGCGTGGGGACCAGATGCGCGGTGGTTTTGCTTATGGCGGGCGAGGGTGACCCGTTGTTTTTGCAATTTAAGGAGGCCCTTCCATCGGTGTTGGAACCTTACGCGGGGAAGAGCCGCTATACCTATCATGGCGAACGGGTGGTCACTGGGCAGCGCATGCTGCAGGCGGCCAGCGATATTTTTCTGGGATGGACGCGCGATGATCAAGGGCACGATTATTATTTTCGGCAACTGCGCGACATGAAGATGACTATTAATGTGGAAGATATGCCCAAGGAAGATTGGATCGAGTACCTTGAACTTTGCGGTTGGACGCTGGCGCGGGCGCATGCGCGTACTGGCGGTGCGGCGCAGATTGCAGGTTATTTGGGAAACAGTGACGCGTTTGATAAGGCCATGGTGAAATTTGCTTTCGCGTATGCCGACCAGACGCAGCACGATCACGAAGTGTTTGTGAAAGCGATTCGGAACGGAAGGATTAAGGCTAACCCGAAAGCTGCGGCTTGATGGTTTTCTGCTGAACTAATCCTAAATCTTAGGACCCACCCTGAAAATCGAGGGTCGGACAGCCTTCGTGCCTCGGCGGTGGTGGCCACCAGGACGAAGTACGAAGATTGTCGTTGACAGTACGAACGCCTTCGTAGTAGATTGCGCGGCATGACGCCAGAGACGCAAAAACCTACGGTATCGGAACTGGAAATACTGCGCATTTTGTGGGCGCGCGGGCCTTCGACGGTGCGCGAAGTGCACGAAGCGTTGAGTAACAAGAAACGGATCGGGTATACCAGCGTCTTAAAGCTCATGCAGATCATGACCGAGAAAGGCTTAGTGCGGCGCAATGAGGATCAACGCGCCCACGTGTACGAAGCCAATCAGGCTGCGGAGAAAACCAAGCGGCAACTGGCGGGCGACGTCCTGCAGCGCGTTTTTGATGGCTCAGCAAGCCAATTGATGATGCACGCGCTCGCGGGCCGCAAAGGTTCGCGGGAAGAGGCCGAGGAATTGCGGCGGCTGCTCGACGAGTATGAAAGGAAACTGTCATGAGGGAATTTGCCGGCTGGGTGACTCCTGAGACCGTCCGACTGATCGGGCTGACGCTCTTGCATTTCTTATGGCAGGGGATAGGGATTGCCGCGGCGGCGTTTACGAGTATGACTGTGGTGCGACGGGCATCGGCGAAATACCTGGTGGCCGTGGTGATGCTGGCGCTGATGGTGGCCACGCCGGCGGTGACTTTCTTGGTTTTGTCGGAACGACCTGTGACGACGCCCACAACGGATGCAACGGCAGGTTTATCGAAGACGGGACAGACTCAGATTGCGACGCCAGCCGCGACGACGCAAATTCTTAACTTCGTTTCGGCTGCCAGGGAGAGGGCTTCGTCCATTTATCTCTTGTGGTTTGTCGAGGCATGGTTTGGGGGCGTGCTGCTGTTGAGCCTGCGGCCAGCTGCTGGCTTTTTGCTGATAGAGCGGATGCGGATTAAGAAGGGCGTACCAGTCACGAGAGCACTGCGTGAGCGTTGCTTGGAATTGCAACGACGATTGGGACTGGGTCGCGTGGTGTACTACTGCGAAAGTTTGCAATTGCAGGCGCCGGCCGTGGTGGGGTGGTTCCGGCCTGTGGTTTTGTTGCCGGTGTCGGTGCTAATGGGGCTTTCTGCGTCGCAGCTTGAATTGGTGATCGCGCATGAACTTGCGCACGTTAAGCGGCTGGATTCGTTCGTGAATTTATTTCAGATTGCCGCGGAGACGCTGCTGTTCTATCACCCGGCGGTGTGGTGGGTGAGCAAAAGAATTCGCGCGGAACGGGAAAATTGCTGCGATGACGTGGCCATTTCAGTGTGCGGAAATGCAGTCGAGTATGCTCGCGCGCTCGCTACGATGGCGGAATGGCAAAGCGCGCCGGCGCTGGCCATGGCGTCAAATCGCAGTCCACTCGCGGAGCGAGTCGCGCGCTTGCTGGGCGTTTCGAAACTAGATCGGGAAGCACGCAGCGCGGGCATCGCTGGAAGCATGTTGTGCCTGTGCGCGTCCGTATTGGCCGGGAATGCACTGTTCGGCGCGCAGGGTAATAGAGTAACTGCCGATCAGAGCCCTGCACCAGTGGTGCAACAGGTATCGTCGGAAGATCACGGTGCAGCAATCGTGGTGCGCCCTGAAAAACCGCTGCGCAAACCAGTACCTTCGCCAGCAGCGGAAAGTTCCGCAATGGCGCAGGCAGATGCCATCGCAAGCGCGGGCCAAGA
>Ga0193728_1001964_pt1 | contig 10640 bp, 1 predicted proteins | sample U1c1metaG_FD_143037 | JGI IMG/M metagenome (GOLD analysis project Ga0193728, IMG submission 143037) | Soil microbial communities from a riparian zone of the East river system, Colorado, United States - U1c1 | ecosystem: Environmental > Terrestrial > Soil > Riparian zone | place: USA: East River... | reverse complement strand
AAGCAGGCGGCTAGTAAGTGAGGGCGTATTGCCCACAAAGAAAGCTTCTATTTTCTGATACAGCTCCACTCTTATAGATATACTAAATACATGTGGTGGTGGGATTGCATCTGTTTTTGGGGGTTGTTGCCGCCGCTTTTGGCGGCGTTCTCACCTCGCTTAGACCCTGTCACATCGCCGCTTTAAAGAAGCTCTGTTCACTTAAGCGCTTCCCATCCCTATCATGCCCCATCCTATTATAGAGGGGGCAGAAACGGGACACGAGCTACAGCAAAGCTCATCGGCGCTTACGTTGATTCAACAATGGCACAGCCTATGTAGAAAGGCCAGCGTCTACTTAAAGGAATAGTCTGCTCGCCCTCTCCCCGCACTCTCTCCCTTTACCACCCTCGTTCCACTTTCTCTCTCTCTCCCTTTACTATCCTTATTCCACTTCCTCTCTAGTAATTTAATCCTTATCTATAATGCTTACCTTACCTATTTAGTAAACTCGCCGTCGCTAGAATAGTAGTATATCTATTAAAGTAGCTGCTCCGGCCTATAGGACGGAGAGGAGAGGAGCGCTCTACGCCACCGCCGTTTATTAAAACTTAAATTTACAACTCCTAAGTCTAGACTCGGATATAGATACTAATCTAGATATATATATTTGTTTAGAAGATGGTATAGATTTAAATTCTAGAGAACTAGATACGGAATTAGATATAGAATTAGATGCGGAATTAGATACGGAATTAGATACGGAATTAGATACGGAATTAGATATAGAATTAGATATGGAGTCTAATATAAAGTTAGATATAGGATTAGATATAGAATTGGACTCTAAAGCTAAGGAAATACTAAAAGATATTACTAAATTAGAAGAGGAGGGACCTGCGAAACCGAACTATACTTCTTATACTAAGAAACTATAGAAGAGGGAAGGCGAAATCTGGGAGAGGTAAATTATAAAAATTTCTACTAACTTATTATTCTACTAATTACTATAAACTAGGTACTGCTTAAAGATTAAAACGATAACCTAAAAAACCCTAGATAACTAGCTGCGTAAATACGCCCTAAAGGTGTTTAAAGTATATCTCCGTTAGTAGAAGAAATATTTTTAAATTAAGAAGGAGAGCTTAATATAGAGCTATTAGAAACGAATTAGTATATACTATATAGACCTTATACGCTATAAGATAGACAGTAATATCCTTACTAATATTTATAATATAAGTTCCTACCCCTCCTTTAAGGTAGACTAATAGCTATAGAAGTAGATCCTAAACCTTAGGCTTAATAAGTTGGAAAAGGAAAAGTACGCTATATTTGTCTAAGACCTTTATACTATTCTTTACGCTCTCTAGATTAATAATACTAAGCCACTCTATAGCTTTATTTAGGTCTAAATTTTACTTCTTCTCCTACTTAGCGTAGCTATAGCTATAAGACTAGGCGCTTTAGTAGAAAGCGCTAGTGCTAAAGGTAGTAATAAAGCCGTCTGGTTTAAGAATATTAATATTATAGTTATTTATAGCGAGAAACACTCTAATAAGAGTATAATTATAGTTAATATAAACCTAGAATATATTAAGAATAAAGAAAAGGATAGTAAACTATAAGCTTCGTACTGTGTTTAAATAATATATCCTACTAACTATAAATCTATAGAAAGAAATTTACCTTCTATCTTAAAGACCTTCCTACATTCTATATTATTTTATATATCTTAGCCGTTAGTATTAGTTAAGACGTATTCTAAGATAACTTTACAAGTATTTAAGATATCTTTAACCTTAAGGTACTGGTATACCGTGATATACTATATATTAGGTAGAAGGGCGAAGTACTAGATTAGCTATTCTTCTATAATATTAGCTATATAACTTAAGGTAGCAATATTATAAAAGAAAAAGCCTTCATATATACTAAATACTATAATATATTTATACGCCTAGGGCTTATTACTAGGTTTAAGGAGGCACTAGAGCTATACTAGCTATAATAGGCTTTAGGTAAAAATATTAATAGTAGGTCTACTTAATAATTACCTCTAGACCTAGTTATATATTAATTATATAGATAGACACTATTACTCTAGAGAAGCGGAACCAGACTATAGGCTATCTCGGTAGTATATATAAGAGGTATTATATACTAACATATATTATATATAATTACTAAAGTATCTATTTTAGAAGTCCTTTATAGGATCTTTTTATTAAATCTATTATAAGAATAGGGCTATTATAAGATCGCTAAGCGCCTATAGAGCTTAATAATAACTAGCTAGAAGAAGTCTGTAATAACCCTAAGCTTAGAGCGCTTTATAATAAACGAGAAGAATATAAGAACTATATCTATGGTAAAGGCCTCTACCCTATTACTAAGGCTAAAGGCACTAAATTATACTAGTAATATAAAGAGACTAAGTAGAATATTAGCATAACGTATTAAAGGTTAAAGAGGGAACGATTAATAACCGCTATTCGCGAATTCTATGACTTAATTAATATAATTAAGATAGCTAGGCAGCTTAGTAGGAAGGGCCTAACTAAGGTATTAACACTTCTAAGGGTGGAATTTAAACTTTAAGAGCGGGCTACTATTACTAGAATGCTCTTTATACCTTTTAAAAATAAAAAAGCCTAGGTTAAGTTTATTAAAAACCTAGCTTAACTATATTATTAATAAGAAACGGCTTAATATAAACCTTTAAAATAGAAGAAAATAGAGTTTATTGCCTTTAAAAGTAAGAAAATATCTTATATATAAAAGCAAAAGGATATTAGCCTTAAGAGTACCTTAAATTACTAAACTCCTAATTATACGTCCCTAAAGGAAAAGTTGTTAAATAATAAAGATTATAGGACTATTTAATAAGAGCTTAGTACTTTAAACGCCGCTAAAGCTAAAACCATTTAGTTATACCCTATAGGGCTTCTTTACCTAATATACCTTATTTATATAGGTAATAATAAGTTCTTATATAAAAAATAGATATACTATATACCGCAAAAAGACGTCCTAAAGAAGTACGTAAAAACCTACTTTTAACTTCCTAAATATTAGAGAGAGTTTTAATATTACTACCCTAAATGTTTTATTAAGCTAGGTGGTATAATATATTTTAAGAGATAACGTATTCCACTATCGAGTGGCCGACCCTATCGAGTGTCTCACGTCAAAACTCACTAAAAATTGGGAAATTTATACCTTAATATCTTAATAACCACTTAATAATAAATTCTAATAATATAGATTTAGACTTTTATATACGCTTTGCAGCTTCTATTAAAATTGTATAGTAATTAGTTTAGTAGTTATTAAGATATAGAAATTTGGCTTTATTTTAGCCCCTAAATTTAATATCTTAAAAACTACTTAATTAATTACTATGCAATTTTAATAGAAGCTGCAAAGCGTATATAAAAGTCTAAATCTATATTATTAGAATTTATTATTAAGTGGTTGTTAAGATATTAAGGTATAAATTTCCTAATTTTTGGTAAGTTTTGACGTTGGACACTCGATGGGGTCGGCCACTTAATAGTGGAATATGTTATACATTTAATATATATAGAGTGTCTTACTAATATACGCGGACTCCCCCTCTACTAGTATATATTGTAAGGGGAACGCATTATTATTACTGTCTCTATATTTAAGATAATAAGTAAAAGAGGAGAGGGAAGGGAAGAAGGGAGAGAGGAAGGTAGTAGTAGGTAGCTCCTTCTCTCTTTAGTAATAGTTATATTAAGAAGTTTTCCTTTAGAGAGAGAATTCTTAATTAGAAGGAGTAGTAAGTAAGTAAGGAAACGCGTAATAAAAGAGATTATTATAAAGCAAAAACTAGAAAAGGACGCGCTCTTAAGGGATAAAGTAGACGTAAAGTATAAAGTATAAGCCTAGATCTTTAAATACTATAGAGTTAATTAAGCTATATCCTAGGTATTATCTTACTAAATATAAAAATTCCCTGTAGCTATCTAGTATATAAGGAAAACTATATAATATTAAATGGCGTTCTATACTTTAAAAGCTATACTTAGATAGTTTATAAAATTAAGCACTAGGTTTTAAAGACTAATTCTATATAGCCTTTCTATCTTTATTATAAAAAAAGTATACTTTATTTAAAGTGTAAGGCGTTCTACTATTTTATATTCTAGTTCTACTTTATATATCTATAGTAAGGGTAATAGTATTTTATTATAATAAGAAGGCTAATAAGTTTAGTTCTAGCTATAAAAATATAGAGGCTATAGTAGATTTGTTTTATCCTCCTTTAAATCTTTATAAATAAAGATTAGAGGAAATAATTAGGGGGATTAAGAAATATTAAAAGAAGAGACTAAAGACTACTATAACTATCGCGGGTAACCTTATTATCACAGATATAAAAGCTACCTGTAACGCCGCTATAAATATTACTAGTAAGGTTAGGAATACCTTTCTAAAATCTATTACAAAGTCCGCCTAAGATGCCGCTATAAACACCCTAGATACCTTAGATAGCACCGTAGCTACGGATACTATAGCAACAAATAATAAATATAAATACAATTTGCAATATATAATAGCATAGATAAAATGTTTAAAAATTAATAAGAATAAGGGTGTTAAGGATGAAGATGCAGAATTAGGAGTAAAGTTAGTGAAGAAGTCCCCGAGAATGAGGCGCAGATAGTCCGCTTTGGTTTTGATAGATACTTAAATAAAAAACGCCCTTAGAAGCTAGCTACACCTTACGCTAGCATCCTCTTTAGCCTTGCTGTATTTAAGCCTTATGTATTATATACAAATCTAAATTAATAAGAAGTAAATGTTACAAAAATCCTAAAACTAGAAGTAAAAGAAATATATAAGATTAGATCTAGAAATATTAAAGAAGTTCCTATATAATAACCCCTATAAACTTTATAATAACTTAAAGCCCCCTTATATATACTTAGAGAAGTTCCTATATAAATAGCCCTATAGCTATAAGTCTAAGCCCCCTTATATATACTTAGAGAAGTTCCCACGTAAATAGCCCTATAAGCGTAGCCATAAGTCTAAGCCCCCTTGCGTAACCTAACTACCCCTCCCTACTATACCGGAATAGATAAATAACCGCTATATATAATAAGTAGAGAAATGATTTAAATAAAAAGAAAATACTATAAAATAACATATTTATATCCTTAAGGTATAAATCTATAAGTACTATAGTCTTAAACACGACTAATAGTTGCTAAGGTGGCACGTGTTCCAGGTCCCTAAGAAATTTAAAAAATCCTAGGTCGTTGGCATAGATTTACCTTCTATTATTGCTTTTAAGGTAGTAAATAAACTTATCTAAGGGAAGGTATAGATTATTGCAAATGCTTTATAGCTCGCTATAAGTCAAGCGGGCAGAGACTCTAGTAGGAATAGCAAAATATTATTTTATTTCGCGATAGGCTAAATAAAAAAAGGCTAAAGTTTTAACCCTTTTACTAGCTTTTATTAGAACTCTTCTTTATATTTATACCCTATACTTATAGATTTAAGACTATAAAGTTAAGGCTACTGTATTCAATTGTCGCCAATATAGCCTTGTCGCTTAACATTCCTTCATTACTATCTACCCCTATTTCTTAATCTTTAGTACTAAAATAATTTTCTCCGCTATATAATGTCTCTATATCTAATTCTTAATCCTTATTACTAGAGCTACCCTCCTAACCAGTTAACGCCTCTATATTGCCGTCGCCATCTCTAAAGTCGGGTTCTCTATCTATAAACGCCCACTTACTAGCTAACAATTTAGGGATACTGTGCTTGTAGGTACTTAGGGTTACGGGATACCACTTAAAGAGAAATTGTAGTTAATATTATTGGGATATAGAATAAGCCTATAGACCTCTAAGTACTAGCTACTTAGCGCCTTAAATATAAGTCCTCCCTTAGCGCAAGGCAGATTAGCAGGAGTTATTATACCACCCGTATAAGGTAGAGTATTTATAAAGGGCTTAGCTAGAATACTAATTAAACCTCCTAGCAGCGCACTAATAGCTCCTTTACTATAGATAGGGAGTTAATATACAAGATTAACTAGCTAGGGTAAGTCTACTACTTAAGTAGTATCTTACTCCGTAAAGGACGGGCATTAGAAGTAAATTATATAATACTATTCCTACTAAGAGAGGCGTTATTAGGGGATTATTATTGCCTTCTGGTTCTAGTTTATAACTTTATATAAATTCCTCTAAACCCTACTAAGGCATACGGCGTCTATTAGGGATTGTTAGTTATTCGTATTTAGTAACAGCTTAGCTAATAGCTACTTTCTAACAATGCCTCACTTATAGATTACTCTAGGCGCCTATAGTCTTGGGCGCAGACAATATATAAGCTAAGAGTAATTATAGCCACTAAATATTATACTATAGACACTACGTAAAGTAGAAAAGGGCGGCAGGTATACTCCGCCTTTCCCTTCTACTTTCTATCCTAACTCCGCCTAAGGAGAGAAATGGAATATAAACGTCGTGCTCCTGATTCTTATATGCCATTAAATCGACTTACCTCTAAATCCGACCTCTTAACTATATATCCCTTACCATCTTTATAAGAATACTAGCTATTATATATATTACCTTAACTAAGCTTAGATATATTGCTAATATAACCTATAGGTCCCTAACTAGTGCTTATAAAAATATTACTATATACTACCGCCTCGAAAATAATATACCTAATTATTAACCTACTAGAAACCTTAAATTATCCTAGAATTACATTGATGATAAAGATATAGCATCTACTAGTAGGGAGAAGAAACAATTGTAGCTTTATAACCCTATATAGAAATAGATACCTTATATACCTACTTAAACACCTAATAAGGTTAATTCTTGTAAAAACAATAATAATACGAAGGGTAATATATAAGAGGATACGGAAATATACCCTAATTACCTTAAGGGGCTAGAAGATTATAGTAAAGTAGAGGTAAGCTTATATAAGCTAATAGGGGACGATGGCGAGGCTAAGGTAAACTCGCCTTAACTAAAAGGGAATTATATTAAAGGTTTATCCTAGCCGATAGATATAGTTGTATATCCTAAATATGTGTTGCTAGTACCTCTAGGTATATTTATAAGATACCTATATATTATTTAGTAATACTAATAATTAAGCAGAGAATGGTTTAACTAATCTTATAACCTCTCTTAGAGTTATAGCTCCCCTAACTAAATTGTTAACAATTTCCAATACTATAATTAAAGACGGACAACTAATATATCTCTTATTGTGGTTGCTAACTTGCTATATAATAGCGGACTTAAAGCGTCTCCGAAACCCTAGATATAGATCTATTATATCTATATTTGGTTCTATCGCAGTAGTATACTAGTATCCTACCTAGGTTTTACCCGCGGGTATACTATATAAGAGACTTATATTATACTATACTAAGAATCTACGTTACCTCCGTTATTATGCTAGGATATATAAACCGCTTAAAGATGTTATAATAGAGATAGCTTAGAGTAGTAAGTAAAGAGACTAACTAGGAGAGGCGCTAGACAATTAATTAGAAGATCTATTAAGGAGAGGGATATATAAGAGAAAGGTGGATTGCACTATAAATGGAGCCTCTAAGAAGCTAAATAAATAAGAAATTACTTATAAGAAAAGGTTTTCGTAATTATATTCTTGTTTTCTGGTATTAAGAATTAAGGCGTTAATTAGGATTTCCTTAGCTTAGTATTGTTTTTCTATCTAGTTACTTCTATATTAAGAGTATCTTATTATCGTCCGCACCTAAATAAATAAATTCTTATATATTAGATTGAAATTGGAGGCTTAATAAGTCCTTTACCTTTATATGCTTAATAGTAATAAGTTAGCCTCCCTATAACTCGCTTAGTCCTCTATAAAGAATTAAATTTACCCTATAGTATAAGAATAAAACTAAAACTAAACTAAACTAAACTAAACCAAACCGAATTAAATTTAAGGTGTTAAAGACTCGTCGCTTTCCGATCCGGATATCTTAGAATTAACCTTTATTAACCCACCCTCTTTAACCTAGCTAAAATGTACTAGAGTCTTCTTAACTGGAATAGGATAGAACCTTTCCTTTAAAATAGTTAGTATATTCCGTATAGTAATAGAGAGAAGAGGGCCTACTAGGTCTTATAGGTTTAGAGGCTATAAAGGTTAATCTATAGATATATAAATATAAAATCGACTATTGCGCCGTATAAGGATATAGCAATCTACGTCAAAGTATTACTTTAATCTATTAGCCTTTTCTAAGAAGGTCCCCTTTTACTTTTAAAAATTCTTATTTACGGCTCGCTTTAACATCGATAGTAATCTTTACTTTAGACACATAACTGTAATAAATAATTAATAACTTAGTAGCTCTCTAGTGTTTTTAGGATAACTAGTATATAGGTTAACTCTGAATTTAATATTAATAAGGTAGGAATATTAAGAATAAATATAGGATATATCCCTTAATATTGGCCTAAGTTACGACTTTAAAAACTAAATCTTGTTCTAAGAACTGGGTCTAATTCTAAAGACTATATTTTAATTCTAAAGACTATATCCTAAGTCTATTTTCGGGAACGGGCTAGTTAACTATTAGGAATGTCTACTAAGCTAAATATACTAAATACGGCTAAAAAGGTATAGTAGTTAAGCTAAGTGGCTTAATAGTCTTAAAAGAGTAAGTATAGGGCTATTTTTACCCTAGCTTAAATCGCGATCCTAAAACTGGACCTAACCCTAGGAGATAGCTAATTAACTGCTATAAAAAGGGCACGATCCCGAAAACTAGATCCGGTTTTAAGAAACTGGATCCTAATTTTAGGAAAGATTAACCGCTATAGAAAGAGGTTAACTGTCTATATTTGGTATATTAGGTTTAGCTTATTTTAAAACTAGCCACGTAATTATATATAGGCGCTTATATAACTAACCCTAGGAAACCTAACTTTAAAATATCTTTTTATTTAACGTTTAGTAAAAACAATAATAGTCTAACAGAATAAATACCTCTTACGCCACCTCTTCTTCTATAGATATATTTTAAATCCTTCTATAATAAAGGGTAATCTATCTTATATTCGCTAGGTTAAGTTATAGGACTTATATCCTTAAAATATACTTTAATACTACTATATAGCTAGCTATTTAGATAGTAAGCCTTCTACTACTAGATTTCTATTACTTATTTAGATCCTACTAGCATAGAGCTAATATATATATCTCTCTTTATCTAGAAATGCTACTACTTTTATTAATAAACAAATTACTATAGCGCTCTAAAAGTTTAGCGTTACTATAGGCTGCGGAATATAGATAAGAAGCGGAGTCTTATATTCTACTAGAAGTAGGAGCTAATATCTAAGTAATAGACGATTTTAGTTAGACGCTGCTGTTACTAGCTATAAGTAACGGTTATAAGGTAGTAGTAAAGCTACTTCTTATACGGGATAACATTAATCTAAACTCTAAGAATAAATTTGGGGCTACGCTACTTTTATTAGCTGTAGAATATAAAAGTAAGGTAGTAGTAGAGCTACTACTTATACGGGATAATATTAACCTAGATCCTAAGAGCGCTCTTAGAGATATACTACTATTATAGGCCGCGATAAACGGGTACGAGGGGGTAGTAAAGCTACTACTTACGTAGGATGGTGTTAGCCTAAATCCTAAGGGCTTCTATAATTAAATACTACTATTAGCGGCTATAGAACGCGGGTATAAGGTAATAGTAAAGCTACTACTAATAAAGGATAGTATTAGCCTGAACTCTACCGATATTAAAGGTTAGACTCCGCTCTTATAGGCTGTAGAGAGTGGATAAGAGGGGATAGTAAAGCTGCTGCTTATATAGAAAGGCGTTAACTCTAATTCTAAGGATAGTAATAGTCGGACACCGCTCTTATAGGCTACTTAATGGGCACGTAAGACTATAGTAAAACTATTACTTAAGGACGGCGTTAACGCGAAATCTAAGGATAAATATAGTGAAATGCCGTTATAGTAGGTAGTAGAGGGCTAGTATAAAATAAGAGAAATATATTTATTAAATACGCGGCTAGTAGGGTTAATAGATAAGATATATAAGCTAGTGGTTTAGCTACTACTTAAAAAGGATAATAATGTAGACTTTAATACTATATATACTTAACTTTCCTATAAATTAGAAGACTAGTCACTAAGAAAGAGCAAAGGCTGTGGTTAACTTCCTTATATTAAGCAAACTATTATCGCTAACTCTAATATTATTCTCTCCCCACCTATCTTCGTGCCTACTATCTCCTAATTTCGCATCGCTATTAAGTTATAGGAGTGTAGCCTTATCTAAGAGATATCTGGCGATCTCTTAGTAGTCCCTATAGATCGTGTAAGAGCCCCGCTATATTAGAGCCTTACGCGTTATAGAACGAACTAAAACTAATAGGTATAATTAGTTATAGACTAGAAAACGCTGTATATCCACGCTAATTATTAAAAAGTCGCTGTCTATTTCTATTATTTACTATTACTTTTTAAAATTTTATTATTTATTACCCTTTTTTAAGTAAATTTGCTATATTTAAGATCCTAATTTATATAGTCTTAGCGCTTAAAGTAGTACTAAAGGATTAAGCTATAGCGCC
>Ga0193728_1001963_pt1 | contig 10645 bp, 2 predicted proteins | sample U1c1metaG_FD_143037 | JGI IMG/M metagenome (GOLD analysis project Ga0193728, IMG submission 143037) | Soil microbial communities from a riparian zone of the East river system, Colorado, United States - U1c1 | ecosystem: Environmental > Terrestrial > Soil > Riparian zone | place: USA: East River... | reverse complement strand
TACACTCTTCTTTAAGAAGCTTATAGGAAAGTTGTAGAAGAGCTTTTTATAAGTAAGGGTAATATCTGGGTTATAACACGTATTAAAGATAGATTGGTAGACAAGATTGGGTAGCCGCTTGCCGATATTAGGCTGCCTAATAATAAGAGTAACACACTAGTTCTTTCTAATTGCAGTATAGATATTAATGGCAAGGCGGTAGGAAAACCTAGGACTTTTATATTTGATTATATTTTTCCCCTAGTATACTATAATAAAGAAGTATTTGAAAAAATCTAGCCTATAATATATGCTGTAATAGAGGGATATAACGTCTATATACTGGCTAACGGATAAAGTGGTACTGGTAAGTCCTATACTATATTTAACGGTCCTAGGCCTATTTGCTCCTTAGCCAGGGAATGGATATTTAATTAGGTGAATAATATAGAGCACCATAGATGGGAATGCTCCGTTAGATACTTAGTTTTTAAGGTTTATATAGAGAAACTGAGGGATCTTCTTATTGCGAAATGTTATTAGGAAAATAGTAATATCAAAATTAGGTATGGATATAGTCGAGTTATAGTAGAGGGCTAAGACAACAGGCTTGTTGTATTAGCGGCACAGTTCTAGTCTATACTCTAGCAAGCTTGCGAAAATCAGGAAGTTTACGTAATAAGCCAGAATAAAGTGTTGTTACGCGGCTACCTTGTTTACACGGTCAGCTTATATTGAGCACATTCTGATAATAAGTAAGTTATAGAGTCGAAGTTATTATTTGTCGACCTTACTAGTAGCGAGAGTATGCTATAAGGGTAGACGGACGCGTAGCGTGTTAAGGAGTTAAAGAAGATTAATAAGGGCCGGTTAACTCTCTATTAGACACTAATAAGTATCAGATAGCCTTATCTCCCGTGCGCAGAGAGTATAGTAGGAGATTTCTCTATTCCTCTTCCTACGCAATAAGCACTAAATATTCTATAGTTGACGATACTCCTATAGAACTATTTCTATAATAACTTAAAGATATTACTACTTACTAACCTAAGTCCCTTTCTAAAAGATTATAGTGCGACGTTAGATATACTTAAGTTTGTAAGCGATGTAAGTTAAAGGTCTAGCTAAACGCTAACTCTCTCCTACTTATAAAAATGCTAAGGCTTAGTCTAGATACGTAATAATTATATTAAAAAATATCCTGGGCGTAAGGTTAAAAACTTTGCTGCTATAGAGCCTGATTATCGGCGTAATTGATTATAAGAGTTGGGTAACTATTCGCGGGCCTTTAACTGGGGAGCCACCTAGGTAGGACTTTAGCTAATTAGGTAAATCGCCTAGGTTGATATTAATCTATATATAAATAGAGTAGTAACCCGGTTGATATTTTGCTTTAATTAGTAAAGTAGTTTGCGTAAATCCGTAATCTCTTAAAGATGCTAAACGCTTATTTCCAGGCACGTATAGAAGATATAGTAATATAATCTTGTTGAAAAAATTCGTTAATCTACCTATTGTTAACCCTTGGGCCGTTCTAAAGAGAATTGTTATATCCTAAGTTATATTGGTACTCCTTCTAAGGCTCTTAGTCTGTTTAATTTAAAGATTTTATATAGCCTAGGAGCGCCTAAATATACTATATAGCTTATACTACCTGTCTAGAGTGCGCTTAACTAAGCTAGCGATAGGATTATATCCCAGCCTCTCTAACTCGGTAATTGCGTTAGAGAGCCTATCCTGCTATATATCTGCTATAAGTCGTAGTATACCTACTTCTATATTCGCTTCTGTAGTATTAGTCTCCTTAATAAACTTTACTGTTAGCCTTATTGATAAGATACGCGTACTTATATTAGCGTAAGTTATTAGGAAGGTATCATCTCGCTTAATCCTATTAATCTCTGCTATTCTAAACCTAGCCTTTAGAGTAGCCTCGCTATAATATAACTTGGTCTTACTCTAGGACTCCCTTAATTCCTGGCTATTATAGGAACGGTATATCTTAAGTACGAATCTCCTGCTACGTACTAGGTGCTTTGACTAGAGATATAGGAACGAAGGCAGTATTGTTGGGCTAAGAAGATTAGGATGCCCCACGTATATAATAAGCTGAAATCCTTGACGGTAGACCTTATAGCGGGCTAGTTGTTGAACTATCTATGCTATATCTCCTTTTAAAACGATAATATATCTAAGTAGATCTATTAGGAAATTAGTGTCGGCACTGTCCCTAGATACTGCTATAACGCGTCGGTGTCTAATAAAATTCTTAATTTTAGATGCGAGTTTGTTATTTCTATCTCCTAGAACAAGGATATCTTCTTATTACTATATTCTAGTAAACGCTAAGAGTTTTAGGATATTAGCGATAGACTTATTAGATATTTTACTAGAAATAATAAAGTAGGATAGGCGCGATGGCTTTATTAATATAGAGCGATTATAGAGGCATAGAAAGAATGTTATATACTCTGGATATAGGTTTAGATTACCTATAAACTTTACCAAACTTCCCTAGCCTTCTAGGGATGTCTAGGCTGTACTATTTCTTCCTAAGTTTGTTCTACTAAGCTTATAATATATAAAGCGCTTGCTTTTAAGATTCTATATATAGTTAGTTAATGTAAATATAAATATAACTTGTTTTACCTATATGATATAAGAATATAGACTTAGGCCTAAAGGGTACTGTAAAATCTAAATGTCTCCTATGTACTGCCTTGCAGTCGTTACCCTAGCTCTCTTACTTTAGTCCTATGCTGTGGCCGTCTTTATTAAAAATGTAATTGTTAATGGAGTTTTACTTATCTTCTTGCTGCTCTAAGAACTCTACGTGGCTCTTTAATATCTCTATTGATTTACCTCTATAAGCCCTATAGCATATATTATTTACACCGCAATCTTCTAAATCTACTGCGAGATGTTATATTAACTATTACAGTTATTACTTAGGGTGGTGTGGATACTTTTAGAGCTTCCGGATATTATTAAGATATAGTTGTTTGCTACTAGAACGTAACCCAAAAATAAATCCCGTGTTAAAAAGTGGTATGTAGGCTAGATAGATGCCGGTCCTTACTAAAGAGAGAAGAATGTGGCAGCTAGTGAAATAGGAGGATTGTGGTACTGCTGGTAATATCGTTAACAAGCGGCGGTAATATAAGCGTGTAGTGATACTTATAGGCCGGTTAGTATTGGGCTGATCCGTAGATTTTGAGCTTGGCCTATATGACCTTTCTGTTGTTATAAGGGGGTTGCGTCTAATTGGGGTTAGGCACGTATAGGGTTTGGGGCTTTAATATAGGCGGTTAGCTAGCTTTTATATGGGTATATCCATTGTTCCTGTCTAACGTATTTGCCGAATATATGTTTTTAAGCCACACCCTATAATCCACGAGTTCTTACTATTTTCCCTCTTCTACCTAATATAATTGCAAGTAGAGGCGGTTAGTTGTTATAACTACCCTATACCCTATACTATAGATCTTATAGTATAAAGTTTAAAACAAGAAGACGTGCCCTACTGGTATAAGGCAGAGCACTTACTTCTGCCCCTTAAAACTATAGATATACTAAGTAAACCCTATTAGTAACGCGGTTGGCTTTGTCCCTAAAATAAGACTCTACTAGGAAGTCTTAGAATAAGGGGAAGAGCTAGGACTGTGTTACTACTTGTTAAATATTTAAGATAGTAATACTGCTGTATTAAGATATGTCTAACTTTACCTCCTAGAATATCTATAAAATAAAATAATAAAGCACTATAGCTTGTATATTAGTACTTTACTCTACTTAAGACTCTAATGCTATATAAGACGCTATGCTATTAAATTCGTTGTTATTTCCTATTTAATTGGATACTTTTGCATTTCTTGTACCCCTTTCTGCCGACTTAATAGAGGTAATAGAGTTCTAAGTTAATAGGAGCCTGCTTAGGGATATAAGGCCGGCTGATAGGATTTCCCCTGGTGTATTAAAGGTTAGTTGAAAGTGCCGGCATGTAGCTAGGCTGGACTACGATTTACTGTTTGGCCGTCGCTGCTTATCCTTTAGATTGTCTTGCTCTAATAAATTTAGGTTTCCATAGGCGGAGGACATTAGGGAGTATTAATTTATTCTCTATTTTGAGATATATACTACTATTTTACTCCTTATAGACAACTCTCCCTTAGGTACCTAGGTTTTTAACGGCGCGATATAGAAGCGTAAGTTGCTTTATAACGCTATATACCCTCTTTTACACTCCGCCTGTATCCGTTTTAGTAAAGATTATTGCTACTAGTTTTATATTGAGGTCGCCGCTTATATAAGGGATTTAGTAGAATTCTCTAAGCTCTTTAAAGATTACGCTTAATCGATTAGATGGCCTGCTCCTATATTTGTTAGGAGTATAGTGTTAATCTAAACCCTATTAGAGATTCTTAACAATAGGTACGTTTAGCTCTATTGTGTGGGCTAAGGAGAGAATAGAGTTGTCTATACTTGCCTTAGGATATCTAATAGAACCCTTGTCGCAGTTAGGAGGCCTTTTTAGCATCTCCCTAATGATAAGTAGGGGATACGAGCCGCAATTAACCGGCGTATATAAGAGGAAGTATAGCTTCTTAGCTAAATAAGGCACGTAAGTAATAGAATCGGATTTGCCTTATAGTTTAATAATACTAACTAAATACATTAGCCGAATATCACCGCGTTTGTTGACTAAGTAAACTCGCCTCTAAGCGTCTTCTTAGTAATGGAGTTCCTACTAGTTGGCAGCCTTGCTAATACGCTTGCTTGTTTGGAGCCTAATGGAATAAAATTATGCTTAGTTAAGGGTATGCTTAGGTAGTGTCTATACGCACTTAAGTACCTTTATAGTTAGGGCATCGTTTATTATAATATTAAGCCTAAAAGTATACTTATCCACTATAGCGAGCCAATTTGTATTAAGCTTAGTAATTTCGGCTATATAAAGTATTCCCTTTTAGCGGGCCGGGTGTGGTAGAAAACGTTAGATTATAGGAGCCTAGGGTAAGAGGCCGAATAATATTCTTCTAGTTGCGATATCTAGGCCTTAGGTGCTATTATATTAAACGCTCTTAGGTGTTTTCTAAGAGCTGTATCTGTAAGTAGCTATTGCCTAGGTAACTAGGAGTCCGCCTTAGCCCTAAATATCGCCTTGCTAGCTTCCGGACATCTTAGAGGTGATGTTCCACTAGCTCGAATCTTCGCGATAAATCGATTACCTTGACGTAGCGCGACTAACTACTTGTAGGATCCTTGGCTGCTGTAAAACCGCGCTCGGAAGCGCGTTTATATAAGCTCCTTAGAACTATAGTGGATAATCTATATACGACCGGCAAAACGACTTAGGATGATAACGCGAATATCCCCTAAGAGTGACCTGAGGGCTAAGACCCTGTGCTTTAGCGGAGTGGTTATTGCTAGTATATAAAGAAGGAAAGATATAGCTATTAAGAAGCTGTGGGAGCTTTAGACCAAACTTTCTGGGATCTTATTTTTAACGCTTAGATAGGATTGTTAGTAAATTCTCTCTAAGAATAAAGAGCTAGACATAATAGACGGTATTAGGGATCTACCTTAGTTAGCCTAGGTAACGCTAGAATTTATAAGAATGCTACAGTTAATTAAAATAGTTATTGCTTGTTATTATAAGCTGTAATTTATATTATTGCTAAGAATCTTCTATTATCCCTAGAGTCTATATCTTTTAGCTTTAAGCTTACTGCTCTTGCGCTTTATAATTCCGCTTTACTCCTATATTGTAACGCTTAACTCCTTATAAGATTAATTACTTGCTTAGCTTTAAAGATTACTAAGATATCTATAAGTACGTCTTATAAGTGCCCCGTCTGTAGGTTTGCTCTATTAACCTAGGTTTAATATAGATTACTATAAATAATAATTTGGAGCTTAAAGAAATATTAGAGCCTAAAATAGGACCTTATAGGTCTGCTGTAGAGATAGAAAGCAATGTTATTAATGTAACGCAGCCCAGATATAGATTAAGAGAGTTGTCTGAGCTTAATATAGACGCTTAGGATCCTATTATAGCGGTAGAAGGCACTATAGGAACGATAGAACAATCTAAATGGGATAAAAATACCGAAAATGCTCCTATTGCAAAGCACGAAGGCTAGGGAGATACCTAAGACTGTAGCATCTAAGACCATAATATTAGAGGTGCGTTTTATTTCTCTGCTATTGCAGCTCTGTGCTTGGCCTAACCTATATAGCTGCTATAACAGCCCCCGGAAAGCGTTATAGACTTGATTTAACCGCCAGCAAATAGTAGGCAACGGCTCTAATTGGTCCTTAGCAAACTCCTATAACCCCTATAATTGCACCTGTCCGTCAATTTGTTGATATACGTATGATTTGCTATAATGTTGGGGATGTACTTAAAGGCCTTGGTAAAATGATAGAAAACCTTAACCTAGACCTAGAAAGAGAGGAAAGACTAGTAGGGACTCTAGTAAGTTAGGAAGGTTGGGAAAGAAGTAGTAATTAAGACGCCGCTAATGGGATTGGTAATTTGAATGTGGAGTTTATTGTAGTATAAATTACTTGAGGATAGGAGTTGAGCTGCTATATTAGATAATCCCCGTAGCACTATTGCTGTTAAGCTATCTTTTTAGTAGGGTAGCTGCCTAAATAGACGTACTATTAATATCTAATAGTATATATGCAAAGCTAGGTAAGATATAGAGTATACGTAGGTATACTGTATATTGCTTTATAGTAAAACTGTGACGGATATGGCATTCTATTAATTAGCGCAAATGGCGGTATTTAAGAGTATTTTGAATATGTAAAGATATACTAGCACGAGAAACGGTTTCTATTTATTAATTCTTACCGCACCATTTATTTTACCTACTCTTCTGTAATTATGGCAGTCTTACGCGATATGTATACCTTATACCTAAGTATAACTATAGATGGAAAGCACGTAACGAGACAGAATTTAACCTTTATGCTATTGTAGCCTTGAGTTGACTATTAACAAACGTTCTACGTATACTCTTCCTGCTATATACGGCGTTACTGAAATAGCTATATAGTACCTATGAAACCTATATAGTTACTGCTTAATAAATCCATCCCTATCCTATTTCCGCGATGCGTCTTTATCCCTTATATTATGTCTCCTTAGTCCTCGCGATTAAGCCTAAGGACCCCTTTATAGGCGGCCGCCTTATCTACTTAGTAGGTTTAAGGACTTGGTAACTATATTAGGACTAAGGGGAGTGCTAAGTATAACGCCGGGCTCTGGTAATAAGGGTCTAAGTATTATCTGCCTTAGTCTATAAGCGGTAAATGTTAACGGTATCTTATCCGGCTTATACCGCGCAATAATCCTATTATAAAGCGCTTTAACGCTTTGCACCTTAAACTGCCTTATTGTATCCTTAAGCTCTAATTCTCGTTTAGTAGCTATACTCTCCTAGATATACGGCGCCGTATTAAGCCTTAAATAAGGATCCGGACCGGATGGCGGCCTCTTTCCCTTTGGCCAAAGCCTAATAACCTTCTCTAACTCTAAGGAGAAGGCGAGATGGAATACCGAAGATAAGAGTATAACTAGCGACTCTAACGGTGTAATATAGACTGCGTATAACTTATACGTGGCGTACTAGATGCTATAGAGTAGAGTATTCCCTACGGGTGGGTTAATTAAGGCGTTGTAGGCTAGATATCGAGACCGATGCGAAGATTGAAAGAAGCTAGCACGTAAAGCGTCACTCTAGACGTAGTTTATGTAGACGAGGGCTAGGAACTACGCTCTATTTAATATTAGCTTGTTCTAGACGAGGTAGTAGCTTACTTTATTTACCTAGGTTAAGGTATAACTCTACTTGCGGGGTAAAGATTATTACTTGGTTTCTTTTTCCAACCGTCCCTATTCTTTAGGTGGAGGAAAAACCTACACCCGCGCTACACGGCGATTTCGTTTAATGCTATTACTGTAATCTTATTCCTAGGTATAGATTGATTATTCCTATTAGAAGTTTTATCCGCTATGGCTTGCGATAGCTGCTTGGCTTAAGAGGCCTTCTAAAAGTAATGGTCTGACCGCTAGAGCTGCCTAAGAAGCGGTTGTAGTGTGTCCTTTAGTTTCTCTGACTTCTTAGGCTACTCGGCTCTAAAGAGGCCTTTGGGAATTAGAACGTCGCCACCAATTTCCATAGCATATTTAATGACGTTACTATTTAGTTTATTAATATTGCGGTCTATAAGGCTACGCCTTTAATAGAGACGGTTTTAAGTTTGAGAGTAATGATATAGGAGAATTTTAGGTCCTATGGACGTGTCGAATATATAGGTTAGTATTACGCCGGATACGTGTATATATATCTGTAAATTTAATATCCTATACCTATAAGCTTTAGTCTTAATCTAAAGTATCCTTACTTCCAACCTTATAGCTTAAAGCTTTCTGTTCTTTACTATAGATCTATAGTCTAGATCTACTAACTTTCGGTAAGCTATATAATTAGACTTGCTAATAAATAAACAATTTAAACTATAGATTTTCAGTTTAGTTGATTAGATATTTTAAAGCCTTAAACTTATTTATTTTGTTTAGTTAATTAAACTAGTAAACGGTTTAGTTAGATTTAACTGTTTGGATAGTAAATAAGTAAACAAACTAGTAAAACGGTAGTTCTTTATTAGCAAGTCTATAGGTAATATAGTTTTCTATTACTTCCCGTATTTTTTCTATTCTATAGATTGTTCTAGATATAGTTAAATTATACCCTAAAAATCCTAGAAATGCCTCTAGAAAGAAAAATTAAGTTTATAACTCTCTCTTATCTTCTATCTTCTGTCTTTAATAACGCCTTTATTAAGAAGTTTTACCTCTAAAAGCCGCTAGATTCTAGTTTAATCTAGGTTTTAATAATATAAATTAATTTGCAGCTGTTGCTTCTATATAGATTCGTGCTTTCCAATTTTCTAGGTAAACCTATAACTTAGCATTGTCCCTTAATATATAGAATGGCGGGTATAATAATCCGAGGACCCCGCGTACCTAGAGCGTATAAGAAATGTAATTTAGATAAAGTAAGTTACTATTTAAATATCTAAGGTAGCCTTAGTTACCGCTATAACTTGATAATTAATATTATATCTATACTAGGAGCGATATAATACTACCCGCCTTAGAGCGCCGTGCGCCTAGTGCGTTATCTTAGATATTAACTGTATAATCCCCCTGCTAAGGCTACGGAAGACTAAGTCCTGGCGCACTAAGAATGCTCTCTTACCTACCGCGGCGGCAATTAGCGCTTTCGACTGCTCTAACCTAAAGGAGGTGCTAGAATTATATAGAGGCATTATCCCCCTTAGTATATTTATAACGCTATTTATAAACGAATTTGCGTATAGAGAAAATTTACAAGGTATATACTTACCTTATCTTTCTTTTTAGATTATATAGGTAAATTTTTCTTTTATAGGATAGATGCGTTACACTTTGAGTATTAAGACGCCCTAGGATACTATATACTTTACGCATTGAGAATAGATAAGGAAAGAGATTAGGGAGTAGAAGAACTACGGCTAAGATTACTAAGCTAATATCAGCTCTATTTCCTCTATATAGTATTGGAAAAGGTAGGCTATTTCTATACTTAAGAGGCAAACTAAGCTTACTATACAGCCCTGAAACTTAGGTCGTACTAATTATAGTCCTTGATAAAACACGGGAAAGTAATAAGAAATTTAATATTGAATTTTATGTGCCTGCTAAGGATCGTATAAGCCTAGGGTCTGCAGGGGAGGGTTGTAAGGGCGCTATTCTAATTTGTGTTGGGGAAAGGCTCTAGTTTACTTTAATAAGAGGCTTTTTAAATGCTCTGTTTATAAGAGGCACTAGTATAAAATTAAATTCTAAAGATGAAAAGGGCCTCCTTTATATTAGCTGCACTTTTAATAGGGCTGTATAAGATTACGCAGAATAGCTAAGGAAATGGGAAGTTACTGGCGATTAGCTTAAAGCCGCGTTTTATTAAAAGCTGATAGAAGCTGCTATGAGTGAAGAAATTACTATAACTTAGGGTTTTAAGTATAACAATCTGGTACTAGATAACTAGGTTACGTATAGCCTAGGAGATACTAATATCTAATAATGTGCTGACCTTAATGCTGATATCCGACTAAAGGTATAATTAAGTAAAGGGTGCTTTTGAATAGTGGTAGGAATAAAGGTAAGAAAATGGTTTGCGAGTCTATTAAAACACTTAGTCTTTTTTGTTTTAGGTTAATAATATTTAGCTCCCTATTTAAATATGAATTAAGACCGCTTAATATAAGTTTATATATTCGCGTAGAAATGATAGTCGCTATACTAATAACCCCTAAAGTTGTTAGCTTGGGATACCTATGTTAAGAAGCTAGCACTTCTCCTTATTATGGAATTCTTAAAACTAGGCTATTTATTGGTGTTTTCTATAGTGTTATTAATAGAATGGACTGGATTGGATATAGGGTTTGGTTATACCTAAAAGGCGGTTTAATATTAAACCAGTATATCTAGATATAAGTCACTAAATATAATAAGCGTTAAGCTTATTTAAGTTAGTAAACTGGATTTAAATCTTAACTAGTTTGTAATTTTTTATTAAATTATTTAAACTAAACCAAAATATATCTACAG
>Ga0193728_1001962_pt1 | contig 10646 bp, 11 predicted proteins | sample U1c1metaG_FD_143037 | JGI IMG/M metagenome (GOLD analysis project Ga0193728, IMG submission 143037) | Soil microbial communities from a riparian zone of the East river system, Colorado, United States - U1c1 | ecosystem: Environmental > Terrestrial > Soil > Riparian zone | place: USA: East River... | reverse complement strand
GACGAGAAAGCCCCCGTTGAAAGCGAGGCCAAACAGGTGTCGGCGGGGCGTCGTGAGGATGTTTTCGCGAGGCTCGGCCAACCGAGTTTGAGCATAGCAACGGCGCCTTGCGCATTGAGCGCTTGGATATCCTCGCGTGACATGAGCGAGGGAGTCCACACCAAGTATCGCCCGCACGCAATCGAGGCTCGCAGGCAGGCAGCCTGGCGCGAGCGCGACGCTGCCCGCACACCGGCGATCCTCGACGATCGGCCGCACCTGTACATCAAGCCCTCGGCGCCGTTCACATCGGGCAACGTGCACATCGGTCACGTGCGCAGCTACTCGCTCGGCGACGCGTACGCACGCTTTCATCGCGCGCGCGGTAACCAGGTGCTGTTCAACTTCGGCTTCGACGCCTTCGGCCTGCCCGCCGAGCTCGGCGCGATCGCCGGCGGCGTGCCGCCGAGCGAGTGGGTCGCGCGCTGCGCCGAGCACATGACAGGACAGCTCGAGCGCCTCGGCTTCTCCTTCGACTGGGAGCGCACGTTCCTCAGCTCCGACCCGATCATGTACCGCTGGTCGCAGTGGCTCTTCCTCACGCTGCTCGAGGCCGGGCTGGTCTACCGCGGCACGGGCAACGTCGATTGGTGCGACACGTGCCAAACGACGCTCGCATCGATCCAGGTCGAGGACGGCCTGTGCTGGCGCTGCCACAACGCGGTGCGGTTGGTCGAGCGCCCGGCCTGGTACTTGCGTGTCAGCGCCTACGTTTCCGAGAACGACTTGCGTCTCGGCGAGCTCGCCGAGAGCGGTCGCTGGGACGAGGTCGCGCTTGCCAGCCAGCGCTTCGTGCTCGGTCGCGCAGAGGGCGTCGAGGTCGATCTGACGGGCGCCGACGGCTCGACCCTGACCGTCTTCACACTGCACGCCGACACATTGGCGGACGCTCGGTTCGTGCTGATCTCGCCGAAGCACCCGCAGATCGATGACTGGGCAGTTGACCCGGCAGTGCGCGAGCGCCTGGAGGAGCTGCGCTCTGGCGGGCTGCAGCGAAGCTCACGCGATGCTTCGGCAATCGCGCTGATCGATACGGGCCGGAAGCTACCGGCACCGATCGGCGGCGGCTCGCTTCCCGTGCTCATCTCACCCGGCGTCGACGGCCGCTTCGGCGCGACGGCGGTGTTTGGGATCCCCGCGGCCGACAAGACCGACGCGGTGCTCGCCGAGCGCCTTGGCGACGCAGCCGCGCTCGCCGCTGGGCAGAGGGACAGCTCGGCAGGCTCTGCGACGGCCGGCAGCGCCTCCACCCCGCGCCCGGCGATCCGCTACAAGGCCGACGACTTCTCGATCTCGCGCCAGCGCTCGTGGGGCACGCCGATCCCGATCGTCTACTGCGAGACGCACGGCGCCGTGCCGCTGCCGAAGGAGCAGCTCCCAGTGCTGCTGCCACTCGACATCACGCCGACGGGTACAGGGAACCCGCTCGCCGAGCTGCGCGAGTTCGTCGAGACGACGTGCCCGCTGTGCGGCGGGCCGGCCGAGCGCGAGACGGACACGCTGGACTGCCACTTCGACGCGCTCTGGCTGTGGGTACCGGCGTGCGTGCCGCCAGAGGCACGCGAGGGCTCGCTCGAGGAGATCCTCGCGCTGCCGGACCTACGCCACTGGCTGCCCTCCGAGCGCGTCGTCGCCGGCTCGGACAGCGGCAACTTCGTCTTCGACCAGCGGATCGTGACGAAGGCGCTGCGCGACATCGGCCCGCTCGCGTTCCTCGCCGACGGCGAGTGCTTCGCGGGCTGCCTGTTTCACGAGATGGTGATCAGCGACGGACGCAAGATGAGCAAGCACCTCGGCAATGTCGTCGACCCAGACGCGCTCGTCGAGCGCTTTGGCGCCGACACGGTGAGGCTCGCCGTGCTGTACGCCGCGCGCCCGCAGAAGACGCTCAACTGGAACGAGTCGGCCGTGCTGCGCGCACATCGTTTCCTCACGCAGGTGTGGGAGTTCACGCAGTCGCGTCTGGCGAGCGCCGAGCAGCTCTCAGGCGACGGACCAGCCGCATCGCTCGGCGCCGACAGCGAGCCCGTCAGAGACACCAGCGAGCACCTCCGCCTGAAACTCGCGCAGTGGGCTGAGAAGGGCGTCGAGAAGATCACAGAGGACATGGAGAGCTTTGAGATGCATAGCGCCGTGCGCAACGTGATGCGCCTGTTCGATCGCATCAAGGACTTCGAGAAACGCGTGCTTGCGCGCCAAGACGCGCTCGGCGCAGCCGACAATGAGGCGCTGTTGGGAGCGCTCTCGCTGCTCGCTCAGCTACTCGGGCCGTTCGCTCCGCACATGGCCGAGGAGCTGTGGATCGCGCTCGGCAACGACGAGAGCGCTGTGCAAACGCCTTGGCCAGGCGTATCGTTGCAGGAGATAGCCGCATGAGCCCGCAGACGATCGAGAGCCCCACCGGGGCAAGGCAACGGACGCGCTCGTGCGCGACGGGCCTCGTCTGCCATCGCTGCGAGAACAGCTATCCCCTCGAGTCAACTGTGTTTGCCTGCCCGGACTGCGGCAAGGGCCTTGACATCGTCTACGACTACGAGCTCGCGGCGAGCCACTTCCGCGACTTCCCGACCGCCGAGCGCCCGCAGAACGTCTGGCACTTCGAGGAGCTCTTGCCGATCGTCGACGCCGACGCGCAGGCGCGCGTAGGACAGCATTCGGGCTACACGCCGCTGATCCGAGCCGACCGGCTCGGCGCGGAGCTCGGCATCGAGAACCGCTGCCTGAAGGATGACTCGAGCAACCGGCCGAGCCTTTCCTACAAGGACCGCGTCGTCTCGATGTCCGTCGCGCGGCTGCTCGAGCGCGGCAAGTCAGAGATCGGCTGCGTCTCGACGGGCAACGTCGGCACAGCCGTTGCTTCGCTCGCCGCGAAGGCCGGCGTGGCCGCATACATCTGCTATCCGAACCGCCTCGAGGGCACCAAGGCTCGCTCGTGCATGGCGCTCGGCGCGAAGGTCTTTCAGGTCGAGGGCAACTACGACGAGGCCAACCGTCGCTGCAAGGAAGTCGCCGAAGCGACGGGGATGGACTTCGCCAACATCACGCTGCGTCCGTTCTACGCCGAGGGCGCAAAGACGGCGGCGTTCGAGATCGTCGAGCAGCTCGACTGGGAGTCGCCCGACCACATCGTCAGCCCCGCCGCCGGCGGCACGCTCTCCTCACGCATGCACAAGGGCTTGAACGAGCTCGAGTTGCTCGGCCTCGCCGAGACGGCGCGGACGGCGATCCACATCGCCCAGCCGAGCGGCTGCAACCCAATCGCCTCGGCAATCCTCGCCGAGGAGGCCGAGGTCCACCCGGTGATGCCCGAGACAGTCGCGCACTCGCTCGCGATTGGCGCGCCCGGCGACGGCTACTTGGTGATCGACGCCGTGCACAAACGTGGCGGCACGGCGGCGTTTGCCTCAGACCCAGAGATCTTCGCGGGCATCGACCTGCTTGCGGCAACCGAGGGCCTGCTGACGGAGCCGGCCGGCGGCACGACGATCGCCGTACTCGAGAAGCTCGCCGCGGCAGGGCGCTTCGCCGCCGGTGACACCGTCGTCGCGCTGATCACAGGCAACGGCTTGAAGACGCTCGACGAGCACCCGCCGAAGCGCTGGCCGGAAAAGATCGCGTGCGAGCTCGACGCGATGCGTACGGCGCTCGACGAGCTGAAGGCCGCGCCGAGCTTGATGCAGACAGCGCACGAAGCGCTCAAGCTCTAGCCGCGCCGCAGCAGCCGCCCGACGGCGGCCATCATCTCCTCGGTGCGCTGCTCGCGCTCGTCCTCGGCGCCGCCGATCACGCAGACGCGTGCGTGATCGTCGAGCAGCCCGAGCGCGACCTTGTCGAGCGCCGCCTCGATCGCAGCGATCTGCGTGAGCACATCGATGCAGTAGCGATCCTCAGCGACCATCTTCGAGACGCCGCGAACCTGACCCTCGATTCGCGCGAGGCGGCGCAGCAACTCGTCCTTGCTCGCCGTGTAGCCGCGCGTCTGCTCCATCGCACTCGACTGCGCCATCGCTCCAGCATACCCCTACGGGGAACGGGCTTCGAATCGGGTCGTCGGCGTGAGAACTGTCGGTGAGCGGGTACAGTTGCCCCATGGCCGCCGAATTTCCCGCCGACCCGCTCGTCGAGCTGAGCGAGCGCCGACGCAAAGAGCGCGAGGCAGTCGACGAGGCCGGCGGCGGGCAGTCTGAGGGCTTCGAGCTCGCCGAGCAGGAACTGATCGAACACACCTCACACGGCGACGAGCACGCGCCGGCAAAGATCACGCGCGACGCAGCAGCCGAGAGCGAGCAGGACGACGCCGCCTACGGCGAGGCCGACGCAGAGCACTTGTCTGACTGACGCGCGAGCGCTCAGCTCTCGCCGACCTGCGCGCGTAGCGAGACTTGCAGCGGCGCGTGATCAGATAGCTCCACGCGCCGATCGTCGCAAGTGAGAATCCAGCGGTCGAGCAGCTCCGTCGCCTCGTGCGCGAACCCGCGCGCGAAGATGTGGTCGACCTCATGTGACGCTACGTGCGCGATCTCGCCGCCGCCCGGCGCGGCCGGCTCGCGCAAGTTGAGGTCGCCGCCGAGGATCAGCGCCGCGCCGTCAGCCCACGTGAGCGCTTGCTCAGATAGCCGCGCGAGCTCTTGCTCGGCGCGAGCCGCGCGCGTGCTCGCGTGGAAGTTCACGACACACGTGCCGTCGCCGAGGCGCAGCAACTGCGCGACACGACGCTCAGGCCACACGCGCAGGCGCAACGTCGCGTGCGCTGCGATCGGCACGCGTGAGAGGACCGCGTTACAGCCGCCGCCGTTTGACTTGACGAGCTCCGGACGGCGCACTGCGACGGCTCGTCGTAGCGCGAGCAGCGCGTTGCGCGACGTCAGCACGCTGCGTTGCTCTGCGCCAGCCACGCGTGCGAGCTGCGCCGGCCACCACGGCGGGAGCTCTTGCAGCAGCGCGACATCCCACTCCCATTCATCGAGCTTCTGCGCGAACTCGCCGAACAGCGCGTCGCGCGTCGGCGGCAGCGAGCGCCCGTGAAAGACGTTCCAGCTGAGCACGCGCATCACGCGGCGCTGCGCTCGCGCATCACGCACGGGTACGAGCGGGCGGCGACGCTCGCGCCGAGTCGATCGCGCGCGCTCGCGCTCAGCGCGTTGAGAGCGAATAGGACAGCCATCCTCCGCGCACACCTCCGACGCGGTCATAGACGGCCTGAGCGCGCGCGTTATCGGCGGCCGTCTGCCAATCGAGCCGCACTGCGCCGCGCTGCCTGCAGCGCTCGACAGATGCCTCGATCAGCCGCTCTGCGAGACCCGTTCCACGTGCCGCTGGCACGACGAACAGGTCGTGCATGATCGCGACTCGCGCAGCCTCCGTCGTGTCCCAGCTCCAATAGAGCGTCGCGAAGCCAACCGCGACTGCGCCGGCGTCACGTGCGATCAACTGCACGCCTTCGGAGCCTGCGCTGGCGAGCAGTGCTCGCGCGAGCTCGAGCAGTGCGCCATCGCTCGGCGTCGTCTCATAGAAGTCGCAGTACAAGCGCACCAGCGGCAGGAGCTCGTCGAGATCGTCGACCGTGACGGTCGCGACTGAATAGGCGCGCGGCGACACGGCGGCGATGCTAACGCCTCGAGCGCCACCTGACCGACGCGCCGCGCGCTAGGGTTTCGGGCGCTTTGCGCATGCGCACAAAACGCCGCTTGGCCACCGTCGCGATCGTAGTCGCGGCATTCGCGCTCGCGTGCTGCGCTGCGAATGGCTTCGGTGGCGACGGGCTGCTGTGCCTACTGCCAGCGCTCCTGTTCGCGCTGATGCTGCTCGCGCGGCGCTACCCCGGCGAGCGGATGCTCGTCGCAGCGTATGCCACACGAAGCGCGCGCTGGCCGCGCGCACGCTCATCGGCGCGCACGCACCGGCGCATCGTCGCGACGATCGCACGCGGCGGCCTACTGCTCGCGCACTCGCTCGCCGTGCGCCCGCCGCCGCGAGCGCTCGCCCTGAGCTAGCCGACCGCGCCGCGGACGGCTGCTCGCGTTCGCGCGAACCGTCCACGCCCTGCGCTGCGAGGAGTTTCGATGCAGATCCGCCTGACCGCCTACGGGCGCCGCGCTGCGGCGTCGCGTCTTGACAGTCGACCTGACAACTTGGCGAGCATGCCGGCCGCCGCCGGCGCATCTTCGGCGATGCCGATCACGCGGCGCGCGCGCCTATTCGCGGCCGGCACGCTCGTCGGCTGTCTCGCGCTGCTCTGCGCCGCGCCGGCAGCGCTCGCACACGCGCAACTGCTCGGCACCTCGCCGGCCTCCGGCGCGACACTCTCAAAGCAGCCGCAGCGCGTCGTTTTCAGCTTCGGCGAGAACGTCGGCGGGACGCTCGGCGCCGTGCGTGTGTACGACGCCGCCGGCAACGAGGTCGACGACGCGAACGTCGCGCATCCGCACGGCAATGCGCGCGCAATCGGCGTCGGGCTGAAGGCGCACCTGCCAGACGGCACCTACACAGCGACGTATCGCGTCATCTCTGCAGACACGCACATCGTCTACGGCGGGCTCGTCTTCAACATCGGCCACGCGAGCAGCAGCTCGAAAGTGACTGTCGCCGCCCTGATCAAGCGCAACGAGAGCGGCGAGGCGACGAAGCTCGCGTTCGGCGTCGTGCGCGCGCTCGATTATGTCTCGATCGCGCTGCTGCTCGGGGCGCTCGCGTTCGTCACGAGCGCGTGGCTGCCTGCGCTGCGCGTGCTCGTGAAGGCCGAGCCGTCGGCGTCGCAAGCGGCGTCGCGCGCGTTCGCGCGGCGCATCGAGCTACTGCTGTGCGCTGCGGTGCTGCTCGGCTTCGCCGCCAGCGTGCTCGGCATCCTGCTGCAGGGGGCGAGCGCATCGGGTGCATCGCTGTGGACGTCGCTCAAAGGCACTGTGATCGGCGACACGCTCAGCACGCGCTTTGGCGCCGTGTGGGCCGCGCGCGCGCTCGACTGGTTGGTGCTCGGCGCGCTGCTGCTCAGCACGAGAGCGCTCCGCCACAGCCTCAGCGCTGCCGTCAATGCCGACAGCGGCGAGGTCCACACAGCGCCGCGTCCGCCGCGCGTAGCGCTCGCAGCAATCGCGCTCGGCGCGGCGTACATCGCGATCACACCAGCGCTCGCTGGGCACGCGAGCATCGAGCACCCGACGTGGCTGTTCTTCCCGTCTGACGTGCTGCACGTGCTCGCAGCAAGCGTCTGGGTCGGCGGGATCGCGTGCCTACTGCTCGCGCTGCCCGCAGCGACGCGCGAGCTGCCGGGCGCAGCACGAGCGCGACTGCTGCTCGCGACGCTCGCGCGCTTCTCACCGCTCGCACTCGCGGCTGTCGCGACGATCGCAGTCACGGGTGTCGTCCAAGCGCTGATCGACGTACGCAGCCTGCACAGCCTGCTCGAGACGACGTACGGCGCGCTCGTGCTCGTCAAGATCGCGCTGCTGCTCGTGCTGATTGCGCTCGGCTGGGTCAACCGCGAGCGGATGCTGCCGGCGCTTGAGCGGCTTGTCGACGCGCGCGAAACGCCTGGCGCGGCGGGCGTGCTCGCGCGGCGCACGCTGCGCAGCGAGCTCGCACTGATGCTGTGCGTCTTCGGCGTGACGGCCGCGCTGATCGCTTATACGCCGCCGATCGACGCCGATGCTGGGCCGTTCTCTGTCAACACGCGCCTCGGCGCGGCCGAGCTCGAGCTGACGATCGAACCGGCAGAGGTCGGGCTCAACTCGGGGCACATCTATCTGATCGACGCGCGTAGCGGCACGCAGTTCACACAAACGAAGGAACTGACGGTCACCGCGAAGCTGCCAGCGAAGCGCATCGGCCCGCTCATGCTGAAGACGATTCCAGCCGGCGCAGGCCACTACATCCTCGACTCGGCCGTGCTCAGCCCTGGCGGCACATGGCAGCTCGAGATCACCGATCGCGTCAGCGAATTCGAACAGCACAGCCGCACGATCGAGGTGCCGATCAGATGAGTCGAACACTCGATCGATTCACTTTTTTGTTTCACCGACCCCAGGAGAGCGCTAAGCGATGAAGATAACTATTAATAAAATTATCCTGTCCGCGATGCTCACGACGCTCGCTCTGTTCGCAGGAGATGCGTGCGCGCTCGCGCACGTGAGCATCCACCCGAACACGGTGCCAGCCGGCGCGTTCGCAACGCTCGACGTGCGCGTGCCAGGCGAGCAGCACGGCGCGCACGTCGCGAAGGTCGACGTGCTATTCCCGCCTGGCTTCAGCGATGTCGACTACGAAGTGGTCCCCGGCTGGAGTGTGAAGACGATCGAACGCAAGCTCGCGACGCCGCTCCGCGAGGATGGTGAAACGATCGACGCCGAGGTCGCACAGCTCATCTGGACGTGGACAGGACCGCTCGGCGAGGTCAGCGACGGCCAGTTCGTTCAATTCCCGCTCTCCGTCGCGATCCCTGATGACACGCATGGTAAGGCGCTCGAATTTCGCACCGTGCAGAGCTACAGCGATGGTTCCGTCGAGCGCTGGATTGATCCGTCACTCGACGGCGAACACCCGTCGCCACGGATCAACGTGACCGCTAAAGGCAGCGCGATCGAAGACGTCGCCGGCGAGGAGGCCGGACCGGCTGCCGCCCAGGCGACGGTCGCCGCTGACGGCGCAGCGTCGGGCACGCCTGCGACGTTCGCGAGCTCGAGCGGTGGCGCGAGCGAGGGTCTCGCGCTCGCCGCGCTGATCGTCGGCGCGCTCGCCTTGCTTGCCGCGCTACTCGCGCTTGCTTCAATGCGACGCAAGCGCGAGCGGTAAGTGAGTGAACGCGGCGCGCAACTCATGCGCGTCATCGATCCCGTGTCGTTAGCCCCCGCACTAACACCGCCGGATCGATGCCCAGACCATCAGCGATCTTGAGCAAGTTCGTCAGGCTGATATTGCGGCGTCCACGCTCAACCTGGCCGAGAAAGGTCCAATGGATACCGCACTCGTGGGCCAACCCCTCTTGACTCAGCCCCAATATGTGCCGCTGCGCCCGGACACGTTCGCCCAGGACACGAGTAGCAGCGGACAACGGCTCCGGCACATGCTCAACCTCATCGTCCCCGACTGTCTATGTCCAGAGAAAGTTCGCCTAGAGCCGTTATATCCCAACCATTTGCGTCCTGCTACAGTGCCCCCGGCCCGGAGGAGAGGGGAGGCGGGGCAGGTGCCCACTTAGCCTGCCTCGCCTACAAAAGCGCGACAGTCTGTGAGCGGGATGCGGATGCTCGCGGCGGCGTCGCGACCCCTGGCGCTGGCAGACGACGGGTATCTACCCAAGTGTTAGGTGTGCCATGCCAGGCGCCGGCCGGTGCCCGGCGTCTGAGCTCGAGCAGCGCGTTTTAGAACATACCTGCCGTGGGTAGCCATGAACCAATGAAGGCACTAGCGGCTAATTGCACCTTGAAGAGATCGCCGGCTGAATCCAGTTGCGAGTTGCTCCTCAGCGAGCTCTTGAAGGAGATGGGCAAGCACGGGGTCGACGGAGAGATCGTGCGACTAGTCGACCTAAACATCAAGCCCGGCGTGACGAGTGACGAGGGCGAGGGCGACGACTGGCCAGCCTTGCGCCAGCGCATCCTCGATGCTGACATCTTCATCTTGGGGACGCCGATCTGGCTCGGGCACCCCTCGAGCCTCTGCCAGCGCGCGCTGGAGCGACTAGACGCTTTTCTTGGGGAGCAGGACGAGAGCGGGCGTATGGTGTCCTATGACCGCGTTGCCTGCGTCGCAGTCGTCGGCAACGAGGACGGTGCGCACCACGTCTTCGCCGAGCTTTCCCAGGGACTTTCCGACGTCGGCTTCACGATCCCCGCCGAGGGATCGGTCTACTGGGTCGGCGAAGCGATGCAGGCAGTCGACTTCAAGGACAAGAGCCCAACGCCCGAAGCCACCGCCACCGCGACCGCCACGCTCGCGCGCAATGCGGCGCACCTTGCACGTGTCCTCAAAGCCGACGCATATCCATCCGAGTGAGCTACCGCTGAAGCTTCAGGGATGCGCCGCCGAATCGCCGCGCTAGCGCTAGCAATCGCTTGTCTCGCCGCCCCACTGGCGGCATGCGGCCGAGCCGGCAATACAGGCATACGAGCCGGCATCGAACAACTCGCGTCGATCTCGGCAGAGGGGGCGCTGATGGCCGACGACGTCGTGCGACGGCGTACAAAGACGACGTTCGTGCGCGTCCACGGCGCTGAGCTGAGCGCCCAAGCCGAGCACGAGGCCGAGAAGCTCAACGACGATCCGGTCGCGCCGAAGCTCGCGCAGCCGATCCACACGGCGATCGAACTCTCCGCGGATATCGGCGGTGCGATCGATGACCTACGCGTGTCGCCGCAGGACCGTCAGCAGGCCCTCGAAGGCGAGCGAAAGCTGCACCATTGGGCCGACGAGGCCAGGAAGTTGGCAGAAGAACTGTGAAGAAGCTCTTTCAGGTCGCGCTCGGGATCATCGCCGCGATCGGCGGTTTCGTCGACATCGGCGAGCTCGTCTTCAATACCCAAGCGGGCGCCGATTTCCGCTACCAGCTTCTGTGGGCAGTGCCCGTCGGCGTGATCGGGATCGTCGTGTTCGCAGAGATGACCGGGCGCGTG
>Ga0193728_1001961_pt1 | contig 10648 bp, 9 predicted proteins | sample U1c1metaG_FD_143037 | JGI IMG/M metagenome (GOLD analysis project Ga0193728, IMG submission 143037) | Soil microbial communities from a riparian zone of the East river system, Colorado, United States - U1c1 | ecosystem: Environmental > Terrestrial > Soil > Riparian zone | place: USA: East River... | reverse complement strand
GGAAAAGCCGAGATTCGTATCGCACAGCGTCAGGCTCGCCAGGCGCTCCGGACAGATCGCGGCAAATCTCATCGCGACCAAGCCGCCCATGGACAACCCGATCAGATGCGCTTTCTCCGCCCGGAAATGGTTGACGATGCGCAAAACGTCTTCCACAAAATCCCGGGGATCAAGTGACCCCTCGAAATCGTCACTGTCGCCGTAGCCTCGAAGGTCGAGTGAAACAGCTTGAAAATACCCCGCAAACTCGGGCAGCTGATCGCGCCAATTGGATCGGTTTCCGCCGATCCCGTGAAGGCAGATGAGCAGCTCCCCGCTACCTATTCGATCCAGTACCAAGTAGGGGGCGGGGCCGATTCTCTCTGTCACAATCCGCTTCACTCAACATCCTCGCTCGGGCGCCGCCAACGGTAAAGAGCATACAGTCTGATTCCGAACGCGATGTATTGAGAACAGCGCTCGAGGCCTTAACTCTCATTAACGCCGCGCTACATGCCGAAAGCGCCACCGTCATTTACGATGACTTCCGGATCCCTTACGCAGTCGGTGACGTGCAATCATGAGCGGCGCCTTTTTCTCAGTTTTCTTAGGAGGCACTGATTGCGGTGCGAATTCAGCGCATACAGCGCGCAATTCATTCAAGAGAGCGCGACAGGCTGGCGATTGCGATCCGAGCCGGCGGTAAACGACTCCGATAGACCTCTCCCAAACCGCACTCCTGTGTTTGATCTGGATGAACTCCTTTCGTTCCAGCTCGCCGGTCACCATGAAGCGCGGAAGGAAGCTCAGCATGTTCGACGCGCCGACAAGCGCGCGTGCAAAATTGCTCGACACAACCTCGACGATGTTCTGCGGCGGATGAAGACCTACGGAAGTAAAGATTTCATCGGCGTGCATCCTTATCGAGTCGGGACGTTGCGGTAACACCCAATGCTGCTGCTGCAAGTCCTCCGTCGTCACTTCCAATATAGATCCAAGGGGATGTTTGCTATTCGCCACGATGATCGCCTGATCGTGGGCCAGTACTTCGGTAGTGAGATCCGGATCCATGAAATCGGGATCGACCATTGTCATCATGAAATCCAATTCTCCCTGCAGCACTTTCGGCAGGAGAGTATCGGAATAGGCCTCAATGACCGTCACTTTGAGCCTCGGCTTTAAGGCGAGGAGCCTTTTTATTGCCTCCGGCAATAAGGAGATCGCGAAGCTTGGGCCCGTTCCGACATAGACCCGCCCTGAATCTGCTCCCCTCAGTTCATTGATGTCAATTTGAGCTCTTCGAATCTCCGCAACGATGGCTCGAGAATGGGCCAGGAGCGATTCGCCAAAGACCGTTAGCACCAATCCGCGCGGACTGCGATCGAAGATCTTGACCTGGAGGGTATTTTCCAGAGCGCGTACGCTCTTGCTCAGAGCGGGCTCCGTTATATACAGCACTTTGGCTGCGCGCCCGAGTGAGCCGTTGTCTACGATCGCCAAAAAATGAGTCAGTTGCCGTGTGCTCAGCATTTGGCGCTCTCTGGTTGAATCGGCTCGCGCAGGGGACCCGGGCAGGGCGGAGCCACTTGCTTCGCTCCGCGAGAGAATTAACCGTAAAAACTATAGCGCCTATCGGTCGGGTCGTCCAGAATTCGATTTGCGGTCTGAAAAATGCACAACCGACGGAGATTTGCGGGACGTTGCGCGCTCATCGACGTTCGATTAGAAACTCGGCAAGAAGGCGATTGAAGGCGTCGGGTTGATCGATGTTAGTAACATGACCAGCGTTACTTACAAAGGCCAGGCGTGCGGTTGAAATCTGGCGAGCGAGTGCAGTGGCGATTTCTGGGGTGACTGTCAGATCATCCTCTCCAGCCATAATCATCGTGGGAACGGAAATGTTCGCTAGGGTAGCCGTTTGATCGTACCGAAGTAGCGACGCGACCGCCTTAAGATAGTTCTTGACTCTCAAGTTGATAAGCGATGCCGCGATGGCCTTGCGTGCATTCACCACTGCGTGCGGGCTGCACAGCCGTGACACGATTCCTTCGGCTAGAACTCGGCGTGAGCGGACTTGCCTCCACGGCCGTTGTGCTTCGAGAATCATCTCTGCCCGGCGCTTCATGCTGAGTGTCGGCGCGAATCGGCCGGTCGCCGAACAAAGTACGAGGCTTCGAACCCGATCAGGACACAGATCGTAGAGTTTTAGCGCTATGCGCCCGCCCATGGAAAGACCAACAACATGAGCCGAGGAGATCTGGAACGCATTGACTACGGCAACAACGTCGCGGGCAGCATCTAGATATCGAAACGGCCCGGGATAATCTCCGCTGTCGCCATAGCCACGGCAGTCAATCGAAATCGCAAGATGCGATTTTCCAAAGAACTCCAATTGAGTGCGCCAATTTGAACGATCTCCTCCCATGCCATGGAGAAACACGATCGCCTCTCCATCGCCGCGGTGATCCACAGCAATCCGGACCCGACCGGATCGCACGAAATGTCGTTGCGCTAAGGACTCGGCGGATGACATGAGTTTGGGCGTTTTGCCTTGAAGTCCGGGTCGTGCAGATCCCCGATTGATGCGGGAAGATACTTTCACGTCTAAATCGGCCGTATTTGCCGACCTTGGTCGTCTTCCGAACCGCTGCGCGGGACTCATTGGTGTACCGAGAGGACGGATTGGTTTGTAGTTGGCAGGGGAGTAGCCTTGTCTCGTCCCACGGCAATCTCAATACTCCGCGATCGACCCGTTTGCATACGCACTCCCAACTCCAACCAATAGCCCCGACGACGACCGTTATCGATGAGCCACTCGGCACCCAGTATGGCGCACCTAGACGGGGCCAAATGGTTGACGATTCGTGCTAATCCGTAAACCAAAGTCTTTGTAGTGGAACCTGCTCAGATCTCATTCCGCCAATCCCGCTTGAAATTTTCTCAAGAAGCGCGGCTCAATTGGCATCCCCTGGCTTTGTGCGATGCCGTTACCATAACCAACGTGTTTTGCAAAACTCGCCGCTCGTCCGCGATTGAAACTCTCTCAAGGAGAACATGATGTTCGTCGAAAAACGTGTCTATAACGTGAAGCCTGGTCAAGTACATCGCTTTCTCGAGTTCGTCGAGAAGGAGGAATTGGATATGATCGGGCAAAGGATCAACAACATTTTAGGCTACTATTACAGCGAAGTTGGCGAACTGAACCAGGTGATCGGCATGTGGAGGTACGACTCGCTTGAAGAGCGAGCCGCGGGTCGCATGGCTTTCCACCAACACCCAAATTTCCCTGCATTGGCCGACAAGATGCTTCCTCTTATGGTTAGCCAGAACAGTCAGTTCTTAATCCCCGCTGCTTTTTTTGAAAAGCGAATGCGGCCCAAATAACGACCGGGCAATCGATCGGCTTCGAGGCAGAGGGACATGTCGCCGCCTCAACCTCATGGCGCACGGCCAAATACGTTCTTCGCGCCCGCCAACAAAAGCTCCTTGAGGAAACGCTCTTGTGGCTTTTCAGACGCCGTCTTGGGAATCTCATCAACAACTTGCAGATAACTCGGAACAAAGTTTGCTTCGAGTTTCATCCGGCAAAGAGCGAATAACGCCTGCGGGTCACATTCGGCACCAGCGGCGCTCACAACGGCCGCGACCACGTCGCTTTCACCGGGTGCGCCTGATCGCGCTGGAATACCATAGACAAATACCTCGCGCACCATCGGACTCTCCGCCAGTACTTTTTCAATGTACCCCGGATGGATGAAGTCGCCATTGCGCCGGATGGATCCTCCCCTTCTCGCATGAAAGAAAAGCCAGCCATTCTCATCAAGATGACCAAGGTCGCCCGTGCGTAGCCAGCCGCCCGCCAATCGCTGACTCGTCGCCGCTTCGTTCTTGTAGTATCGAAGTGGCATCGGGGATCCATCGGCACGCCGAAAGGCGATCTCGCCTTCCTCCCCGGCGGGCCGCTTTTCCCCATGCTCATCGAGAACGGCAAGTATCAGGTACGGTGGCGCCTTTCCAACACTTCCCCTAGGACCGAGGCGAGGCGGATTAAGCGTCGTGACTCCTTCCGATTGACCGTACCATTCATAGATGTCGACGCCGAATCGGTGGCGAAAATCCTCCCACAAGGCAGGTGGCATACCTGCGCTCAGCACATATCGGACGGGGTTATCCGCGTCATCTTCGCGGCGCGGTTCGGCATAAATGGCTGTGGCCATCCCGCCGAGGATATTGAATACCGTACACCGGTACTTGCGAATGATCTCCCACATTCTGGACTTGGTGAAGGTTCGGCTGAACACGGCACGCATTCCAAGCCGCAGAGAAAAACCGAGGGTTGTCATTTGCGCGTTGCTATGACTCAGGGAGAGGCCGGTGTAGGGTCTGTCCCAAGGCGTAAAACCAAATAGCATGGCGAGACTGCCGATTTCGGCGAATCTATTATGTGGGCTGAGGATCGCTTTTGGGTCACCAGTCGTTCCCGATGTGAATAACATTTGCATCGGGGCCATAACATCCACCGAGAGGACCCCATTCTCGGGGATTGGACCTTGAAGACAAGCCGCAAGATCAAAGCGACAATTCGCTTCCATGAATTGAGAAGACTTCCCAGTCCTAACAACAGCGATCCAGAACCCTGAGACAAGGTCATCAACTATTTCGAGGAGGGCGGGAAGGGCATAGTCAGCACAAACGACCCCACTACATTCGGTAAACATCAGCATGTACTTCAACTTCTCGCCCTTTGTTCGCGGGTCGATCGGCACGTAGATAGATGCTGTGATCGACGAGGCGATCATCAGTTCGACAAACTCCGGATGATTCGCCATCATGATCGCGAATCTCTTGCCGCGCGTTACTTCACGGTCGAACAGGAATCCTGACAATCGGCGACCATTGTTCCATAAGTCCTGGTAGGTGCGGATCTCTTCCGCGATTCGACCCGCAGAATCGATATGAACAAACGTAAGCACATCCAGGGTCGGATGCGAGGATGCTTGATTTGCTATCAGATGCGCGAGAATGCGTTCATCGCCGGAGGACACGGTATGTTCACCCGGACTGAAGTATCGTCACTACGCAGGCCGCGGTAGTTCCGCGCACCATGCCTCCGCCATTTTGCGCGAGAGCGGTGCGGTGTCTGGAGGCCTGTCGACTCTCAGCTTTCCCTCTCAATTGAGTTACGAGTTCGAATATTTGTGCAATCCCGGTCGCGCCAATCGGATGCCCCTTGCGCAAAAGGCCTCCGGATGTATTCACGGGGACCCGTCCTCCAAGAGAAGTCACACCTTCTTCGAGCAGTCGGGACCCCTCCCCAGGTCTCGCCAACCCGAGGGATTCATAGAGCATTAGCTCAGCCGGCGCGGAAGCGTCATGCAATTCCACGACATCAAGCTCATCGGGACCAACGCCGGCGGCTTCGTACGCCAATGCGCTGGCGTACGAAGCAACGTCTTTGCCGTCGTCCTCAGACCGGTCCCATCCACTCGTTAATATGGACGCCAGTACCTTAGGCGATGAACCCAATCCCATTTCCTTCGCCTTTTTTTCGGTCATCAAAATTGCTGCGGCCGCCCCATCGCCAATTGGCGAACACATGGGCAATGTTAGTGGATAGACAATCGGGCTCGCGGCCAGGACTTCGTCGACAGACAAAGGATCGCGATATTGAGCACGCGAGTTCAAACTCCCGTGGAACGCGTTCTTCGATGCAACCATTGCAAATTGACGCTGGGTAGTTCCGAAGCGCCTCATGTGTTGCACCGCACGCGCCGCATAAATGTCCATAAAAATGGAACGGCCCCCCGAGCCAGAATCCGTGGCGCGCGTGCTCTCTGCGCCGGCGAGTTCTGCCAGATATCGTGCCAGTCCTTCGCGGTCCTCCACGTCGACGGATCCTTGAAACACGGAGAAGGTTCGCTGCTTGTCCGGATGAGTGAGTTTTTCCACTCCAACCGCCAGAGCTACGTCATAAAATCCAGCAGACAGCATCATGAAGGCTTGCTGGAAAGCCGTTGACGCCGAGGCGCAAGCATTCTCAACATTTATTACGGGAATTCGCCCGACCCCCATCTCGCGGAGGACAATTTCTCCCAGAACACACACCTGTCCGGTCATGACGCCGCCCGCCGCATTGCCGATGTAGGCGGTTTGAATAGTCTCAGCTGAGACATTCGCGTCGCTTAATGCTTGAGCAATCGCTTCCTGGGCCAGACTCTTCAGTGATCGATCGCGATGCTTCGCGAAGCGAGTCATGCCAACGCCTGCCACGACAACGTTGTTGTTCATGCGCCAGTCTCCCGAAATCGCCACCATCCGTTTGCAGCTCAGGGGCGGTAATCTATTGACACAACAATAGCGAGTTTCACGGAGTACGCGCATTGAAAAAACGGGGCCGCACATTAACCCGTTATATGCAAGACCGGTGCCGCACCAGGCTTGCCGATTGCGGCCCGAGCTTTAGTCGAGGCCAAGCGCGAACCCGGCGTCGAGCTCCTCCTTGGAGTAGGCGCGGAACGCAATCAGCGTCTCAGAGTGACTGAGGCCGTCGAGCTGGCGAATGCTATCGCCCACAACGGACGCCAGATCCTCGTTGGATCTCACCCGCACGATAGCGACCAGATCGTATTGCCCCGCCACCGAAAACACCTCACTCACGCCATGGACCTGCGTGATCTGCCGAGCGAGCTCGCTCACCTGCGCCGTCTTGGCCTTGATAAGAACGATGGCGGTAGTCACGATGTCAAGTCTCTGGAAGCGATCGCGGGTGTGACGGTCGTTGTCACACTCCGGGCATTCCGCCGGGCGAGTTCCCGCTCGCGGAGCACGTTGCGCTGTATCTTTCCAGTCGTCGTCTTCGGCAGCATGTGTACGAATTCGATGGCGCGCGGATACTTGTAAGGCGCGATCGTGGCCTTGACATGGTCCTGCAGAGTCTTCCCCATGCGCTCGTCCGCAACGCAATCAGGCGCCAGTACTATGAACGCCTTGACGATGTTACCTCGGTCCTCGTCCGGCACTCCGATCACGGCGCATTCGCGCACGGCTGGATGCCCGAGCAGAGCGAGTTCCACTTCGGGACCTGCGATGTTGTAACCCGCCGAGACGATCATATCGTCGTCACGGGACTCGAACCAGAAGTACCCATCGGCGTCCACCCGATAGCGATCTCCGGTGACGTTCCAACCATTGACGACATACTCTCGCTGCCGCGGATCGCCGAGATAACGGCAGCCGGTTGGCCCTTTGACGCCGAGGCGTCCGGAGTTCCCCGGAGGCTGGGGCGCGTTATTTTCGTCAAGGACGCAGGCCTGATACCCCGGGAGCGGGCGCCCCGTCGCGCCCGGGCGAATATCCTCCTCTCGAGCCGAGATGAAGATGTGCATCATTTCGGTTGTCCCGATGCCGTCCATGATCCGCAACCCCGTGCCGGTGTGCCACAAATCCGAGGTCGCTTTCGGTAGCGGCTCACCCGCTGATACGCAGTGTTTCAAGCTCGAAATGTTGTGCTGTTGCAGCAACGGCGACATCGCGCGGTACATGGTCGGGGCCGAGAATAAGCAGGTCACGCGGTGGTGATGCACACCCTCGAGCAACGCCGCAGGCGACGGCGTTTCGATGAGCGCAGCAGCGCCCCTGTAATACAAAGGAAATACAAGCAGTGCGCCAAGGCCGAAGGTAAATCCGAGCGGCGGACTCCCGAGGTAAACATCGTCGGGACACGTGCGAAGTAGATGGCGACCGACGACTTCGGCCATCGCGATGACGTCGCGATGGAAATGCATCGTCGCCTTCGGATTGCCCGTCGTTCCAGACGTGAAGGCGAGAATGCTGACGTCTTCGCTGCTGGTCGGAACATTCTTGAATGTATCGGGTTGACGACTCATGCGCGCCTCGAGGTCTCCGCTTCCGAAGGTGACAATCTGCCGTACGCAGCGGCATCGTGGTCACTGCGACTGCGCCGGCCTTCATCACGGCGAGCCAGCTCGCGCACAGCAACGGGTTGTTCGGCGCGCGGAGAAGCACCCGGTTTCCCGACACGACGCCGAGATCGCGCACCAAAACGTTCGCAATACGATTCGCGTCGGCGAGAAGAGCACGGTAAGTGATCTCTTGGTGCCCAAAATAGAGCGCAACACGATCGCCGTGGCCCTCGGCGACCGCGTCATCGAGGAGTCGCGCGCCGCAGTTCAGCTGCTCCGGAAATACAAGCTCCGGCCGATCAAACAGGAATTCCGGCCATTCATCTCCTGGAGGCAGTTGGTCCCGCGCGAAGGTATCGACGTGCGCAGTGTAGGCGTTCACGGCCTTGGCGTCTCGGTGGGTAACCCAATCGGCATAGTAGCAACCGCCGAGTATCTCGTAGTTACCGCGGCCTTTGATTGTAACCGCGTCCGATCTCGTGCACTCCCAAGAATTTAGTTTAGGGAAATGCACGATTCATCAACCACCCCTCTTGATCGGGCCGTCGCATACTCAAGTTCTTTGCCTTGAGCCTCGGAGTCCCCTATGTTGTCGGAACGAATCAACCGCAATTGGATTCAGGCATTTCGCGATACTTTTGAACTCTGTCGGATTAAGGCCGGCGATTCTGTAGCTATCCTCTCGGAATCTCAGTCCCGCCAGTGCAACGTCCTGATGGCAGAACTGGCCTTGGCGGAAATCGGCGCAATCCCATTCCACATTCAAATGCCATCCCGACCAGCTGGCCCGATACCGATTCGCTCGACTGGCGCGAGTCAGGTCCTCCGAGGACTCTCGCCGGTTGTCACGGCGCTGGGCTCTTCTGCCATGGTCGCCGACCTCACGGTTGAGGGAATTCTTCACGCACCGGAGTTGCCCGCGATTCTTCAAGGCGGCGCCCGCTCGCTTTACATCAGCAACGATCATCCGGAGATCCTGGAAAGATGCAAGCCGGACCGCGCATTGCGCGATAGGGTCCTAGTGGGCTCGCAGCTGCTCCGAAACGCTAAGCACATGCGAGTCCAATCGGCAGCGGGCACAGACTTGAGCATCGAAGTGGCCGGCTCCCGCGCGGGTGGCAATTGGGGAGTCTGCGAGGAGCCGGGGACTCTCGCACACTGGCCTGGCGGTCTGATTGCCTGCTTTCCAAGACGAAACGCCGTCAATGGCACCCTGGTTCTCGACGCCGGGGATATTAATCTCACATTCAAGAAATACATCGATTCCGCTGTCACCTTACGAATCGAGAACGATTACGTGAAATCAATTGAGGGAAGGGGATATGACGCGGAGATGATGCGATCCTATTACGAGAGCTGGAATGAATCGGAAGCATACGCCGTCTCGCATATTGGCTGGGGCATGAACCCTGGCGCGCGATGGGACTCTTTCGTCATGTACGACAAGGGCGATACCAACGGAACGGAACAGCGTGCCTACGCTGGTAATTTTCTATATTCGACCGGAGCCAATCTATTCGCCCAGCGCGAAACGGTCTGTCATTTCGATCTTCCAGTCCGCAATTGCACCATTACGGTAGACGACGTGGTGGTTGTTCAGGACGGACATCTAAATAACGGATTGTTTGAGCAATCCCCGGTGCCGGCCAAGGTCAGCGGAGCTAGGTTCTAATTCCATAGTGCCATCGGGGCTATTGGTTGGAGTTGGGAGTGCGTATGCAGACGACTCGATCGCGATGCGTTGAGATTGCGGGTGGAGGTATAGGCGGCCTGGTTGCGGGCCTTGCATTCGCTCGCCGTGGTTGGAAGGTACGGATTAACGAGCGCCATCGGTCTTTGCGGATTGAAGGATTTGGCATTTCGGTATTTGAGAACGGACTAAGGGTGCTGGAGAGCCTTGGTGTCTATGAGGCTGCTGTGGCGGAAGCAAATTGGCTTCGTTACCGTGAGTCCCGTGTGGAAGGTGCGAATATAAGAAACCGCCGGGTGCTTAAGGGACACGCGTACCGGATTTCGCGACGACTGATTACTCAGGCCTTGGCGAATGCCGCCGCGGATCTCGGCGTGGAATTGGTATTTGATTCCCGAGCAATTTCGGCTGATCCAGCTGGCGCCCTCATTCTTGAGGGCGGAATCCGTCGCGAGGCGGACTTGGTCATCGGCGCCGATGGGCTCAATTCTCGCGTGCGGGAGTCTCTCAGTATCAAAAGGAAACTGGTGACCTTCAATGAAGGTGCAATGCGTTTTATCGTGCGACGGGAACCGTCCGACATCAGCGACGATGAGGCCAGTACCGCCGTCGAATGGTGGTCGGGCAGTCGTCGCGTAATCTTTAGTCCTTGTAGCAAGACCGAGCACTATCTGGCCTTATGCTGTCTTGAGAGCGACATCGTCGGTAAGCAGGTCCCCCTCGATGCGGAGAGTTGGGGGCGTTCATTTCCCGAGATCGCCTATGTATTCGATCGGGCGCGTAAAGAAGTCGATTGGAGCCGCGTGCAGTGGGCTAACTTTGCATCGGCCTATCTCTCGAGCTGGTCTGACGGCAGAGTCGCGCTAGTCGGCGATGCTGCTCACGCGATGCCGCCGAACCTCGGGCAGGGAGGCGGCTGCGCGATGATGAGTGCGCTTGGCTTGGCAGTTGCGGTAACGGAGGCCCCAACCATCGAAAAGGGTTTAAAACTCTGGGAGCAAACGGATCGGCCCATCGTCGATCATACCCAGCGCCTGTCGGTCATCTATCATCACAT
>Ga0193728_1001960_pt1 | contig 10648 bp, 10 predicted proteins | sample U1c1metaG_FD_143037 | JGI IMG/M metagenome (GOLD analysis project Ga0193728, IMG submission 143037) | Soil microbial communities from a riparian zone of the East river system, Colorado, United States - U1c1 | ecosystem: Environmental > Terrestrial > Soil > Riparian zone | place: USA: East River... | reverse complement strand
CAGTTGAACACCGTTTCTCCCATCATTCTGTCGAAATACGTTCTTCGTTCCATGATGTCGCAGCGTGAGGGCCGGATCATCAATATCGCCTCGATCGTCGCGGCCACCGGCTACAGCGGACTGTCGGTTTACAGTGCGACCAAAGCCTCCATGATCGGATTCACGCGCTCGCTGGCGCGCGAGGTCGGGCAGCTCGGCATTACGGTGAACGCGCTCGCCCCCGGCTTCATCGACACCGAGATGACGCATGCGCTGACCGATTCGCAGCGCGAGAAAATCGCGCGGCGCAGCGCACTGCACCGCATGCCGGAGCCGATCGACGTGGCGCGCAGCGTCGAATTTCTCTTGGGAGACGGGGGCCGAAACATCACGGGAACCGTGATCACCATCGATGCGGGGAATTCGGCGTAGGCCGACGCACATTGAAGAAGAGATCTAGCTCGGGGCCTTGCTGTGATCCTCGTAAAGCTTGACGAACTCACCAAAGGTAACGGGGAATTTCACGTCACCCTCGACATCGAATGGGTCGTAACCGAGCGCGTTCTCCAGATGCATGACGACCAGAGCAAAGCTGAGCGAGTCGAGCCCCGAATCAAGAAGACTGAGATCGTCAGTCAGTCGCGATAGTTTTCGCTTCTGCTCCCGCGCGACCCGTTCAAATTGTGACGTGATGGTCGATCGTAGCGACATTACCTTTGCTCCCTCATACATTGCGGTTTCCATGGCAGCATGATTATAGGGCTTCGGTTTCAAAAAGGGCCGAATCCGACGAATCGGGGACATCGCTGAAAGTTGCCGATGATCCCTATAACTTCTTGAAAATATTACAAATCAAACAATGCGAATCAAGTTATTGCCGCGGCCTCGCTATCGATCGGGAAGCAAATCCACACGACCACCGGCTGCCAGCAGCAACTTCACAGCATCAACATAGCGTTGGCTGCACGCTTGCACCTCCCCGAGTTGTGCCTGCTGATGCATCCGCTGCGCATCCAACACCTGAACATATCCGGCGTTGCCCGCCGCATAGGCTTGTTTGGTAAGAGCGAGCGAAGCGCTCGCGGAATCAAGTGCGCGCCGTTGCGTGAGCAAAGACTCCGCGTCGTCCCCCAGCGCCTGAAGGCTGGCGGCGACCTGACTGAAAGCGTTCAGCGCGGTCTGACGGTAAGCGGCAAAAGCCGCCTGATACTCATCTTGCGCGGCACGGCGCTCTGCACTCAGCGCACCGCCATGGAAGACCGGTGCCGTCAAGCCTCCCAGAAGACTCCATGCGATTTCCGACGGGCCACCGAGCAGACCCTCCTCGCCGATGCGGGCACTTAACTCGAAATGAGGATACAAATTTGCCGTCGCGACGCCGACCGCGGCGCTCGCAGCATGCAGTTGCGCTTCGGCCGCGCCGATGTCGGGCCGCCGGTGTACGAGTTCAGACGGAAGCGCCACGGGCAGATCATCGGTTAGCCTGACCGTGGCCAGTTCCACGTCGATTGGCGCCCAGTTGGACGGCGCCACCCCGCTCAGGCTCGCCAGCGCATCCTGTGCGGCGCTCAACTGTTGCTGCAGCGGCGGCAGAAACGTTCGATCATGGTCAGCCTGGCTCTGCCCGCTGAGCACATCCATTTCGGACACTGCGCCCGCTTGGCGCGCAGCGCGGATCAAAGCGAGCATATGTTCATCGTCGGCCACGATCTCTTGCATCACATGGATCTGCGCACGCAGCTCGGCAATCTGCAGCGCCTCAATGACGACATTGCCGCTGACGCTGAGCGTCACAGCCCCGAATTCGGCGGACTCGTATTGCGCGGCGGCAGCCGCTTGCTCGACGCGCGATCGCGTGCCGCCAAAGAGGTCGAGGTCGTAACTCACTTGCGCGCCGGCGGCATAGGCGGAGAACAATGGAAAATCCTTTGCGAGCGGGCCCAACACCGTGGCACCGAAGCGGGTACGCTGAACGCCGGCTGCCGCATCCACCTGCGGATACAAGGCGCCGCGCGCCCCGCGAATTCGCTCGCGTGCGGCGGCCAGGTGCGCCTGCGCGCCGGCAAGCGATTGGTTGTTCTGCAATGCCAGCGCCACGAGCCGATTGATCTGTTCCGAACCCAGCAGCGTCCACCAGGCATCCGGCGGGCCTTTTCCCAATGAAACGTGCTGAACGGCTGTACCCACCGCGCCGGCCGGCGGCACCTGGGTTGAGGAAGTCTGGGTATACCCGCTCTCCTGCGGATCAGCGGGCCGCACATAACGAACGCCCGATGCACAGCCGGCCGCGAGCAACACGGCCGGGAGCAGAGCCAAGGCGCCGGCGGCGTGCTGCATGCGCGGACGGGATCTGAGCATGATCAATGGGCTCCCGACGCTGCGGCGGACGGCATGGCTCTGCGCAGCAACAACACGGCCGCCAATCCCAGCCCCAACACGGCGCTTTGCATGACAATGGTGTCGCTGAATCCCAAGAGAAACGCCTGGTGCCGGACACCGCGGCCCACCGCAACAAGGGCTTCCCGGTACGCCGTCCCGGCATCGCTGACACCATGCGCCAGAAAATAGCGGCTCAGATGGTCAAGGCGCTGCCGTACGCTCGCATCGAGCAACGTGATGTGCGTGGAAAGCACGTTGGAGTGGAATTGCTCGCGCTTGGTCAGAAAGGTCTGGATCACGGCTATGCCGACCGCGCCCCCCATGTTGCGCATGGCATTGAACAGCGCAGAAGCAGAGCCCGCATATTCGGCTTCGATTCCGGCGATGGCGATCGCCGAGAGCGGCGCCATCGTCATCGCCTGTGCCACCGCACGCACCAGGCTCGAGCCCAAGAATTCAGGACCCGAAAAATCGTCCGACAGCGTCATCGCCAGCAAACTGCCGCTGATGAACAGTGCATAGCCAACGATGACCAACCGGCGCGCGTCGATGCGCTGCATGACTTTCGGAATGAACGGGATCAACAGCAATTGCGGCAATCCCAGCCAGACCATCACTCCGCCGATCTCCTGGGAGCTGTAGCCCTGCAGACGCGACAAGTATTGCGGCACGAGATACACCCAGCCGAACATCGAGAATCCGAAAACGAAATTCGCGCAGGTACCCAAGCCGAAGTTGCGGCGCGTCAGCAGCCGCAGATGCAATAACGGTGCGGCACGCTTCAGCTCCACATAGACAAACGTGCAGAGACTCGACACGGCGATGACGGCCAGCCGCACAATGAACGGCGAGCCGAACCAATCCTCCTTGTTGCCCTCCTCGAGCACGGTTTCCAGACAGCCGAGGCCCAGCGCCATGGTGAGCACACCCAGCCAGTCACCGTGACGCAGCAGATGCAGCTGCAGCGGTGCGCGCTCCAGGGCATACCAGAGCATCGCGACCATGACCACGCCGGGAGGCAGGCTGAGGAAGAAAATCGACTGCCAGCCGAACGTGTCGGTGAAATAGCCACCGACCGCCGGGCCGATGGAAGGCGCAAAGACCACCGCCACCGAGTAGATCGCGAGACCGACGGGGTGCTTGGAGCGCGGCAGCTTGGTCATGATGATGGTAAAGGCGAGCGGGATCAGCACGCCACCCGCGAATCCCTGCGCGGCGCGGATCACAATCATTTGACTCAAGGTTTGTGCGAAGGCGCACGCGGCGGTCAAACCCAAGAACAGGACAGTGCTGGTCAGCAGATACGCGCGCAGCGAAAACACACTCGCGAGCCAACCACTCAACGGAATCACGATAATTTCGGCAATCAAATAGGATGTCGTGATCCAACCACCATCGTCGATTCCGGCGCCGATGCCGCCCTGGATGTCCGCCAAAGACGCGCCGACCACTTGAATGTTGAGGATCGCCAGAAACGCGCCGATCGTCGATCCGACCACCGCCACCCAGGTCTTGAACGACACTTGTTCCGCGGCGGGCGCCGCCGCGCTTGCATTGCCGAGCCGAATCGATGCATCAAGGACCGGCATTGCACGCGCCAGATCCCAAGCCTGCGCTTGTGCGCGTGTCGATGGACGCCTCGACGGACATTCCGGGTCGCAGACGGCCTAGCAGCGATGGTTGGGATTCAATGCGGATCTTCACCGGGATGCGTTGGACAATCTTGGTGAAATTTCCGGTGGCATTGTCCGGCGGCAGCAAGCTGAATTCCAGTCCGCTGGCCGGCGCAAGGCTGGCGACGCAGCCGCGCAAATCATTGCCGGGGAATGTATCCACGCGCACACGCACGAGCTCGCCGGCTCGTACGCCCGTCAGCTGGGTTTCCTTGAAATTGGCCGTGACGTACACGTCTTGCAACGGCACCAACGCGGTCAGCTGCGTCCCGGCCTGGACATACTGGCCGAGGCGAACCGTGCGCGAGGCAACGACGCCGTCAATCGGTGCAGTGATCGTCGCATAGCTTAGATCGAGGGCAGCGCGCTGCTCGATGGCTTGCGAGCGGTCGCGCCGGGCCTGGGCCCCGGCGCGCTTCGCCAGCAGCACCTCCACCTCGCGCCGCTCCGTAGAAAGCCCCGCCTGTTCTCTGGCGAGATCGGCGCTGCGCTCGCGCGCCTGCGCATCCGCTTCCTGCGATTGTTGTTCCGAGCCGAACCCGATACCCGCCATTTTCCGGTAGCGCACGCGATTCAGACCCGCCAGGTCCAATGCCGCCTGACCCGCAGCAACGCTCGCGCGCGTCTTGGCAATCAGCGTGCTCTGCTCTGCGAGTTGTGCCTGCAGAGTGGCCACGTCGGCCTGACTGGCCTGCACATCGGCGCGCGTCTGATCCAAGGCCGCGCGCAAGTCCCGGTCGTCAATGCGCGCCAGTATCTGGCCGGTCTTGACCGGCTGATCGTCCTGGATCAGCACCGCCGATACATAGCCCGACACGCGCGATGCGACGATGGTGGAATCGGCCTGCACATAGGCATCATTGGTGGAGACCACGAAACGCGCGGTGGTCCAGTAATACACCGTCAAACTCACCCCTAAAATCGCTGCCGCGGGCGCGACGATCATCGACACGAAATGCTGCCGCAGCCAATGCACGCTCGCGCGCAGGCGACTCGTTTCGCTGCTCCGGCGGCTCATGGGCTGACTTGTCGCGGCATCTGCTGCCGGCGCGGGGTTGGATTGCATGCCGCGCAGAGTGACCGGGGCCGGTTGCTCATTGATGTCGTCGCGGTCGGCGGAGGTTTCAACCGTAACCGCCTGCGCACTTGCCGCAATCGACCGGTAACCGGGAGCACCGAGGCTTGCGGTGAGGGGCGATCGGGCGATCGTCGCGTAATCAATTCAATCGAGATCCATCATGAATTCACAACCAGACGCATCTTCCCACCGTGAACTCAATCCCCTGTGGGCTATCGCCGCGGCGATGGCGTTCTTTTTTGCCGTGGCGGCCGCCTTTTTGGCGGCGGGCTGAAAGGACTCAGCTAGGTGCACTCCACGTATTCCACAGACAAAGCAGTCGCAGGCCAGGCAGGCCGCTCCGGATGGGCGGAACTAGCGCTCGGTATCGGTGGCTTCGGCATCGGTACGGGCGAATTCGTCATGATGGGATTGCTGCCGAATGTGGCCGCGAATCTCGGCATTTCGGTGCCCACCGCGGGACACATCATCAGTGCATATGCGCTCGGTGTCGTGGTCGGCGCGCCGCTCATCGCGGTGCTCGCTGCGCGTTGGCCGCGTCATGTTCTCCTGCTGGCGCTGATGGCATGCTTTGCCGCCGGCAACTTCGCAAGCGCGCTCGCGCCCGGTTACGCATCGCTCGTCGCAGTTCGTTTTCTCGCCGGCCTGCCGCACGGCGCGTATTTCGGCGTGGCGTCGCTGGTTGCCGCATCACTCGTGCCTGCAAACGAGCGGGCTCGTGCGATCGGCCGAATGATGCTGGGCCTCACAGGTGCAACTCTGGCCGGGGTGCCGCTGGCAACCTGGATCGGACAGACACTGGGCTGGCGCGCAGCCTATGTTCTGGTGGGAGCCATCGGCGTCCTGACGAGTGTTCTAATCGCCCGCTACGTGCCGCGAGCCGGCCCCGTCAAGGGCGCGAGCCCCGCCCGTGAGCTGAGCGCGTTGGGTCGCAAGCAGGTCTGGCTGACGCTCGGCGTCGGCTCGGTGGGCTTCGGCGGGCTGTTCTGCGTATACAGCTACATCGCACCGACGCTGACCCAGGTTGCCGGATTGCCGGGGCGTTACGTGCCGTTTGCGCTTGCCGTATTCGGAGTGGGTATGATCCTCGGCAATCTGGTCGGATCGTGGCTCGCGGATCGCGCACTGATGCGCACGATCGGCGGCGTGTTGATCTGGAACGTCATCGTGCTGAGCTCGTTCAGCATAGCCGCCCATCACGTCTGGGCGGCCACGATTTCAGTTTTCCTAATCGGCACGGGTGTTGCGATTGTGCCTGCGCTGCAGATTCGTCTCATGGATGTCGCCGAGGATGCACAGACGCTCGCGGCGGCGTTGAATCATTCCGCCTTCAACATCGCCAACGCGATGGGAGCGTGGTTGGGCGGTGTCGCCATCGCCGGCGGCTTGGGATGGGCATCGACCGGATGGGTGGGCGCACTACTCGCGCTCGCCGGCCTGCTCATTTTCGCGGTGTCGCTGGCCGAGGACGGACGCGCGCGTGGCCGAGTGCGATCACGACCGGTTTTGCCTGTGTCATCGGCTTGATCGAACGCTTGTCCGATCAGGCATGGCCGACGCCGAGGACTTTCTCGACTGCTTGAATCAAATCACCCGCCTCGAATGGCTTGGTGAGGGACAGATGCGCGCCCGCCACTTCAGCCGACGCGAGATAGGCGGTGGTGGTTATCGCAGTAGGTTGGTATGTCGCGATGCCGAAGTTGCCGCCTCCGGAAATCGCGATTATGCGCACCGATGGAAACGCTTTGCGAATCGACTCGATCGCTTGCACTCCGTTGATTTTCGGCATGATGATATCGGTGATGACGACGTCAGTGGCAACTCGTTCGAGCTCAGCCAACGCGTCTATTGCGTTGTCGGCGGTACGGACCGAGTATCCCGCGCGATCGAGCACCCGTTTTACCGCATCGCGAACATCAGGTTCGTCGTCGATGACTAGTATGTTTTGCATCTTCGCCTCATGCCATCGGCGCCGCGACATCGTCGACTACGCCTAACTGGACGATAGCCGGGAAAAACACTCTAAATGTGGTGCCCGCGCCAACTCTCGACTCGACTTCAATCGTAGCACCGAAGCTTTCAACGATACCATGAACCACCGAAAGCCCCAGTCCGGTTCCTTGACCGACCGAACGGGTGGTGAAGAACGGCTCGAAAATGCGCTCGACGGTACCCGAGTCCATCCCGTGACCCGTGTCGCTGACCCAAAATTCGACTCGCGGGTCAGCCACCGCGCCATCCTCGGTACGCTCTTGGTATCGCAGACCAATGGTCAGCACTCCTTCCGCGCCAGCCATGGCCTGATAGGCGTTCGTGCACAAGTTGATCACCATGTGCAATGCCAGGGTGGCGTCGGCCCTCACGAGCGGTATCCGTTCGGCGATTTCCGTACGTATTTCGATATTTGGCGGGGCGAGCAAGGAAAAAAGGTGCAGCCCCTCGCTCATCACGGTACGCAGGTCGATCAGGGTGACATGCGCGTCATCGAGTTCGCGGCTAAAGGTCAATATCTTTTTCACAACGTCCTTCGCGCGGCGCGCTGCCGCGAGCACACGCAAGAGATCTGCCCGCGACGTGCTGGATGTGGGCAGGTCCTGCAACGCCGTGTCGGTGAAAAGAATAATGGGCACGAGCACATTGTTGATTTCATGAGCTATGCCGCCGGCCAGCGTACCGACCGTTTCGAGTCGTTGACGATGCCGCAGCTGCTTCTGCAATTCCTCGCGTCGCACCTCGGATATTTCCTTTTCCTTGATCTTCGCCTGAAGCCTGTGATTCACGCCCACCAATTCACGGCGCATACCCTCCAGATCCGTTGCCAGATCATGCAGCTCGCGAATGCCGGAATTGACGTTGAGCGCCTGCGCGTAGTCTCCCGAGGCAATGGCTCGGGAGACATCCCGCAGCCGGTGGATGGGGCGCGACAAGCGATAGCTCAAGACGATGGCGATACCGACCGCCACGGCCAAATAGCCCGCCAATAGCCATAACATCCGGCCAAGCGCGAGTTGAATCCGATCGTGTGTGGGCTGCTCGTCGAAACCCAAGCGCAATTCCCCGTTATGACCCGCACGAACCACCGGCAATACGACGAAGTAAATATCGTCGCCACCCTGGCCGAAGTCCAAATCGGTATGGCGCGGCGCGGCGATGCCCGGAGATCCGAGCTTGCTGCGAATACTGACGCCGTTGTCGAAGAACTCCGCATAACGAGCCTCGCCGTGAATGATGGCGAGATCGAGCAAGTCTTCGGCTCGCGTCGGAGAGGCGAGCGCCGCGCCGATTTCGAATTCCTCGGCGAGCACCCGCGCAAAAGTTCTTGTGTGTTCGATAAACAAGTCTTCGTGACTTTTTCGAATCACATATCCCATGCCGAAAAAGAGCGCGGGCAACAAGACGAGATGCAGCACCACCACCCATACGGTGACGTAATTCGCGAAAGATGTCCTTAGTCGTACCATAAGACTCGCAAAATCCTGATTCGAGTTTCGTGCGCGACATCCTTGGCCCAGGCGTAGCTTACGGCGCCGGGATCAGCGGCGACGGAATTTATCAATAGCGTAATGTTCTTGTAGGCGGTTGGCTGAGTTTGACCTTGAATGAGCGACAGTCGAAGCAGGCGCCGATCATAGGTAATATCCGACATGGAAACGATGTTTTGCAAGAATATTTGTTTGACGCGGTCGTCTGACTCGTTGAGCACCGGCCGCAGCCGATTGCCGTCATGCGTCACGGTCAGTCCGAGAAAAAGTTTTCTGACTTCCAGGGAGTCGAGCTGTTCGATTTTGCTGGCCGCGCTCACGATGAGCACCAACTGCTCGCCCGCCAATGCCGGCGTCGCCGCCGTCAAGAGCGTAAGCAACACGGCCGTGGCCGTGAACTTATTCACGGAATTGCCGCACTCCACTGCGCACGCACCTCGTTCGATTTCTGATCCAGGGAAACGACGTGTGACAATTCGATGGTCAACGCCTGGCGTCGCGCATAGTCCCAACGCAGGCCGAGCGCCTTGCGGTGCAGCGCAATTTCTATGTCGCCGTCATGATCGTTGAACAAAGCGACATAGCGCGACTCTTGCATGCGCGCAGACTCTTCGGTACGACCGAAGATCGTGAATTTTTTGACCAACTGGCGTTCGACCTGCAAGTAGCCTGAGATGAAGCTCTCGTTCCGCGTCGTCTGGTCCAGCTTCACGTCCACGTAGTAAGTGGCTCCGACGATCCGCCACGGTTCTTCATTCCAATCGATGTACGCGCCGTAGATGCTGAGGTCGGCTTGGTTCGAATGCAAAGACGGCAAGGTACGTGCGTTGCCCGCAGTAAGCGCATCGTGCCCAAACAACAGGCCCATACTGGTCGCGCCTACATATTCGGGCAGATAGGCGAGACGCCCGGTGACGGATAGTCGATGGCGTCCAGGATTGTTGCCGATGAGATCGATGGCATCGAGCGAGTCATTCGTCAGTGCCGGCGCTGCTCCAATGCCTCCGTAGAACTGAATCGCGCCGTCCTTGCCGATCGACTGGCGCGATTCGAGCAGCAGTCCGGTAATGTGCTGGGGAATGATCCCTTGTTCGTCCTCCCAGCGTTCGATGTACGGACGCGTGATATCGGTTTGCAGATATTGTCCGTGGTGATGTTCTGTGTTCCAGGCACTCGCTGGCTGGTGAAAGCGGCCCAACCACAGCACAGTATCGGGAACGAACTCGAAGCCCATTTGAAACCGTTCGAGATCGCGTTCGTCGGGGGTGATGTAGTACTCACCAAAGACACGGAATTGATGTTGGGTTAAGCCAAAGACCAGGTCGGCATCGATCCAAGGATCGGCATCGCCCGCGTGTGTTTGCCCCGTGCCATGAAACGCTTCGGCGGCAACGAAGACCTCGAATTCGCTGGAAGTGTGCTCATGTTGGGCGAATGCCGAATCAGCCCAGAAAAGGCTCGAGACCAGGCATAGCCAGGGTATTCGCAGAGAGAGATTGGGCATTCCAAAAGCTCCAGCATTATGTCGATACATGCGCCGGTTATTCGTGCTGTTATCGACTATGAAGATATCGCTTTTGCAGCCCCTGTGCGATGGGCCGGCAAATCAACTTTGTAAAGGGAACGCTGGTTGGATAGACTTGGGCCCGTATAAGAAAACAGACACTGTCAGGCCAAGCAGGGGACGATTGGTCGCATAGCCGTGATTCCAACCATATCCAAAGAGCACGCAGGGGAGTTGCCCCGACCTGATTCGCGACTACGGGTGGTTCTGGCCGATGATCACGCCATTCTACGCCAGGGTCTGCGGGCGATTTTGGATGCCGAGCCCGATCTGCAGGTCATCGGTGAAGCGAGCAATGTTCAGGACGCCGTCGCGTTGTCGCGGTGCCTGCAGCCCGACATCGTGATCACCGACGTCGCCTTTGCCAACGGTAGCGGAATTCAGGCTATCGGCCAGCTGCGTCGCGAGTGTGTCGACGTGCGTGTAGTGATACTCACCGGGCATAACAGCGAGGAATGTGTGCGCGGCGCCATTGCCGCAGGTGCCCACGCCT
>Ga0193728_1001959_pt1 | contig 10653 bp, 1 predicted proteins | sample U1c1metaG_FD_143037 | JGI IMG/M metagenome (GOLD analysis project Ga0193728, IMG submission 143037) | Soil microbial communities from a riparian zone of the East river system, Colorado, United States - U1c1 | ecosystem: Environmental > Terrestrial > Soil > Riparian zone | place: USA: East River... | reverse complement strand
CTTCTAGATACTCTACCTCTTCCCTAGAGGAAAGATACCTAGTAGTAAAATGTTGTAGTAAAAAACTGGATTTTAACTTAGACTATATTACTCCTTAATAAATTCTATAATATAAATAAAAACAATAATAAGGTAGTAAACATCCTCCTTTATATACTTAATCCCAACCCTAAAAAACAATACTTAGTAGATAAATATTTAGAGATAGGATACTATAGTAGTTTATTTAAAAAGATCCGTAATAGTTATATTATAGATGTGGATATAGACAATATAGTAGACAATATAGCGTAAGCGGACCCTATACTCGCAGATAATAGGACGGAGATACTATATCCGTAATCGCCCTAGTTATTAGAGATAGGTATAAACAATACTACTTTTATAGTTAGAAATCTTTAGAGTACTATAGGTAGGGAAAGTTGCGGAGAACCTAAAGAATTAGCAAATTCGCCGTTAGGTACTAAGGACTCTATCTCTAAATAGTTAACGCGCCGACTAAGAACGTTAATTTTAAGTATAAGCTAATCTTAACTCTTAGTAGGCTACCTAGGGGGACCTAGCTAATATTTATACGCAGCTATAGTATATATATCTAAGTAATATATTGGAGTCCCTAGTAATTATAGACTAACAAATACCACTCTATAGGGCTCGCCGTTTAGCTCTATATATAATATAATATATTTATATTATAAAGCAGGAGGAAGGCTCTATACTTAGTACGGTTAAGTAATAGTAGTATAAGGACACGTTATTTACTACTTCTCCTCTAAATACTAGCGGTAATTAAACAATTTATATATATTAAAGGCTTTAAATCTATAGGAAGATTTCTATTTAAAATCCTTCGCGAATAGCTATTTCTATGTTTATATTATAATAATTATAACTATTATACGCTTAGTTTAACTAAAGTTCCTAAACTTAGTAATTACTTATTTTAAGAATTAATATTAAATCTTAAGCTTATTAGCTATTAAGCTAAGCTCTACCTATTACTATCTAATAAATTCTCTTATTTTCTTAATAAGATCCTTTATACTATCCTTTCTAGCGGTATTTTCCCGTTTAAGGTATCGCCTTACAAGAGCGGCAGTCTTAACAAATAGCCTCTCATACTCTAAAGCGTATTTACTATCAGTCTCTATACTACTAATCTCTTTCTAGAGATCTTTCTACTATTATAGTATACTTAGCATTACTATTATTATTGTTAGGGACCTTTATAGGCGGTATAGGAGGCTAGGACTACTTAGGTACCTTATTAGATAAGTTAGTACCCTAGAGATCTTTAACTATTATAGTAAGGGGAATATAAGAAAATATTATAGCTTAGGAATATAATTAAATAGAGTTATAAAGCTAGAAGACTTCTAGTAAGATAAATTGGGCGGGCTCCTAGATATATAACTAAGTAATATATAGTCTTATAAAAAAGGAAAGCACCTAAGAGGAGGGGCAAGATCTAATTACCGTTAAGTCTATATTAGAGTATTATTATACTTATAAAGAACCTAAAATAGATACTATAAGTTAGTATCTAAGCCTTACTATACTAATAGTAGTAGCTTTAAAATACTACGGCAATAGAATAACGCCGTATTAAATTTTATAGGCTTAGTATATATTTATAATAAGCGTAGTAGGCTAACTAAGGCGAGTTATATACGACTTGGCCCTCTCACCCTTTACCATAATCTTATTAGTCTAAGTAATATTTTATACTTATAAGATTAAGCTATAACTAATCTACTATAGAAGAAAACTTAGTTATTTACAGTTTATTAATGCTTAACATTATTGCTAATCTGTAATTTTATTCTTAAAACTCTTATATAGTTACTTTACTATAATTAGAACTATAACACTATTATCCTTATTTTCAGCCCTACTACCCTCCTATACACCTTTATTTCTAATAGATAGCAAGAAATCTTTATTTAGTAAGCTTACTATCTTCCTACCCTCCTATATATCTATATCCTTAGTAGATAAACGCTAATCTTCCTTTAGGAAATCTACTTTTTTTAAACCTTAAAACTACTTAGTTTTAGAAACTAGATAGTTAATAATATAAAGATTATCTCTTTCCTTATTTAGTAAGAGATTAAGAATATAAGTCTCTAGAAGGCTAGAGAAAGCTTTAAGCACGGTAGAGAAAGACTCCCTATCTTTGCCAACCGTAACCCTACTATCTATATTTGCTATTAACTAAAGTTCTTAAATAGTATTCGGGCTAAAGTAATATATATTAGTGTTATTTCTACCCCTTAGAGAATCTTTAGCAATTTTTTTAACCTCCTCTATAAGAGCCTCTACGCCCTATACCTCTAAATATATTTTAAGCTTCTTAAAAATAGAAGCCCTTTCCTTTCTAGTTTTTTTAGTCCCCTTTAAAAGAGGCTCTACCTTAAGCCTAGGACTATTTATAGATAGATACCCAGTTATATACTTAGTAACCTCCTAAAGTAGTATAACCTTACTTCCTTTATAGATGCCGATCTCCTATAATAGTTTTTGCTATATAAATATGGCCGGTTTCTATAGTTCCTAGGTTTTATCCTTAAATTTTAGACTATTACTATCCTAAAGAGGAGGAGGAAAAGGAGGAAGAGGAGGAGGAAGAGGAGGCGGAGGCAGCAGTGGTAGAAAAGTTATAATAGCTACTTTAAGAAGAGGGTTAAAAGAGATACTAATAATTTAGGAAGAGGATTAAAGGTAATTCTAATAAGAAGGTAGACTAATCTAGGACATCTAGCCTAATTTATAGATAGGCTATCTAATATCTCTATAAAAAAGAGGGGCGTATAATATAGTGAGATTATTATAACACTGTTTATAGCGTCCTATAGAAGACTTATTTTAAAAGCTAGGTTATAGATATAGCTTATAAACTATAACAACTTCCTAAAAATATAAGGATGCTCTACTACCCAATTTCTAATAGGGAGTTTAGCCGGTTATAGGTATATATATATATACACTAGTGGAAATATATAAAAGGTTATATACCTAAAATTCTAGGCTAATACGGGGCCTCTTTATAAAAGGAAGAACTTTCTTTAAATAGTTTAAGAGTAGTATTATCCGCTAATTTAATTATTACTATCTAGCTTAATTCATTCTAGCCAGTCTAACTTATCGCCTTACTATAAGAGAGATACCCACTTTTCTACAGCCTTCTTCTAAGCCTTCTCCTCCTTATCCTAAATCTTATTATCCTCCTCCTTTATCTTTATAAGATCCTTTAAATAATTATTAGAACACCCTAGGAGTATATTATACATATCCTTAGTTATACCCTCCTAACCATTACCGTATTTAGTACTACCTTTAGTACTATCTAGATACCTCTTATAGGCGAAGTCGCTAGAGTTAAGTAAAACACAATCTTTTATATAAATTATATAAACAGTATAATAGTGGCCCTTTATAGATTATTTACAAAAGTTTATATATAGAGGGCGGCTAGAGAATATAGTATAGGCTATTACTATAAATTATTAGTAGTATAATAGTAGTAGATTGGCAAATATATATTAAACTACTTCTAATATTAATATCTTAATATAGCTACACTAATAGGAGTAAAACAATTACGGCTTCCTATAAAGATTAGTCTTAAGAATATTATTAAATAGGAATAGAATAGTATAATTTATTATACTATCGCTAATATTTTCTAAGAGTAGGATTATAAATATAAGGGCCTTAGATAGAGAATATAGGGTTTTTAGTAGCCTTTTATACCTCTAGTGTATAGTAAATAATTTAGAAGTGCTTATTGCGGTATACTTAGGCCTAGAGCTAAACTATATATATATATAAGACTAATGTATTTACTAGTCCTCGTCACTCCTAAAGCGGCACTAACCTTACCTATAGCAACCCTATATTCTACTAGTATATTAAGTATAGTTAGGGTTAAGGGTTACCCTATTTTCCTATAGTATTTTATAGCCTCTAAATATGCCTATCTTAAGAGGTAGTAAGATTAAATTAAGGGCGGGAATGCTATAGATAAGGTCCCTATAAGGGGTATATATTACCTCGCTCTCTAGCTATACTCTAGGCGTTAAGAAATATAGGGACGCTATTAGTATTATAGGTAGTAAAGATAGGCGATAGTTAAAGTTTTATTACTATAAGCGTTAAATAATAAACTTTATTTACGGATATTATATTTTAGGGAAGAATAAAATCTATTTCTTAATAAGTATAGAGATAGGGTAGGGAAATAGCTTGCTAATCCAAACACTTAGTCCTTAAGATTTGAGGCTAGCTACTATTTAGAGCTTTAGGTCTCCTAAGCATATAAAAGGTAATAAATAAGCACTTAAAGCTCTAACCGCTACCGCAGCTCTAGGCCTATAGAAGTACCCGGCTATTAAGATTCCTAAACCTATCCCTATACTAGTTAAAGCCCCATTATAAAGCACTTTTGTAAAATCTTAATTAAGCTTTATTATACGCTTCCCTAAATTATCTAGAGCTAATTCTCTATCCTATATATATAGAATACAATTAGACTAGCTCTTACACTAGACTAGGTGTCTATTATACTTAAATTATACTAAGATCTTAGTACTATAGTTACTAGTCCCGCGGAGATAGTCTAAATATTAAGTTATACAATTTCTATACTTAGAGTATTGGCTAAAATAAATACTAATTGTCTTAACAACCTATAACTTTATTAATTTCGCTTAGTAATTATATAGATAATAGCCTTACTTTAACTTTTCCTAGCTCTAACTCTAAAAACTTATTAAATTTATATAAAGAAGCCTTATCTACCTTAGAAATATTCTCTCCGTCTTTAGGGACCTAACAGCCTAGGAATACCATATTAGTTATTTACTCTATAATATACTCTAGCAGAGATAGAATATATATATTTAGGAGAAGTCCTTTAGTTATATTTATATATACTAATTAGGAATAAGAGGCGGATAAGCAGCTAAAGGAGACTAAACCTAAAATTCTAATAAAAGCGCTGTAAAGCACTTTTGTTAGAATTTTAGGTTTAGCGTAATTACTAAGATAACAGGTCCAACTAAGCTAATAACTTCCTATAGTAGGCCTAATACTATAGAAATAGGGTAAATATTATAAATATAGGGGAATATAAGGTAAGGAAAATCGGTAAGGCGTTAAGGCAATAGGGCAACTTATAGTTAACATACACCTCTAGCTACCGGGGCACAATTCTCTATATATCCTCCTCTTATAATATAGCGCTACTAAGAACGCTAATATAGCTATAGCTATATTAGCGTTCTTAGTAGCGCTCTTTACTTAACCTTAAGTACCCCTACGGACACTCTGTATTAGGCATAGTAGCCTACTAACTTTTAGACTGTTCCTATACTTCTATTAGCCCTTCCCTAGTAGGACGCCACTATAATATAATCCCCTATAAGAGGGTTATTAACGCAAAGCGACTATAACATACTTAGAGTTATACAAGCCACGCTTAGGATACTTTGTATTAATCTTTTAATCTATAAAATACCTATTTAAGAGGAAGTATAAAGATATTTAACGCCTTAAAAAAAATTAATAGGTCGCTTAATAACCACTAAGTCTAATACAGTTTCACCTCTATAGCACTTAGCTCTAAAAAAGGAAAGAAATATATCTAAATCTTAATAGTAAACCTATCCCTCTTCTTACTCTAAAATTCCCTTAGTCTTTTACTCTCTCTTTTATATCTTAGCTTCCTATATAAAGCAATATATTAAATAGCTTTAAAAAATGGTATTAATTACGACTAGAAGTGGAAATTTAAAAGTAAACGTAAAGAGATTTTCCCTATAACATTTGCTAAACCTAAGTCTATTAAGGTTGGGAGCTATTCTACATATATATCTTATACTCTAACTATTTTACAGATAGAGAAAATATTAGCCTTTTACCTAGATCCCTTAAAGCTATATAATTCTTTAGTATTTATATAGTTTATATAGAATAAGATATAGTTAGATAGTTACTAGGAGTTATAGAACTTAGAGTTAATAAATAATTAGACAGAATTACTAAGAATAGATAGGATAAATAATTTTGTTAGTTAGATAGAATTACTTAAGTAAAATAAATACTAAAAAGATTAATATAGAGTATAGAGGAAGATATACTCTTCCTTAATAGTAGAAGCTAGGCTGTCCTAGTTAACTATAATAGAGGATTTAAGTAGCTAATAAGGGACTTTAATAGGCATAGAGGCTTAAGATGTTAGCTTTACTATAGTATAAAAATGCTATCGAATTAGAACCTAATATCGCTATACCCTAGCTATTAGGAGTGTAGGATATAAGCCATTAAATATAATATAGCGTTATTCCATTGCTATAGTATTCTAAAGTTACTGCTAGTAGTATAGTAATACCTAGATATTAACCTGCTTAATAGTAATTAGATCTTACCCTCTTTTTAAGAGCTCCTCTTTTTTAGTAAGGCCGCTATATAGTAGCTCTATTTAATCCTATAATCTAATAAGTTATTATACGCCAGCAGGGATCGCGATTAGCCCTTTAGTACGTTGCTTTAATAACACAGTAGGGTATATAAACACATCTTACTTGGTATATTAACAAGTATAGTAGCGAGCTTCTAGGAGTATTTAGAGAGGTTTTCTTATAGGGAGTTTATTAATTTAAGGACAGTATTGCCCTCTGCTAACCCTATTATTAACGACTAATACTTGTCCTAATATTTAGGTACTAAAGGTAGCTTATAACTTATAGTATAGTAAACTCTAGCAATAGATTAGAGTCTTAGCCTAACAAATTAGGAATACTAAAACACTACTATTAACTCCCGTTAAAGGATATAGAGACATAAATTATATTAACTATATCCCACTAGACGTAAGTTTAGAAACCACTCTACTAACTATATACTTATATATCTTTAGAGTCCTAAAAATAGTATTAAAGCTACTAGAACTTTAGCTAAGTCTCTTATAGTATATACTATAGACATATATAGAACTATTTTTAACTTTCTATTAGGGGTATACTCTACTTCTTATAAGCCTTTATCCGCTAGCTAACTATTTCTACTTAGTTAGCATAATTAAAGTTACCTATATAGTACCCTAGATATTAAATAGTTATATTAAAGGAAGAGAAAATAATCTTACTAATAATATAGGATTACCTATTCGTTTATTCGTAGCAGCCGCAGGTTTTTATTATCGCTAGTTATATAGGTTATTTCTTTACTACTATTATAGAAGGTGTATTTATATTATTAAATTAGATAAGGCCTAAGGAGTAGGCCCACTATAGCTTTATAAGGGCTATTGTTGTATAGCATACTAGTTCTTAATCTACTTTTTCTATTATTATTAATTTACGAGCTAAGCCTATAAAACCACTAGAATCTAAGATAGTCCTTCTCGCGTATAAAGCGTCTAGGTGGGATAATATATCTCTATAAACCTAGATTGCTAAATATAGTATATTAACTATAATAAGTATATAAGCCCGCTTTTATATCCTTACGTTCCCTATAAGGAGCTATAATATTTACTAATTATAGCTTATCTAGAATATATAGATCGGACGGGGGTATTAGATATCTTAGTAGAATAGTAGCTTACTTTTAATATATACGAAAAGGGGAAGGGTTAGCCGGCTTAGCCTATAATTACACTTACTATTAGATAGTTAAATTTAGATATAATAAAGAGTTCCTCGGCCTTAGATTTATTCTGTTAGGTTAAGTAACACTCTATTAGGTCTAACAGAAAATAAAAACTACTCTTCCTTTTTAATAGCCTCCTAGCCTTTATACCTCTAATAGGATGCCTTTAAAATCCTCTCTAATATACGTTACTTCTACGGGGGCTCCTAAGGACTTAGGCACGCTATAAGCCCTACTAGGCCCTACTAATGCGGAATAGTCGTTAATGTTTTCTCTTGTCGACTAGTATAGCAATTATTTCCTTTATCTAATTATCTTATGCCTTATATATAAGGTATAACTAGCTAGGCATTTCTAGTGCTTACGTTTACTATATTTAGACGCTGCGAAATACTATATTAAAAGGGTTTAAAAATCCACAAACTTATAATACTATTCTAAATTACAAATTCTATTTAAAGGATAGGAAGGGAAGGATTATTCCGCTAGATACTTAGAGACCATTTATAATAAGGTATATAGAGAAAAAGAAGTTAGGCAAGGTTATAAGAATCGTAGTATTACCCCTATTTTTTACCCTTATAGTTAATAATACTCTATTACGGGTTATATTACCTATAAACTTATACTACCCTATTAAGGTATATTAACTTAAACTCGGTATAAGAGCTATATCTTACTACTATTCCAGGGCATATATAGGACCATTCTCTATACCTTATACTAGCTCTATAGGGATACAGATACGATTAGGGCCGTAGAATAAGATCGGTACTAGCTTAAGGATTAATAAGGTGCACTCGTTCTCCTAGTATACTTTAACTACCTAAGTAGTATAATAGTTAAGCTAATCACATCTAATTCGTGTAATTCTATATCTCCTACTCTACCTCCTACGCCAGCTCTATCTTAAGCTTCCTCTCCTACTCCGTATTATCCGCCTCTAATTATCACTTAGATAGAGATACCAGTTATTATTATTAATTAAGGATTATTACCTAGGATTAGTAGTTATAGTAGTAGATATATATTAATTATAATAGTTGCTAAAGCTATATCTAAATACTTAGGCTGGGGTTATTATATATAGAAAGAAGAGGTAAAGACTCTCCTTAATTAAGTAAAGAAAGCTACTAGGGATTATATTAATGGAATAGATAACACTAATTAAGGCAGTTATAGACCAGGAACTATATAATAGCTTTAGTTAGTAATTAACCTCTTAGAATAGGTTAAGTACTAGGGATTACGCGGTAAACTATTAACCTTTACTTTACCTAGAAATGGCTTAGACTATTATATAATTAGCATCCTTTTAGAGGAACTAATAGATAACCTTTTTATTATAGATAGTTAGATTCCTTAAGGGGAGTGGTATTAGGGGTTAGATCTATTAAAGTTCCTTATAGGAGAAGATAGGAAGGTAGCCTTAGAGGAAGACAGGGAGTTGATTTTAGAGAAAGATAGGGAGTTAATTTTAGAGGAAGATAGGGAGTTAATTTTAGAGGAAGACAGGGAGTTAATTTTAGAGGAAGACGGGGAGTTAATCTTAGAGGATAATCTTAAAGAATAATCTTAGATTTTTAATACGCGTTATTTTAGCTTTATTAGATTAATATTTTTAACTTAATTAACTACTTACCAATATTAATTCATTTCTAATTCTTTTAACTATTAAATTAACTAGGGGTATATAACTATTATAACACAAAAGGTTTATTAAGTATAAGTAATATAGCTAATTATCTAATCACCTAGTCTACGCTAGTACTTGTAATAGTCTTATTATAGCTAATTAGACCATATATCTCTAAATACTAGATTTAGTGTCTAGCGGTATATAGTAGAATATACTACATTTATAGCATTCTACAGTGCTTAGGCAGATATTATAACTACTAATTTACTCCTATTAGAGATAAAGGAAGGCGTGCCCTAGGAATAGGTAGTGTAGAGGACATTTAAGGAGGCTATAAAGTCTAGGTATACTAATATACCTAAGGCCGGGCAACTCCTTATTATATCTATAAAGACTAATCGCTAAATCTAATCTACTTTATTAAAATTCCTGGCCATGACTATAGATACGATTGCGGGACTATTATAGCAGTTATAGAGTGCGGTAATTGCTAGGAAGATTAGGTATATTAGTTAAGATAAGTAGGAATAAAAGGAGACGTAAAGGAGATATGTATAACCTAATGTATCCTATACTAAAGAATTAGCTGCTCTACTAGCAAGCTATTCTATACTTATAATAACTTATAGTTAATAAGGTTATACTAATATCTATCCTTAAGTTTGTAGTCTTTTACCTTACCCCTCTAAAATCTAACTATTTTATAACCTAAAAGGAAGAATAGTACGTCTAGTAGTTAAAGTAGTAGTTTAAATATAGACTAATATTTTATTATAAAGGCGTAGGTTATAGGTCTCTTAAAGACCAATTATAAACAGCTCTCTTACTAGCTCTTTAAGTATTAACTAGGGGAAATATATAACATTTTAATAAAGATACTAAATAGAAAGAACCCCTAAAAGGCGTAGGGCCTTATAAGAGGTCTTTTAAAGCTTATTTAGTATACTTATAGCGAGATTAGTAATAAGACTCCTCTACTTAGGATATAGGTTATAGTAGAAAGCTTTAAAGCGTATATAGATATTTACAAAAAAGGCTATAACGCAGAGGATGCCTAGGGGTTCTTAAGGATTATAAAATGCGCTCTCGAGGTCGCCATAGGCAGAACGCTCTACTTTAGTAGTATTCGCCTAGCTATATTAGATAATCTATAAGATCTACTACTCGTCTATATAGGAGGGCTCTCTAATTCCTAAGTATTTTAATTATAGCAGCTAAACTACAACAAACGCCCTAGGCCTCCTTTAAGATACTTTAAGCTTTAAATTCTTAATACATTCTTAAACTATAATCTAATTTTTATTTTAGAGGATTTTTATAATCTAAGTAAATAAGAAGAGTTTCCAAAAACCCTTCCCTAA
>Ga0193728_1001958_pt1 | contig 10654 bp, 6 predicted proteins | sample U1c1metaG_FD_143037 | JGI IMG/M metagenome (GOLD analysis project Ga0193728, IMG submission 143037) | Soil microbial communities from a riparian zone of the East river system, Colorado, United States - U1c1 | ecosystem: Environmental > Terrestrial > Soil > Riparian zone | place: USA: East River... | reverse complement strand
ATACGACGAAAGGATCGCCGCGACGATGGCGCAGGCCCACATCGAGACATACCGTGTGCCCGCTCGTCCAGCGCAGGGAGTCGTCGGCGAGCAATTCGCGCGCCTGGCCCAGTTCAGTCGCGACAATCGTCGGCGTTTCGGGCAGCTCGCCGACGCTGCGGCCGGTCTCGATCCTCACGCCGAGCTGACGGGCACGGTCCTCCAACGAGTTCACAACCGAGCTCCAGCCGCCGAGCGGATAGCGCGCCGCCGGCGGTGGAGTCAGTAGGGCTCTGACGGTTCGAGTCCATATGAATGCGGCCGACAGCTCGCCGGGGTCGTGGTAGAAGGTGTACACGCCGGCTGCCGCCGAGAGCATCGCCGCCGTACGCTCGTCGGTGTGCTCGCTCGCCCAGGTGCGGAAGTCGAGCTCGGTGGGCGCCTCGCGGCCTCGCAGCCTAAGCACCGCCGGGATCGACCCCAGCGGCGGGGTGCGTCTGATCTCGCCCTGCCAACGCAGCCTGAAGCCTGCCAGCGGCGGCCCCACGTGGCGAGGCAGCAACTTGCGTTCGGCCATCCAGTGCCACAGCGGACCGTCTTTGTAGAAGGCGTGCGGGCCGACGTTGGCTCTGTACGGGCCGTCGCTGCTGCGCGCCCGCCCGCCGAGCGCGGAGCGAGCCTCCAGCAGAGACACGCGGGCGCCGCCCTCAGCGCAGGTGATTGCCGCGATGAGTCCCGCGAGCCCTCCTCCCACGATCGTGATCCGGTTGGTAGAGCTGGTTGCATTCGGCAGGCTCATAACGACGATCCTCCTGGCGGCGGGTTGTGCGGTCACGATCACCCTACGCCGAGACTGGTCCGGTATACAGTTCCAGTAATGGCAGATTTGACAGGGCCAGTTGTTGGGTCAAGACCGCCCGCGGGGCCCAGGTCGGTAGCAGGCCCCGAACTGCTCGTCGAACTCGATCGCTCCGGCGAGCTGCCGCTGCACGAGCAACTGGAGCGATCGTTGCGCGAGGACATCCGGCACGGGCGTCTGCTCCCCGGCACGCGGCTGCCCTCCACGCGCGGGCTCGCGGCAGAGCTGGGCGTATCGCGAGGCGTCGTCACAGAGGCATATGGCCAGCTCGGCGCGGAGGGCTACCTGGAGAGCCGCCGGGGCGCCGCCGTGCGGGTCGCCCGAGCCGTGCGCACGGCGGTCCCGCGCGCGCCGGCGCGCTCGCTACTGCCCACATTCCCCTACCACTTCCACCCCGGGCTGCCCGACCTCGCCGGCTTTCCCCGCGACCGCTGGCTGCGCTCGCTGCGCGCCGCCCTGAGCGAGTCACCCCTGGGAGCCGTCGGCTACGGCGATCCGCGTGGCGTGCCGAAGCTGCGCGAAGCGCTCGCCGACTACCTCGGGCGCGTTCGCGGAGCGGCGGCCGACCCGGAGAACATGCTGATGTGCACCGGCTTCATGCAGGGGCTCTCGATCCTGTGTCGCTGGTTGCACAGCCAGGGCGTCGACGCCATCGCGGTCGAGGATCCCGGCTGGCAAGTACATCGTCTGATCGCCGAACAGGCCGGCCTGCAGGCGATTCCCGTGCCGGTCGACGAGCAGGGCCTGTGCGTGCAGGCGCTCGCGGACACGGACGCCACCACGGTGCTCGTGACGCCGGCCCATCAATTCCCCACCGGGAGCGTGCTCAGTCGTGAGCGTCGCGCGGCGTTGATCGAATGGGCCGAGGACGGGGAGCGGCTGATCGTCGAGGACGATTTCGATGCCGAGTATCGCTATGACCGCGTCGCCGTCGGCGCGCTGCAGGGTCTAGCCCCGGAGCGGGTGCTCTACATCGGCTCGGCCAGCAAGCGTCTGGTACCGGGCATGCGCCTAGGCTGGATGCTGCTTCCCTCCTGGCTGGCCTGGCAGCTGATCTCCGCGAAGGCGATCGAGGACGGCGGCTCGGAGGTGGTGGGCCAGCTCGCCCTGTGTGACTTCATCGAACGGGGCGAGCTCGACCGGCACGTGCGCCGGATGCGGCTGCGGTATCAGCGTCGGCGCGACTCGCTGATCCAAGCACTCGCACAATGGCTGCCGAGCGGACGACCAAGCGGCGCCGAGGCGGGGCTGTACGAGCTGGTGGAGCTGCCCGCCGGCGTGAACGAGTCAATGCTGCTCGCCGCGGCCGCCGCGCGCGGCGTGGGCATGGAGGGCCTTGGCTGGCATCGCTACACGCACGGTGGAGCGCCGGGCATGCTGCTCGGCTACGGCAACCTGTCAGAGCCGGCGATCGAGCATGGCGTGCGCCTGATCGCCGAGGCGCTGGCGGAGGTGAGCGAGTCGTCCTGACCGCGGTGGCATCGGCACGCTCCAGGCAACTGGACCTCCACGAGCCGCGCTCGAACCCATATCGTAGAAGTCGTGACAGCCGCCTCCGAGCCGCTTACGGACGCCGCGCCGGCGCACAACCCTCCATCAGTCGTCACGGTGGGCATCGCCGCGTTCGCCGTCGTGCAGCTCGCCCTGGCGCTGCTGATGACGGCGAATCCTCACCGCTTCTACACGGCCGTCGGCCCGTTCGGCGCCTTCAACGGCCACTACATCCGTGACCTCGCCACCTTCTACGCGGCCACCGGCGTCGGCATGCTCCTCGCCATCCGGCGCCCCTCCTGGCGCGTGCCGATGCTGGCGCTCATGACGGTCCAGTACGCGCTGCACAGCGTCAACCACCTGATCGACATCGGCAACGCCCATCCGGAGTGGAACGGCTACTTCGACTTCTTCTCACTCGCTGCTGCCACCGGGCTGCTGGCCTGGCTATGGCGCAGAGCGGCACTCAGGGACGCAGGCACATGAGGGTGTTCGTGGCCGGAGCGACAGGGGTGATCGGCCGCCGGCTGCTGCCGGCGCTGAGGAGCGCCGGCCATGAGCCAATCGGGATGACGCGCTCGCCTGAGAAGGCCGAAGCGCTCAGAGCACAGGGGATGGAGGCAGTGGTGTGTGACGCCTACGACGCCGCCGGGCTGGCTCGGGCGGTCACCGACGCGCGAGCGGAGGCGGTGATCCACGAGCTCACTGATCTGCCCCAGGACATCAACATGCGCCGGTTCGAGCGGGAAGTGCAGAGCACTGGGCGTCTGCGCCGAGAGGGAACGCACAATCTCCTCGCCGCGGCACGGGCGGCCGGGGTGGAGCGAATCATCGCCGAGAGCATCGCGTTCGCGTACGCGTCCGAAGGGGATTGGGTCAAGGATGAGGACGCGCCGCTCGCCACCGCGACACTGTCGGCCGCCACCGAGCCGATCGCCGACCTGGAGCGCCAGGTGCTGGACGCCGGCGGGATCGTGCTGCGCTACGGCCAGCTGTACGGCCCCGGCACAAGCTTCACTAAAGACGGCTCGTGGGCCACGAACCTACGCAAACGGCGCCTGCCGATCGTGGGCGCGGGCAACGGCATGTTCTCGTTCCTGCACGTGGACGACGCCGCGAGCGCCACCGTCGCGGCGCTGGGACGTACCGGCCCCGCGACATACAACGTCGTCGACGACGACCCGGCGCCCGTCAGCGAGTGGGCGCCCGTGTACGCGCGCGCGGTCGGAGCGCCCCTGCCCTGGCACGCCCCGGTCTGGCTGGGGCGGCTCGCCGCCGGGCGGCTGGCCGTGGAGATGATGAACGAGCTGCGCGGCGCGAGCAACGCCCGGATCAAGCGTGAGCTGGGCTGGCAGCCCAGGTACGCCAGCTGGCGCGAGGGCTTTCAGACGGTGCTCGGCTGAAGCTGAGCGTCACCCGGCACTCAGCGCTGGAACAGATCACCTGCGCACCACCAGCACAACCCCCACCACCAGCAGCACGAGCCCGATGATGCGAGGCGCATCGAGATGCTGCTTGGGGATACCCAGCAGCCCGAAGCGATCGACGACGGCCGCGATCGCGAGCTGACCGGTGACGACAATCGCAGTGAGGCCGCTGAGGCCGAGGGTACGTACGGTGAGCAGCGCGACCGTGACGTAGAACGCGCCGAGGATGCCCCCGATCAGCGCCCACCACGGCGCCCGGGTGGCATCGCCGATTCCGGACAGGCCTCCGCTGGAGAGCGAAGCGACGAGAACCAGGGCGAGCGTGCCGATCGTGAACGAGACCGTGGCTGCCTGCAGACTGCCGATCTGGCGTCCGAGACGTGCGTTGACCGGCGCCTGCAGGCCGACGAAGCAGCCGGCCGTGACAGCGAGCAGGATCGCCACTCCGCGGCTCACTACTTCGCCTCCAGCCAATTCTGGCCCACGCCGATGTCCACAGCCATCGCCGGCTCGGCGTCCCACACACCACACATCTGGAGCTCGATCAGCTCGCGCGCGGCGTCAACCTCAGCGGGAGGGCCCTCGAACAACAGCTCGTCGTGGATCGTCAGGATCAGGCGCGTGTCCAGGCCCGCGGCGGCGAGGGCGGACTGGCAGCGGACCATCGCGAGCTTGATGATGTCCGCGGCCGTGCCCTGGATGACCGTGTTGACGGCCAGACGCTCGCCGAGCGTGCGCACCTGATAGTTGCGGGCGCGCAGCTCGGGGATCTGGCGGCGGCGCCCCCACAGCGTCGTCACGTGACCCTCCTCCTTGGCCTGCTCGATCGTATGCTCGATGAACGCCGCGACCTGCGGGAAACGATTCAGGTAAGCGTCGATGAAGGCCTTCGCCTCCTCGCGCGGAATGTTCAGGCGATCGGCGAGACCATAGTCGGAGAGGCCATAGACGATGCCGTAGTTGATCATCTTCGACTTCGAGCGCATCCCCGGGTCGATGTCCTCCGGAGGCACCTGAAACACCTGCGAGGCAGTGGCGGTGTGGACGTCCTCGCCGCGGCGAAATATCTCCTTCAGGGCGGAGTCATCGGCGGCGTGAGCAAGCACGCGCAACTCGATCTGGGAGGAGTCGGCGGAGATCAGCACGCCGCCCGGGGCGGCCTCGAAGCAGCCGCGGATCTCGCGTCCCAGCTCGGTGCGGATGGGGACGTTCTGCATGTTCGGGTTGGTGCTCGACAGGCGCCCGGTCTGCGCGACTGCCTGCAGGAACGTTGTGTGGATGCGCGAGCGCTCGTCGGCCTGTTCGGGGAGTACGTCCAGATAGGTCTTGATCAGCGTGCTCAGCTCACGCCAGCGCTCGATCCGCGGCACGATCGCGTGCTCGGAACGGATCGCCTGCAACACGCGGGCGTCGGTCGAGTAGCCAGTCTTGCCGCGGCGCTTGCGCGAGAGGCCAAGCCGCTCGAACAGGATCTCCCCGAGCTGCGCGGGTGAGGCGATCAGGAACTCGGTGCCGGCCAGCGCAAAGATTTCCTGTTCGAGCTCGAGAATCTCCTCGCGCACACGCCCGGTGATCTCCGCCAGCTGATCGAGGTTCAGACGTACCCCGATCAGCTCCATCGCGCGCAACACCGGCACCAGCGGCAACTCGACGTCCGCCATGATCCGATCGAGGCCACGCTCGGAGATCTGCTCGCGCTGCCATGAGGCAAGCGCGCCGAGCAGCGCCGCGTCGCACGCCACGGGATCCTCGGCGTCGCACAGCAGGCCGCGCTCTTCGCACAGCTCAACAAACGGATATCCGCGCCGTGCGGGCTCCAGCAGGTAGGCCCCGAGCAGAGTGTCATGTACGAGCAGATCAGGCACCATGCGCAGCGCCTTGGCGTCGTGCGCGATTACCGGCCGCCCGGCGCACGCGGCGACGACCTCCTCCGGGCCGGCGCACTCCCCGGCGAGCACCTCGACGGGACCAGAGTCGCCCTTCGCGGAGGCCTCCTCCGAAGAGTCCGAGCCCGCGGGCGCGACCGCAAAGCGCCACGGTGAGCCCTCGGCGAACAGAGCACCCTCGGGCGGTTCGATCTCACGCACGGCGACGCATAACGCCTCACCCGTGCCAAACGCGGCAATATCCGCGGCCGCGCCGGAGCGCACCCGCACGCGCAGCCTGACCTCGGCCGTGGGAGCCGGAACGCCCGTAACGAGCTCATCCTCGCCGAGCGCCTCCTCGAGACGGCGCAGCGGATCGCGCAGCTCGTACTGGCGGAAGAACTCGCGCAGGCGCGAACGGTCGGGCTCGCGCGAGACCTCCTCGCCGAGGTCGATTCCCACCTCCAGATCGCGCTGAACGGTCGCCAGGCGCTTGGAGACGCGCGCGTCCTCACCGTGGTCGAGCAGGTTCTGTTTGCGCTTAGCCCCACCAATGTCGCGAATGTGCCCCAGCACGTCCTCCAGCGAGCCGTAAGCCTGGATCAACTCGGAGGCGGTCTTGTCGCCGATGCCGGGGACACCGGGGATGTTGTCCGAGGTGTCGCCCTTCAGGCCATAGAAGTCGGGGATCAGCTCGGGCGGGATGCCGTAGCGGTCGAGCACGGCCTGGTGGTCGTAGATCTTCGTGTCGGTGATCCCGCGCGAGGTCGCCATCACCTGCACGAGATCGTCAGGGTCGATCAGCTGAAACACGTCCCGGTCCCCGGTGACGATCATCACGGGCAGACCCGCCGCGCGCGCGCGGTCGGCCAGCGAGGCGATCACGTCGTCGGCCTCGTACCCGTCGAGCCGCACGTTGCGATACCCGAACGCCTCGACGAGCGGTTCCATCGCCGGCCACTGCATCTTCAGCAGGTCCGGGCGCGAGCGACGCGTGGACTTGTAGTCGGAGAACAACTCGGTGCGCCCCGACGTGCCCGCGTCCCAGGCAACCACCGTCGGCTGCACGCCGTACTCGGTGACGATCTTCACGAGCATCGAAGCGAACCCGAAGATCGCGTTCGTCGGCTCGCCCGTGGAGGTCGCGATCGACTCGGGCAGCGCGTAGAACGCCCGATAGACGAGACTGGGACCGTCGATCAGGAACAGACGGCGGTCCCCTCGGCCCGAGCCCGCGGCCGATGAGTCGCTCGCCCGGCCTGTCGCCTTGGTCGCCATTCACCGACCACTCTACGAGGACGCTGACATAAGATGCCGGGCCGCTGCCCGATGACGGGTGGCCGCAGCCGTGCAAAGCCGCCGCCTGACGCCGGGCGCACCTCAATCCAGGAGAGCACTCCGTGACGAGCATCACCCCGAGCGCCCAGTACCGACTGAACGTGCGCGTCGAAATCGAAGACAGCGCCGGCCTGCTCGGGCGGGTGACGAGCGCAATCGGGCAGGCGGGTGGAATGGTCGCCGCCGTGGACCCGGTGGAGATCGAGCACGGACACAGCCTGCGCGACATCGTCGTCGACGCGGCCGGGCCCGAGCACTGGGAGGAGATCGTCGCCGCGATCGAAGCGATCGAGGGCGCGCGGGTAATCGACCGGATCGACCGCACGTTCCAGCTGCATGTCGGGGGCAAGATCGAGCAGCACAACAAGCACCCGCTGAAGACCCGCGACGATCTATCAATGGCCTATACCCCCGGGGTGGCGCGCGTGTGCCTGGCGATCGCCGAGGACGAGGACCGGGCGTTCCAGTACACGATCAAGCGCAACACGGTCGCGGTCGTCTCCGATGGCACAGCGGTGCTGGGCCTCGGCGACATCGGCCCCAGCGCAGCGATGCCGGTGATGGAGGGCAAGTGCTGTCTGTTCAAGGAGTTCGCGGGCGTGGACGCGTTTCCGATCCGCCTGGACACGCGCGACGCGGGCGAGATCGTGGACACCGTCAAGCGGATCGCGCCGGCGTTCGGGGGGATCAACCTCGAGGACATCTCCGCGCCGCGATGCTTCGAGATCGAGGAGCGATTGAAGACGGAGCTTGACATCCCGATATTTCACGACGACCAGCACGGCACCGCGGTGGTCGTGATGGCGGCGCTGATGAACGCCGTCAAGCTGACGGGCAAGCGGATGGGAGACATGAGCGTGCTGATCATCGGCCTCGGCGCGGCGGGGATCGCGGTGACGAAGATCCTGCTCGAAGCTGGGGTCGGGCAGATCATCGGCGCCGACTCGCGCGGGGCGCTGCACTCACAGCGCGATGACTACCTCGACGGAACGATGAACGCACAGAAGCGCTGGTTCGCGCAGGCGACCAACCCCGAGCGCCGCGACGGGGCGCCCGCGGACGTAATCGACGGCGCGGATCTCGTGATCGGGCTGTCGGGCGCCAGGGCGCTGCCCGCGCAGGCGCTGGCGCGGATGAATGACAACGCGATGGTTTTCGCGATGGCCAACCCCAACCCCGAGGTCGTCCCCGAGGAGGCGGCGCCGTACGTGCGGATCATGGCGACGGGACGCTCTGACTACCCCAATCAGATCAACAACGTGCTCGCATTCCCGGGCATATTCCGGGGCGCGCTGGACGTGCGCGCGGGCGCGATCACCGAGCGCATGAAGATGGCGGCAGCCCGCGCGATCGCGGAGATCGTAGCCGACGACGAACTGCGCGAGGACTACATCATCCCGTCGGTATTCAACCGCGAGGTGGCACCCGCCGTGGCGACCGCGGTAGCCAACGAGGCACGCGCGAGCGGGATGGCGGCGGCGACGGGCAACGAGGTCGGGTTCGCGCAGGGAGACACCCAGACCGGCACCCATCCGATCGTGCCCGCGGGGGATCCAAGGACGTAAAGGCGTATCCCACGGTGGTCCGCACGGCACGTGGTTGTTGGTGTGCTGCGCCGGTTTAGTTTGTTTTGTGTGTTGTTCCTTTATTTGTTTTCTTGTTTTGTGGCCTGCCTCTGTGCTTGGTCTTGTGGGCCTTCTTCTTCTTGCAGCCGGTTACGGTGATCTTCGTGGACTGCTTGATCTTGAGGCCGTTTTGGGCGATGAATTCGGTTGGCATCTTCAGCCCGCCCTTGACCTTGCAGAGGTTGCTGCCGTTCGCGGTGAGGGCGGAGTACTTGCCCGTGGGCAGGGTCAGCTGGAAGGAGCTGAAGGGCTGGTCGGGGACGGTCTTGAACGTCGTCGAGGTGACACCGGCTTTGCTGATGAACGTCGTTCCCACGAGGTCGATCGTGACGCCGTAGCCCTGCAGCACCATCGTCAAGCTCGGGAACGCTTCCCCACCGTGCGATACGAAGATCGCGGGGCCTTCCAGCGGGACCGGGACAAGCGGGGTGATCACCTTCGCGTAACCGATCTTCGATTCCGGCGGGCACGCCGCCGGGTTCGCTCCGAACTGCTTGCTCGTGCACGCCTTCTGCAACGTCGTCAACCGCGACGGCAACTGCTTGGGCAACTCGACTTTGACCCTCGCGAGGTTCGCCTGCGTACCCAGCGAGCCCGCGGGCTCCGACACCCTCGCCGTGAGGCTCGCACCCCTGGCTTTACTGGTCTTTGCGCTGGTGGAGACCCGGAATTTCGGCGTGAACTTCAACGCGCCACAGTTGGTGACCTGGAACGGCACACCGATCGTGGCCGTCGCGTTTTCGCTCGAGTGGATCGTCCCGGTGACTTCCATTTTGCTGCAGTTCGTGGGGTTGAACTGGAAGTTGCCGCGGGTGGTGATCGCGTTGACGTGCTGGATCTCAAGGGGGATGCCTTCGATGCTCGTCGGGATCGCGTACGGCGAGCCCGGCGGGTCCGAGGTGATCGTCAGCGCGGCGGTCAGGGGGTTGATTTCGATCTTGCCCCTGACGATCACGCAATCGCAGGCGTTCTCGCCCGCGGGGTTCGCGCTGTTGCGCTTCAGATCGAACGGGCCGGCCTTCGCGGGGACCTCGAAGGTGATGCCGAACGGCGCGCACCCCGCTTCGCCCACTTTGCAGCCACCCGACCCGTTGTAGGGGCCGGTCAAATAGAACTTCCCGCCGGAGACCGTGAACGGGTCGCCGCCGACGCCGACGCTGACGGTCGTTTCGCCGATCTTGCTGTTTTCGCCGCACTCACCCAGGTTGGCCTGCGGTTCGGGGCACAATTCGATATTCGACAGCACACCCGACAGGCCCGGAGGGAGATGCGCTTCGACGGACTGCAAGTTCTGTTCACCGTCTTTGCGACTCATCGTCAGCGTAAACGGGCTGAACGCGCCCGCGTTGACGTTAGTCGCACCACCCGTCAGCGACGGGCTGAACGGCAGCTGCGCACCGGGGCAGGGGGCGTGGTTCGGGCCTTCGGTGATGTTGAACGTCGACGTCGAGTTGACCGCGGGAGTGCCCGACCATGGCGTGAACGAGGCGTTAGTGGTGTACGGGCCGCAGTGGGCGGGGCTTGCCAGTGGGGCGCGTTCTTCGCCGAAGAAATGCAGTTCTGCGTCTTCGAACGCGAGCTGCGGGTTGTGCTTGAACACACCGATCACCTGCCCCGACGGCGTCAAGCGTGTTTCGCCGACCGACTTGAACACCACACCCGAAACCGGGTCTTTCGCGATCAGGTACAGCGCGATCAGGCTCCCGAACGGGTTTTCGTTCTGCGTGGCCAGGTAGACGAAGCCCTTCAGGAACTGGCCCGCCGGCAGAAGCGGCGACTTGACCGTGACTTCGCCGATCTTCGACGCGTCCGAGCAGAAGTTCACGCCCGGCTGAAGCGGTTCGGGCAGCGTGCCCGTGAAGGTCGCTGCATGTTCGGGTTCGCTGAAGCCCGTGAAGCCGACCAGGCCCTCCGAGCAGGCCTCCAGTCCGTCGCCGCCCGCCGGGTTGACCGCGACGCCTTGCGGCAACGCGACGGTTATGTCCTTGACGTTTGACTCCGCGAGGCCTTCTGAGTTCAGCGCCGCGGTCTGAGGAACGTGGATGTCGACATTCAACCCCGTCGGCTTGC
>Ga0193728_1001957_pt1 | contig 10659 bp, 4 predicted proteins | sample U1c1metaG_FD_143037 | JGI IMG/M metagenome (GOLD analysis project Ga0193728, IMG submission 143037) | Soil microbial communities from a riparian zone of the East river system, Colorado, United States - U1c1 | ecosystem: Environmental > Terrestrial > Soil > Riparian zone | place: USA: East River... | reverse complement strand
CCGACAACCTTTCGCTCGCCGACGGCGGCTCGGTGACGTGGAGCCACGCGTCAGATCCAGAGACCGACGCCCAGCTCGACGCGTTCGTGTTCGCGAGCCAGGCGAAGAAGTTCGTGCGTGCGCGGCTCAACTCCGGCCTGACCTGGCTCGACCAGCAGCTGTCGGTGACCGTCAACGAAGACCAGGACATGTGCAACGCCTACTCGACGGGCGACGACATCCACTTCTACAAGGAGACACCGGGCACGTGCGAGAACACGGGCCGGATTGCCGACGTCGTCTATCACGAGTTCGGCCACTCGGTTCACAACAACTCCGTGATCCCGGGGCAGGGCGCGTTCGAGAGCTCGCTCTCCGAGGGCATGGCCGACACGATGGCGGTCTCGATCACCGGCGATCACGGCATGGGCCGCGGGTTCTTCTTCACCGATGCGCCGCTGCGCGACGTCGATCCGGTCGGCATCGAGAAGCGCTGGCCCGACGACGCCGACGGCGAGCCGCACGACGAGGGCGAGATCATCGGCGAGGCGCTCTACGATCTGCGCAAGGCGCTGCAGACGAAGTACGGCGACGACGCCGGGTTCACCAAGTTCCTCACGCTGTACTACGGCGTGATGCAGCGCTCGGCGGATATCCCGTCGTCGTACGCGGCGGTGCTCGTCACCGACGACGACAACGGCAACCTCGCCGACGGCGTCCCGGATCAATGCGCGATCGACACCACGTTCGCGCTGCACGGGCTCGCGAACACGACGGCCGGGTTCAACTTCCAGCCGCCGACGCGCACCAACAACACGGTGACGTTCACGTACACGGTCCCGCCGGTCGCCGACCCCGCGTGCCCGCCGCCGAGCATCACCGGTGCGACGCTGACGTGGAAGCTGCAGGGCAGCGCCGCCGACGCGACGGACGTCGCGCTGGCCAACTCCGGCACGACCTACTCCGGCGACATCCCCGCCCAGGCCGCCGGATCGACGGTGCTCTATCACGTCACGATCGCGCTCAGCGACGGCACCAAGGTCGCGTTCCCCGACAACAAGGCCGACCCCGACTACCAGATGTACGTCGGCGCCGTCACGCCGATCCAGTGCTTCGACTTCGAGAGCGGCTTCGAGGGCTGGACCCACACCGCGACCCCGGCGAACCGCGACGAGTGGGAGGCCGGTCCGCCGATGGGCCTCGGCGGTGATCCAGCGACCGCACACGGTGGCACGAACGTGCTCGGCGTCGACCTGTCGACCGACGGTCAGTACCGCGCTGGCGTCATGGAGTCGGCGACGTCGCCCGCGATCGATCTGATGGGCAACACGAACGTCCATCTCCAGTACTACCGCTGGCTCAACGTCGAGGACGCGGCGTACGACCAGGCGATCATCCTCGCGAATGGCACGAAGGTGTTCGAGAACTTCGCGAGCCCGGGCATGCCGACGAACGAGATCAACTTCACCGACAAGGAGTGGCGGTTCGTCGACGTCGATCTGTCGGCGGTTGCCACGGCCGCGGCCGGCGGCCCGATCACGCTCGAGCTCGACCAGAACTCCGATCGCGGCCTCAACATGGGCGGCTGGACGGTCGACGACGTGTGCATCGTCGCGGTCGCCAATTCGAACCCGGCGCTGTGCGGCAACGGCACGGTCGATCCGGGCGAGACCTGCGACGACGGCAACACCACCGCCGGCGACGGCTGCTCGGCGACCTGTCAGACCGAGACCGTCGCGTGCCCCGATAGCTCGGGCCCGTGCGATGGCGGTGGCTGCTGCTCGTCGACGCGCGACCCGTCGGGTGCACTCGTGCTGTCGCTGCTGACGGTCGGCCTCGTGCTGCGCCGGCGCCGCCGCTAGACCGCGACCGGCAGGACGCGCCGGCGCACCAGCTTGATGCTGAGCAGCCGGTACAGCATCTTCGAGACCTCGAAGCTGCCCATCCGCGACTTGCGGACGATGTCCTTCACCGTGTTCTTGCCGTTGACGAGCTCGAGCACCGCGAGCTCCTCGCGCGTCAGCCGACCGCGGCCCATCTGCGCGACCGAGTCCTCGTTGCGCAGAAACACGACGTCGAAGTTGTCGATCGCGCGCTCGATCAGGTGCCACTCGTCGACGCGGCGATAGCCTTCCATCAGCACCGCTTCGACGTCGAGCCCGAGCGCGGCATCGATCACCGGCGGCGGCAGCTCCATGCCGGCGCTGAACCGGAACCGGCCGTGGCGCCAGCGCAGGATCTCGTAGATCAGCTCGCTCGACTGGCGCGTCAGGCAGCTCTTGAGATCGGCCTCCGCGAGGTGACCGAGCCGCACGAGCTGCTGGCCGATCAACTTCTGGCCGCTGCCGGGTCCACGCGATTCGAGGAAGCCCTCGAAGTCACCGCGCGTCATCAGCTCGGCGTCGGTGACGAACCGGCCGAGCAAGAACTCGTCGGGCACGCCGTCGGCGATCGCTTGATCGACGCGGCCGCGCCGGAAGTAGATGTCGACGCGCGCGCCGGAGCGCTCGACCGTGAGCACGCCGGATTGCTCCTGGACGTCGAGCAACTGGAGCACTTCGGCGAGCGGCACGACGCGCAGATCGCCGCGTAGCCCGGGCATGCCCTCGCCGAACAGGCCGAGATCGATCGACGCGAGCATGCGCGACAACGCACCGTCGTCGATCGCGGCCTTGACCGCATCCGCGACCGCGGCCGCGTCGGTGTTGACCTTCGCGTTCTCGCCGCCGACCGACTCCGCGAGCTGGAACAGTGCCGCGACCCGCGCGCCGACGACATCGGAGACCTGCGATCGCAGCTGGCCGAGCGCGGCCGAGCGCGCGTGCGAACGGTCGGCGTCGTCGGTGGCTGCGAGATCTTCGCCGGTGACCAGCGAGGGATTTTCGTCGTCATGACCCGAGCCGGCGTACTTGCCGATCGCGTGCTGGACGACCGCGGTGATCGCCTCGGGCGAGAACGGCTTGGTGATGTAGTCGACGATCCCCATCACCTTGACGAAGCGCTCGCCGACCTGGTCGCCCTTCGCGCTCATGAGGATGACCGGGATGTCGCGCAGCTTCGCGTCGGCGGTGAGCTCGCGGCAGAACTGGTAGCCGTTCATCCGCGGCATCACGAAGTCGAGCAGGATCAGCTCCGGACGCTGCGCGCGCACGGCGACGAGCCCTTGCTCGCCGTCGGCAGCCGTCTGCACTTGGTAGCCGGCTTTGGTCAGAACCAGTTGCACGACCTTGGTGATGGTCGGGCTGTCGTCGATCACGAGCACGAGCTCGCCGGCCATGTCGGTGCTTCCCTCACCCCGCGATACAGCTGCGGGATCTGCATCCTATGTGTTTAAGGTCGCCAGTTTCAACGTCGCCACTTCCATAACGCCTGCCTCGCTCATGTTGGTGGCGCCCTAGCCACCGTGGTAGCTTCGTTTGGCGTGCCGTCTCACGAGGGAGACTGGGAACATTATCCCAAGAAGTTCGGCAAGTATCACTTGCTGGCGCCCCTCGCGCAGGGTGGCATGGGTGCGCTGTATCTCGCGGTAACCGGCGATCGCGGACTCGAGCGATTGATGGTCATCAAGACCGTCCTGCCGCATCTCGCCGATGCGGAGTACGTCGCGCGATTCCGCGATGAAGCGAAAGTTGTGGTGAAACTGTCGCACGGGAATCTCATCCCCGTGTTCGACGCGGGGTTGGTGGGCGGCGAGCTGTTCCTCGCGATGGACTTCGTAGAGGGCCGCGACCTCCGCGCCGTGTGGAACCGCTGCGCAAAGAAGCAGGTAGCGTTCCCGATCGACGTCGCGGTCTACATCGTGAAGGAGCTGTGCCGCGGCCTCGCGTACGCGCACTCATTTCCGGATCTGAACCTCGTGCACCGCGACATCTCCCCGCCGAACGTGCTGGTGAGCTACGCGGGTGAAGTAAAGCTCACCGACTTCGGGCTCGCGTCCTCGACGCTGAAGCTCGAGAAGACCGCGCCTGGCATCATCTACGGCAAGGTCGCGTACATGTCGCCGGAGCAGGCGCGTGGCGAGAAGCTCGACGGCCGCAGCGATATGTACGCGACGGGCATCGTGCTGTGGGAGCTCCTGACGGGCCGTCAGTTGTTTCCGCCGGGCAAGGATCAGCCGCAGGATCTGCTGTCGCGTGCGAAGAACCCGGAGCCGCCGCGCCCGAGCAAGCGCGCCCCTCGCGTCCCGGTCGAGCTCGACGAGATCTGTCTGCGCGCGCTCGCGTCGAACAAAGAGGAACGCTACCGGGACTGCGACGAGATGCGCGAGGCCCTGCAGGGCTGGCTCGCGAAGAACGCGCCGACCACCGACGGCACGCGGATGTCGACGTTCCTGCAGGAGCTGTTCAACGAGGACATCGGCCGCGAGCGCGCCGAACGCCAGGAGATGATCTCGCGCGTGCGCACGCGTGCGCTGACGCTGCCGCCGAGCGACGAGCTGCGCCGGATGATCGAGCAGAGCGACAAGGTCTCGCTCGACGACGTCGACAAGCTCGCTGCGGGCGAGTCACCCGTGCGCAAGCCCGGCACGGCGGGCCGCCGCGCGAGCGACCGCGGCGTCGAGGGCGAGGATCGCCGGCGCGACAGCGATCGCCGGTTGCCACGCGCGACCGGCCGAGGTGCAGATGGCTCCGCCGCGACCGCGCTCGCCGCCGAGACCGAGCCCAACAGCGAGCTCGACATCGGCTCGGAGATCGACGGCCGCTACCGCATCATCGAGCTGATCGGCGAAGGCGGCATGGGCAAGGTCTACCTCGCCGAGCACGTCGAGATCGGCAAGCGCGTCGCGCTCAAGGTGTTGCACCCGAGCTACTCGCGGATGCCGGATCTCGTCGAGCGGTTCCGCCGCGAGGCGCGCGCCGCATCGAAGATCGGGCACCCGAACATCGTCGACGTCACCGACTCCGGCGCGACCAACGACGGCAGCGTGTACTTCGTGATGGAGTACCTCGAGGGCGTCGAGCTCGGCTCGGTGATCGAACGCGAGGGGGCGATCGATGTCGCGCGTGCGCTGCGCATCACCGGCCAGATCTGCCGCGCGCTGTCGGCGGCTCACCGCGAAGGCATCATCCATCGCGATCTCAAGCCCGAGAACATCTTCCTGATCACGCGCGGCGGTGAGGCCGACGTCGTCAAGGTGCTCGACTTCGGTATCGCGAAGACGACCGAGGCCGAGGCCGCGCGCGAGCGCCGCTTGACGAGCCCCGGCATGGCGATGGGCACGCCGGAGTACATGGCGCCGGAGCAGGCCGCGGGCCGCCCCGCCGACGCGCGCACCGACATCTACTCGCTCGGCGCGATCATGTACGAGATGACCACGGGGTTGCCGCCGTACTCGGGCGACAACTTCATGGAGATCCTGACCAAGAAGGCGACGATCGATCCGCCCGTGCCGATCACGGTGCGCACGGACCTGCCTCTTCCCGTCTCGGAGCTCGTCACCGCGGCGATGGCGCGCAATCCCGACGATCGTCCGCAATCGATGGACGCGCTCGAGTACGAGCTCAACAAGTGCCTCGCGGGCCGCGGCGTCGCGGTCGCGCAGATCCTCGGCATGACGACCGATGCGAACGTCGTCGCGTCGCTCAACTCGGGACTGTCGATGCGCAACCTCGACGATGGCATCGTCCGGCCCTCGGGATCGACCGGCCGCTCGAGCACGCACTCGGGGCTCTCGGAGGTCTGGGAGACGCGTTCGGGCGTGTCGCGTTCGATGCCGCCGTCGTCATCGTCGTCGGGGCCCGTGCGCGAGCCGACCTCGTCGCCAGGCTTGGTGCGGCCGAGCACGTCGCCGTCCGACAAGACGACGTATCCGCGGGCGGGCACACCGGCGCCGGCACGCGCGAGCTCGTACGACGATCGCTCGCCGGGCTCGATCAGCGTGACCCCGGAGACCACGGCGCTCGAGATGGCACTCCGCGAGCCCGAAGCGATGCCGACGCTCAAGTCCAAGCGCGGCTCGCTCGGCCCGATCCTGTTGCTGCTCGTGTTGCTCGGCGGCGGTGGCGCACTCGCGTACATGATGCTGAACAGCGCGGACAAGACGGCGGATCAGAAGGGCATCGAGCAAGCGAGTGGCAGCGAGCCGGTCGGTAGCGCGGTGACGAACGTCGCGCCGCCGCAGCAGCCCCAGCCGCAGGTCGGCTCCGCGGGCAGTGCGGCACCGGCCGTCAAGGACACCGGCTCGGGCAGCGCCGAGGTCGCGCCGAAACTCGAAACGCCACCGCCCTCGAGCGGCAGCGCCGCGATCGTCAAGGACACCGTGCATCGGCCCGTCCCGCACCACCCGACCGTCGCGGCGGCCGACGACAAGGCCGACAAGGCGACGCTCCTCAAGAAGATCAAGGAAGCCGAAGCGAGCAGCGACTGGACGCTCCTGCGCGCGACGTATCAGCAGCTCGCGAAGATCAAGGGCATGCAGGGCGAGGCGCTCTACGGCGAGGCGATGGCGGCGTTCCAGCAAGGTGATTCGCCGGCGGCCGAAGCGATCAGCAAGAAGGCGAGCGCCGTGCCGGGGCCGTACAAGCTCAGGTCGCTGCTGCTCTACGCCGACACCATCTTCCGGCAAGGCGACGTCAAGCGCGCGAAGGACAACTACCAGTCGCTGCGCGCGCTGACCAGCGACCGCGACTTCAAGGCGACCGTGACGAAGAAGATCGCGCTGTGCAACAAGCAGCTCGGACTTCCCGAGCGCGACGGCGTCATCAACTAGGGAGCGGCCGGTGGGTTGGTGGCCGTGGTCTAACAAGGTCGACCTCGCCGCGATCGGGATGACCGCGGATGATGTCCAGTCGCTCGCTACGATCCGCGAGCGGTTCGACGCGCTCGCCGAGAAGGCACCGGTGACGCCGAAGCAGCGCGCTGCATTTCTCACCGTCGTCGACGACCACCCCGAGGTAATGGCGAAGAAGGGGCGGGCGGTGCGTGCGTGGATCGAAGGCGGATCGCTCGACAAGGACAACCTCCCGCTCAGCAGCGAGGATCCGTGGGCCGCGCTCGCGCGTCAGGACATCGAGGCGAGCCCGCAGCGCGGGACGTGGATCGAGCTGATCAAGCTCGCCGGTGATGGCTCGAAGCCGACGAAGAAGTGGCTGAAGCTCGCCAGCGAGCTGGTCGCCAAGATCGGCACCGCGGCGGTTGTCGCCAGCGTGCGGCGCTGGTTCGAAAAAGTCGCGGCGCGGCCGGTGACGCGCGACGAACGCAACTGGTTCACGCCGGCGATGGTCGACGCGAACAGCGATGCGCTGCGTAACCTCGTGTGGGCGTGCTCGACGGTGACCAGCGAGCGCGAGACCGAGATGCTCGCCGTGATCGTCGGCGATCTGGCGGTCCGGTGCTTCACCAAGATCCCCGGCGTCGGCGCGCTGTCGACACGCGGTGGCAATGCGTGCATCTACGTGCTGTCGCAGCTGCCCGGGTTGCGTGCGGTCGCGCAACTCTCGCGTCTCGGCTCGCGGCTGCGCTACCGCCAGGCGATCGCGCTGGTCGAGAAGGCGAAGGGCGAAGCCGCGAAGCGCGCCGGTATGGAGCCGATCGATCTCGAGGAGCTGGCGCTGCCGACATTCGGTCTCGATGTCACCGGGCGCGCGCGGATCGAGATCGGCGACTACACCGCGGAGCTCGCGATCGCCGGCCCGAACGGCGACGAAGCGACGCTGACCTGGTTCGCGGGTGCGAAGAAGCTGAAGTCCGCGCCCGCCGCGCTCAAGACCACGCATGCCGAGGAGCTCAAGGAGCTCAAGACCACACACAAGGAGCTCGCGGCGCTGGTCCCGACGCTGCGCTACCGTCTCGAGCGCTGGATGATCGAGCCACGCGAGTGGACGCTCGCCGATCTGCATGCGCGCTACCTCGATCATCCGCTCGCCGCGCCGCTCGCGCGCCGCCTGATCTACACGACGGGCGATCGCGCCGTGATCTTCCTCGACGGGTATCCGCTCGGCGTGAACGGCAAGCAGCTCGATCTGCCCGACGACACCAAGCTCGCGCTGTGGCACCCGCTCGGGCGGGCGGCCGCCGAGCTCGCGGCGTGGCAGAAGCTGCTCGCGTCGCTCGACGTCACGCAGCCGATCAAGCAGCTCGAGCGCGAGCTCTACGTCGCCGATGCAAGAGTCGCGTCGCGGTTCGCCGGCCGCACCGTGCGGCAGCATCAGTTCGCGGCGCTGTGCCGCGAGCGCGGCTGGTCGTATCGCTTGCAAGGCCAGTTCGACAGTGCGAACAACGCGACCAAGGTGCTGCCCGCATACGGGCTCGAGATCGAGCTCGAGGTCGAGCCGGCGGGGCCGGAAGTGACGGGTGCGATGATCTTCGTCCACCTCCGCACCGGGCAGGTCCGCTTCACGCGCGGTGGCAAGACCGTCGCGCAACGTGATGTCCCCGCGCGCTGCTTCTCCGAGGCGATGCGCGACGTCGATCTGCTCGTCACCGTCGGCGCGCGTTAGACCGTCGCCTAGACCGTCGCCTAGACCGTCGCCTAGACCATCGAGCCCGCGAGCCAATCGGCGAGCATGTCGACCGACGACAGCATCTGATTCGCGCGGCGCAGCCGATCCGACAGCGTCTTGACGACCTGGACGAGCAGCACGGCCGAGGCACTCGGATCGTCGGCGATCAACTGGCGGAGGGCATCGTGCGGCAGGCGAAACAAGAACGTCGCCGACATCGACGTCACGGTCGCCGACCGCGGCGCTGGCTCGACGAGCGACATCTCGCCGAAGAACTCGCCGCCCGACAGCGTCGCGAACGTCTGGGCACCCTTGTGGACGGCGACTTGCCCCGACAGGATCAAGAACAGCGCATCGCCGAGGCTGCCTTCGCTCACGATCTGCTCGTTCGGGTTGTAGCTCTCGACCTCTCCGGCGGCGCTGATCCGCTCGAGTTGGTCGGGCGCGAGGTTCACCAACAAAGGGTGGTTCTCGAGCAGCGTCGGGTTCGGCACGCCTCCACTATATCGCGTCTCCGATCTGCTACCGTGCCCGCGGATGCGCCACGCTGTTGGTTTCGCCCTAGTGTTCGTGACGAGCGTCGCTCACGCGCAGGTGGTCGACCGGCGCTACGCGGAGGAGCCGACCGATGGGCTCGCCCTTCCCGCGACGCCGATCTCCGGCGAGGCCGACGCGCGGGCGGTCAACCTCAATTCGGCCGGGCTGGCGTTCGTCAATGGCCCCGAGCTCGCGGTCGCGCTCGATCTCGAGAACGCCGACGTCGGCACGTCGTCCGGCCCCGGGTTCGGGATCTACGTCGCCGACTCGTTTTTCGGCGAGACGTTACCGAAGATCGGCGCGGGGCTCGGCCTCGAGTGGCTGCGCCCGCCGCGCGCGGACCTCGTGCCGGATCCGGGCGAGCCGGTGCGCCTGACGCTGTCGCACGCGAACGCGATCGGCTCGCACCTCAGCCTCGGCCTCAACTTTCACTACTTCATCAACGGCGGCCCACTCGACGGGCTCGCGACGTTCGACATCGGCCTCGCGGGGCGGATCAACAACTACGTCGCGTTCGGCGGCAACATCCGCGATCTCGATACGCGCGATGTCGGTGGGGCACCGGTGCAACGCCGCTACGAGCTCGAGGCGCTGGTCCGCCCGTTCGGTACCGACGCACTCGAGGTCTCGGCTGGTGGGCGGATCGGTGAGATCCGCGGAGACGTCGACGGCTGGGCGCGCATCGGCGTGCGTGCGTTGCGCGGTGCGTACGTGGTCGGCGCCGTCGAGAGCCGCGCGCTCCACGCGATCGATGACTCGCCGGCGGGCACGACCGACGTCGACCTCCGCGAGCTTCGCGCGACCGTCGGGCTCGAGCTGTCGTTCGGCGGGGTCGGGCTCGCGGCGTACGGCACCGGGCTGCGCGCCCCACAGGGTGGTGGCAACCACGCGCTCGGCACCACGTTGGTCGCGACGCTGTCCGGCGCGCCGCGGCCGTCGCTGTTGCCGCCGAGCGAGCACCTCGAGCGCGTCGAGCTGAGCGGTGATATCGAGGCGCGCGAGCTCACGCACGTCGTGTTGCGGCTACGGGCGATCGCGCGCGATCGCAGCGTGAAGGGTGTCGTCGTCGTGTTCGACGGTGCGACCGCCGGTTGGGCCGCGCTGCAGGAGATCCGCAACGAGCTCGTCGCGATCCGCGCCGCGCACAAGAAGGTGTTCGCGTACATGGTGTCGGGCAGCGGCCGCGACTACTTCATCGCATCGGCGGCCGACAAGGTCTATCTCGACCCCGCCGGCGGCCTCCGGCTCGTCGGCATGGCGGGCCAGTCGTTCTACTTCCGCGGTGCGTTCGACATGGTCGGCGTGACCCCGCAGTTCGAGAAGATCGGCGAGTACAAGAGCGCGCCAGAGATGTTCACCGAGACCGGCCCCACGCCGATCGCGGCGCGCATGCACGACGAGCTGTTCGATTCGATCTGGCAGCAGTGGCTCGGGGACGTCAGCTCCGCGCGCCACCTCACGCCCGCCGAGCTCACCGCGATCGTCGATGCCGGTCCATACACCGCGGGCGAGCTCGCCGCGAACACCAAGCTCGTCGACGGCGTCGCCGCACCCGACAAGGTCGCGCAGCTGATCATGACCGAGCTCGGCGGCGTCTATCCCGTCGAGACGCCTTCGGTGACGCGCCCGGAGCGCTGGGAGCATCCGAAGGTCGCCGTGATCTACGTCGACGGCGACATCATCGACGGCGCGTCGAAGATCA
>Ga0193728_1001956_pt1 | contig 10660 bp, 10 predicted proteins | sample U1c1metaG_FD_143037 | JGI IMG/M metagenome (GOLD analysis project Ga0193728, IMG submission 143037) | Soil microbial communities from a riparian zone of the East river system, Colorado, United States - U1c1 | ecosystem: Environmental > Terrestrial > Soil > Riparian zone | place: USA: East River... | reverse complement strand
TTATTATTACCTATTACTGGCCACCAAGTGGCGGCGCCGGAGTACAACGCTGGTTGAAATTTGTAAAATACCTGCGTGAGTTTGGTTGGGAGCCAATTGTATATACAGCATCAAACCCTGAATCTCCTATCAATGACGATTCTTTGCAAAAGGATTTACCAAAAGACCTCACCGTTTTAAAAATTGAAATATGGGAGCCTTATCTGTTCTATAAAAAATTAATGGGACAGAAGAAGCATGAAAAAATAAATGCTGCTTTCCTTACTGAATCAAAGAAACCTAAACGATTTGAAAAACTCGCGGTCTGGGTTCGTGGTAATTTTTTTATTCCCGACGCACGTAAGTTCTGGATAAAGCCTTCAGCAAAATACTTAGTAGAGTACCTGAAAAAGAACCCAGTGGACGCAATGGTATCAACGGGACCACCGCATAGTATGCATTTAATTGCAGAAGCGGTTAAGAAAAAAATGAATATTCCCTGGATGGCAGATTTCAGGGACCCATGGACTGAAATAGATTTCTATTCAAAGCTAATGCTAACCCCAATGGCTGATAGCAAGCATAAAAAACTTGAACTTAACGTATTGCGTAAAGCAGATATTATTAGTTGCGTCGGGCAGAACTGGTTAGATGGCCTGGAAGCTATTTTGAAGAAAGGAACTAAAGGAAGGTATACAGAGGAAATGCATGCAAAATTCAAATTCATTTCCAATGGTTTTGACCCGGAAGATTATGATAGTGTAGGTGATGTGCAAATGGATAAAAAGTTTTCAATGGCACATATCGGTACCCTTGATAAATCGAGAAACCAGCCAACACTTTGGAAAGCATTATCAGAATTAATAAAAGAGAACCCAACTTTTGCAACTGACCTGGAGATAAAGTTGGTGGGTAAGGTAGATATTGCTGTACAGGAAGATATTGAACGATACGGACTTGCACCTTATGTAAATAAAATAGCTTATTTGTCGCATCACGATGTAACAATAGTGCAAAAACAGGCGCAGGTATTGATGCTTTTAATAAACAGAACACCTAATGCAATGGGAATTACTACAGGTAAATTCTTTGAATATATGGCAGCAAAGCGCCCTATATTATGTATTGGAATTGAGGGAGGTGATGCACAGAAAATTATAGATGAAACAAGGGCAGGCCTTTTTGCAGGGTTCGATGATATTACCTCAATGAAAAAAAATATACTTTACTTATATACAAAGTATAAACAAGGCAATCTTACCAGCGAAGGAGTAAATATTGAGCGATACTCCCGTAAATCGGTTACAGGAGAAGTGGCTAATGCACTGAATTTCATTTCATTAAAGTAAATTTATTTTTCATAATAACAAATTGAATTTATAGCCTTTTAGGGGTAAATTTCGCTTTAAAGAAGCGTTAAAATGTGTAAATTTGCCATCCTATTTAAGACCTTATGGATAAGCATTCATATCTCAGTAACTCCGACCCCGGAACTATTGATGACCTATACAAGAATTATTTACAGGATAATTCATCAGTTGATATATCATGGCAAAAGTTTTTTGAAGGATTTGATTTTGCTCGTAAAAACTATTCAGATCTTTCAGGAACTGAACAGGTACCTGAACAAGTACCTGAACAAGTACGCAAGGAATTTGCAGTTTTGAACCTGATAAACCTTTATCGCTCCTCAGGGCATTTGTTTACCAAAACAAATCCCGTTCGCGAACGCAGAAAATATTATCCTTCACTGGATGAAATAGAACTTATTGGCCTTAGTCAATCTGACTTAGATTCTGTTTTTCAAGCCGGTCATGAGATTGGATTAGGCGCTTCAAAACTTTCCGACATCATTGCTTTTCTTAAGCAAACCTATTGCCAGTCGATTGGTGTTGAGTATACACATATTCGTAACCAGAAAGTGGTAAAATGGCTGCAGGATAAAATGGAATCGACCCGCAATATGCCAAATTTTACTGCGGAACAAAAGCGCGAAATATTACAGGATATAAGTAAGGCGGTTGTATTTGAAAACTTTTTACATACCAAGTTTGTTGGTGAGAAAAGGTTTTCACTCGAAGGAGTGGAGTCTCTTATTCCCGCTATTAATGGGGTTATTCAAAAAGGTGCAGCATTAGGCATACAGGAGTTTGTAATTGGTATGGCCCACCGCGGCAGGTTAAATATGCTTGCCAACATTTTCAAGAAAACGTACGAGGATATCTTCAATGAGTTTGAAGGGAAGGAATTTGATGCAGATGCGCTTTTCGGTGGCGATGTAAAATATCACCTTGGTTATTCAGCGAACGTTGTTACCCGTGATGGTAATAAAGTTCACTTAAGCCTTACGCCAAATCCTTCACACTTAGAAACAGTTGACCCGGTTACAGAAGGCATTACCCGTGCAAAACTTGAACAGACCTATAATAAAGATTATAACAAGGTTGTTACCATACTTATACATGGAGATGCTGCAATTGCAGGCCAGGGCGTAGTTTATGAGACAGTGCAAATGGCAAAACTCGATGCATATCGCACGGGTGGAACAATACACGTAGTGACTAATAACCAGATTGGTTTTACAACAAACTATGTTGATGCCCGCAGCAGTACTTATTGTACCGACGTTGCTAAAGTTATTTTATCACCGGTGTTCCATGTGAATGCTGATGATGTTGAGGCAGTTGTTCAAACCGTAATGCTGGCTATAGAATTCCGCCAGACCTTCCACCGCGACGTGTTTATAGATTTATTGGGCTATCGCAAGTATGGCCATAACGAAGGTGACGAGCCTCGTTTTACCCAGCCATTGCTTTATAAGGCAATTGCAGCCCACGAAGATCCGCGTAAAATATATTTGGAGAAACTGGAAAGCGAAGGAGTTGTCAATGATGCTGACCTGAAAAAGATAGAAGATGAGTTTAAGGAAACCTTACAGGAAAGGTTGAACGAATCGAAGCAGATACGTAAAACCAAAGTAACCTCATTTCTTGAGGGAGTGTGGAAAGGTATACGTATAGCGGAAGATTTTGATAAGTCACCTGATACCTCAGTAGATAATAAATTATTACTCGAAATAGGGCAGAAGTTAACTGATCTTCCTAAGGATAAAAATTTCTTTAATAAGATCGTGAAATTGCAAGGCGACCGTAAAACCATGCTGCAAGGCGAGGGAGCTGTTGATTGGGGAATGGGTGAATTGTTAGCATACGGAACACTTGTAAATGAGGGCTACCCTGTGCGGTTTACAGGCCAGGATGTTGAAAGAGGAACATTCTCTCACCGTCATGCCGTGCTGACTATTACTGATTCTGAAGAGCAATATATACCGCTTGCTCATGTAAGCGATAAGCAGGCAAATTTTGTAATTCATAATTCCCATCTTTCAGAATATGCTGTATTGGGCTTTGAATATGGTTATGCCATGTCATCGCCACAAATACTGACTATTTGGGAAGCACAGTTTGGCGATTTTGCTAATGGTGCCCAGATCATAATTGATCAGTACTTAAGCAGTGCAGAGGACAAGTGGAGAAGGATGAACGGCATTTGTCTCTTGCTTCCGCATGGATACGAGGGCCAGGGAGCAGAACACTCGAGTGCACGTATGGAAAGATTCTTGATGTTATGTGCTGAAAACAATATGTATGTTATTGACCCTACTACGCCTGCAAATCTTTTCCATGCACTTCGCAGGCAGTTACATGCGCCGTATCGTAAGCCGTTGATCGTTTTTACACCAAAGAGTTTATTGCGACATCCTAAGTGTGTATCTAAAATATCTGATTTCACCAAAGGGGGCTTTAAGGAAATAATAGATGATGGAAATACTTCCGCAACACGACTTGTTTTCTGTACCGGAAAAGTATATTACGATCTGTTGGAAGCAAAAGAAAAAGAAGGCAATGAAGATGTTGCATTGATTAGGTTAGAGCAGCTTTATCCTTTCCCGCGCAAACAGTTTACTGCTATATTGGCAAAGTATAAAAAGGCGAAAGAATATATTTGGGTTCAGGAAGAACCGGAGAATATGGGCGCATGGTTATATATGACACGTATGGTAAATGAGGTTAAATTGAAATGCGTATCGCGTCCTGAAAGTGCAAGCCCTGCAACAGGCTCGAAGAAATTGAGTGAAAAAGAAAAAAATACTATTCTTGATACTATTTTCGGAAAAGTATTGGTGAAATAGAACTGTAATGTAATTTGCCATGGCTAAAGCCAAAAAACCTTTCGTATGTATTAACCCCAGCCTTAAGGCTGGGGTTATAAGTATTTCATTCAATAAGGGCTTTAGCACTGATAACGGTGTATTAATGAACATAAAATTCAAATCATGATCTTAGAACTTAAAGTACCTAGCCCCGGAGAATCAATTACAGAAGTACAGATTGCTCGCTGGTTGAAAAAAGATGGCGATTATGTGCAGAAGGAAGAAGAGGTATGTGAAATAGATTCAGATAAGGCTACACTTACCATAAATAGCGAACAGGCAGGGCAGATAAAGATATTGGCAAAAGATTGCGATACTGTAAAGGTAGGTAGCATTATTGCAAAAGTCGATACCGATGCAAAAGCACCTGCTGTAACTGAAAAACCTGCTGCTGCAACAAATGGCAAAGCAAAGGAAGCAGCGCCTATAGCAGCTAAAGCTACTGCTACGCCAGTAAAGGTGGCACAGGAACAAACCTCTTATGCTTCGGGTACACCATCACCGGCTGCTAAAAAAATGATGGCAGAAAGTAATATTCCTGCAGTTAACGGCACTGGTAAGGGTGGAAGAGTTACCAAATCAGATGTTGTAAATGCATTGGCAAAAGGATTTACAGTTGAGAATAATACTCCTTTTCAGGGTGCACGTGATGATGACAGGCAGAAGATGACTGCATTGCGTAAAAAGCTTTCACAGCGCTTGGTTGCAGTAAAAAATACCACTGCCATGCTGACGACTTTCAACGAGGTAGATATGAGTGCCATACTTGCATTACGTGAAAAATACGGTAAAAAGTTCGAAGAAAAATACGGCTTCCGTTTAGGATTTATGTCATTCTTTACCAAGGCAGTTACTGAAACACTAGCGGCTTTCCCTGCCGTAAATGCAATGATTGACGGAGAAGAAATAGTATACCATAATTATGCTGATGTTGGTGTTGCGGTAAGTGCACCAAAGGGATTGGTAGTACCGGTATTGCGTAATGCTGAAATGATGAGCCTTGCACAAATTGAAGGTAAAATAAAAGAACTCGCACTGAAAGCACGAGATAATAAATTATCGCTCGAAGAAATGAGCGGCGGTACATTTACTATTACGAATGGTGGTGTATTTGGTTCATTAATGTCAACACCAATTATTAACCCGCCGCAAAGTGCTATACTTGGTATGCATAATGTGGTTGACAGGCCTGTGGCTGTAAAAGGTAAGGTAGAAATACACCCAATGATGTATATAGCGCTTTCATACGATCACCGTATTATTGATGGAAGAGAGTCTGTTAGCTTCTTGGTAAAAGTGAAACAGGGAATTGAAGACCCTACACGTTTACTGTTTGGCAGTAAAGACCCATCTGAGGTGTTATTAGGTTTGTAAAACTTGCACCATGACTGATATAAAATACCCTGAAGGCGGCTTCAAATCATTTGAAGAATTTTATCCCTTCTACCTGAGTGAGCATTCAGAAGTTGTTTGCCGTACCCTGCATTTTATAGGTACCTGGTTAGGGCTTATATACTTAATAATAGTGCTCACCACCTTCGAAAATAAAATGGTGGCGTTTGCTGCGCCGCTATGGGGATATGGCTTTGGTTTTGCAGGGCATTTCTTTTTTGAACATAACAGGCCTGCTACATTCAAAAATCCGTTTTACAGTTTTGCTTCTGATTTACGCATGTTCTTCGAACTACTTACCGGAAAAATAAAGTTTAAGAGCTAAAGGCCTCTGTGTAACTCTGTCTTCTCCGTGTACTCTGTGTTGGAAATTTAAAACAGAGGTCACAGAGATAATACATACAGAGATTCGCAGAGAATTAAACCGTTTCCAGTTGCTTCTCTTCTTTTTTATGATTTGCAATTGCTACTTGTTGTGCGACATTTTTAGCTAATTCCATAAAGGCAATTGCTTGCGGGGTATCTTTTTGCAATACTGCCGGATGGCCTGCATCACCAGCTTCACAAATGCTTTGTACTAATGGTATTTGCCCCAGGAAAGGAACTTTTAATTCATCGGCAAGGTTCTTAGCCCCATCTTTTCCGAATATGTAATACTTATTGTTTGGCAATTCAGCTGGTGTAAAGTATGCCATGTTCTCAACTATACCAAGCACCGGTACATTAATATCCTTATGCGCAAACATGGTAGTTGCTTTACGTACATCAAGTAATGCAATGTTTTGCGGAGTACTTACTACAACTGCTCCTGTAACAGATGCCGTAGAAACCAGTGAAAGCTGAATATCGCCTGTTCCCGGAGGAAGGTCAATGAATAAATAATCGAGTTCGCCCCAGGCAGCATCGTTAATCAGTTGCTGGAAAGCTTTTGATGCCATCGGGCCTCTCCATACTACTGCTTGTGCATTGGTTACAAAAAAGCCTATAGAAAGTAATTTTACACCATAGTTCTCTATAGGTATCATATATGTCTTGCCGTTAATGTCTTCCAGTAAAGGCTTTTCATCGCTTACATCAAACATCATAGGTACTGACGGTCCATAAATATCGGCATCGAGCAGACCTACTTTTGCACCCTGCATAGCTAAAGCTACTGCCAGGTTAGCCGCCACGGTTGATTTTCCTACGCCACCTTTACCTGATGCAACTGCAATAATATTTTTTACTGCCGGTAAAGCAGCGCTCTTGCTTGTTCTTTTAGAAGTTACCTTAGCGCTCATGGTCACATTTACTTCTGCTTCTTTATCTACATAATAAATAATGGCATTCACACTTGCTTTGTGGATCATTTCTTTCATTGGGCACGCGGGAGTTGTAAGTACAACGGTAAAACTTACTTTTTTACCATCTACCACAACATCTTGCACCATGCCAAGGGTAACTATATCTTTATCGAAATCCGGATCAATTACATTTTTAAGCGCTTCCAGAACTTGTTCTTTGGTTATCATATTGGAAATTTGACGTAAAGTTAGGCATTTTTAAGCCTTGTTCTGTTAATTTTGGGCGTTCTTCTTGGAGGCTATCTGCCTCTATCCTCAATATAAATTGGTTCGTATTTTCCATTTTCTTAATGGTAATACTCTTGCATTTACATGATGATATAAAATAGGGATTGCTATAGCACCTCCAAGTGCTATCAGGGATAAAGTTCCATGTACAAAACTATGGGAGGGATCAATTTTATCAGGAATGTAACTGAATTCTATAAGGGTTCCCGCTATACAGACCACAGTTCCCCAATAACAAATCCCCATAAAAGCCCTATGGAAGCGATATGGTTTTCTTTGGTATGTTACTTTACTGATTGTATTTATTGGAATACGAATAGTATCTCTAAATAATAACGAAATCTGCAATTGTCTGATTTATTTTTCTTTTTCGATATGTTTTAATGATTTATTTTTAATGATTTTATTGCCATTGACATAATAGTCAGTTAGGGTTTTCGCTTGGCCAGTTGTATCACCATTAAAGTTATAATTTAAGCCTACTATACTTGAATCAGAAACGCAAATGATAAGTACGTGATAATTATGATTAGGAGATGTATATATATTGGCAATTAAAGGTAAAGAATCTGAGATTTTTCTTGTTGTATCTTTTTTATTAATAAAAATTATTTTGGTTTTGTTTTGTGCATTAGAAAATATGCAGGAAAAATAAAAAACAAGAAAAAATAGTGGTTTCATTGTATTGAATGTTTTGTATTTCAGTTTTAACACAAAATCTAATTTATTATTTTCCCCCTTTGGGGGAGGAGGGGGCTGGCTGTTACAGCTTAAGCTCTACTGCCGGGTCCCAAAACACTTTATTGAAATTCTGTATCTTATCCTTCTTGACCTTAATACCCTCTTTTGCAAGCATTTGCTCCATAAGTTTAGGATGCCCGAAATGATGCTTGCCCGATAACATACCTAAGCGATTTACTACACGATGAGCAGGCACAGGTGGCTTTTTTCCATGAGCCTGGTTCATAGCCCAGCCAACCAAACGAGATGATTGTGCTGAACCCAAATACTTGGCTATAGCTCCATAGCTGGTAACCCTGCCTTTAGGTATATGGCGCACTACTTCGTAGATCATTTCGTAAAACTCACTCATGACATTAACTGTTTATACAAATTTATGTTTTTTAAATGTACGTATTTTACAAACTAAATGTATTTCGCGTTAGGGATAGAAGCGGAAAGCCCGCAGTGGAGCGAGGACTTGCAGCGAATAGCCCGACCCGAAGGGAAACGCCCAAAAGTAATAATGAGACTTTGCCGTTGTATTGATAATCTGAGTAAATTTGAAATGTATTAAGTACCTATGGACGATATAGCGGTCAATGATTTTAACTACCTGCAGCAATATGCTGATATCATTTCGAGGGAAGACTTCTGGAATGATGTAATTATCCAGTTAAATAAGGACCTGGGTAAAGAGTTTGCTATTAATGTGCCCTTTTCTAATCTTAGGGGAGAACGTGCGGCAGAACTGATCGTAAATGAATTGATAAAGTATCTGCCTTCTGTTACTCCGGAGCTTTCTGAGATATTGTACCGGATGGATGTATCAGAAAAACAGGTTGATTCATTTAAAGAATTACCAACGGATATATATTATCGTTGCTTGGGCGAGGTAATAGTAAAACGAATTGTGTTAAAGGTAATTACCCGGAAAATGTATTCCGGTAAAAAGATAGAGTAGTGTCGGCATCAGCTATACTTATTTGCCTCATCTGTTATTTCGCTGTCCTTATGGCTGTTTCCTATATTACAGGACGCAACAGTACCAACGAAGGATTTTTCCTCGCTAACCGCAAATCACCATGGTACCTTATTGCATTTGGTATGATAGGTTCTTCTATTTCGGGAGTAACTTTTATTTCTGTTCCGGGTGCGGTAAAGGCAGGAGGCTTTTCGTATTACCAGGTGGTACTGGGTTATATTTTAGGTTACTGGATAATAGCCGGGGTGCTTATGCCTGTGTTCTATCGCATGCAACTCACATCTATCTATACTTATTTAAAAGAACGTTTCGGGCGATTTGGATATAAAACAGGTGCATCGTATTTTCTGTTGTCGCGTATTATTGGTGCATCGTTCAGGATATATGTGGCTGTGGATGTTTTGCAGAGTTGCATTTTTAACCAATGGAATGTGCCTTTCGTAGTAAGTGCATCATTGATCGTGTTGCTTATATGGTTATACACACGCAGTGGCGGCATGAAAACAATTATATGGACAGATGCCTTGCAAACTTTCTTTTTATTGGCTGCACTTGTAGGTAGTATTTTCCTGATATCACAATCACTTCACCTGCATATTACTGATCTTGCTTCAACTGTAGCTGCATCGCCATATTCAAAAATGTTCTATTGGGATTATAACAGTAAACTGTTTTTCTTCAAACAATTCTTTGCCGGCGTGTTCATTGCTATTGCTATGACAGGGCTTGACCAGGACATGATGCAGAAGAACCTTACCTGCAAAACCTTGGGTGAGTCACAAAAAAATATTTTCTGGTTTAGTATTATTCAAGCAATTGTAGTGTTTATGTTCCTGGCATTAGGTACATTACTATATGCGTTTGCCGAAGCAAAGAACATTCCCATACCGGCTAAATCAGATAGTCTCTATCCTATGCTTGCAACACAAGGTTATTTTGGTGCGATAGTGGCTTTCCTTTTTGTAATGGGCATTACTGCAGCTTCATTTGCCAGTGCCGATTCTGCACTAACAGCGCTTACCACATCATTTTGTGTAGATATACTGGATATAAAAGAGAAAGAAAAAGAACAACAGGAGAGGACACGTAAGACTATTCATATCCTGATGGCCATAACACTCATTATTGTAATAGTAATTTATCGCCTTATCAATAATCAAGCTATCATTAACGATGTATTTAAGGTGGCAGGATACACCTATGGGCCTCTATTGGGTTTGTATTCATTCGGACTGTTAACCAAAATAGAAGCCAATGACAAGTGGATACCCATTGTCTGTATTTTATCACCTGTGCTGTGCTACCTGCTTGATAACCATTCTAAAGCCTGGTTTAACGGCTACCAGTTCGGCTTTGAGTTGCTTATTTTGAATGCTTTGATTACATTTACAGGGCTTTTACTATCTGCCACTAGCGCAGAAAAAGCCCATGAGTAAGACAATAAACATATTATCGATCGACGGGGGTGGTATTCGCGGAATACTGCCTGCAACTTTTTTGTCGGCTTTGGAAACAAGGTTGCAACAAGCTAAGAATGATCCGAATGTACGCCTTTCAGATTTTTTTGATCTTATTACAGGAACAAGTACCGGAGGCTTGCTTACATGCATATATCTTACTCCCGATGAAACGGATGCACATCGTCCAAAGTTTACAGCCCGCCAGGCATTGGAGTTTTATTTTGCTTATGGGGCACATTCTTTTATTGAGCAGGAGAATGCGGGTTTTCATAAGTATTCACCTGAAGGTTTTGAGGCACAACTGCGTTACTTTTTTAAGGACTTAAAACTCAGTCAGCTT
>Ga0193728_1001955_pt1 | contig 10660 bp, 11 predicted proteins | sample U1c1metaG_FD_143037 | JGI IMG/M metagenome (GOLD analysis project Ga0193728, IMG submission 143037) | Soil microbial communities from a riparian zone of the East river system, Colorado, United States - U1c1 | ecosystem: Environmental > Terrestrial > Soil > Riparian zone | place: USA: East River... | reverse complement strand
TTATAAACTTTATTCATACCTTTAGTTTGATGGCAAATTTAAAGAAAATTAATACTGCCTGACCTCAGGGAAATCAGTTTTGTCTTTACTTAGCTGCCTTTTCTATCAGGCCGTTAAAGAGTTTAAGGTATGTACCGCGTTGCGAACGCACGGAATACCTTTCTACAACAGTTTCTCTGCCTTTTTCGCCTATTTTTTTTCTCATTTCCGGTGATTCGATCAGCATGGATAATTTATTTACCCATTCCTCATTTGTCTTTGCAAGAAAACCATTTACACCATCCACAACAATTTCAGGGTTTACACCTACAGGCGATATTACCGGTGGTATGCAAAGAGACATGTATTCAAGGCTTTTTAAGCCGCATTTACCTTTACTCCATATATCGTCGGGCAAAGGCATAAGGCCAATATCAATTTCTAATAGATCTTCTACTTCAGTTTCCTGGTCCCATTTTATCCCTTGTATATTCAGTTCAGGATAAGAATAAGAACTATCGCCAATCACTTTGAAATAAATCTTGTCGCCGTATTTTTTCTTCAATTCGGTCAGTACCGGAATAGCCAGAGCAAAGTGTTTTATAGTAGTATGGCTACCGGTCCATCCGATACAAATGCTGTCTTTTGTTCTTGTAGAATCCTTGCGTTGAAATTTATCAGTATCAACTGTTGTTGGTATTATGCAAACATTGGGATTATAACCGGTTGCATATTCTGCCAAATAACTGTTACCCGCAATTACTATATCAGATATCGCAATGATCTCAGCTGTTTTGCTTGGCCTTTTCATCCATGAAAAACGCTTATTAACATCAGAAACATCCATTAACCAAATGGCATCATCAAAATCAAATACAATTTTAGCTCCTGATCTTTTAAACCTTCTTTCAAAGAACGTAGAGCCAAGCAGGTAAGCCTCACGTTGAATGAAAATAATATCGTAAGTGGAAGCCATTCTCAATATCCTCAATCTTCTCACAAAACTTTTTACGAGGACAAGAAATTTCTGAAAATACTTTTCTTCAGCGTACATTACCTTATCATCGGCCTCAGTAACAAGCGGAGAAAGTTTACAACCATATCCGTTCTGTTGCAGGAACGGAATATATTGCTCAAAACGGAACCTTTGACTGGGGGACCTGTTAAGCCTGTGAGAAGCAATAAAAAGTATTTTCTTCAAATCAATACGCGTTATTTAAAGAGTAAATAAACTGCCAGTATAAGGCACCCAAAACCTGCAATGTGGTTTAATTGTAATATGTTGTTCTTAAATACAACTGCCGAGAATATTACAAATACAGTAAGTGTTATTACCTCCTGTATTACTTTTAATTGCAGTAATGTAAATGGTCCGCCATTATCTGCAAAACCTATGCGGTTGGCAGGTACCTGGAAGCAATATTCAAACAGGGCAATTCCCCAGCTTATAAGTATTACAGCAAAAAGTGGAAGGCTTTCCATGCCTTTCATCTGTTTGAATTTCAAATGACCATACCAGGCGAAGGTCATAAATGTGTTTGATAACACAAGAAACACAACGGTTAATATTGCCTTCTTCATTGAAAGATTCGAATTAATTCTGCAAAAGTAGACTAATACTTATTTGAACGGTAAAGAGTTGAAAATGTTCCAGATATGATTTGCTATAATCCTTAAGTTCAAGTCGATAAAGATCCTGAAAAAAGTGAAAACAAAAGGGAGCAATACCTGTATAAATTGATGTTTTCTCGTCTTATAGCAAGGTAAAAATATATACATTCGTGCTTCTATAAAAAACAGGATGCTTAAAAGATGGCATTTTTTTGGAATTTTAACATGTATGATCGCAATTTTGTGCTCATGCAACAGGGGAGTTATATTCCAGAAATATATGACTATACCCGATAATACCTGGGATATGAATAGCCCTGTAACTTATACAGTACCTATCCAGGATACTGTGAATCCCTACAATGTATTTGTTAATATCCGTAACTCCGACGGTTACGATTTCAGTAATTTATATTTGTTCATTGATATTACTGCACCTAATAACGCTACCGAGCGCGATACAATAAATTGCGTACTGGCAGATAATTCAGGTAAATGGTTAGGTCAAGGATTGGGCGATATATGGGATAATAGAATATTATTCAAGTACAATACCCGTTTCCGCAAAGGAGATTACAAGTTTAAGCTAACACAGGCGATGAGGGTAGATAAGTTGCCTGAAATAATGGATGTGGGTTTAAGAATTGAAAAGCACAAGTAAAATAAAGCAAGTATTAATAAGACCAATGAAAGTAATAGACCATCTTAAGAAATCGAAATCAACTCTATTCTCGTTTGAAATTTTGCCTCCCTTAAAAGGCAAAAGCATCCAATCCATAAACGATAGTATTGACCCTTTACTGGAGTTTAACCCTTCGTTTATTAATGTTACTTATCATCGTGAAGAATACATTTATAAAAAACGCGAAGGTGGTTACCTGGAAAAAATACCTGTACGTAAACGCCCCGGAACAGTGGGTATTTGCGCAGCAATTATTAATAAGTACAAGATAGATACAGTACCACATCTTATTTGTGGTGGCTTTACTAAAGAAGAAACCGAGAATGCTCTTATCGACCTGCAATTTTTAGGTATTGATAACGTACTTGCTTTACGCGGAGATGCGGTAAAATCAGAAGCGCATTTTGTACCTGAGCCGGGCGGCAATGAACATGCTATTGATCTTGTTAAGCAAATAGTTGAATTAAATAGTGGTAAGTATTTGAACGAAGAAGCGTCGGACATACAAACCCAGACAGGTTTTTGTATTGGTGTTGCCGGTTACCCTGAAAAACATTTTGAATGCCCCAATATAAAGACTGACCTTAAACACCTTAAAGCAAAGGTGGATGCAGGTGCTGAGTACATTGTAACCCAGCTTTTTTACACCAACGAACATTACTTTAATTATGTAAAAATGTGTAAGGAAATGGGGATTAACATTGCCATTATTCCGGGTATAAAGCCAATATCGAATAAGAAACAATTGCAAAGCCTGCCCAAGTTCTTTCATGTGGAAATACCTGAAGAGTTTGCTGATGCTATTGATAAATGCAAGAGTGATGCGGAAGCAAAAGAAATTGGAATAGACTGGGGAATAAAACAATGCAAGGAACTTATTAAAGGGGGTGCACCATGCATTCACTTCTATACAATGGGTAAATCAGAATCGGTGAAAAGAATTGCGAAAGCTATTTTTTAAGCTTAGATAGATACTGGACTACATATTTTCCCAATACATCATATTCAACATTCACCTCATCTCCGGCTTTTAAGTCTTGGAAATTGGTGTGCTTAAATGTGTAAGGGATAACGGCTACTGAAAAAGAAGTTGCAGTAAGTTTTGCAACCGTGAGACTGACTCCATTTAGTGCAATAGAGCCTTTACTCACAATATAATCAAGGTCTTTTTTAGGACAGGTAAATGTAAAGACATAGCTACCTGCAAGTTTTTTTACCGTAGTGCATTTCACAACTCCATCTATGTGCCCTAGTACAAAATGCCCGTCCATTTGGCCATTGGCAGATAGTGAACGTTCCAGGTTTATTTTATCTCCCTTGCGTAGGTGTTTCAGGTTTGTGCGGTCTAATGTTTCCTGCACAGCCATAACCTTATATAGTTTGCCCGAAGCAGGTATTACCGAAAGGCATGCGCCATTATGCGAAATGCTTTCATTCACCTTTAGTTTTTTAGCAAACGATGCTTCAATGGTAAATACGATATTGCCTTTTTCTCTGGCAATTTTTTTAACTATACCGAGTTCTTCTATTATGCCTGTAAACATTATAAATGCATTTTCACTGCAAAAATAGGGTTTAATTCTTCAATGTGTTGTAAGTCATGGCTAAAGCCTTTACTATGGAAATACCATTAACCCCAGACTTAAGTCTGGGGTTAGAGCAAAAATATCTTAAGGCTTTAGCCCTGAAGCAGACTCATATAAATGTATTCCTGCTATTTTTGTTATAGACTAAAGAAGATAGACTTGCCTAAAATACTTATCATACGTTTCAGTTCCATTGGCGATATAGTGCTTACCAGCCCTGTTATACGGTGCATTAAAAAGCAGGTGCCAAATGTACAGGTACACTACATTACCAAAAAAGCATTTCAGCCTGTATTGGAGAGCAACCCATACATAGATAATATATATTCCATTACCGAACACGTATCGGAAGTAACGGAGGAGTTGAAAAAAGAGGATTACGATTTTATAGTTGACCTTCATCATAATTTACGATCTGTACAAGTAAAACGAGCATTAAATAAACCTTCGGCAAGTTTCCCTAAATTGAATATTCAAAAGTGGCTGAAGGTAAATTTCAACGTAGATAAGTTACCCGATTTACATATTGTTGACCGGTATTTTGAAGCAGTTCAATCATTGAATGTAAAGAACGATGGAGAAGGGCTCGACTATTTTATTCCACCAACTGATGAGGTAGATATAAATACTTTGCCTATTTCACATCGCAACGGATATATAGGATTTGTAATTGGTGCAAAGCATTTTACCAAGCAATTTCCATTGCATAAAATAATATCTGTCTGTAAAGAAATAAATGCCCCTGTAGTATTATTGGGCGGAAAAGAAGATGCGGAAAAGGCAATGCAGATTGAAAAAGAAGTCGGCACAAATATATATAATGCATGTGGAAAATATAACCTCGATCAATCGGCATCACTGGTAAAGCAGGCAAAGAAGATAATCACCAACGACACCGGCCTGATGCATATTGCAGCAGCCTTTAAAAAGGATATTATTTCATTATGGGGTAACACCATACCTGAATTTGGAATGTATCCTTATAAGGCCGGAGCGGATTCACATATATTGGAAGTACGCGGCCTTTCATGCCGCCCATGTTCTAAAATCGGTTACAAGGAATGCCCTAAAAAACATTTTAAATGCATGGAAGAAATTAGCGAAGAAGAAATACTTAGGCATATTGGTATAAATGCTATTTGATATTACATGAAATTGAAATTAAATAGTTACTTGAAATTACCAATAGCAACTATATTGGTAATCGGGCTTTTTGCCTTTATACCGGGCAACATCTCTAATGGAAATATACTTAGCTATACTGTAAACACAGAAACTCAGGATTTGAGATTTTATTGGAAGGATGATAAGGGGTTACCCTTTAGGTCAATTCAAAACCTTAAAACCTGGCTTGAAGCAGAAGGCCAAAACCTTGTTTTTGCTATGAATGGCGGAATGTATAAAAGAGATAATTCGCCACAAGGGCTTTATATAGAAAACTCTGCAATTAAAGCCCCACTTGATACTTTAAATGGGAATGGCAATTTTTATTTAAAACCTAATGGCGTTTTTTTTATATCGGTAAGCAATAAAGCATTTATTTGTAGGACAGAGGAAGTAAAAAATTCTGACAGTATTAAATTCGCCACGCAATCTGGGCCGATGTTGCTTATCGGCGGACAAATAAACTCCAAATTCCAAAAGGGATCAAAGAACTTAAATATTAGGAATGGAGTGGGAATTCTGCCTGACGGGAAGGTGATATTTGCAATATCTAAAATTGAAATCAATTTCTACGACTTTGCTGATTTCTTTAAAAATGCGGGTTGTAAAAATGCTCTATACCTAGATGGTTTTGTTTCAAGAGCTTTTATACCTCAGCAGGAATGGAAACAAACTGACGGGAACTTTGGAGTGTTGATAAGTGTTATAGAAAAAGCAGCAAAAAATTAAGCCATATCTTTAACAGGTTTTGGCACAATTGCCTTTTTCTCATTAACATAAGGCAGGTAATACTTCTCGTAAAAAATCTTCTTAGAGTTATTGAAAGATTTTACTCCACCCAATTTATTTATGAGATACACATAACACCATGCCAGATCTACTTGGTGAGGTAAGAAACCTGCGCGGGCACTATCCGGGAAAAGATGATGGTTGTTATGCCATTCTCCGGCTACATAGCCTGGCCAGTATTGGTTGATTGACATATCATCCCAGCAAAAATCTACACCTTCCTCGCGTTTATCTTTTCCTTTTCCATGGCCTTCAAAATTAAATGTACGTACTCCCACTGCCCATACTACTGCCCATCCGAATAAAGCACAAGCCAGTGCATTGCCGCCAATTAAATAAAATGTAGTGTACCAGAACGCCCAATTAATAACTGTTTCAGCTATTGTATTTAAAGGATGAGCTATAGTTCCCCATTTCTGATATTGTTCGTATGTATTTGGCTTAACACCTGTATGATCAATAAATGTCGTCATTCGCAGGTAATCTTCTTTACTTAAATTTTTTGCAACTGCCTGGTGGTTGGTATCGGCAAGGAAACAATATAAAAAGCCACAGTTTGCATTGTACGGATCACCCGGCTGATCTGATTTTGCATGATGAACGTGATGCGAAACAATGTACATTTCTTCAGGGATAACCTTTATAACAAGGTTTTGAGTAATGATGCGCCAGAACTTATTTTTGAATGAGTAAGCTCGGTGTGTTCCGTAACGGTGATACCATATAGTACCATGTGAACCCATAAGAACCATGCTGTATAAGAAACCAGCAAGGCAAAGCCACCAACTGAAATATTTTGCAAAAAATATGATCAAGAAAGGGGTCAGGCATATTACCGCGAACCAGCCAATGAAATTCATCCAGTTCTTTTTGGTGCGGAAAATGTTCTGGCGATAAAAGAACTCGCCCCACATTTGCCTTTTTGTAGGTTTAATAAGACTACCGTTTTCGTCCTGCCAGCCGTATCTTGGTGGCTCAAGAATAATATCAATAAATGCCATTCTTTCCTTCTTTAATAGATGCAAAGGTATACTTTATTATACTATCCCCAAAACAGGTTTGGTTATCAGGCTATTATAGATGAATTTGAAATGTCGTAAATACTGAATAATCAAGCTGTTTTCCAACCCTTATATGACCTAAATCAGCAATTAATTTGGTTCAGCCATTAAATAAGTGGTTTATCTTAGAACCTCATTTAGAAAATTGGAAAATAGTAACACAACATTAACCGAGCGGGTAAGGGCCGGAATTAAAAGGCAGAGGATATTATTGTCTGTTCTTTTTTTGCTCTTGCTAATTGCTGCTGTTTATCTTGGGTATTATTATTTCCCTTTAAATTCAGAAACGGGTAAGACCAATAAATGGGAATTTATTTTCATAGGTTTTTTTGCTGAATTAGCCAACGGTACATTGGGTATGGCTTATGGTGTTACAACAAGTGCATTCCTTATTTCTATAGGAATTACACCTGTTATCAGTAGTGCTATGGTGCATATATCTGAAGTGTTCAATGCTGGCGCAGCGGGACTGATACATTATAAGATCGGAAATGTGAATAAAAAGCTTTTCCGCAAATTATTGGTGCCGGGTATAATTGGTTCAGTGGCTGGAGCTTCATTGCTTTTTGCGTTTAAGAACCATACTCATGCATTGCGTATGGCTGTTTCGGTGTACACACTTTTGCTTGGAATGGTTATTATTTATAAAGCTCTAGCAAGTATTAAAACAAAAAACAAGATTAAACGAATATCACTGGTCGGACTTCTTTCAGGATTTTTAGATGCTATGGGGGGTGGAGGTTGGGGTACCATTGTTTCGGCAACACTAATTGCAGGCGGGCGGAATGCTTTATATACTATAGGTTCTGTAAGCCTTTCAAAATTCTTTGTTGCACTGGCGAGTTCAATCACGTTCATTGCCTTAATGGGTTCCATCCAGTGGATGCCGATTGCATGGCTTGTAGTTGGTGGTTTGGTTGCCGCTCCCATCGGCCCTTACCTTGCAAAACACATTCCTATCAAGTTTACTATGATACTGGTAGCGCTAGCTATTATCCTAATAAGTCTGAAACAGATTTTTTTTTAGAATAAGGGTGAGCTTTCTTTCCTTTTCTTTAATCTCTTATATTTGCTCGCGATAGGAGATTTTATTTGAAAATTATTTTTCTAACTATGGAATTATCAGAACAAGAACAGGTCAGAAGGCATAAATTAGAGGAGATACGTAAACTCGGTATTGAGCCTTACCCTGCAGAATTATTTGAAGTAACTGCTAACTCGGCAGATATTCTTGAAAATTATGAGCGCGATAAACTAAACTATAAAACCATAAGTATTGCAGGCCGTATTATGAGCCTTCGCCAAATGGGAAATGCAGCTTTCGCAGAAATACAGGATGCACGTGGAAGGATACAGATATATGTAAAGCGTGATGAGATATGTCCCGGAGAGGATAAGACCTTATTCAATTCAGTATTTAAAAAACTTATTGATATAGGTGATATTGTTGGAGTGAAAGGCTATGTATTTACTACTAACACAGGAACAATTTCGGTGCACGTAAATTCATTTACATTGCTTACCAAATCGGTAAGACCTTTACCCGTTGTTAAGGTAGATAGCGAAGGCCAGGCACATGATGTAGTCAGTGATCCGGAATTGCGTTATCGTCAGCGATATGTTGACCTTATCATTAACCCGGAAGTGAGAAATGTATTTGTTCAGCGCACGGTTATTGTTAATTCCATGCGTAACTTTTTGAACGATAGTGGTTACCTGGAAGTTGAAACTCCTATTTTGCAATCTATACCGGGTGGCGCGGCAGCAAGGCCTTTTGTTACGCATCACAATGCATTGGATATTCCATTGTACCTGCGTATTGCGAATGAACTTTACCTGAAACGCCTTATTGTAGGTGGATTTGATGCAGTTTATGAATTTGCAAAGGATTTCCGTAACGAAGGAATGGACAGGACACACAACCCTGAGTTTACACAAATGGAATTGTATGTAGCCTACAAAGATTATGAATGGATGATGGGCCTGGTAGAGGAAATGCTCGAGAAGATAGCGATGGATCTGTATAGCACAACAAAGGTTCCTGCCGCAGAGAACACACTCGATTTTCATCGCCCTTTCCAACGTGTGCGATTATTTGATGCAATTAAAGAACATGCGGGAGTTGATGTTTCGAACATGAACGAAGAGGAATTGAGAAAGACCTGCCGCGACCTGAAAATAGATGTTGCACCTTCTATGGGTAAAGGGAAACTGATAGATGAAATTTTTTCTGCGAAAGCACAACATCATTATATACAACCAACATTCATTATGGATTACCCGGTTGAAATGTCGCCATTGTGTAAAAAACACAGGTCAATACCGGGACTCGTGGAGCGTTTTGAATTATTCATTAATGGTAAGGAATTATGTAACGCGTATAGCGAATTGAATGATCCTATTGATCAGCGCGAGCGATTTGAAGACCAGATGAAACTAGCTGAAAAAGGCGACGATGAAGCCATGGTAATGGATTATGATTTTTTACGTGCTATTGAATATGGTATGCCTCCGACATCTGGCGTAGGTATAGGTATTGACAGGCTTACCATGTTAATGACCAATTCTGTTTCTATACAGGATGTGCTTTTCTTCCCTCAAATGAGGCCTGAGAAGTTTCAATAAGAAGCATGTTAATTTGCTGTTTTGCGGCTCGCCGATCACTAATTCGGTTTAGGGATTGTTACTATTGTGTTCATAATTATTTACCATTTATACTGAGTGGTTTACCTAATTTTGAAAACAAATAAATCCTTTCTGAAAACCAAAAATGAAAACAGCAAATTACATTTTAAAACTTGAAGAAGTAGGCCACAACGATGTTGCAATTGTAGGAGGTAAAAACGCGTCATTGGGCGAAATGCTTCAAAACCTTACCCAGCTAGGAATAAACATCCCCGGAGGTTTTGTGGTAACAGTGGCTGCTTATAAAAGGTTTGTAGAATTCAATAAACTGGATGAAATAATAAAAGATATTATAACCAAAATAGATCTCGATAACATTGAATCGTTACGCAGAGGTGGCTTGCAAGTACGCCAGTTGATCAAGAACGGAAAATTTCCTGAAGAATTAGAACAGCAGATAATAACAGCCTATCATACATTATCGGAAAAGTATAAGCAGGATATTACTGATGTGGCAGTTCGTTCCTCAGCCACTGCGGAAGACCTTCCGGATGCATCATTTGCCGGGCAGCAGGAAACATATCTGAATGTGCGTGGTGAGGAATCATTGGTAAATGCAGTTAGGAACTGTTTTGCTTCACTTTTTACAGACAGGGCTATCAGTTACCGCGAAAGTTTCGGATACGATCATTTCCAGGTGGGGTTATCAGTATGCGTGCAAAAGATGGTTCGCTCTGACCTTGCTGCGTCGGGTGTGGCTTTTTCATTAGATACTGAAAGCGGATTTAAAGATGTAGTGGTTATAAATGGTTCATACGGTTTGGGCGAAATGATAGTGCAGGGTTCTGTTTCTCCCGATGAGTATATTATTTTCAAACCTACGCTTAAAGGAGAATTTACGCCTATCATTGAAAAAAAGATGGGGGTAAAGGATAAAAAAATGGTATACGGAGATGACCCGGATGAACGTGTACGGATAATACCGGTTGAGAAACAAGCGCAGAATAACTTTTGTATATCTGATGAGCGTGCATTGCAACTTGCCCGGTGGGTAGCACAGATAGAAGAATATTATTCTAAGCTGAAGAACAAGTGGTGCCCGATGGACGTGGAATGGGCTGTAGATGGCTTGTCGAATGAGTTGTTTATTGTGCAGGCAAGGC
>Ga0193728_1001954_pt1 | contig 10661 bp, 1 predicted proteins | sample U1c1metaG_FD_143037 | JGI IMG/M metagenome (GOLD analysis project Ga0193728, IMG submission 143037) | Soil microbial communities from a riparian zone of the East river system, Colorado, United States - U1c1 | ecosystem: Environmental > Terrestrial > Soil > Riparian zone | place: USA: East River... | reverse complement strand
AGGGGTAGGACAATAAGGTGTAGCCGGGGTAGAGATTCTTAAACGCTTAATACTAATATTAGGTTTAAACCAATACCAATAAAGCTCTTATAGCGTAAGCTTATAGTTAATAAAGATACGCTTAAGCCTAGAATAAATAGAGACGTTAGCTGGCTAGTATAGTCTAGAACCACTAAGACCTTACTATAGTAACTATTAGTTTCCTATCCGCTAGGTATCCAAAGGGTAACCTACCTAATAACGTATTATATTATACTCTTTTAAAACTTAACGTATACACAAACTCCTTCTTATAGTATACGGCGACCTTCCTTTTATTATCTCCATCCTTTACCCTATCCTTAGTATACTAGCCTTACTCGCATATTAGATGCTACTAGCTAGCTTGCTAGGAATTGTGCGCGGTATAGATAGCTATAGTATAGTCTTAAATTCGACCTAATTATTTAGTATTAGTACTAGAATAAAAGAGCGCCTAGGTAATATAATAGTTAAGAATATTAAAGAAACGCTGCCACTTAGGCCCAGGCTATTAGAAAGCTTAAAGTTAGTAATAGAAAACTATCTATAGGATAGAAAAACTCACCTTAACACAACTACCGCTCTTAGTACGTATGCATTAATTATAAGGACTAAAAGCATTAGATCTAACGTAGTGCGTCTTATTATAGGCCTCCAAAATCCTCTTATTAGATTTCTAGTCTTTTAAGGATATATAGGCAAAGTTATTTAAGTAGAACTAGCACTAGTTACGGGTTAGTAGGGGTTAGGGTTCTATATATAGCGGTAGGGCTAGGATATACTAAGGAATTGGCTTAGAAGAGTAGTTAGTAGGAGAACAAAGAGGTATATTAAATTTATGATGGAAAAGAAGAAAATCTTAATAATATATTAAAGATACGTCTAAAATTAGACAAAGGTTAATAGGGGTAAGTAAGGTGTTTAAGAAAAGGAGCAGCTTAATAAGTAAGGTATCTCTATACTTTACCTTCTAAAACCCTTCCAGTAAATAGCCGCAATCTTGCCGATATAACTCCGTTATAATAGCGTTATTTAGAAGGAAGGAAATACGAGTATATATTATCTAACTATTACTTCCTTATAAAAACTAGGTATATAGCTAGGGGAAGGCAATTAAGATGTTAATTAAAGGCGTATATAGGTTAAATTATATCTAAATAATACTATGGTATTAAAGAATAACGTTATAGATATTCTTAATAATCGTATAAGAGCTATAGATACTATTATAAAGTGTCCCTCATATTTACTAAGTAGTAAAGCTATACTAAGTATATGGCATAGGACTACTAGATTTAAAAGTATATACACCAAATCTTAGGAGATAAGTCTCCTTAATTAACTAATTAATACCTTAACTATACTTAATACCCTAAGGGTAAAGGTAGAAGTAATATATTAGTAACGCAAAGGGTTATAAGAGAAGATTACAGATTATACCTTAGTAGTTAAAGACGACAGTAAGCCAAGGCCCTATACGTTAAATCCTATACTAAAAGGTTCTACGGAACTATATAAGGAATACCAAATTATCTATAATACTTATAATTAATTGCAGACTAGTATAAAGGCTTAGAAGTAGAGTTATATAAAAATCTATAAGTTAGCCTAGGTAGTTACTAGTACGCTTCTAGTAGGCTTCTAATAGGTCTCCTAGCAATCCTTATATCTTTTCTCTAGTTATATTTTTCCCTTATTAAGGTTTTTAAGAGTTTAAAGTAGGGGTTAGATAGATAGATAATATATAACGGCATGCCAATATCTCTCCGAACCCCTTCTAGGACAAGCCCTTATAATCTCCCTACCGTAAGGTAATAGCGATTAGGGGCTAACTGTAAGAAGGGGGGGGGGGCAATATAAGGGATATTATTGCGGTCACCTTAGGTTGCCCTTAGGACAACCCCTAGACACCCCTTAGACGTCCGTCGGTCACGTACTAGAGGCACGTGCCCGTAGTATATAGTCTCCACGATCCTAGAGGCCTTACCTCCTTAAGGATTCGTCTTCTCCACAATCTATCTATTCCTACAATTGTATCCTTATTGCCCCCTATCTATAAAGTCCCCTTATAAATAGTTAGCTTAGCTACAAGCTTAAGAAAAATAGCTAACTAACTACGTCAATTGGATCGCTTGCTGTCCGCTAACTATTAGATAACGTACGCTAACTATAAAGCTGCCAGCTAGCTGTCCCAATTAGGAAATTTATATAGACTTTATAGTGTTTTATTTCGGATTTTTAGCAGCACCTTTCTATATATAAATATAAACATTACCTAATTAAAATCTAGCCCTAATTTACCTAATATAGTATTTAAATATAGCCAAATTTGTTCTATACCCGTAGAGGCTTAAAAAGTAGATAGAATAGTTAGTAGTAAGGGCTCTGGAGGCTCTATTTCTATATTAGATTTAATTAAATATAAAGCTCTATTAAATCTACCTTACTAAGCTTACTTTTCTGCCTCTATAGTTAGCTTATAGCTAGTAAGATTAATATTTAAGCTTATTAACTAGGGTATAGTTAAAGCTCTATTAGAGTTAATATAGTTAATTAAACTGCTTAATAAAAGGCCTTTAATTAACTACCACTTCTGACATTAATCTGCTTCAATTATATCCGCTAATAGTCTATTATACTTATTAGTAATAATTTTTTTAGTTTAACTAAAGGCTTATTATATATAGAGCTTATTACTAGTATAAAGAATAGATTAAGAGTAATCTTAGTAAGCGTTGGATAAAGGATTTAACTAATTTTAAGCCACTAGTTAAGAGGATTAGGAATAATGTTATTCTACTTATTACCGTTATTAGAACGGATCTTAATAAACTTAAGGCCTATATTATAGTAGCGGTTAAGCTTACTAGTAAGCTTAATACGCTTTTAATTGCGCTTTAAGGAAGTAAGGCTCTTATCTATAACTAAGAACTATGCGTATTTATTAGCTAAATTGTTATTAGGTTTATAAGGAACCTTCCTATATTATAGCTTAACTGGTTCCTTATCTTTCTTATCTACTTACTTATTAATATAGTTATTAAATAGAGTCTCTATACACCACTTAGCGTACTTCTACTACTAGGGCTACTATTTCCACTTATTATAAAAGTGGGCGTGTTTAAGAGATAGATAAAGGATTACTGTGGTAAAATAGTAAGCGCTCTTAACCTTTATTTTATTAAAATATTTATTAATCTTTTTAATAGCTATATTAACACCTAATTTAAGGAAGGAGTTGCATTTATTCTTAAGGCTTAGCTAAGTTTACTAGAGGATTTAATAGAGGAGCTCTATATTAGTAATTAACTCCTATAAAGCGCTATATAAGCCTTTAATACTAGGACTATTAGTATTACCTTTTATATGCTTAATAGCTAATATAAAAGGCTTTAGGATCTTAATAAGCTGCTCTGCCTACTACTAATCTTTATTAGTAAGCGCGTCCTAAAATAGATTATAGCTATTATTAGCGGGCTCCCTTTAAGCTAGTAGATATTTATTAATTACTTTATAAAGAAGTAATATACAGTAGAGCATAAAGTAGGTTAAATTCTACTAAACGCTTCCGTCCTTAATAAGCAGAAGCTCTACTTAATTAAAAAAATTATCCTTAATATAGGCCTTAGTCTAGTTCTTAACGAAGTCCTTACGGCGTTTTGTTAATTATATAATATATTTAATAATATTATAAAGCTTACTTATAAAGCCTCTCTGCCGTATAAGATTAAATTTAATATAGTTACTCGCGCTAATTATTAAGCGTTTAAGCTTGCTTACGCCTTTACTGTATATTAAAGCCTTAATAATAAGGTTAATAATATAGCCAACGCACTAAAGCCGCTCCTTTTTAGCCACTAAGAGGCTTTATAAGAGGTAGTTGTAGAGCTTATTATTATTATTAGCGTTATCCATTATTAAGGAGCCAAGCTTATAATTAAATTAATACTTTTAAATTACTAAAACTAGGGCTATTGCTATATTCTTAGTAGAGTATAATTCTTATAGTTATAAAAGGCCCAAAAGTACTAATTAAAGCTTTTACCTTTATTAATAAAATAAGCCACTATACTAAGTAGTAATATTTTATTTATAGATATCTAGATATTATAGGTAAGATTAATTTTACTAAGTGCGGTAAGGAGGAGGTCTTTAATATTAACGCGTCGCTATTTAAATGCGGTTTTAATCTAATTGCTTAGTAATATAGGCGCCTTTATAAGATAGTCTTAGATCTAAGGATAGTTAAATATTAGTAAAGCGCGTATAGAAGGACTTATAGCTTAATAGAAGGTAATATCTTATAGAATTATCTAATTAATATAGGCTTAAATATAGCCAGCTGCCTAGAATAGCTGGCGTTTATAACTGCTAGCGGAAATAAAAGCTTTTACAGCTAGTCGTTATATTTTACTACTATAACTTTTAGGGTTAATAATAAGGTTATACTTTAATTTTAAATGGCCGTTAATATAATTATTGCCGTTAATTGTAAGTAAAGTACCTAGTCTTTAAGCTAGATAGTAGAGCTTATATAGCTAGAGCCTCTTTTTACCTAAAGGACCATTCTAAAAAAGGTCTACCTTATACTTCTATATTAGTAATATAGGAGCTTTACTTAATAGTAACCGCTTATTAGTAACTTAGTATCTATATTTACTAATAAGCTTACTATATATTATTAGGTAGAGATTGTCCCAATTAATAAAAAAGATATAGCTATCGTTCTAATTAGCTAGAGGAGGCTTTTATAATATAGAATTATCTTAATCGCCTAATTTAATATTATTATTAATTAAAAAAGGGGAGGAAGTAGTTAATTTATAAACCCTACGCGGTATTAAAGGAGTTAAGTAATATATAGATTATAGATTTAATAAGGAAGAAGTAGAAGAAGAAGTAGAGGAAGAAGCTCTACTACCTAGTTAACGCGTAAAATATAATATCCATTGCATTTTACATAGGTAGTAAGATAGTAAATTTTAGTATAGGAAAATGGCGCGTATAGAGATATTAGGGAAAATGCTCTATTTACTATAGCTAAGTAAGAGATTTCCATAGGTTTCTTATTGCTTAGCGTATAATCTTAGTTAAAGATTTAAATATCCTTAACTTCTACCAAAAGCTTTAACTTACTACTAAATCTTACTACTAAGGCAGCGAGCTGCTAGCTAGCTGCAGTTTTATAGCTAACTGACTGTTATAACTCTATAAGCTCGCTAACTGCTTATATTATCAGCCTCTTGGCAGCGACGCTGGCAGCGACGCTAACTCTTGGACACACTGTATAGGCTTGCACATCCCTCTTACCATACTTGTGCCTTAATTAACTAAGTCGCTAATATTATCTAAAGCTCTTTCTACTCTTTCTTTCTAAAAAGGAACTTAAATATATTTATAAGATTATAAATAGGATAAGGACATAGAATAGGACCTTAAGGATATTACTAGGACTATAAAAATAGGATAGAACCCTAAGAATATAAAAGGAATATAAAAGAAACCTTAAGAACTGGACATATACAGACTAGAACCCCTAAAGAAATTACCCAGAATTATCTAATACCGTTACTACTATGCCAAGAAATATAGTAGCCAGTAAAGCAGCTATAGGACCCTTAACTACCTCTAATAGTAAAATAGCTACTAACTTAAACTCTTAGGCGGAGCTTATAGCAGCCAATGCTAAAATTAAACGACTCTGAGAGCTGCTTAAAACCAGAGACACCCCTATACCTAACAATAAGTTATTAAACACCTAGAGACTTGCTATAGTCCTTAAGGCCCTAGCCTAATATATAGCATTAGCATTATTACGGTCCGTAAAGGTCGCGGACCCCTTACTGCTTATAGACGGAGCTAACCCTATATTTAATAATTGGAAGCTTTAACTATAGGATAATCTTAAAGTTAATGCGGACTACTTCCCTACTACTCGAGCTAAAATGGCCTATGTCTTTAGCCGTACTAGTGGAGACGCCTAGACGCACCTACGTCCGTAATATGCTGCAGACTTAGTAGGCCCTTTTGTCTTAGAAGAAGAAATAATTAACTACCTATCTTCTATTTATAAGGACCCCTTTAAGATATAAAATTCCCGCTTTAATTATAAAAGCCTAAACATAAAAACAACGGAGACCTTTTTAGCCTTTTAGACCTACTTTTTATACCTAGCTGGTTAAGCCTAAATTCCCTATAAAGACCTAATGCCAGACCTCTTTAACAAGCTTACCCTAAACCTATAGCAAGCTATATTACTAGTTTTTCCTATTATATAGACGTTAAAGGTACTTATAGATTACTACCTAGCTATTAACTAAGGCCTTTATTAAATTAAGGCATAAGCTAAGCGGTATAAAGTTAGAAACTCTTTAAACTAGACTATAAGCTCTATAAGAACAGCCTATAGTGCTTTAGCACAATTTATAACTTCTATATCTTTTACTATATAGCCTACTGTTAATCTAGCAGCTAGTTAAGTAGCTAGTCCTACTATAGGCCTGGCATATATGCGGCCTATATATAGTAACCCCTATTAATAAGCCCTTAGTAATTAAGGAGGTTACTTTTTATATAGCTAAAAAGACTACTTTATAAAGGGCTACTTAATAGTGGTAAAGATAAATAAGGTCCTATTAATTTAGGAGAATAGTATATAGTTAGAAAAAAAAGAACTTTAAAGAAAGACTTTTCTCTAGGGTTAAAAGGGATTAATATATTATATATTAATTTAGGTCGGCTAGTTAATAAAAGAAGCTGTACTATCCCTTATACTTTATTCTACAATAAATATTAAGTTTTAACCTCTGCTTTAGCTAACTTAAAAGCAAATACCTTTACCTTAATTAATATAAAGTGCGCTATAAAACTAGCTAACTTTTTAAATGCGCCTCTAGAAGAACTACCTAAGCTAATTCTTATTTATGGGTATAATAGACAGGTAGGACCACCTATTACGACTATCTTGCGGATTTATCTTTGTGTTAATAGACAAAGGTAGTATAATATCCCCTTCTTTATTATAGACCTTAAAAGCTATAATATAATCTTAGGAAGAAAATAGCTAGCCTATTTAGGCTTATAGCTTAATATACAGAATAGATGGCTTATTTGGCCTAAAACTATACCCCTAATACCTTCTTTTATAAAAGAAATTAGTATTATAATAGAGAACCTTATACAGCTATAGATAAACACTATTTACTAGGCTAATACTATATATAGGGACTAGGCTTTTAAAAAGGATGTACAGCTTAACCTATAACAGATCTATATACTACACCGCTCCTAGACTACCTATGTTATGCTACCTATACTAAAGATTAAAAAAGTTAGTAAAAAGCTAGCTAAGCTCCCTATAGGGAACTTAGGCCTTATATAGCTATAAAGAATAGTAAGGAGCATTAGACGCTATACTAATTTATAGACTAGAAGGATAACTTATAGAAAATGGAATATAAGCTAAGGAAGATTATAAACCTTATATTGCAAAATGCGGCCTAATAAAAGTCCGTAAAAAAGCTTACAGACCTCCTACTAGTTAATATTTGCTATATTAGTGCTATAGAATTTTACTAAAACTTAGTCTAACCTAATACTATTACCTTTACCACTAGCTTATATAAAATTAATTAAATAATTAAGGAAAAGGAAAGTAAGCTTAGTAAATAGAAAAGTAAGCTTATAAATAAGGAGTTAGTGGAACAGAAACTACCCTATTAGTACTAAAAGTTTAAGAATATATTTTCTAAGGTAGTATCTAATATGCTTTTACCTTACTAATTATATAACTATATGATTAAGATTAAGCCAGATAAGGAAAACACCCTTAGCTATACCCCCCTTTATAAATAATCTATTACCAAATTATAGGTTACTAAGTAGTACCTTATTAATAACCTAGTAAAGGGGTTTATTAAGCCTAGCTAGGCCCCTTTTACTTTTTTTATTCTCTTTACTAAAAAGCTAAATAAAGGACTCTATTTCTATCTTAACTACTATAAGCTTAATAATATAACCCGTAAAGACTATTATCCGCTACCCCTATTAAATAAAACACTGGCCTAAATAAATAGGGCTAAGGTATTTATAAAGCTTAATATCTATTAGGCCTTTTACTAAATTAGGATAGACCCTAAATCTATAAATCTTACTATATTTTGGACTTAATATAAATTATATAAATATAAAGGACTTCCTTTTAGACTAACTAATGGACTAGCTATATACTAACAATATATAAATAATGTACTCTTTAACTACCTTAATGACTTCTATATAGCCTACCTAGATAATATTATAATTTACTCTAAGAACGAGCTAGAATACAAGGAGTATGTCTATAAGGTCCTATAATAGCTCTATAAGGCTGGCCTTTAGGCTAATATTAAGAAGTTAGAATTTAGTATAAAGTATATAAAGTACTTAGGGTTTATTATTAGTATAAAAAAAATTAAGGCAGACCTAGTAAAAACGGCCGTAATTAATTAGTAGGAACTATTATAAACTATAAAAGGGATATAGTTATTCTTAGGCTTCTGTAACTTCTTTTAACACTTTATTAAGAACTATAGCAGGATTACTTAGCCTTTTAGCTACCTTACCTAAAAGAACTAACCCTTTTACTTTAATACTGTATATAGGCAGGCCTTTAATAAGCTTAAAAAACGGCTAATATCCACCTCCTTACTCGCCTACTTCTACCTAAAATAACCCTTAAGGCTAGAAACCAACTCCTTAAATGGTATAGTAGCTAGCGTTTTTTCTTAGAAGCAACTAGACGGAGAATAGCACCCTATTATATCCTACTTAAAGACTTTAATAGATGCTAAGCTAAACTACCCTATCTATAATAAGGAAATGCTAGCTATTATCTCTAGCTTTTAGTACTGGCGTATATAGCTAGAAGGGACCCCTAAGCCTATCTAGGTAGTTTTAGATTATAAGGCCCTAGAATACTTTATAATATCTAAGGCCCTTATAGCGCGGTAAGCGCGCTAGGCGGATACCCTATCCTAGTTCTACTTCCTAATTATATATAGGCCCAGTGCTACTAACTATGCAAACGCTCTTATAAGGCGTAAATAGGACCTAGATAACTAAATAGCTATAAAGATCTTATTATAGACCTAGACGCTACTATAACTAGAGTATCTTAACCCTTAGATATAGGAAGAACTAAGTACTAAACCTTTAAGCGCTAAGATATATCCCATTAACCCTATAGAATTTAACCTTATTAATAAACTACTATAGGCAAATTATACGGACCCTTCTCTATAGGAGTACCGCGAAAAGGCAAAGGATATTACTAGCCTATAGTCCCTTAAAAATGGACTGCTTAAGTACTAGAAATAGCTAGTAGTAGTAAAGGAATAGAACTTATAAACCTAGCTTATTGTCCAAGTATATACCTAGGTCTCTATAGCCTATCCTAGAAAAAATAATACCTATAAGATTATTGGTAACTATTACTACTAGCCTAAAATAATTATAGATATTAACTGTTATATATGGAACTATAATAACTGCTATAGGTCTATAATTTTATAAGATAAAACCCTAAGACTATTAAAGCCACTTCTAATACTAGAGCGCCCCTAATAGTATATCTCTATAGACTTCTATAAACTACCGGTAAACTATAATAGGTATAACATAGTTATAATTCTAGTTAACTGCTTTTGTAAACGCCCTTTCTTAATTCCCTGTTATAAGAATATTAATACTAAAGAGGCGGCCTAACTATATATCTACTATATCTACTAAATTTATAGACTACTAGATACTATTATATTAGACTATAGGCTATAGTTTATATTGGCCTTCTGGAATAAGTTTACCTAGATCCTAGGGATTAGGCTAAAGCTTTTTATAGCATATTACTCCTAAATAGATGCTTAGATAGAGATTATAAATTAATACTTAGATTAGAGACTTTGGCCCTTTATTAACTACTTTTAGAATAACTAAGGTAAACTGCTACCCCTAATAGACTATACCTAGGCAACCTTACCCTATAACTCTATAGGATTTGCACCTATCTAACTAGAAATAGGGTACTTACCCTAAATAAGCTTTAGCTGGGATAGGCTAAAAGGATTATAGACTATATGTAAGAAACTGTCCTATAAGGAAGCCTAGTAGTACGCTAAGCGCTTAGAGGAAGCCTAGACGGTAGCCCGTATAAATCTAGAAAAGGCCTAAAAATTAATAGAATAGTAGGTAAATAAGCATAGGCGCGAGCCTAACTTTACTATAAGTAATATAGTTTAGGTTATAATAAAGAACTAGAAGATAAAATGGTGTAGCTATAAGCTAGACTATTAAATAGTAGGACTATATAGGATCCTTAAGAAAATAGGCAACTTATATAAAGTAAAGCTCCCAGATTCGATTAAGGTTTATCCTATTTTCTTACTAGATAAGCTATAAAAAGCTATAAATAACCTATTACCTAGATAAAAGAACAAACCTCCCCTGCTAGTTTAAGTTAATAATAACAATAAATAGGAAATTAAAGAAATACTAGCCTATAAACTAGTAAGGAAAACGCTAAAGTACCACGTTAGTTAGAAAGGCTATAACCTAGATCCTACCTAGTACCCTATATAGAACTTTATTAGTAGTCCCTATAAGCT
>Ga0193728_1001953_pt1 | contig 10664 bp, 10 predicted proteins | sample U1c1metaG_FD_143037 | JGI IMG/M metagenome (GOLD analysis project Ga0193728, IMG submission 143037) | Soil microbial communities from a riparian zone of the East river system, Colorado, United States - U1c1 | ecosystem: Environmental > Terrestrial > Soil > Riparian zone | place: USA: East River... | reverse complement strand
CGACGGACCTCTGCCTCGCCGTATGAAAGGAGATCGATCTTCGCATGCAGACCGGTGCGGTCTGGACTCTCGGCCACCTGGCGAACGTACACCTGATCAGGGTCCAACATGTGCCGCGGTCATCATTTAGATACCAAATCGGCCTCAATATCCTCAATGTCCAGATGGCACCGTGGCAGTATCAGGTCGAATGGAGTAGGCCGCTCCCCGGTCAGGATCCAGCGACATAGCGCTGCGAGCTGATAGCTGATCATCGGCGGAACGGCGTCGCCGATATGCCGGTACATGTTGGCCGTCGCTCCGACAAAAGAATAATTGTCGGGGAAGCCTTGGAGGATCGACATCTCGCGAACAGTGCAAATCCTATCCTGCTCGGGATGAGAGTAGCGGCCGTTGCCGATGTTTCCGCACTCGCGCTTAATCGTGACCGATGGCCTATCCCACCACAGGCGGCCGTAAACGTCCGGGTGGCTACCGAACTTCCGCGCCAATGCGCGCTGCTTCATGGTCGGGGTTAGCAGAGAATCGGCCTCCGGGTGACTGACAAGATCAACCCAGCCGCCTCCGTCATGGGGGATTGCGGCGAGCCGACCCTGGTTGACTTCGGAGAGCGACGGCGCGATATGCATAGGATCTGCCAGGTTCGGCGTTCCTGCCTTAACCGGTGGCAGGTCCCAGATGGCGTGGCGGACATGTGTGGCCTTCCGGCTCACGTGGTTGCCGGACCAAAGGTCAGCCATGCCTAGCATGGGAAGCGGTCGTTGCACGGCGATAACGAGCGCGCGCTCCCGTTTCTGAGGCAGCCCGAACTCGTTGAGGAAATGCGTTTGCGCCATTGTCTCGTAGCCCAGGTTGTCCAGGTCGTCAAGCAGGCCATGCAGGTGATCAGAGAAGCGGCCCATTACAAGTTCGCGAGCGTTCTCCATCAGTACAATTTGTGGTCGCAGAATTTCGACGTACTTTGAGACCCTGCCGACCAGGCTGTTTCGCGCATCATCCTGGACATGATTGTGCGCTAGCGTGCGTGAAAAGCCAGTGCACGGCGGGCAGGCGCACAGGATCACCGGACTGGAATCCGGCAGGTTCATCGCCTGGCATATCTCAGTGGGATCCGCAGCTGACAAGTCTGCCTCGACTGGCTGGATGCCTAGGTTGGCAGCATAGGTGACATTACAGCCTAGGTTTCCCCGTGCGGTACTCGGCTTGCCGATCTGAGCGTCAGCGGCGCCGACGACTATGAAGGACGGATGGACGTTGAATCCGTAGCTCATCCCTCCAGCACCCGAGAAGAGGTCCACCACGGACCAACGCTCCGGAGCAAGCAGCATGCGTCCTCCTACCTCTCCCACCTCACGCCCGCCGAACAAGCAGTCACCGGCCAGGGGGCGGCCTCATGGTGCCGACTGCTGAACTACGCGCGTCCTGGACCACGCCCCCGTTAGAAATAATCCTTCTCAGTGAGACTGAAGCGGGGAGCGCACGACGATCGTAATAGAGGTATGGGGATATCTGGGGTTCCTGGCCGTGTCCTGCTCGCATCCCCGCACGGCTGGTGCGCGGGTGTCGACCGCGCTGTTGCCGCTGTGCACGAGGCACTGGAGCGGTACGGCCCGCCCGTCTACGTGCGCAGGCAGATCGTGCACAACAAGCACGTGGTGGCCGCGCTGCAGGACCGGGGCGCGGTCTTCGTCGACGAGGTCGGCCAGGTGCCCGAGGGCGCAGTCACCGTTTTCTCGGCCCATGGCGTCGCCCCCGCTGTCCGCATTGAGGCCGTCGGCCGGAGCCTGCAGACGATCGACGCCACCTGCCCGCTGGTGACCAAGGTGCACAACGAGGCCCGGCGGCTGGCCCGCGACGGCTGTGACATCGTGCTCATCGGCCAGCCCGGCCATGACGAGGTCATCGGGACGACCGGCCAGGCCCCGCAGCACATCCACCTGGTCACCACCCCGGACGACGTGGCCCGGCTGCGGGTCCGCGATCCCGCCAGGGTGGCCTGGCTGTCTCAGACCACGCTCTCGGTCGATGAGACGGCCGCCGTGGTCGAGAAACTGCGCCAGCGTTTTGCCGCGCTGCTCGACCCCCCCAGCGATGACATCTGTTATGCCGCGCAGAACCGCCAGGTGGCCGTCAAGCGCATCGCTGGCGACTGCGAGCTGGTGCTGGTCGTCGGCTCGGCCAGCTCCCATAACTCGGGCCGGCTCGTCCAGGTGGCGATCGCCGCGGGCGCCGGCGCCGCCTACCTGGTCGACGCGGCCGCCGACATCGAGCCGCGGTGGCTGCGCGGCGTGTCCACGGTCGGAGTTACCAGCGGGGCGTCTGCGCCGGAGTCAGCAGTCCGCGGCGTGCTGGCCTGGCTGGCCGAGCATGACTTCAGCGACCTGCGGGAAGTCCGCTCGGCGCAGGAACACCAGCGGTTCGCGCCGCCGCGCGAGCTGCGCCGCCCCGCCGCGGCTCGCTGACCGGCTGGCCACCCGGAGCAAGCTCAATGCCGATTCGGGGCATCACCCGGCTCAGGCGGCATGCCATTTCCTCGGGGCGGATTACGCGGGCTGGCCCCTCATACGCGGTGCCCGGCCCAGGGGTTCATCCATCGCTCGCGACTGTGCCGGCTGGCCCGTTACCTTGCGCGGCGCTGAACTTCGGAGGCTGCCGCTCGTAAATACAAGGGCAGCCGGCGTAGCCGGGCAGTGGGCCTGACCTTCCGCGATCCCGGTCCCTGGGCACCAGGGGACCGTTCGGATGACGGGCTGATTCATGCGAGGAACGCGCAGCCGGACGCGCTCAGGCGCGGGCAACGCAGGAGAGTGGTGAACCGGGGAATGGCGTCGGCCAGGGAACGCGGCCCGCATGTGCAGGTTCTGCTGGGGGCTTACCTCCTCGGCGGGCTTTCCGCGGCGGAGGACGCCGCGGTGCGGGAACATCTCGATCGCTGCGCGCTGTGCCGGGCTGAGCATGACGAGCTCGCGTGCGTTCCGGGCTGGCTGGACCTGCTGGCCGAACCGGAGGCGGGCGGCGGCCGGGATCTCGTCGTCGGCGCCGGCGATGACGACGGCCCGGCCGACTCGAACTCGCGGCTCTCCTGGCACGTAGGACGTGACGACAGCCAGCAATGAGGGAGGTCCGCCGCCGGTAACCGGGCGGCGGGCTCCGCACGCCACGCCCTCTTAGCCGGAACGATGGTCTCCCCGCGTCACAGGCACGCGGTCGTGAATGACCACCGCACCGGTGCTTTTACGCCTAGCACCCAGCCCCTGTTTATCGGAACGCCAGCCTGAATGGCGGCTTAGCCAAATTGCTGCTCACCGCAGGAGGGCCTGAACTCCGTCCGTCAGCTCGTCGTAGGACCGATACGGAGCGCGGTGATCGGATCTAAGGCCGGCCGCCCGGCTCCTGCCAACGAGGTAGCGACCGGCAGAAGGGAGCAGCACGTGAAGGGCGGCAACCGGCCATCAGGTGCAGGGCCCATATCACTAGACGGAACGGCTCCGCTGGTGGTGCCTGTCCTGTCCGCCGCTGGCGGCACGGGGCGCTCCACCGTTTCGGCCATCCTGGCGGTGGCCCTCAACAATCGCACCGTCGATCCGCAGAGCCGGGCGGTGGCGGTGTGCGATGCCAGCCCGCGGGCGGTCTCGCCCTGGCCGGGCTGGGTCGATCACACCGCGGAGCGTGGCACGGCCTGGCTGTCCGCCTGCGCCGGGGACGCCGAGCGGCTCGCCCGCGAGGTGCGCCGGAGCACCTCAGCGCTCAAGGCGGGTGCTGACCGCCCGATCTGGGTGCTGACCGACACCGGTGCCCTGCGGCCTGAGTTCTCCGGCGCGGATCCTGGTCCCCGGTTCTGGGCTCCGGTGCTGCGGTACCTGCGGGCCGCCGTCATCGACGCCGACTCGCTCGAGGCCTTCCGGCTGGTCCGGCAGCAGGCGAACGGGGAACTCAGCGTTATTGCCGCCTGGATGGCCGACCCCGGCGCGCGGACCGCGGCCGTCTGGGTCACCGACCCCAGCCCGGCGGGCATGGGCCGGACGCTGGAAGCGATGACCGCGGCGGAAAGGTGCGGGCTGCCCATGCGGCAGTTCGTCGTCGCCATCAACGACCACCGCGGCCACGGCTTGGTGCCCCGCGCGCGCAGCCGCCGCACCCTGCTCGCCGACCGGGTCGGTGCCATCGTCGAGCTTCGTCATGAGGCCGCGCTGCTCCGGGACGGCCGGCCGCTCTGCTCAGCGGACCAGCTTGACCGCCGGGACGTAACTGACCTGCTGACCGCCGTGATCGGCGCGGCCGACGGGCCGGCTCGCCGCCCGGCGGCCGCCGCTGCCCTGTCTCCCGTCGCCGGGACCATCCCGGCTTCCCCGCCGGCGGCCGTTCCGGCCCTGCTGGCCGGGCTCATCCCGGCTCCATCAGGAAGGACTCCCCGGCATGTCGCTACATCTGCACGCGCTATCCCAGCTGGCCGCTAGCGCCCCGAATCCCGCGCCAGCCATCCCCAGCGCCGGCGGCGGCGCCATCACGACCATGATCGCCTGGGTGAAATGGCTCGCACTGGCCGCGTGCGCGGCGTCAGCTGTCGTGGCGGGCGGGATGATGGCGGCCGGCAGCACCACGCGCCGCTCCGGACTGGCCGAGCGCGGCAAGCTGGCCCTGCTGTGGTCGGTAGCCGGCGCGGTCGTCGTCGCCATCGGCATTCCCCTGATCAACCAGGTTTTCCGGCTCGGGTGATCCAGGTGACTCTGCCTCGGGCGACTCGGCTGCGCCGCGCCGTTGCCATCAGCGCGCTCGCCGTCGCGGCGCTGGCGGCGACCGCGGGCGTCGTGCTGGCGCCGCACGCCAGCCGGGCGGTGCCCAGGGGCGCGGCGCGCCCGCGCCGGGCTGCGCCGCCGTCCGCGGCGGGTCCTCTCCGGCTGGTCCCGGGCGCTGGCCTCGTTAACGGGATCTATACCAGGTACCCGCACTCCACGGCCGGCGCGGTGAGCGCCGCCACGGAGTTCCTCACCGAGCTCGGCTCGACGCTGGAGCCGGACCGGGCCGCCACGATCGCGCGACTCGCCGCCGACGCGTCCTACCCCCAGGCCGGGCCCGACGCAGCCAGGGGAACCGTCAGCACCCGGCGCCAGCTGGGCCTGCCCGCGACCGGCTCGCTGCCCCCGGCGGCGGCTGTGCTCCTGGTACCCGTGATGTACCAGCTCCGGGACGGGACCGCCGACCGGCTCACTGTCCTGCTGCTCTTCGACTACACCGAGACCCTCCCTGCCGCCATCCGGGAGCATCTCGGCGTCACCGCGGCCCAGATGAACTGGACCCCGGACGGCTGGCGGCTGATGCAGCCAGCCGCCGCGGATCTGTCCGCGCTGCTGGCGACGCCCGGAACCGCCGGTGCGGCCAGGAAAGGCTGGAAGGCGCTGGCCAATGCCGTGTAACCCGGTGACTGACCTGACCGGCTGCCTCGGCGCCGCCGCGGGCGGGCAGGCGAACCTGCCCGGTACTCCAGGCTGGGACGCCATCTGCCAGTCGTTCGCCAAAGCCGCCCAGCAGCTGCTCGGCTCGTTCGCCCACTCGTTTGTATCGATCCCGCCGGTCAGTCTCTCCTACGCCGGGGTGCGATCGGTCTACGGCCTGTCGCTGGAGATCGCCGCGCTGATCGCCGTCCTGCTGCTCATGCTGCAGGTGATCAGGACCGTGGCGACGCACGATGGCTCGGCGATCGCGCACGGCCTGACCGGGATCGCCAAGGCGGCGCTGGCGTTCGCGCTCACGCTGGGCGCCGTCGCCGCCCTCCTGCGGGCCAGCGATGAGCTGACGAGCTGGATCATCGCAAAATCGTTCGGCAGCGCTGCCGGGCTGTCCGCCCGGCTGTCCCGCCTGGCCAGCTTTAACCCCGGAGTCTCGCCGAGCCTGCTGCTCATCCTGGCCCTGCTCGGCATCCTGGTGACGGTCGTGCTGTGGGGCCAGCTGCTGCTGCGGAGCCTGGCGGTGACGCTGCTGGTCGCGATGTCGCCGGTGGCGGCCGCCGGGCAGGTCGCGCAGTCCACGCAGGTGTGGTGGCGCAAGCTCGTCCGGGTCACGCTGCAGCTCGTCGCGCTCAAGCCGGTCGTCGCGCTGGTCTTTGCCGTCGGGCTGACCTTGCCGGCCACCGGCGGGCCGCTGCAGAAGCTGCTGACCGGGATGCTGGTGCTGCTGCTGGCCGGATGCGCATGGCCCGCGATGGCCCGGGTGTCGTCGGTCCTGGAGGTTCACGTCGATGGCGGGTTCCTGACCAGGATCCGCGGCGGCGCGGGCGAGCGGCTCGCGGGCGGAACGCCGTCCGGGGTCGCACCGGGGGAGCTGAGCCGGGTGGCCGAGGCCCGCACCATGTCGGCGGTGCACGACTACCGCAGCCGGGCGGTGATAACGGCCTCCGAGGCGCCCCCTGCCACCCGCCTGCCAGCTCAGCTAACGGCCGGCGTCATGCCCACAGGGACACGCGGCGGCCCGGCCACCGCGGACGGCGGCGAGCCCGCGGCAGTGTCCGCCGGGCGGCCAGGGACCCCCGATGACAGCGACCGCCCGGGCGCTCCGGGCTCAGGGAGGAACCGGTGAGCGCGAAAGATCAGGCGTACTACGGCTGGCAGCACGAACGAGTGAACTTCCTGTTCGGCATGAGCGGACGGCGCACCGCGCTGGTCATCTTCGCGGTGCTCATCGCGATCCAGCCGCTGTCCGCCGCCCGGCTGTCGGAAGCGATCGTGGACTGGCCGGTCGCCGCGCTCCTCCTCGCGCTCGCCTACATGAGAGTGGCGGGCCGCACGATAGACGAATGGATGGTAGCCGCCGTGTCCTTTCAGTTGCTCAAGCTGGGCGGACGTAATCGTTTCTACTCCGGGGCGTTCGCCCCGCGGGCCGCAGCCGACCCGGCCGGGCCGGCGCCGATGGACTTGCCCGGGGTACTCGCGCCGATCCGCATCCTGTCGGCGGAGACCGGCACGGGCGACACCATGGCCGTGCTCTACCACCCGCACGAGCGGACCTACACCGCGGTGGCGCGGATCCGGTTCGCCGGAATCGGGCTGGCCGACGCCGCCAAGCGCGACGCACAGGTAACTGGCTGGGGACGGCTGCTGGCCGGCCTGTGCGTGGAGGGGCATCCGATCATCCGGGTGCAGGCGATCCAGCGAAGCCTGCGCGAGGACGGCATCGAGCTGGCCAGCTGGCACGCTCGCCACCTGGTCGCCGACGCCCCCGTCCAGGCCGTCCGGGTCACTGCGGAGCTCCTGGCCAGCGCGGTGCCCGCGTCCGTGCGCCGGGACGAGTGGCTGGCCTTCACGATGGACGAACGGCGGGCCGCCTCCGCCATCAGGGACGCCGGCGGCGGGGAGGCCGGGGCCAGCGCTGTCCTGGTGCGTCAGGTCCGGGCGCTGGCGGGCGCCGTCAGCGACGCGGAGCTGGAGATCGCTGGCTGGCTGGCACCGCGCGAGCTAGCAGAGGTCATCCGGACCGCGTTCGACCCGGAAAGCGGCCAGTCGCTGGCTCGCCGCCGGCACGCCGCGGAATCGGCCGCCGCCGGCGAGCCCTATGCCGGGCTGGCCGCCGGGGTGGATCCGAGGCTGGCCGGGCCGGTGCACGCGGAGGCGTCGTGGGGCTCCTACCGGCACGACTCCGGTGTGAGCGTGTCGTACCTGGTCTATGACTGGCCGCGCACCGAGGTCTACGCCACGGCGCTGTTCCCGCTGCTGGGTGACGGCACGGCGCGGCGCGCGGTGTCGCTGTACCTGCAGCCGCTGAGCCCGCGGGAGGCCGAGCGCCGGGTGCTGACGGAGCGGACCCAGCGGGACGTGGCCATCAGGATGCGGCAGAAGACCGGCCAGCTCGTGCCTGAGCACGAGAAGGTCGCGCAGCGCCGCGCCGACGAGCAGGACGCCGAGCGGGCCGCCGGACACGGACTGATCCGCTTCTCCGGCTACGTCACGGTCACCGTGACCGAGAGCAGCCAGCTGGCCGATGCGGTCGCGGCGCTGGAAGCGGATGCAGTCGCGGCCCGGATCGAGATCCGGCGGCTGTGGGGAGCCCAGGACGTCGGGTTCGCCCTGGCCGCGCTGCCCGCCGGGCTCGGGCTGCCCCAGCGGAGATGGTGAGACCATGCACGGACTGAAGAACAGGCGGTCGCGCGCGGACCAGGAGCTCCCCGCGGAGTCCCTGGCCGACCTGGTGCGCGCCCGCATCGGCGAGCAGGCGCCACTTACCGCAGCCGGCTCCGCCGGGCCGCGCCAGGCCGGGACCGGGCCGGTTCATTCCCCTTCCGTCCCGGTCCCGCCCCGGCGCGGCATGCCCCGCCGCGGGGCGGGGCGCGCCCCGGTCCGGCCGGCGCCGCGGGTCTTCCGGGGTTCCACGGCGCAGGTGCAGGGGCTGTACCCGTGGCTGCACGGCGCGCCGCTGCCGCCGGCCGGCGCTTACCTGGGCGTCGACTGCCTGTCCGGGGCCGCGTTCTCCTGCCATCCGGTGGAATGGCTGCGCCACGGCCTGGTCACCAATCCGAACCTGCTGGTGACCGGGGTGCCCGGGGCCGGGAAGTCGGCGACGGTCAAGGCCCTGGCCCTGCGGCTGATGGCCTACGGCGTCGCGGCGTTCGTGGTCGGCGACCTCAAGAACGAGTACGCGCCGCTGGCCCGCGCCCTGGGGGTGACGCCCGTGGAGCTCGGGCCGGGGCTGGGGGCCCGGCTCAACCCGCTGGACGCCGGGCCGCTGGGGCAGAACCTGCCCGCCGACGCCGGCCTGCTGGCCGAGCGGCTGGGCGAGATCCACCGCCGGCGGCTTACCTTGCTGGGCTCGCTGGTCACGATGCGGCTGGGCCGGGCGCCTGGCCCGACGGAGGAAGCGGCGCTGTCGCTGGCCATCCAGCATGCCTCCGGCCAGGCCAGCGCGGCGACCACGCTGGCTGACCCGACCATCCCGCAGGTGTGGCAGCTGCTGCGCGACCCGGTCCCCGAGATGGCGAGGGAGCTGCGGGTCCGCCGGGACGGGGTGGACGAGCTGCGGGACATGATCCGGCCGCTGACCGACGCGCTCGGCAACATGGTCGCCGGGTCGCTGTCGGGGCTGTTCGACGGGCCGACCACGGCCCGGCCCGACTTCGGCGCGCCGCTGCAGACGGTCGACTTGTCCCGGCTGGAGGGCCGCGGCGATGAGACCGTGGCGATGACGCTGGCGTGCGTGTCGTCGTGGGGGCAGGCGGCGATCGACGCGGCCGGCGGCCCGGTGCGGCTGGTCATCCGCGACGAGCTGTGGCGGTCCATGCGGATCCCGGCGATGGTCCGCAAGGTCGACTCGGACCTGCGGCTGTCAAGGGCTCAGGGCACGATCCAGGTCCTGGCCACGCACCGGCTGGCTGACTTCGAGGCCGTCGGCGCGGCTGGCAGCGAGGAAGCCGCGATCGCCCGCAATTTGATCTCCTCCTGCGACATCCGGGTCTGCCTGGCCCAGGACACCCAGCCGCTGGCCATGACAAGAGAGGTCATCGGCCTGACCGACACCGAGTGCGCCCATATCGGATCCTGGTCCGCAGCGCAGATCGGCCGGGCCCTGTGGAAGGTCGGCCGGTCCAGCTCCCACATCGTCCATGTCATGCTCACCCCGGCCGAGCACGAGCTGTTCTGGACCAACGAGCGGATGGCGGCCTGACCATGGCCCTTCGCCCGCTCCGGCTTCCCGTGGTGGGCCTGCTGGCGGTCGCCGGCCTGGCCGCGTCCGTCGTCCTGGTGGCGGTCGGCGCCGACCTCACCGGCTCGCCCGGCACCTGCCCGGTGGCCGTCAGCGTCGGCGCCGCAGTGGCGCCCGGCCTGCCGCTGGACGCCGTGCAGATCGCGGATGCCCGGGTCATCTACGCGGTCGGCGCCGGGCTCGGCCTCCCGGCCCGCGCCGAGATCATCGCCATCGCCACCGCGATGCAGGAGTCCAGCCTGCGCAACATCGCCTACGGCCGCGCGGACTCGCTCGGCCTGTTCCAGCAGCGGCCCTCCCAGGGCTGGGGCACCCCGGCCCAGATCATGGACCCGGTCACGGCCGCCCGCTCCTTCTACGACGCCCTGGCGCGGGTGCCGGGCTGGCAGACGCTGGCCGTCACCGTGGCGGCCCAGGCTGTCCAGCGCAGCGGCTTCCCCGGCGCCTACGCCAAGTGGCAGCCGATCGCGACCAGGCTGGTCACGTCGTTCGGCGGCACGGTGACGTCCTGCGTAGCCCTCGCCGCCAATGTGGTGCCGCCTGGTGCCCGCGCCGCGCTGCCCAGGCACTACGCGCTGCCCGCCGGCACGCCCGCCCCGGTGCTGCTGGCCATCCGGTTCGCCCTGGCGCAGCTGGGCACCAGCTACGAGTTCGGCGGCACCTGCACCGACGCCCACAGCCCGAACATCGCCCTGCACTGCGACTGCTCCTCGCTGGTGCAGCAGGCCTACCGGGCCGGCGGCGTGCGCCTGCCGCGCACCACCTTCCAGCAGGTCAACGTCGGCACCCCGGTGTACTCCCTGAGCGCCCTGCGCCCGGGCGACCTGCTGTTCACCGAGGGATCCGACGGCACGCCGGGCCACCCCGGTCATGTCGGCCTGTACATCGGCGACTCGACCATCGTGCAGGCGCCGCGATCCGGGGAAGATGTCCAGATCAGCTCGCTGTCGTCGTGGGCGACCGCGAGCTGATCTGGT
>Ga0193728_1001952_pt1 | contig 10668 bp, 10 predicted proteins | sample U1c1metaG_FD_143037 | JGI IMG/M metagenome (GOLD analysis project Ga0193728, IMG submission 143037) | Soil microbial communities from a riparian zone of the East river system, Colorado, United States - U1c1 | ecosystem: Environmental > Terrestrial > Soil > Riparian zone | place: USA: East River... | reverse complement strand
AACAACGATGCACCCGTAGTTTCGACCGCAATTGACAGCTTAAACGTGGTTAATGCTACGGCTGATACCATTAATTATTATCTGAATGGTACCCGGCTCAATAATAATTCGAACCTTTACCCCTCAGGCTCATCGGGCTACTATCAGGTACCATCGGGGTCGCAGGCCTACCAGGTGAAAAAGATATTTAACCCGGCCACCAGCGTTGTGCAGACATTATTTAACCTTACCCTGCCATTAGAGGCCCATCATTATTATTCGTTGTTTGTAGCGGGCGAAACGGCAGACCAGGCATTTACCACTGTCGATACCCTCCGGCAGGATACGACAACCAACCAATGTTATGTCAGGTTTGTAAATGCTTCTTCCGATGCGAGCAACCTTGATTTTGCGGTAGGCGACACCCTGAAATTCACAAATAAGGCATTTAAATCGTCAAGCGGTTTTGTTTCGGTAGGTGTCAGTGGGTTCAAGCCAATTAGGGTTTATCAATCCGGTTCATCAACTCCTATTATTAGCACAACATATTCATTACTTGCAGGACAATCTTATACATTTTATACCCAGGGAAAATTGAGCGGGACAGGCAGCTCGGCATTGAGTATAGGTGTGACCCTAAACTTCAATTAGTGTATTTGAGATGAGTAAAAAAAACAACATAGGTTTAAGGGTTTTGCTCTTTTTGGTGATATCAGGAGTGCTGATTGGCACCTTTATCTCATCCTGCGGCAAAACCAGTTCATCAAGCGCATCGGCCTTAAATATACAATACCAGGTAGTTAATTTAAGTCCCGATTTAGGCCCCGTGAGCTTGTATATCAATTACGCCATCTACAATAATTTGAATTTCTTTTATCCTACGCCATCGGGTTATTTTTACCTGAGTTCAATCGCAACACCTTTCCAGGTAAGGCCTTCTCCCAATCAATTAACTACCACAACCATAGTAAATACCTCCAATATTTTTAGTCTGAACGATGGTTTAAAGCCCAATTTAAAATATACTTTGTTTGTTACCGGGATCAATGCTACCCACACACTGGATACCCTTTTTTTGATAGACACAAGCTCTACGCCCACAACCGGGCGCGGCAAGGTGAGGTTTGTAAATGCGTCGCCACTTTCAACCGGTTTCGATGTTTTGGCTAATGGTACCCCGGCGTTCAGCAACCAGCAGTTCAATAAAGTCTCAAAATATATCGAATTACCTGCAGGTAATTATACTTTCCAGGTCTTCGCCACCGGTACAACAACGGGCGTTATAGGGTCCGAGCAAAATGTCACTATACAGGATGGAAGGCTTTACACCCTGTATTCCTATGGTGTAGCCGGGCATACCGATAGCCTGGCTTTTGGGATGGGCACATTAACCAACAAGTAATCCGCGTTTTTTTATATTTTTGCCAAAAACTCTGAGCATTGGAAGTAATCAAAAGCCTTATCGACTTTATCCTGCATATCGACAAACACCTGTCAGCCATTATAAGCCAGTATCATGCGCTTACCTACCTGATATTATTCGTTATCATTTTCGCCGAAACGGGCTTTGTAGTTACGCCGTTTTTGCCGGGCGATTCCTTATTGTTTGCTGCGGGCGCATTAATTGCCGGGGGAGCAACAGGCTTGGATATTTACTTACTGACATTGATTTTAACTGTAGCTGCATTTACCGGTAATACGGTCAATTACCTGGTCGGAAACTATCTCGGCCCAAAAGTTTTTAAAGAGAAAAACAAAATATTGAAGCTCGACTATTACCTTCAAACCAAAGCTTTTTTTGATAAACACGGCGGCAAAGCGGTTATCATCAGCCGTTTTATGCCAATAATCAGGACTATTGCACCTTTTGTAGCAGGGGTAGGCAGGATGCCATTTTTACGATACAGCCTTTATAATATCATAGGCGGCGCCTCATGGATAATCGTATTCCTTTTTGCAGGCTACTGGCTGGGTAATGTGCCATTCTTTAAAGCACATTTTTCACTGGTAGGCATAGCAATTATTTTAGTTTCTATTATCCCACCAATTATTGCTGCCATCAAAAGTCGTAGCAGCAAAAAAACGACTTAATCGACAAAAAGCTTTTTCCTTTTTTTACTTCGCAGGCTAAAAAATATCCAATAGGCCACTGGTATCAGGAAGTAAGTATAACCCGAAGCACCATCCAGGTTATCAGGTAAAACGAAAGTCACCACTATGGCAATTGCACCTATCAATACGTTGAGCAGGTTGATATACATCATACTCCGGGTCTCAAATAACTCGTAAGCAGTTAATTCCAGTTTTTCGGCATGCCCCTGGGCATGCCGGTACATCAGGTAAAATAAAAGGTATATGGTGATGTACCCCGTATTGTAAATATAAAACAGGGTGGGTACTTGGTCAAGTCGTATCATCGATAATTTTACACCGTGACTTAAGTAAGTATTATCTCCCGAGAAAAGCAGCGTGAACAGGAATTTCAGCGGATAAGTATAACTAAGCACGACAAATAACAGAATACCGTTCAGCGCGGTGATATAAGCATCAACTATCCCAAATCGCCTGAAAAATATATTCTGGCTGTTCCAAATCAGAAACAGTATGCCGAAACAGGCACCAAAGGCTACAAAACCCTTCATCGTTTCAAACAACTCGTCGAATGATTTAGGGACTTCCAGCGATACGATGATCAGCGTAACCGCGAAAGCGAACACAGCGTCGCTGAAGGTCTCCAGTCGTGTTGGCTCGTGGCTGCGCCAGCGGATGGTATTCTTTTTAAGGGTGGCTGCTTTTTTTCTGAACATATCAATGAGTTAAAGCTAATACTTTTCCTTTCCTATACAAAACCCCTTCATGCCGTATTTTTCGCTTTTCATCTGCAGGTAATGGCTTTGCGATGAGTTTATTCAGATCAGGCTGCCCGGCATCCACCCAGGCCGAGTACCAAAAACTGCCAACTTCCAGTATAGCCGCACGCATCCGCCTTTCGACCATGCCTTTTAAGGCGTTGTTATAGGCTTTGGCATAAGCAACAGAGTAATCATTTGCATTTTTATTATTGCGCCTGACGATTTCATATTTTTTATCGGCAGGGAACGATTTACCAACTGCCCGCTCAAATCGCAATACCGAATCCAGGCATTTAAAGGAAGTACGGCAAATTTTAAAAGCTTCATTCAAGGGATTTTCAATATACCCGGCATTCCCCACATAGTAATTGTATTTGCCGCTGAATAATTCCGGAAGGCGCGTTTCCCATAAGGCATGGATGCCATCCTGGTGGGTTAGCTGCCCATCATAATTTTTGGTGAGATGTAGCGGTACATGCGCGTCGGCAATATAATGGCCCAGGTTTGCGGATGTTTTCAATATATCAGTCGTATCATGATTTTTAAACGCATCCACCAGCCGGTAATACTGGTATTGTATTTCCCAGGGAACGGTGCCATATTTCTTTATCGTGTCCTCCGAGTATTTTTTAACAGCTTCTTTCCATTTTAAAGGTAATTTCATAAAAGGCCTTTTGCCATAACGGTCCGCATCTAAAAAATGACGTGGAGCTTCCAATGAGTCCACGTACCGGCGTTTATCCGGGTCGACTGCATGTTCGGTAAGAAAATCAATATTTGCCTCGTAAAAGCCCGCCATGGCTTTTGGTAATGTAAAAACGGCAATGCGGTTTATGCGCCGATGTGCAAAAAATCCCCAGGAAGAACATGTGACTATAATAAGAAGGGCGACAAGGCATATTATAGGCCGTTTCATGGCTTAAACTTAATCAACTTATTCCAACTCAATCAACCAAACCAACTTTTTTCCAAAACACATTGACAAAACAAAATATTCATCCTATATTTGCAGTCCGAAAAATAAAACAGGATATTAGCTAAAATGGCAAATCATAAATCGTCAATAAAGAGAATCAGGGCAAATGCTGCGAAGCGTCTGCGTAACCGTTACCAGGCAAAAACTACCAGGAACGCTATCAAAAAATTGAGAGACACTACCACTAAGGTTGATGCTGCTCCGCTTTTAACTAAAGTAATTTCGATGCTTGACCGTTTGGCTAAGAAGAATGTTATCCACAAAAACAAAGCTTCGAACAATAAATCAAAGCTGACTAAGTTTGTTAACGGCTTAAAATAATTTATAGATATTTCTATTGGAAAATAGCGATAGGTTCTAAACCTATCGCTATTTTTTTTGACACGATTTAAGGATTGTATGGATAAGATGGATATTTTAACATGTGTTCAATATAAGAATTGGGTACTATTAATGTGCGCCATCGGCGCTACCTGTTTGTAGCTACAAATACATACAAGGTTTTGCCCCGTCAGGGGTTACCCTTTGCGAATTTGGGTAGCCCCTGACGGGGGCAAAACGTAACGTTGGTAATTAATTCTACAAACAGGTAGCCTCGACGAGGCATAAATTTTTCTTACACCTAACTCCCGGTATTTTATCAAAAAAATCTGTATAATCGCTAAATCGTGTCTTTATAATCCTAAAATCGTGTCCAAACCTTACGAAAATAAAATCAGCATAAAATCCTGGGCCGAAGAGGACCGCCCGCGCGAGAAATTAAGCGCCCAGGGACGCCGCGCATTGACTGATGCGGAACTGATAGCGATATTGATAAGCTCTGGCAGTGATAATGAATCTGCCGTAGAACTTAGCAAGCGTATCCTGCACCATTATGATAACGATCTGAACAAGTTAGCAAAAGCGACGATTAACGAACTTTGTAATTTCAGGGGCATCGGCGAAGCCAAAGCGATCTCAATTATTGCTGCATTGGAAATTGGTCGCCGCAGGGATGAAACAGAAAATAAAGCTGTAGAAACTATTGTTGGCAGTAAAGAAGCTTACAACATCATGCGCCGCCATTTGGTGGATCTGAACCACGAAGAGTTCTGGATCATACTCGTTGGCCGCTCCGGCAAAGTATTAGGGAAAGAACTCATTAGCAAAGGAGGTCTGGCAGGCACAGTAGCGGACCCGAAGATAATTTTCGGTCACGCTCTGCAACAACAGGCAAGCGGTATTATACTGGTGCATAACCACCCCTCGAATAATTTAAAACCCAGCCAGCAGGATATTGCCCTTACTAAACAACTCGCCTCGGCGGGAAGAATGCTTGACATTCAAATCCTCGATCACCTTATCATCGGAGATGGTGGTTATTTGAGTTTTGGGGATGATGGGTTATTATAGTCCGAAAGTCGGGAAGACCGAAAGTCCGAAAGACATCGATGGAGTAATCTTACTGACTTTCCGACTTATGCGGACTTTCGAACTTACAGACTAAATCCTATCTTTTTCGATTACTGGCCTTCAATATAAGTAGCCTGGAACAAAATTCGTTTCCATATTTTGTTCTCTTTCTTCAATACCTCCGTAAACCTTAGTTTTCTGGCCTTTGTGGGATTACTATCGTTAGATGTATAGGCTTGCCCGGTAAACATATTAATGCCTGTTGCAAAGGCAAAATCTTTATAAATAGTAATTTTCACATCTTCAAATTCAACACCGGGGTTTGACACGCCCTTATCTTTTCTGTCCCTTATATAGCTAAACCAGGCGGCACGCGTTAGAAGCTCCCCACGTACATCTGTATGGACATAATCCTTGTGTATATATTTCTCTAATGTGTCTGTGTTGTTTTTGGTCCAGGCGTTACCCACCAGGACGATAGTGCGGTACACCTCTTTTTGCTCGTCAGGCTTTTGATCCTGCGCCATTGCCCCAAGCGGACCCAGGCAAATGAAAAGTAAAATAATATTGGTCAACGTTCTCATAGCTAAATTTTTACTGCTAAAGGAGGTGTTAAAACACATAAATGTATGGTATTGATAACATATATTCTTTTTTTTTGGAACATTTACCTTTCTGCTTTAACCTTTCTCCTTTCGCCTCCAAATCCTATCTTTGCCGATTATCTTTTTGCTGCAATGAAAATATCTTATAACTGGCTTAAACAATTTATTGACACCCATAAAACCCCCGAACAGATTTCGCAGATACTGACCGGCATTGGCCTGGAGGTGGAAAGTCTCGATAAGGTGCAGCCGATACCCGGCGGATTGGATGGATTGGTTATTGGCCATGTTAAAGAATCTAAAGATCATCCTAATTCCGATCACCTGCATTTAACAAAAGTTGATGTAGGTACAGGTACTGATCTGCAAATTGTTTGTGGCGCCGCCAATGTGGCAGCCGGGCAAAAAGTAGTGGTGGCGATTGTTGGCGCTACGGTACACCCGCTTGAGGGTGATCATTTCAAAATAAACAAATCTAAAATACGCGGCGAAGTGTCCGAGGGGATGATATGTGCGGAGGACGAGATTAGCCTGGGTACTTCACATGACGGCATTATGGTGCTTGATCCGGATGCAGTGCCCGGAATGCTGGCAAAGGATTATTTTAAAATAAACGACGATTACCTCTTCGAAATAGGCCTTACGCCTAACCGCGCGGATGCAGCCTCTCATTTGGGTACGGCCCGCGATATTGCTGCTTTCATAAAAACACATATCAACAAGCCGGATGTTTCGGCATTTAAGGTAGACAATACCAACCGCAAAATTGAGGTAGTTGTTGAAAATGAAACAGCTTGTCCGCGGTATTCCAGTTTAACCATTTCGGGAATTGAAGTAAAGGCATCGCCGAAATGGTTGAAGGAAAAGTTGGGTGTGATTGGCATCAGGTCGATCAATAACGTAGTGGATGTAACCAACTACGTGTTGCACGGCCTCGCTCAGCCTTTGCATGCTTTTGATGCCGACGCGATAAAAGGCAACAAAGTAATTGTTAAAACTTGTCCCGAAGGCACAATATTCAAAACTTTAGACGAAGTGGAGCGCAAATTATCTGCTGATGACCTGATGATTTGCAATGCCGAAGAACCCATGTGCATCGCGGGTGTTTTTGGCGGAGTAGGTTCAGGAGTAAAGGATTCTACCACAAGTGTATTCCTGGAGAGCGCTTACTTTAATTCTGTTTGGGTGCGCAAAACCTCCAAACGGCACGGGTTGAAGACTGATGCTTCATTCCGCTTTGAGCGGGGAACAGACCCGGATATTACCGAATTTGCTTTAAAGTATGCTGCATTGTTAATTAAGGAAGTTGCAGGCGGAACAATATCTTCGGAAATATCCGATATCTATCCAAATCCTGTTGCGCCTTTTGAAATCGATATTATTTATAAAAATGTTGACAGGTTGATTGGTAAGTCCATCACACACGAGGAGATAAAGTCGATAATAAAGGCATTAGATATTCAAATTGTCGGTCAGTCGCCGGAAGGCTTGTCTTTAAAAGTGCCGCCATACCGGGTAGATGTTACCCGCGAAGTAGACGTAATTGAAGAGATACTGCGCATTTATGGTTATAACAATATTGAGATACCAACGCAGATAAGGGCTTCATTGAATAATTCGGTACGGCCCGAAAAGGATGATGTGCAGAATATCATTTCAGACCTGCTTAGTTCTAACGGTTTTAACGAGATTCTATCTAATTCATTGACCAAATCGGCTTATTCCAATGATCTGGAACATGCAGTGAAGATATTGAACCCCTTGAGCAACGATTTGGATGTGATGCGCCAAACTATGCTTTATTCGGGATTGGAAGCTATTGCTTATAACCAGAATCGCAGAAACAGCGACCTGAAATTTTATGAGTTTGGTAAGGTGTACAGTGTTAAAGATGAAAAATACATCGAGACACAACGCTTTTCTGTGTTCCTTACCGGGGCAGATAAGGCTGAACAATGGAACCAAAAGCCACAGCAGTTTTCATTTTATATAATGAAAGCTATTGTAGATGGTTTGCTGCAAAAATTGAATATTACCGATACGGTAACAGAAGACGCTACCTGCAGCAAAATGGCCTTTGGCCTGCAATATATTCGCAATGGCAAACAGTTGGTTAAGTTCGGATTAGTATCGCCCGAATCGTTGAAAAAAGTTGATTTGGACAAAGAGGTTTTTTATGCCGACTTTAATTTCGACATGATTTTAAACTCGGTACGGAAGAATAAGATCATTTACCAGGAGGTTTCTAAGTTCCCGGCAGTACGGCGCGATCTATCGATGCTGGTAGATAAAGCGGTCACTTTCGGAGCTTTAAAACAGGTGGCCCAAAGAACCGAACGGAAGTTATTGAAGGACGTAAATGTATTTGACGTATACCAGGGCGATAAGCTGCCGGCAGGTAAAAAGTCGTACGCTTTAAGTTTTACTTTACAGGACGAAGAAAAAACTTTGACGGACAAGGCAATAGATTCCATTATGCAAAAATTAATTTATAATTTCGGCAAAGAAGCGGGAGCGGAGATAAGGAAGTAGTTTGAGTTAATTATGTTGATTGAGTGAGTGGTTGATTAAGTTGATTTAGTCAATCCGGGTTAACGTAATCAACTTAATCTAATTTAATCCAACCCAATCAACTAAACAAAAAATGCCAACAGTAGCTGAACAATTAAACAAAGTTGTAGAAAAAACCGAAAGGCTTATTGCCCTTTGTTCAGCATTACAGGAGGAAAATGATTTGCTGAAGCTGGAGAATCAAACGCTTTCTTCGGCGTTAAATGCCAGTAAAGAGAAGACAAAAGACTTGGAAGAAAAGATGCGTGTTTTGAAAATGGCAAGGTCATTTTCAGAAACAAGTGAAAAAACTCTTGACATCAAGCAAAAAATTAACGAATTTGTGCAGGAAATTGATAAGTGTATTGTATTGCTGAAAAAGTAACACAATAGTGAAATAGCTCAAATGGGAGAAATCTCGATAAAAATAAATATTGCTGACAGAGTTTACCCCTTAAAGGTAAACATGGAGGAGGAAGAAATAATACGCAGGGCGGCTAAATTGATCAACGATCGTATAAAAGAATACCAGGAAAATTATGCGGTCAGGGATAAACAAGATCTGCTTTCAATGGCGGTATTGCATTACGCAACATCGTCGTTAAAAGTTGAACAAAAAGTGGCGGTGGAGGATACCGACGTCGCGGATAAGGTTTATCATTTGGATCATTTACTGTCTGATTTTTTCTCGAAGTAATAACGTTCTTTAAACATAACGAGCAAATTAAGATTTAACCGCAGTTAAATTTTGAGTTTCACTATTAAAAACTTAACGCTTCAATATTAGCGGACCATAACGAGGCATACGTTACTTCATTAGATTTAACGATAGCCAGGGCCCCAAATGTTACTTGAAGTTTTTCAATACATGACACTTAAAAATTAGTTGCGGTTTTTTTATTTATATAAACTTAAGAGATGAACACAGTAATATTATACATTATTATCGGCCTGCTGGCAGGTGTGCCCACGGGCATCGTCGTAGGCCGGTTCCTGCTCAGGAAACTGTTTAAGGACCAGGAGCAGTCAGCCCAGAACAAAGTAAAAAAGATATTGAAGGATGCTGAAAATGACGCTGAAATTTTGAGAAAAAACAAATTGCTCGAAGCGAAAGAGAAGTTTTTACAGATGAAGGCAGAGCATGAGCAGGAGATCAACTCAAAAAACAACAACATCAACCAGCGCGAAAACAGTGTAAAACAAAAGGAACAGTCCTTTAATTCGCGCCTGGAAAACATGTCCCGCAAGGAAGCTGAAATTGATGGTGTTCGCAAAAACCTGGAAAGGCAAACCGAAATTGCGGTTAAAAAGCAGGAAGAAGTTGAAACCTTGAAGCAGCAGCATGTGGAACAATTGGAAACTATAGCCGGCTTATCTGCGGAAGATGCGAAGAACCAATTGATTGATAATTTACGCGAAGAGGCCCGTACCAAGGCGATGATCCAGATCAAGGATATTGTTGACGAAGCCAAACTCACCGCTACCAAAGAGGCTAAAAAGATAGTTATCCAAACGATACAGCGTACCGCTACAGAAAGCGCTATCGAGAATACGGTATCTATTTTCAACATTGAAAATGATGAGATCAAGGGCCGTATTATAGGCCGCGAGGGCAGAAATATCCGCGCACTGGAAGCAGCGACAGGTATTGAAATCATTGTGGATGACACACCGGAGGCCATCATCCTTTCGGGATTTGACCCGGTAAGGCGCGAAATTGCTCGCCTGGCGATGCACCGTTTGGTAACAGACGGACGTATCCACCCGGCACGTATAGAAGAAGTGGTGGCTAAAACCAAAAAGCAGATCGATGAAGAGATCGTCGAAATAGGCGAGCGTACGGTTATCGACCTCGGTATTCATGGTTTACACCCTGAGTTGATCCGCATGGTTGGTCGTATGCGCTACCGCTCATCCTACGGTCAGAACCTGTTACAGCATTCGCGCGAGGTTGCCAACTTTTGCGCTACCATGGCCGCAGAACTGGGCCTGAATGTTAAAATGGCTAAACGTGCAGGCTTATTGCATGACATTGGCAAAGTGCCTGATGATAATCCGGAATTACCACACGCTATTTTAGGTATGCAGCTGGCTGAAAAGTATAAGGAGCATCCTGAAGTTTGCAACGCCATAGGCGCCCACCATGATGAAATAGAAATGACATCCATGCTGTCGCCGATCATACAGGCTTGTGACGCCATATCGGGCGCAAGGCCGGGCGCACGCCGCGAAGTGGTAGAAAGTTATATCAAACGCCTGAAAGAGCTGGAGAGCCTCGCGCTTTCGTATCCTGGTGTTGAAAAAACATTTGCGA
>Ga0193728_1001951_pt1 | contig 10676 bp, 9 predicted proteins | sample U1c1metaG_FD_143037 | JGI IMG/M metagenome (GOLD analysis project Ga0193728, IMG submission 143037) | Soil microbial communities from a riparian zone of the East river system, Colorado, United States - U1c1 | ecosystem: Environmental > Terrestrial > Soil > Riparian zone | place: USA: East River... | reverse complement strand
GTTGAAGAAAAAGGTGTTGAAGATCGGGATGGCCAGCCACCACGAAAACAGGCCGCCGGCCGCGATCAATATCGCGACATTGAGGCCGACGATGTAGCCGACGCCCAGCAGCGCCGGCGAGAATCCGTAGCTGAAGAAGGCAATGCCGCGCTGGCCGACGAAGCGATCAACGACGAAGGACTCGGGCAGAAGTCCGAAGCCCGACGTGGTGAGCTTGAACAGGCCGCCAACGACGCTGGCGATGCCTAAGACTTTGGCGCCCACGCCGGGATTCGCGCCGACCTTCAGCACTTCCGCCGCCGCGACGCCTTCAGGAAACCTGAGCTTCTGTTCGATGATGAGCGTGCGGCGCAGCGGCACCGAGAACAGCACGCCGAGCAAGCCGCCCAAACCTACGATGGCGAACGTCCACCAGTAATCGAAATTCATCCAGTGGTGCAGCAGAATGAGTGCCGGCAGGGTAAATATGGCGCCGGCGGAAATCGAGGTTCCCGCCGATGCGCCGGTGGCGACGATATTGTTTTCGAGGATGTTGGTCTTGCCGAACAGCGGCAACACCGCCATCGATATGACCGCCGCTGGAATCGCCGTGGCTACGGTGAGACCTGCAAATAAACCTACGTAGGCGTTGGCGGATGCGAGGATGACCGTGAGAATGATCGAAAGAAGGATGGCCTTCAGCGTAAGCTGCGGCGCCGAGGCTGCACCCGTAGTCATTCCACGTTCCCCATGAGTTTTTTCACCGGTCGGCTGATAGCCAACAGTATTGCGCCCAGTCCCACAGAAAAATACACGATGTGCATGTACTGCCCCGGCATGGCGGCAACATTGTTCGCATCGAAATCCCCTGCGATCAAGCTCGCAGCCAGGTTGCCGAGGGAAATTGCCAGGAACCACATGCCCATCATTTGCCCCACGAAACGCTTCGGCGCCAATTTCGTGTAATAACTCAGGCCCACCGGACTTAAGCACAGCTCGCCGAAAGTGTGCAGCAGGTAGGTCATGATCAGCCAGTAAGGCAGCACTTTGCTGCCCGACGCGACAATGGCTGCCGCGGCGGCCATCACCAGAAAGCCCGAGCCCATCAACATGACGCCGATGGCGAACTTTGCCGGCGCGGAAGGGTTCAAATTGCGCTTGGCCAGCACGACCCACGCCCAGGCAAAGAAAGGCGCGAAGATAAAGATAAAGAACGAGTTCATCGACTGAAACCAGCCCGTGGGAATGACGAAGTGCGCCCAACTCACCAGACGATCCGTATAGCGCTCGGCGAACAGATTCATTGACGAACCGGCCTGCTCGAAGCCGGAGAAAAACAGGGTACAGCCGACGAACAACACCACCAACACGACGCCGCGCCGGCGCTCCTCGCGAGTGAGATCCGCGATGAGGAAGTAGTACAGGAAATACAGCACCGCCATGGTCACCAACACATAGGCAGTCGTTTGCGCCAGGCTCACGGGACTCACGGGGATGACCCCGAAGCTCACCAAGCCGAAAATCAACAGCACGACTGCGGCTGCCACGATTAATTGGCGCCATTGCTTGGCGCGAACCGCGGCGGACGGCTGCGAGATTGATGCGGCGGCGCCCGTTGCAGCAGATGCCACGAAGGCGCCGGACGAACCCAAATGCTTCCTCGTCAAATAAAACTGCACCACACCTACCGCCATGAAGAATGCGGCGGCGGCAAAGCCGGCCCGCTGTCCCCAGAGGACCTGGGCTTCGCCGGTCACCAAGGGCCCTAGGAATGCGCCGACATTGATGCCGATATAAAAAATCGTGAAGCCGGCGTCCAGGCGTGCGCCGCCTTCCGGGTAGAGGTCAGCCACGATGGCGCTGACATTGGGTTTGAGCAGGCCCACGCCGAGCACGATTACCGCCAGGCCGATGTAAAATCCATGCGGCGTGGTGGAGGTCGCGAGCAGCGTATTGCCGATGGTGATCGCAATTCCGCCGGCCATCACGGCGCGCTGCGCGCCGATCAGCCGATCCGCAATCCATCCTCCGGGCAGTGCGGCTAAGTAAACAGCCGCGTTGTAGAGCCCGTAAATTGCCGTGGCAGTTTTGTCATCGAGACCGAAGCCGCCCGCCGTGACCTGACTCACCAGGAACAGCACCAGCAGAGCACGCATGCCGTAGAAGGTGAATCGTTCCCACATTTCCGTCATGAACAGCGTGGCTAACCCGCGCGGATGACCGAAGAATGTTGCGCTCAAGTCAGGCCCCAGCTTCGCGCTGAGCTTGCTCGGCTTCCTCTTTCTCGCGCGCCGCTATTTTTTCTTTGAGTAGCAGTCCAGCCATGATGATCCCTATTTCGTAGAGCAAGTACATCGGTACCGCCATGGCACTCTGCGACACCGCGTCGGGAGGCGTAACAAAGGCGGCAAAGATGAATATCCCCAACAGCACAAAACCGCGATTCTTCCTGAGCGTCTTGATCTTCACGAAGCCCGTCCAGACCAATAGTACAGTAGCGACGGGGACTTCAAAGGCCAAACCAAACGCCAGCAGCAGCACCATGACAAAATCCAGATAGCTGCCCATGTCGGTCATCATCTGCACGCCCGGGGGCGTGGTGGCGACGAAGAAGCTCAGCATCACCGGAAAAACCGCGTAGTAGGCAAACGCGGCGCCCATATAAAACAGGATGATGCTGGAGATCAGCAGGGGTATCGCCAGCTTCTTTTCATGTTTGTAGAGGCCCGGGGCCACGAATGCCCATGCCTGATAGAGCACGATGGGAATGGCCAGGCCAATGCTCAATACCAGCGCCAGCTTGAAGGGCACCGTAAAGGGGGCGACGACGCTGGTGGCAATCATGGTTGCGCCGGCGGGTAATTTGGCGATGAGCGGTTTCGCCACGAAGCTGAAAATTTGGTTCATGTAGAACGCGCAGGGCACAAAGCAAATGCCCACCGCCAGCATCGCCTTGAGCAGGCGGTCGCGCAGCTCCAGCAGGTGCGAGATCAGGGTACCTTCGGCAAGACCGCCCGGTTCGCCGGGCTCACTCATTGGCGGGTTTGTTTTCTGGCGGGCTCGAGTGCCAATCGGCGCCGTGCACGGTCGCCGCTGTTTCCGGTGAGTACTCGGCGGCAGCTGCGCTCGCGGGCGGCGGTGCCGGCGGCGGCGCTATGTTCGGCGTGTAAGAGGTGTCAAAGGCAGCAGGTGCGCTGGTCTTGGCGGTGTCTGCTGAGGTCTTGGCGGCATCTGCTGAAATCGAGAGGTTCGATTTGGTTAGATTCCCCAGCTCTTCTGCGCTGCTGACTTCGCGTTCCAATTGCTCGGTCAATTGGCGCGCCATGGCGCGCGCACGCCCCACCCAATTGCCGACCTGCCGAGCAACTTTGGGGAGTTTCTCAGGACCTAACACAATGAGTGCTATGGCCGAGGTGAGCAGTATCTCCGAGAACCCAACATCAAGCATGCGGCATCAGGCGTTGGTTTTTGGAGGTGCCTTGACTTCGCTTTCCCGCGCCGCGGCGTTCGGGTCGAAGTCTGCGTCCTTGTCCTGCTTGAGCTGCTTGGCCTTTTCTTCGGTTTCACCGTCACTCATGGCGGATTTGAAACCTTTCACGGCCGCGCCCAAGTCCGAACCGATGGAGCGTATGCGCTTGGTCCCGAAAATGACCAATGCAATGAGCAAAACGACTATGAGCATTCTAGTGTCGAACATCTCGCTTCTCCGATTCCAGGTATACCCGATGGGGCGCCAATGATACGCCAAAGATACTATGACATTTGACCGTGACACACCGATGCGTGTTCGGTCGCATTTGGGGATTTCATCAATTTTCCAGCCAAATCGTCACAGGGCCGTCGTTGGTCAAAGACACCTGCATATGAGCGCCGAATTCCCCGGTTTCCACGCGTCCATGCTGCGTGCGCGCGGCCTGCACGAAGAAGTCGAACAGCCGGCGGCCGAGCTCCGGGGGTGCCGCGGTGGAAAAGCCGGGTCTTAGGCCCTTCGCGGTCTCTGCCGCCAGGGTGAATTGCGGCACCAGCAGCAGTTCCCCCTTAACCTGGGTGAGGCTCAAGTTCATTTTGCCGGCTTCGTCCGCAAACACCCGGTATTGCAGCAGGCGGGCAAGCAGCTTGAGCGCTGCCGCCTCGTCGTCCGCGGGCCTCACCCCCAGGAGCACCAGCAGCCCGGGCCCTATCGACCCGACCGGGTCGCCGTTAACCTCAACCCTGGCTTGGGAAACGCGCTGCAATAGGGCTATCATGTGACTATTTCTCCCACTTTAACGCATAAAAAGCCCATAAATTAATCCGTATATCCCATATCAGAAGAATCCATACTGAAATTCTAGATTTAGATTGATGTGACGCAAAACTGAAGTATTTATTGGCAATTGTGGTACTTATATGCGTAGAAATGGCTATAAATAGGTTGTCTGTGGAATTAACGGTGCCACGTAACCGTTATCCCCTGCCTCAGGCATAGTCCCAACCCTTGCGGCGCCGCTAACACTCCTCGAGACATCGCTGGGGAGACTTAAGGGACCGGGGGCCGGTTTTCTGTACATTACCAAGGATGCTGCACCACGCTCCCTTCAACGAAACCTTTTGGACCAGCCCAGACGGGCTGCGCCTCTACACGCGAGTCTACGAAAGCGAAGCTGCCGGAGCGCCGACCGTGCTGTGCCTGCACGGCCTGACCCGCAACAGCCGCGACTTCGAAGATCTTGCGCCGCACCTGCAGCATCGCTATCGCGTCATTGTCCCGGATTTGCGCGGCCGTGGCCTCTCCGCTCGAGATACGAATCCCCAGAACTATCAGCCGGCGATCTACGTCCAGGATGTCCTCGCCTTGATGGATATCGTCGGCGCGGCGCAAGTGACGGTGATCGGCACGTCTCTGGGAGGCTTGCTGGCCATGATGCTGGGGGTTGGATACCGAGACCGTATCGCCGGCATTGTGCTGAACGACATTGGACCTGAAGCGGATCCGGCCGGCATCGAACGTATCAAGGGCTATGCAGGGCGATTGCCGCCGCCCAAGGACTGGAGCGACGCGATCGCCCAGACGCGAACCATGTTTGGCGATGCATGGCCCAACTTGAGCGAGCAGAGTTGGTCGACGATTGTGCGGCGCGGCTTTCGCGAGGATGCATCGGGAGCCATCCGTGTCGATGCCGATCCCATGATCGGTGAAATGCTGCGCGCGGCTCCCGCCGCCACGGCAAATCTCTGGCCTTTCTGGAACGTGCTGCGCGGCATACCCATACTGGCGATTCGCGGCGAACGGTCCGACATCTTGAGCGCCGCCACTTTCGCGCGAATGAAAGCCGAGAATCCTGACCTTACGCAGCTTGAAGTTGCACAGCGCGGCCACGTGCCGCTGCTGGACGAGCCGGAATGCATAGCGGCCATCGACACTTTTCTCGTGCGAATCCACTGATTCGGTCGTACCCTGAGCATTGTGTGAGAACCGCATTTCTCGTTGCCCTCAGCTTCCTGGCATCCATCCCGGCTCAAGGCAGCGACCATGAGTATTACGAGGTCAACGGCGCCAAGCTGTATATCGAGTCCGTTGGAAAAGGCCCGCCGGTGCTGTTTCTGCACGGTGGATTGATGTTCTTCGACAACGCCTATGCAAAGCAGCGCGATTACTTCGCGGCGCATCATCGGGTCATCGGCATCGATCAGCGAGGGCATGGCCATAGCCCGGACGGACCTTGGCAGCTTTCCTATCAGCTCATGGCCGACGATACCGCAGCGGTGATTCAGAAACTCAAAGTTGGGCCTGTCGATGTGGTGGGGCATAGCGACGGAGCGAACATCGCCATGCTGCTCGCCCGGGATCATCCGGAACTCGTGCGGCGCGTGGTCATCTCGGGCGCGAACCTGCGAGGCTGGTCTGCGGAAGTGTGGGAGACGCGCAGGCGATTGCCGCCTGCCCAGGTCGAGGAAAAAATAAAGAATCTCGCGGCTTCCCTGCCGCCCTATTTCCGCTCCGATTACGCGGCCATCAGCCCGGATGGTCCCGATCATTGGATTGCCTTGGTGACAAAGTGTTTTTGGTTATGGGGCCAGGCGATAGTGATCGATCCCAATGACCTGAAGAAAATACAGGCGCCGGTGTTGGTCATGGCGGGCGATCACGACTTCACTTCGATCGAAGAGACCACCGAGATGTTTCGAGGTCTGATGCGCGGGCAACTATTCATTGTGCCGGAAACCGGGCACGGCACCTTCCAGAGCCGGCCGGAACTGGTCAATCTCGTCGTCAGCCATTTTCTGGATGCGCCAGACAGTGAGATGCCGGCGCGCCAGACCGGGGTGTCAATCAATCAATGAGTGATATCGACGATGTGAACGCACCCGAAGCGCGCTACTTGCGCCACAGCGTCGGCGTGAACAGAACCAGAATGGTGAAAACTTCCAGCCGCCCGAGCAACATCGCTGCCGAGCACACCCAGGTCTGGAAATCGCTCAACACGCCGTAGTTGCTCCCGGGTCCCACCAATCCCAACCCCGGCCCCGCATTATTGATGCAGGCGATGATGGCGGAAAACGACGTCATGAAATCCAAGCCGCTCGCCAGCTGCAGGAAAACCAGCGTCACGATGCTCATGAAGTACAGGAACACGAATGCCAGTACGGCGAACACCACGCGGTTGGCGATCACCACACCGCCGACTTTCAGCGGCCGCACCATATTCGGATGCACCAACTGATTGAGTTCGCGATGCGCCTGCTTGGCGAGCACCAGCGTGCGGATCATTTTGATGCCGCCGCCGGTGGAACCGGAACTCGCCACGATGCAGCTTAGGAACATCATCCACATCGGCGCGAATATCGGCCATCGCGCGTAGTCTTGAGTATGCAGGCCACTGTCGATCGCGATCGAGACCAGATTGAATGTGGTGCTGCGAAGCGCCGTCGGAAAGTCGGTGTAGGTGCCGTGGAAGTACAAGAATAACGAGACGCCGATGCAGCTGCCGAAAAGCACCCCCAAGATCGCCTTGGCCTCGGCGTCGCGAAAGTACGCCTTCACGCCGCGTTGGCTCCACGCGAGAAAATGCGTCGCAAAATTCAATGCCGCCAAAATCGAGAAGATGGTCAGCACCATCTCAATGGGCAGCGAATTGAAATGGCCGATGCTGGCGTCGTAGGTCGAGAAGCCGCCCAACGACAGCGCGGAGAATCCGTGGCAGACGGCGTCGAACCAGTTCATGCCGGCGAATCTCAAAGACACGATGCAAGCCGCGGTCAATCCCGTATACACCGCCCACAGCAGTTTCGCGGTTTGCCCGATGCGCGGCGTGAGTTTGCTGTCTTTCATCGGCCCGGGCATTTCCGCGCGGTAAATCTGCATGCCGCCGACGCCGAGCATCGGCAGGATCGCCACCGCCAGCACGATGATGCCCATGCCGCCCAGCCAGCTCAATAAATGGCGCCACAGATTGATCGACCGCGGCAGGAATTCGAGCCCCGACAGGACCGTGCCTCCGGTGGTGGTGAGGCCGGACGCGGCTTCGAAGTAGGCATCCGTGAAATTGATGGGCAGGTAGTCCCACAGCGGGAATCCGGCCACCGCGGGCAATGCCACCCAGGTCAATGCCACCAGCATCAAGCCGTCGCGGGTTTTGAGCTCGCGCTTGAAGCGCCGGGTACCGAGCCACAGCAGCGCGCCGAGAACGAAAGTCGCCAGGGCGGACAAAACGAATGACCAAAGCGCCGGATCCAGTTCCCACACCGCCATGACCAGCGGCGCGAGCATGGTCGCCGAAAACACCATCATGACGAGGGCGAATACGTGAGCGACCGGCAGTAAAATGTCTTTCACAAAAAGGAGGCGGAGCCTTGAAACAGCTTTTCGACGGCTTCGATATGGCGCCGGTCGGTGAGGAACAGAATCAAGTGGTCGTCCGGCTGAACCGTGGTGTCGTGATGCGCAATGATCACATCCTCGCCGCGAACCACCGCGCCCAAGGTGGTGCCTTCCGGCAGCGAAATGTCCTCGATGCGCCGGCCGATGACCTTCGAGCTGTCGGCATCGCCGTGCACCACCACCTCGAGCGCTTCGGCCGCGCCGCGGCGCAGCGAGTGCACGCGCACGACGTCTCCGCGCCGCACATGCGCGAGCAATGATCCGATCGTGACGGTCTGCGGCGAGATCGCGACATCGATCGAGCCGCTTTCGATGAGCTCGGCATAGGAGGGCTTGTTGATCAGCGCCATGACCTTGTGCGCGCCCAAGCGCTTGGCCAGCATGGCCGACAAAATATTCGCCTCCTCGGAATTCGTCAGCGCGGCGAAGACATCCGCGCTGTCGATATTTTCCTCGAGCAGCAATTCCTCGTCGGCTGCGTCACCGTGCAGCACCGTGGTGCTTTTCAACTGCTCAGAGACGCGCCGCGCGCGTTTGCCGTCGCGTTCGATGAGCTTGACCTGATTCTTGCCTTCCAATTCGTTGGCAAGCCGGAGGCCGATGTTGCCGCCGCCGGCAATGACCACACGGCGCGCGGGCGCTTCTTCGCGGCGCATTTCTTTCATGACGACGCGGATATTTTCACGCGCGGCCAGGAAGAAAACTTCATCGCCGTCTTCGATGACGGTGGTGCCCTCTGGCTTGATGCTCTTGCCCGCGCGATAGATGGCGGCGACTCGCGCATCCGCGGACGGGATGTGTTCGCGCAGGGTGCTCAAAGCTTGCCCCACCAACGGGCCGCCCTGCAGCGCCCGTATGCCCACCAGGCGCACCCGGCCGTCGGCGAAATCCAGCACCTGCAGCGCACCGGGATATCGGATCAGCCGCGCCACGTACTCCGTGACCAATTGTTCAGGGCTTATCCAGACGTCCACCGCAACCGCGTTCTCGCCGAACAGCCGGTCTCTCTCGGTGTAGTCGGCCGAGCGCACGCGGGCGATCTTCTTCGGCGTGCGGTACAGCGTCCAGGCGACCTGGCAAGCCAGCATGTTGACTTCGTCACTGTTGGTCAGCGCCACCAGAATATCGGTGCTCGCAATCCCCGCGGCTTCCAGAATGCGCGGGCTGGAGCCATTGCCGTTGACGGTGCGGATGTCGAGGCGGTCCTGCAAATCCCGCAAAATCTCCTCGTTGTGGTCGATGACTGTCACATCGTTCGCTTCCTCGCGAGAGAGGTGATACGCCGCCGTGCGGCCCACTTGTCCGGCACCTAGAATGATGATTTTCACAGCGGCGTTACTCTACACGACCTCGAGATTGGCGTAAGACAGCATCAACCACTTGGTACCCTGCCTCTCAAAATTGACCTGAATCCGGGCATGCGGTCCATTGCCCTCGAAATTGAGCACCACGCCGTCACCGAACTTGGAATGCCGGACGCGGCTGCCCATGCGCATGTTGGGCGTGGGCGTCTCATCGAGGCTGCTGCTGCCGGTGTTGCGTTTGACAAAAATCGGCCGGGACACCTGCAATCGCGGCCGAATCTCCTCGATGAGCTCCGGCGGCAACTCGCCGATGAAGCGGGATGGCTGGCCGTAGGTGTCCACGCCGTAGAGCCGCCGCTGCTCCGCATAGGTGATGTATAAATGACGCATCGCACGAGTCGCGCCGACGTAGCACAGGCGCCGCTCCTCTTCCAAGCCGGCCAGATCGGCCACCGAGCGTTGATGCGGAAACAAGCCGTCTTCCATGCCGGCGAGGAATACCACCGGAAACTCCAGCCCTTTGGCCGAATGCAGCGTCATCATTTGCACGCAATCATCGTACGGGTCGGCTTGACCCTCGCCGGACTCGAGCACCGCATGCGCGAGAAAGGACTCGAGCGGCGACAGTTCAGTTTCAGCCTCGGTCTCCGGCGAAAATCCTCGCGCCGCGCTGACGAGCTCCAGCAGGTTCTCGATTCTCCCCTCGCCGCGCTCGCCCTTTTCCTTCTTGTAGTGCTCGATCAGGCCGCTCATTTGAATGACATGGTCGACCTGTTCATGGAGTTCCAGGCCGGCAACTTCGCGCCCCAGCTTGTCGATGATTTCCATGAAGGACTGCAGCGCCAGTGCCGCCCGCTGTGGAAGCGCGCCCTGCGTGCAGGCGATGGCGCTGTTCCATAGCGAGGTGGTGTTGGCACGTGCGTTGTCGCGCACCAGGTCCATGGTCTTGGCGCCGATGCCGCGCACCGGCAAATTGACCACGCGCTCAAATGAGGTGTCGTCCGCGCGGCTCGCGATGAGACGCAAGTAAGCCAAGGCATCCTTGATTTCGGCGCGCTCGAAGAAGCGCAAGCCGCCGTACACCCGATAGGGCATGCGCGCGTTCAAGAACGCTTCTTCGAAAACCCGCGATTGGGCGTTCGAGCGATAGAGCACCGCGACCTCGCGCCGCGCACCGCCGCGGGCAACCCATTCGCGGATGCGATTGACGACGAAATCCGCTTCATCGCGCTCATTGAAGGCGGCATACAGTCTGATGCGCTCTCCATCTTCGCCGCTGGTCCACAAGGTTTTGCCCAGCCGGCCGGCGTTATTGGCAATCAGCGCGTTGGCGGCCTTCAATATCGTGCCCGTGGAGCGATAATTCTGTTCCAGCTTGTACAGCACGGCTTGCGGAAAATCGCGCCGGAACTGATTTAAGTTCTCGACTCGCGCTCCGCGCCAACGATAAATCGAATTGTGCGTGACGACGCCGCCCGCGATGAAGTTATGGGTGCGCTCGACGTTGATGTCGTAGACCTCGGCATCGCAGG
>Ga0193728_1001950_pt1 | contig 10680 bp, 8 predicted proteins | sample U1c1metaG_FD_143037 | JGI IMG/M metagenome (GOLD analysis project Ga0193728, IMG submission 143037) | Soil microbial communities from a riparian zone of the East river system, Colorado, United States - U1c1 | ecosystem: Environmental > Terrestrial > Soil > Riparian zone | place: USA: East River... | reverse complement strand
CAAGTCATTGTTGATCGCAGAGTCGCCCCTGACTCAAGCCAAGGCGATCGTCACGCCGCTGTTGGTGGTACAGGGCAAGAACGATCCGCGTGTCAATGTCCGCGAGAGCGATCAAATCGTCGCGGCGGTGCGCGACAACGGCAAGCCGGTCAAATACATCGTGGCGCCGGATGAGGGTCATGGCTTTGCGCGGCCCATCAACACCTTGGCGTACATAACGGCATCAGAGGATTTCTTCGCAAAGTATCTCGGCGGGCGTAGCCAGAAAGACGTGCCTGCGGACGTGGCCGCCAAGCTCAAGGAGATTACGGTCGATCCGAAGACGGTGAGCGGGGTCGTGAGCCTGAAAGGTGCGTTGGCGCCCAAGTAGTAGGCCTGGCGCCCAAGTAGTAGGCCTGGCGCCCAAGTAGTAGGCCTGGCGCCCAAGTAGTAGGCCTGGGGGATAGGTAGCCTCGAGGCAACGAAGAGGACAGTTGCCTCGAGGCTACCTATCCCCTAGTCCTTTCACACTGGACCGCCAACCTCACGGTGCAGGAGGACGAGCTCCGACATGCCCAATCACAGTTCCGAGCAACTAAGCCCGCCGGCCGATTTTCGCGACCGGTACTTTGATTTCGGCGGATGAGGCGGATGATGACTGCGCCTCAGAGGAAGACTCAGTGCCGCAGTTGTCACAACCGCCGCACGCGCCCTGCGCCTTGCCGGCGGCAGACGCTGCGTCAAGTTTTTGCGCTGCTCGGCCGAGCTTAAAAAAAGCCGGAGCGGCGGCCATCGCGCGGCTCAAGGTCCGCAGAATGCGGCTCCTCAAAGTCCGCGGTCCAAGCTTGTACACGGCATAAGCCACGCTCGCGAGCAGCAGCACGCCCACCAGAAAATTGTCGAGTACTGCGTTCATGATTCAAATTCCGGTCAGCGCCGTCGCCACGCGAAACGTGATCCATGACCCTGCGTAGGCCATGGCGAATAAATACGCCGCCATGATAATCGGGTAGCGCCAAGAATTGGTCTCGCGCTTCACTGTCGCCAATGTCGACAGGCACTGCGGTGCGAATACGTACCAGGCCAGAAGCGAGAGCGCTGTCGGCAAGCTCCACGACTGGGTGATCAGCGGCGTCAAGGCGCTGCTGATGTCGTTGCCTGTCGCGGACAGGGCATAAACCGTTCCCAATGCGCCCACCGCAACCTCGCGCGCCGCAAGACCCGGCACCAACGCAATGGAAATCTGCCAATTGAAACCGATGGGCTTGAATATCACGGCGAGCCACGCGCCCAAGTGTCCGGCAACACTGTACTGAATCGCCGGCCCGGTCGCGCCCGGCGGCGGCGCCGGAAATGAACTCAAGGCCCAGAGGATGACCATCAGCGCCAGAATGATGGTGCCGACGCGGCTCATGAAGATCTCGACGCGCTGCCACAGGCCGATGCCCAAATTGCGCAAATTCGGCCAGTGATACGCCGGCAGCTCGAGCATGAGGGCCTGAAATCCGCCGCCCTTGCCGCGGCGCTTGAGCACGAACGCCACGGCCATCGCGCTCACGATGCCGGCAAGATACAGCGCGAACAGCACTACGCCCTGCAATTCCAGTCCGCCCCACACGCTGCGGCGCGGAATGAAGGCAGCAATGATCAGCGCGTAGACCGGTAAGCGCGCCGAGCAGGTCATCAGCGGCGCAATCATGATCGTGGTCAGTCGATCGCGCGGATTTTGAATGGTGCGCGTCGCCATGATCCCGGGGATGGCGCACGCAAAGCTCGACAGCAAGGGGATGAAGGCCCGCCCCGACAGACCAACGCTGCCCATCACGCGATCGAGCAGGAATGCGGCGCGCGGCAGATAGCCTGAGTCTTCGAGAATCAGGATGAAGAAGAACAGGATGATGATCTGCGGCAAAAACACCAACACGCTGCCGACGCCGGCGAGTATGCCGTTGATCGCCAAATCCTTCAGCAGGCTTGCCGGCAGCGCCGCTCCCAGCCAATTGCCGAAGGTCGCGACACCCAGTTTGATTTCGTCCATCGGCACTTGCGCCCAGGCGAACACCGCCTGGAACACCAGGAACAGAATCACTGCCAGAATCAGGGGCCCGAGCACCGGGTGCAGCACCAAGGCATCGAGGCGATCGCTGAAGGTCACGCCATCGAGCCGATCAGCACCCACCACGCCCAGAATCCTGCGCACTTCGGCTTGATCGTGCTCGATATCCGATCGGCTCAACGGTTGCCATACCGTGTTGCGCGACCTGCGTTCGGGCATGGCCGTCGCATCGAGCATTTTGATCAGCGCGCGCACGCCGGCGGTCTTGACGCCGACCGTTTCAACCACCGGCACGCCCAACTCCAGCCCGAGGCGTTCGGCATCGATGACGATGCCCTTGCGGCGCGCAATGTCGGTCATGTTGAGCGCCACCACCATGGGCAACCCTAACCGCTTCAGGCTCAAGACCAATCTTAGGTTTTGGCGAAGATTCGTCGCGTCGGTGACGCAGACAACGAAATCCGGCGCGATCTCGCCGGTGCGCTTGCCTAAGAGTACGTCGGCCGTTACCTGTTCGTCGGGAGTCAGCGGGTCTAAGCTGTATGCGCCGGGCAGGTCCAGAATTCGTATACGCAGGCCGGATGGCGTGACCAGCGAACCCTCTTTGCGTTCGACGGTTACGCCGGCGTAATTGGCAACCTTCTGGCGGCTGCCGGTCAAAATATTGAAGAGTGCTGTCTTACCGCAGTTGGGATTGCCAACCAGAGCGATCAGAGGGCTCGGGGCGCTGGGCGCGGCGTCCATAGGAATTTACGGGAGCTGCGGCTGCTCCGGACATACGCGGATACAGGCGGCCTCGAAAAGTCGCAGTGCAAAAGTGCCTGTCCCGATGCGCACGGCGATGGGCGCGCGCGCCATGAGCCCCCGGGCTACGATGCGCACCGCCTCACCCGGCAGAAAGCCCAGCTCGGCCAAGCGCCTTCCTAGGTCTGCGGGTCCCTTGGAATCGGCCCCCGACACGGAAACCACGCGCGCCGAGGCCCCTGGGGCCAGATCCATGAGTGGGATATCTTTAGAAACCAACATGAACGCGATTCTACATGAGAATCGTTCCCATTACTATTACGGGGTCACAAATCCCATCTGATAGTCTTAACGACCCAGAACCACCGGAGGCGTATGAAATGCCTACGCTTTTTGAGAAAATCATAGCCGGAGACCTGCCGGCGACCGTGCTCTACCGCGACCCTCGCGTGATTGCCTTTTTGGATATTCGCCCTGCGGCTCCGGTGCATATACTAATCGTCCCGAATAAACCCATTCCCACAGTCAATGATATTGCCGACGAGGATGAATCGCTGATTGGCCACATGTTCATCGTGGCGCGCGATCTCGCCCGACAACAGGGGATCGCCGAAAGCGGCTACCGTCTGATTATCAATTGCAATGCGCATGGCGGACAGGAGGTGTATCACTTGCATGTGCACCTTTTGGGCGGGCGGCCTCTCGGGCCCATGGTGGCGCGGGCATGAATGCGACAAACGGGAAACACATGATGAAGAAGAAAAAGGCCGCACAAGCCAAAGCACGCCCCGCCTCACGGCGCTCGGGCAAAAAACCCTCGGTCAGCGCCGCAAAATCCACGCGCGCGAACAAGGCTCGGGAAATCTCCCGCCCGAGTCCGCGCAGCGTACCGCGACGCGAGTTGTATCCGGCGCTCGAGCCCTATCGACACGGCTATCTGCGCGTCTCGGATGTTCATGAAATTTATTACGAGGAAAGCGGCAATCCCGCCGGCAAACCCGCCGTGTTCCTGCATGGCGGACCCGGTGCCGGCTCCGACAAGCGCGCGCGGCAATTCTTCGACCCGCGGCATTACCGTATCGTCGTATTCGACCAGCGCGGCTGCGGACGCAGCCGCCCGAGCGCAAGCCTGATCGAGAATACGACCTGGCACCTGGTCGCCGACATCGAGCGGTTGCGCAAACACTTGCACATCGAGCGCTGGTTGGTGTTCGGTGGATCCTGGGGCAGCACGCTGGCACTGGCGTATGCGGAGGCTCACCCGGAGCGGGTGACTGACATCGTGCTGCGCGGAATTTTCCTGTTGCGCTATGCCGAAATACGCTGGTTCTACCAGCACGGCGCCTCCGAAATATTCCCCGATTTCTGGGAGGCCTATCGCGACGCGATCCCTCTGGATGAACGGGACGATTTCCTGAGCGCTTATCACAAGCGCCTCACCGGCACCGATCAGCGTGCGGCGTTGGCCGCGGCGCGCGCATGGTCAATGTGGGAGGCTGCATGCAGCTTTCTGCACAGCAACGTCGATAACATCAAGAAGTGGGGCGAAGATCATTTCGCCTTGTCGGTCGCGCGTATCGAATGCCACTACTTCGTGAATCGCGGTTTCCTGCGCAGCGAAAGCCAATTGATCGACGACGTACCGCGCATCCGGCACATACCGACAACCATCGTGCAGGGCCGCTACGACGTCGTCTGTCCTGCAACCAGCGCCTGGGATTTGCACCGCGCGTGGCCGGAGGCGGATTTCCGAATGGTGCCGGACGCCGGACACTCGGCATTCGAGCCTGGCAATGCTCATGAACTCGTTCTGGCGACCGATCGATATCGCAGCCGCTAACGAAATCCAGGCGATGAATGCGCTTTGATACTTGCGCCGCGCTTGCGGCGGCAATGCTGCTGTTCTCGTCCGCCTGGGCAGAAGTGGGCAACCCGGAAACCGCACCGGGAACCAAACTGCTGCGATTTCCTAATGTGCTGAATGACCGTATCGTCTTCAGCTATGCGGGAGATTTGTGGACTGTCGGCACGCAGGGAGGAACCGCGACACGGCTTACCTCGCATCCCGGATTGGAGCTGTTCGCTAAATTCTCACCCGACGGCCGCTACATCGCCTTCACCGGACAGTATGGCGGGGATGAACAGGTCTACGTCATGCCCGCCGGCGGCGGAACGCCGAAGCAACTCACGTTTTATCCGGCCCCCGGCCCGCTGGCGGAGCGCTGGGGCTACGACAATCAAGTGTATGGGTGGACGCCGGACGGCAAATCCGTCCTGTTCAGATCCGCCCGCGATGGCTACATCTTAACGGATGCGAAGCTGTATACGGTTCCGATGAACGGCGGTGCCGCAGTGCCGCTGCCCATGCCGAAGTCGGGTGCCGGCCATTTTTCTCCCGACGGCAAAAAAATCGTCTACTCACCCCTGTGGCGCGACTTTCGAAGCGAAAAGCGTTACGCCGGCGGCCTCGCCAACGCACTCTACATTTTTGACCTGGCTAATCCATCGCTTCAACCAATCACCCATGATTTGCGCACCGACCGCGATCCGATGTGGATAGGGGATGCGATCTACTTCAATTCCGATCGCACCGGCACGTTCAACCTCTATCGCTACGACCTTGGCACAAAACAAATTCGACAACTCACGCACTACACGGATTGGGACGTGCGTTGGCCGAGCGCGGATCAGCAAGGCCAAATCGTCTACGAATCAAACGGCGAATTGCATATTTACGACAGCCGCAGCAACCAGGATCGCGGCCTGTCGATCAGCGTGCCGGTGGACGGCACGACGACGCTGCCGCAAGCGGTCAATGCTGCGGAAAATATCGAGGGCTTCAGTTTGAGCCCCGGCGGCGAGCGCGTCGGCATCGTGGCGCGCGGCGATGTGTTCTCGGTCCCGGTGGAACATGGGGTGACGCGCAATCTCACCCAATCTTCGAGTGCCCACGACCGCGAGGCCGCCTGGTCAAATGACGGCACGCGATTGGCTTACGTCTCGGATCGAAGCGGAGAAGAGGAGATTTATGTGCAGGCGCAGGACGGCAACAGTCCCGCCGTCGCATTGACCGCCAACTCCATCGGACGCTATTCGGCACCGGTTTGGTCCGGCGATGACAAGCGGATTGCATTCGCCGACAACAGCAACCGCCTGTACGTCGTCGACATCGCCGGCAAAAAGCGCATTGCGGTGGCTCAAGATCCCATTGGTCTTGCTCTGGATTATCGCTGGTCGCCCGATGGCCGGTTCCTCGCCTATTCCCTCAACCAGTCGAATAACTTTTCGAGCGTCTTCGTGTGGTCCCTGGCGGATGGGCAATCGCACCGGATCACCCCGCAATCCTTCGCCGCGCAATCGCCCGCATGGTCGCCGAACGGCGAACTGCTCTACTTTTTGAGTCAACGCGAGTACCAGCCGATCATCAGCACCATCGAATTCAATTTCGCCACGGATCGACAGACCGGAATCTTCGCGGTGACCTTGCGCAAGGATGTCAAAAATCCGTTCGGTATTCGCGACGATGAACCCGGCGAGGACAAAGGCGGCGATGCGGACAAGGAGAAGGACAAGGACAAGAACAAGGAGAAGAAAGCCGGCAAGAGCAAAGCAAAGCCGAAACCCGACGTGAAGATCGAATTCGACGGCATCGAACAGCGCACCGTTCGAGTTCCGCTCGAGGCAGACAACATCAGCAATCTGCGGGTTGGCGATGAGAATTTGTTGTACCTGCGCAGCGGCGCGTTCTACTACGGACGCGAACCGGGCCTCAAACCGACCGTGATGAGCTACTCCATCAAGGAGCGCGAGGCAAAGCCCGTGGCGGAAGAGGTCACCGATTGGTCCGCAACCTCGGACGGCAAACATGTGCTCGCAGAAATGTCTTCCAAGGAATTCAAGTATTTCGAAGTCGGCAAGAGCGACGATGTCAAGACCGTATCGCTCGCGGGTCTGATGACTTACCGGATTCCTGCCGCCGAGTGGCGCGAGATTTTCGCCGAGGTCTGGCGCCGGTATCGCGATTATTTCTACGTCGAGAACATGCACGGCTATGACTGGGCAGCACTTCGCCGCAAATACGAACCACTGCTCGACTATGTCGGCCACCGGGCTGATCTGAACTACGTGATCAGCGAGATGATCGCCGAGCTGACGGTGCAGCACGCCTACATCGAGGGCGGCGACTTAGGATTGCCGAAGCGGCCATTCGTGGCATTGCCGGGCGCGCGATTCGAACTCGATTCGAAATCCGGCCGCTATCGAATCGCCAGGATACTCACCGGCGAGAATGAAGAAGAACCTTACCGCTCGCCGCTCACGGAGGTGGGTGTCGATGTGCATGCCGGCGACTACGTTTTGTCGATCAATGGCCGGGAACTTCGAGAAGGAACGGATCCCTATGAATTGCTGCAGTCGCCGGCGAACCAGCCGGTGGAGTGGCGCGTGGCGGCCACGGCCGATGGCGCCGCGGCCCGCACCATTCGTTACCAGCCGCTGCACACCGAGGCCGGTCTTCTCTATCTCGACTGGGTCACGCAGAACCGGGAGCGCGTCGACACTTCAAGTCACGGCCGCTTGGGCTACATTCATCTGCCTGACATGGGCGACGCCGGCATTCGCGAGTTCATCAAATGGTGGTATCCGCAGGTCCGCAAAGAGGGTCTCATCGTCGACGTGCGCGACAACGGCGGCGGCAATGTCTCGGAAATGCTGATCGAACGGCTGGCCGGCGCTTTGCACCAGACCCGCTTCGTGCGCAATCATGAGGTTACCGGGACCTACCCCAGTGTGGTGCAGCCCGGCCCCAAAGTCGCACTGATCAACGAGGGCACCTCATCGGACGGCGATATTTTCTCTTATCAGTTTCGGCAGTGGAAAATCGGCCCACTGATCGGCAGGCGCACCTGGGGCGGCGTGGTGGGGATTACCGACCATGGAACTTTACTCGACGGCGGCAAGGTGTTTGTGCCAGAGTTCGGTACGGCGGATGAAAACGGCCGTTGGATTATTGAAGGACACGGCGTCGATCCCGACATCGAGGTCGAACAGGATCCGGTCGCCGTATTGAAGGGACACGACCCCCAATTGGAGCGTGGTATTCAGGAACTCTTGAAACTTTTGCCGACGTCGCCCGGCGGCTTGCCGCATCGACCCGCGTCGCCCATCAAATCCGAGGTGCATTGAGCGTGTCAGAACTCGCCTCTATTGGATTGGCGCGAGTGAGCGATGCGCGCGAAATTGCGGAGATGTCCCGGGATCTCATCGAACAGGGACTGACCTGGTCGTGGACGCCGGCGCGCGTGCAACATTTTATCTCAGGGCCCGAATCATCCGTCGTTGTCGCGCGCCGCGAGCAACGGATTGCGGCATTTGCCATCATGCATTTCGGCGACGACGTCGCGCATTTAAATCTGCTGGCGGTGGCGCCGGAACATCGGCGTCAGGGTATCGGGTCGCAGCTCATGGAGTGGCTGACCGGGACCGCGCTCGAGGCCGGTGTGTTTCGCATCAATCTGGAATTGCGCACCCACAACGAGGCGGCGCGAATTTTCTACGCGCGCTTGGGCTTCGATCAATTGGGGATTGTCCAGGGCTACTACCAGGGCCGCGAGGCGGCACTGCGGATGTCGCGGCACTTGGCCAGGACCTGACCTTACATCGAGGCGGATCGGGTGCGCCCGGTGCCCTTGCGGTCACCGCCCAGGTCGGTTTGTTGGGATCGCGGTTTGGCTGCGCCCAGCGGAAAGACCACCGTCACGCGACATCCGCGGCCGGGGCCGGTCTCCACGGTCATTTCACCGGCGGCGTCGCGCACGCGATCGGCGACGCTCCATAGGCCGAAGCCGTGCTCCCGAGGTTCGAATAAACTCAGTTGCCACTCGAATCCGACGCCGCGATCTTCCACAACGGCGCGCAATTCGTCGCGGTTGCGCGTTATCGTGACCGTTGCCGCTTGCACGCCCGAATGCCTGACGACGTTGCGCAGCAGTTCCCGGATGACCTTGAACACGAGTACCCGCAGATCGATATCGATGCCTGACTCATCCGCGGTGACATGTAACTCAACCTGCAGATTGTCCTTGCTTCGCATGTAGACGCTGAGCCACTTCAGCGCCGGCTCCAAACCCAGTTCATAAAGACCCGGAGGACTTAGGTCGGCGATGACCCGTTGCGCAATGGCCTGCACCTCGCGCACGGTACTGGTTGCCTCGCCGAGAAGCAGGCGAACTTCGGGCGGCGAACGCGACACCATGGCATCGAGGGTCATCGCCAGTCCGACCAGCTGCTGGCCGATGCCATCGTGAAGGTCCACGGCGGTTGCGCGCCGCGCCCGCTCTTCGGCACCCACCAGTTCGCGCGCATAGAGCTTCAATCGCTCCTGCTTCACGCGCAGACGCTCGTTGAGTTCGGCCAGCTCCGACACATCGCGCGCAACGCCCCAGACGCGCACCAGCTTGCCCTGTTCGATGACACCGCGAAACCCGGTGATGTAGGTGCGCTGCAGCGATTCAACCGCCATCGTGAATTGCAGTCCGTCCATCAAATAGCCCTGATGCGACGCTGCGCCCAAATGATCAATGAACGTTCGCACCCAGGGCGCGTCGCTGCGCCATTGACGCGCATCGAAATCTGATACGCCCAGCTGCCGGTTCAAGTGCAGGTAACTCAAGTTGCTCTCGGCAACGTAGGCATGCGTCTGCAGCCAGGTGATTTGATCGCCCACCGGTAGATTGGGATCCATGGGCTCCGACAATTCAACGCGCCACACGGCCTCGGAACTGTGTTCGATGAAGTTGCGATACCGCTCATCGCTGGTGCGCAACAGCTGAAACGCATTGCGCTTCTCCATCAGCACGACGGTGAGCAGAAAATTAATCGCGACGAGGGTGGCAAGATACAGCTGAACGGCGCTGACCCGCACGAAGGGATTCGAATCGCCCGCGAAGGGTCCCAGGCCGCGGCTCGCGAAGTATGACACCAGGATGGCTGTCGCGGCAGCGAGGATCGATGACCATCGCGGCGGCATGCGAAATGCCGCGATCACCATGAATGCCAATATGACGAACGGCATATCCAGGATGGTGGTGACGCCACCCGGCGGCGCCGAGAACACCCAGCTCGTCATGGCCAGCATCCCGAAACCGATGAACATCATTTCAACCGCGGGTCCCGCCGGCGCGGAATACTCCCGAGCACGCAAGCGCACCGCCCAACCCATCACGATCGGCGCAATGCACAGTGATCCCAGCCAATTCCCCGCCCACCATAGCTGTAATTCGCGCAGGTACGCGGGTCCGCCCAGCATGTGAGTCGTGGCGAACGCCCCCACCACCGCGCCGGCCGCCGAACCGATTGCGATCGAGGCCATGAACAGCATCACGTTTCGCAGCCGCCGCACTCTGGGCGTCGAAATCAGTCGCGAGGCAACGAACGCGCCGACCATGCCGTCGATCGAATTGGCAAGTGCGAACGGCACGTAGCCTCGTAAAGTGTAATGGTCGGAGGTCGCGGCGTCGGCCAACAATTCGACGATCAGTTGTACTGCCAGGATCCAGACCCAGAGGCGGCGCGGCGCAAGCCACAGTGCAATGAACAACAGGCCTGCAGCCGGCCAGATGATCGTCAGCGCCTCGGCATTCTCATGCAGCGCCAAACCCGTCCACACGAGAATCAAGTACAACGCTGCAAAGACGGCCAGGGAGACGGCGCCCTTGGCGATTCCGTGGCGCATGAAATCCCATACAAGCCCGGGTTGCCGGTCTGCGAGCGTGGTCGGAGTCGGCACGTTAGGACCTCCTTGTATTCGGGTGATTGTGCGCTTGTTTCTTGCAATACTCCAAAAGTAAAATGGCCATTAAAAACACCACCCGCTCATTCGGCGCGACCCGGCGGCACGTCGT
>Ga0193728_1001947_pt1 | contig 10693 bp, 9 predicted proteins | sample U1c1metaG_FD_143037 | JGI IMG/M metagenome (GOLD analysis project Ga0193728, IMG submission 143037) | Soil microbial communities from a riparian zone of the East river system, Colorado, United States - U1c1 | ecosystem: Environmental > Terrestrial > Soil > Riparian zone | place: USA: East River... | reverse complement strand
CTCACTTCCTTGTTGATGGCGGCTTCACGGCCTTCCAGGTGCGCGGTCTCTCTTGGTGTCAGTTGACCGCTCTTGATTCCCTGGGCGATGCGGTCCTGCTGGTTTTCTTGCCGCTTGCCCACTTCGCTTTTCGGGTTGGTGTTTTGCACGGCGCCATTGTGCTTGTCGCGGTAAATGTTGCTGGAGAGTCTGTTTTGCTGGCGGTTGAGCCTGGCGCGATCGGCGGCCGTCAAATGCCCGTCATCCGCCTTCCGCATCTTGCTCTCTTCCTTGTTCAGCCCCGCTTCTTTCTTTTCCAGGTTCTTGGTTTCACCGGCAGTAAGCTGACCGCTCTGCACACCGTTAGCGATTCGGTCTTGTTGGTTTTCTTTTCGCTCCTGAGTGACTGGAGCAGGAGTGCTCTGTGGAGCAGCACTCTGTGAAAACGTCGGTACCGCAAGCATGGCCAGGGCCCCTGCAAATAACGCCTTCTCAAAAACTGAATTCATGGATTCTCCTCCATCCCTTTAATTCGCTTTGGCGCAGCCTCTGTTGCTTTTGAGCTGCTTGGGTTTTCAAACACAATATGGAAACAATTGTTGCGCGGTCGAGAAAATGCTAATCCGGAAATGGCAATTGGTCCTCGTTACCAACGGGACGGGGAGTCATGAACAATGGCCTACTCTCCGGGTGCAAATTTCCCCATGAAAAAAGGGCCCGAAGGCCCCTTTGCGCGTTGCCGATAGAACAGGGTTCAGAAAGGAAGCCCCGGCAATTCCACCGTCTTTTCTACCTGTACTGATTTGAGAGCGTTGGGATCCAGCCCTAGCGCCTGCAGAATCGTAACCGCAACTTGCGAGGTAGCTACCGGAGTCTTCAACACTCCGGCCTTCAGACTCGGATTCGAAACGATCAGCCCCACGTTGGTGTCCCCGAAACTGAACCCGCCGTGCTCCGCATTTTTCTTTGTCGAGGTGGTGTAGATGGTCCCATAAATCGGCTGCACCAGAATGTCCGGCGTCCGGCTGTCATGATTCGGATCGCTAAACTTGAGTTTGATCTCATTCCCCGCCAAAACTTCATCAATGAACAGAGCGTTGGCATTCGCGTTAAGGTAGGCCGCAACCGCTGGCGCCTGGCTTTGGTCGGGCAACCACAGCAACGCAATGTCGTCATCCTGGACAAACCCGCACGGCCCCGTGCTGCATGCCGCCGCACCCGCAATCACCAGAGCCGCGGGATTGGTTCCACCGTCCGGCAGAGCCGCAACCAGGTTCGCAAAGTGCTCCGGCTTATTCACCTTTACCGGATTAATCGGCGACTGCCCATGCTTGGCGCTGACAATGAAGAGAGTTGATTCGTAAAGTCCCTGTGCTTTTAACGCTTGAATCATCTTGCCCAGCGCCTGATCGGTTCTTTCCAGACCATAGTTCAGGACCGCACTGGGCGTTCCTGCGCCGTCAAGATAGCCTCCCGGCTGCCCGTTCAGTACGCCCGTATCGTCGGCGCAACTGCCGTCGAAGTTGTCCTTGGAAAGTTTCTGACCAACGCTCACTGCCTGAAAGTTCATGCCGAAGACCGCCGGAACGCCCGGCCCCGGAGTGCCATCATGTTTCAGGCCGTGAATTTCATTCAGGATGGCTTGCACCTTCTTATCGTCATTCTCAACCGTGCAAACCACGCTGACAGTCGCATCGAGTCCGGGAGCGTTGGTGATTTCTGGGGTGAAAAGATCGTCGACCCCAGTCCCAGACGGCCCGTTGACCCAGTCATACGCGGGATGTTTGTCCGCCCACGCGGTGTGTCCTCCTCCGGCCTTCACCACTTCGAAAATCGTATTGGTTCGGATCGCCTGGTGCGGCCACAGCGGCACGCAAGCGCCGTGATCGAGAACCCGAGGCAGTTTGGTGGGGTCGATTACATTCAAAGAAACATTCTGTGCGTTATACACGTCAATGCTTTCGTCAAACACCATAGTATTACCCGCACCGCCTGAACACGTGGTATTCGTCGGATCGAAAATATCGCGGCTGTAGCTCACGTCGTAAAACAATCCGCTGGTAACCGGCGATCCACCGGTGACCAGCGCCATCAGCCCGGGAAAAGAATCCGAGTTGGCCGGGGTGCGCGCATTGGAATAGGTGATTCCGGTTCGCGACAACTGAGCCAGTGCAGAGTTGGGATGGCCCTGCACATAATTCGCCACATCGAGGGCATGCAGACCATCAACACTGATCAGCAAAACGTGTTGGATGTTGCTTTCGGAAGCGGCTTGTGCAGCTCCGGCAAAAAGTACAATTGTGGCCGCAAGTGCAGAGAACAAACGACGTGAGATCACTGGGGTATTCCTCCTGTTTCGAGTGGGAGTCCGCAGTGAGAGTAATGGTAGGACGTTGAAAAAGCGGTTAAGTTCAGATGAACAAACGGTGAAAAGTTTCAGGACAGCCAATCGTCGAATTCACCAACCATTCACACAGGATTAATCATCTTGTTATCACAGACCTGCCAGGCTTAGAAGTGGGGAGGCCTGCTTTAACCGTGTCGCGGGAATTCAGGGACGGGAGGGAATGGGCCATGGGCCGCAGACTCACAATCGTCTTCTTTGATGCCGGAGGCGGTCACCGTAGCGCCGCCGAAGCGCTGAAAAGCGTTCTCGAGACTCAGCGCTGGGAAGTCCATCTCCTCAACCTTCAGGAACAGCTCGACCAGCTCGACTTGCTGAAGAAAGTCACCGGCCTTCGTATCCAGGACGGCTACAACTTAATCCTGCGCAAGGGCTGGACCCGCCTCACGCCGCAATTGCTTCCCGTACTACAAGCCTTCGTGCGGATGTATCACCGTCCCACAGTAAAGATGCTGTGCAAGTATTGGCAAGAGAACCCCGCCGACATAGTCCTCTCCGTGATCCCGCATTTCAATCGCGCGCTGGTTGAAAGCATCCGCAAGAGCTCGCCCTCAACCGCATTCGTTACCCTGCTGACCGACTTCGCCGATTACCCCCCGCATTTCTGGATGGAGCGTGAATCCCAATATCTAATCTGCGGAACTGACCGCGCGGAATTGCAGGCTTACGCACTCGGTCACGACCGCAACCACGTGTTCCTTGCTTCCGGCATGGTAATGAAACCCAAGTTCTATCAGAAGACCGCAGTCAATCGGGTGGAAGAACGTAAACGCCTCGGCTTGAATGCATCGACACCGACAGGAATCGTATTGTTCGGCGGGGCTGGCTCCGCCACCATGCTCGACATCGTCAAGCGCCTCCATGCCAGCAAAGCCGACTTGCAGTTAATTCTCATCTGCGGCAACAATCAGAAGTTGCTGACCGCAGTCAAGGGCATCAAAACCCGGTTTCCCGTGTTCGCCGAAGGCTTCACCCAAAACGTTGACTATTACATGGCCCTCACGGATTTCTTCATCGGAAAGCCCGGCCCTGGCAGCATCAGCGAAGCCCTGCAATTTCATCTGCCCGTGATCGTAGAATGCAACGGCCGAACCTTGCCCCAGGAACGCTACAACGCGCAATGGGTTACCGAGAAGCGGATGGGAATTGTGCTCAACAGCTTCCGCCAGATCAACGCCGGAGTCGAGCAACTGCTCGAGCCTTCGGCCTTCGCTGCCTTTAGCGACCAGGCTCGTACCTACAACAATCGCGCACTGTTTGAGATCCCCGAGTTCCTCGAAGAAATCTTGGAGTACAACTCCCGTGCAACCGAGCCGGCATCGCCAGTCGGCGCCAAAACCACTCTGGAGCAGAAGTCGCCACTCACCCCGGGTCTGGAAACGAGTTACGCAAAATGATTTTTGCTGACACCATCATCCTCTCAGACCTTCACCTCGGCTCCGAAGTCAGTCGCGCTAAGTCAGCTTTGCGCTTGCTAAAGTCCGCATCCTTCAATCGCCTGATCCTGCTGGGCGATATTTTCTCCGATCTTAATTTCCGCCGCCTAAAAAAAGAACATTGGCAATTTCTGGGATACATTCGCAAGCTCTCCAATCCCAAGCGCGAAGTCGAAGTAGTTTGGGTGGAAGGCAACCACGACCACGGACTCTCCCAGGTTATGTCGCATCTGGTCGGCATTCGCGTCTATCAGGAATATGCCTGGGAGTTCGCAGGTGTCCGTCACCTGGCTATTCACGGGCATCAGTTCGACAGCTTCGTTTCCGGCAACCGCGTGGTCAGCGGCTTCCTATCGGCCCTGCACTTGGCCATCCAGAAAATGTCGTTCGGGAAAAAGCGCATCACCGGTTTCATCGAGCGCTTCGACACCGTATGGCTGCGCCTTTCCGCCAAAGTCGCCGGTGGAGCATTGGCCCATGCGCGTTCACGCAACGCGCAACGCGTCTTCTGCGGACATACCCATGAAGCCCTAACCCTGAGGCGCGACGGCGTCGAATATTACAACACCGGCAGTTGGACGCAGGAAAAAGCCACCTACATCGCCGTGGACCAATCCGGCGTCCGCGTCTGGGAATACCGCGATCCTACGGATGAATCGCTGGAACACGAGGTCAAAGAAGAGTTAGAACTGGATTTCGAAGACTTGCTAGCAGACTAGGATCTAGGTCCTGCTAACCTGTGATAACGCCTGACAGCTCAACTTGGGATGCTCTGCAAAGTGTCACACTATAGCCCTCCGGCTACCCCGCCCCGCATTTAAGCTAGGTTCGCGAAGGTTGAGGAGGTGAGTTGTGCGATCTGCGGGGTTTCTCAAAAGAATCGTATTCTTTCTTCTATTTTTCTACTCTCTGATTGCCTGCGCTGAAAAATCTTCTGGCCGCATGACATCCCTTGCCATCTGTCCGGATGGCAAGCTCATTGCAATCGACTTCGGAAAGGACAACGAGTCATTCATTTACCTAATTAGGGCGGATACGGGCATCGCATCCCGGCTAACGACCGTGAAGACGGGAGCGGAATCAGGCCCGGCCTTTTCGCCGGATTGAAGAAGAATCGCATATTCCTACTCGCCCGGAAACGGGCGCATTCGAGCATCGTCATCGGGAACATCGACGGTTCCGATCTACATTCGTGGTCGTGTTCGGAGGCGAACGACTACTGACCTGTATTTTCGCCTGACAACAAGACAATAATCTTCGCCGGTCAGGGTATTTCGGCAGTTATTCACCAATCGGGCAGCCACATCCTCATGCGTGGAGTTTTTATGCACGCAACTTGGACGGAACAAATGTGCGTGAGGTAACGAACGAGACCTTTTACAGGGCGTCACCCGCTTCTGTGTCACCTGATGGAAAGAACATCGTGATCGCGACAGAGGGACTTAAGACTCCCGGACAGATTGCCGTTTACTCGATCGAGAACCCAGGCAAGCTACTGCTCTCTCTTCCGCCTCATGTTCCAAGAGAGGCCGACCACAAAGATCAAATCTTTAATTGCCCCGAATTCATGCCAGATGGGAAAAGTGTCCTCTTCATGGCCGCCAGTAACGAAAGACCAGGGAGAGGATACGACTACGACATCTACCGAGTAGATATCGCAACGGGCGCACTGGCGAGGCTCACGAAGGGAAACGGCTTTGCCACTGATCTCAGAGTCTCTGCTAACGGAGAGACTGCCGTATTCTTGAGGTGGCAATCCGATTGGCGCAGAACTCCCGTCAAGAACGAGCTTTATTTGCTCGATGTGCAAACTCACACACTCAGACTCCTCAAGGTCAGCGGGTTGAATTAGATCGGAAGTTCCCGATGTCGCATCCCTGCCCCTTTCCTGGATGATGGGTTATAAATCGCTCATTCAGACATCTGACCGATCAGTCCCGCTGTCTTACAGCCCCGCTTCAATCCGCGAGCGCGGATCGAGGAAGTCCCTTAGAGCGTCCCCGATAAAGTTGAACGACAGCACTGCAAGCATCACCGCCATCGCCGGAAAGATCACCAGATGCGGCGCATCGAACAAGTGCGCCCGCCCGTGATTCAGCATGGTCCCCCATGAAGCCGTCGGTGGCGGCACGCCCAGGCCGAGAAAGCTCATAGTAGCTTCGGCGAGAATCGCCCCTGCCATTCCAATTGCCGCCTGAACAATCACCGGCTGAATAATGTTCGGTAGAATGTGCCGGACCAGAATTCGTAAATCAGTAGCCCCCAGGGCACGTGCAGCTTCCACGTACTCTTTCTCTCTCGCCGCCAGCACCTGCGCCCGCACCAGTCGCGCATAGCCAACCCATCCGCCCAGCGAAAGTGCAAACACCAGATTGAAAATGCCCGGCCCACGAAAGGCCACAAAGGCAATCGCAATCAGGATTCCAGGGAACGACAGAAACGCATTCATCACGATGACGTTGACGAACCGATCGATGCGGCCTCCGTAGTAACCGGCAATCGAGCCAACCATCAGTCCGATCCCCAGCGAAGCTGCGACCACGCAGCTTCCCACCAGCATCGAGATTCGCGAGCCGTAGATGATTCGGGAAAGAATGTCGCGTCCCAGTTCGTCGGACCCGCAGATTTGAGCCCACGATGGAGGTGCAAGCCGTGTAGCCAGATTAATATGTGCCGGATCCTGCGGAGCAATCCACGGCGCGAACACCGCGCAGACCGTGAAGAAGACTACAAACACCATGCCCATCGCCGCCAGCGGATTGCGCCGGGTCAACCGCGGCAGCGAAATGGCTATAGCAGACAATTCTCAGTGCGTAAACGGTAATCTAATTTCCCGCGCGTTGCTCAGCCACCACCGCTGGCGAGAACTCCTCGCCCATCCATCTCTGGAAGGCGTCCATGTTCTGTTCGCGCCCCAGGAAGTTCTTCACCAGCGTATTGGCCGACACCGACCCGCCCGGTTGCAGCACCACATGCCGATAGCGCATCGGAGCCTCGCCCGCCAGCAGGTTATTGTGATCGAACTGGCTAAAGAAATCCTCGGCAATCACTTTGTCCCACAAGTAAGTGTAGTAAGCGGAAGAATAGCCCGCCAAGTGGCCGAATGCGGCGTACATGTGCGTGCCCGTCAACGCCGTAAAGGGCGTGTATTTCTTCTGGTCGGCCAGGGCAACTGCGTCCAGATCCACATTCTCCGGCTTGGTCTTATAGATGTCGTAGGAAATCGCGGTGTAAGTGTTCTGCTGGCTCACCCAGCCGGCCCGCCCGAACGCCGACGCGCGATTCATCCGCGCCACTAACTCGGCAGGAATCGGCTCCCCGGTCTTGTAATGGCGCGCAAAGGACGCCAGCACCTGCGGACTGTGCATCCACTCTTCCAGCATCTGCGACGGCGCTTCGACAAAGTCGCCTTCCATGGTGATGCCACTGATCCCCGCCCACTTCTGCTGTCCGCCAAGAATATGGTGCATCAGATGCCCAAATTCGTGGAAGAAAGTGACCACGTCGCCATACTCCATCAATCCCCGATCGTCGGCGGTCGGCGCAGGAAAGTTGCACACCAGAATCGCTTCCGGCAGCTGCTTGCCCAGAATGCCGTCCAGCACCGGGGCCATTTCCGCATGACTGAACTTTCCCGGCCGCGGATGCATGTCGAGATAAAAGCGTCCAATCGTCTTGCCACTGTCAACTACGTCCCAGGTTTCAACCGCCGCGTCCCACGACGGCACATCTTCTTCTCGCTTGAAAGTCACATGAAACAGCGTTGCAGCGGTGTCCAAAATGCCTTGTCTCACTTCGTTGAACGGCAAGTATGGCCGCACCAGCTGCGAATCGAAATTGTATTGCGCGCGGCGCACTAGTTCATTCAAATACCCATTCTCGTAGTCTCCGACCTCGGTTGCAGACGGATCGGTCTTCCTCTTCTCCGCCAGCAACATTCCGAACTCGCGCTGCGTCACCGGACGCGCCGCATCATCCACCTTCTGGATGAAGTCCGCGATATTCCCTCCCTGCTGAATCATCTTGTCGGCGGCGTTATAGTCCGCCCAGGACGAATACCCCAGGATCGTCGCCATCTGGTAGCGCGTCTTCATCATGCTCTCGAGCACTTCTTTGTTCTTGGGATAAGCCCGGGTTTGAAATGCCAGAAACAGACGCCGCCGCAGGTCGTCGCTCTTGCTGAATTTCAAAACCGGAAGCGCATCGGGATAGTTGGTGGTGATGATGATCTTGCCGTCCGTTCCAGGTTTGTGATGGTCGATGAAATCCTGCGGCAGGCCGTCGAGTTCCTTCGCGTCCGTGACTTCGACCTTTTTCTGGTCGTCGCTGATGTTGCGGTCAAACGCCGTCTGTTCATTCGTGAGATCGTCGTTCAGCTTCTTCAGTTGCGTGCGCGTCGCATCGTCCTTATCCACGCCCGCCAGTTTAAACTCCAGCAACTGGCGCTTCACGTAGTACTGTGTCGCCGCATCCGACTTCGAAACGTCCAGGCTGGAAAGCGCCTGATACACATCGCGATTCAGCGCCAGGGCCGTCTGCGCTGCGCTGGCTTTGCTGACCATGTTGGTCGCAGAATCGCGAAACTTGGCATCGGGGTGCACCTGCAAAATTAGGGAGGACAGATAGATCGAAGTATTTATCTGCCGCACCGCCTCGTCAAATGGCACCAATGTGTTGTCAATGGTCCTCGCGCCTTTGACCGCCGTGACCTGATCAATCGAGGTCTGCGCTGCCGCCAGCCGGTCAGTCACCATCTTCTCAAAGCCGGCCAAATCAGGCTTGGAAGCCCAAACCGTTGGCTGCGATGGAGCCTGGGCCAAAGCGGTGACCGTCGAGATCACGAGCAACCCAACCGCAAAAATGCGTACCTTAAACATTTAGGAACCTCGCTGTTAGCGGGAGATAGGACTAATAGGACTGTATGAGAGACGTTGCAGCCCGATAATCGTCAACCAAGATTGTGTTGGAGGGAGATGGGACAAGTCAAGTTTGGCCGCGGCGGCTCACTGCTTAACCTGAATCAATCCCGAGGTAAACGCTTTGGCAACCACAAATTTGCGAACTCGGACCGACACCGGCCGTAGGATGTCCCGGGAATATCTGACATCCTAGAGTCACTAGAAATGAGCGTTTTCCGATTGGGCAAATTCCTGTAAGATTCGCTAGAACAAGCGGAGGAATACGCCAATGATCAAGGCCGGTTTGTTTGCGGTAGTGCTCCTAGTCGCTGGTATGTCGCTTACGCCAGCGTGCGCGCAGGAGATGCCCAAGAAAGACGCGACACCAAAACCGGCGCTGAGCTCGTCCGAGAACTTGCTCCAACAGTGGAATGACATTGGGCGCAAACTGATCGCAATGGCGGAGGATTTCCCCGAGGACAAGTACGATTTCAAACCCACTCCTGCGGTGCACAGCTTTGCCGAACGGTTGATTCACGCTGCCCACGCCAATCAGTTTTTCATCAACGCGGTGGCCGGCCAGAAGATGCCCGAGATGGATGATCCCAAACGTGACCAGTTCAAGACCAAAGCTGAAGTGGTCGCCTTCGTGAGGAAGTCATTCTCCGACGGTGCCGGGGTCATCAAGGCAAAAGGAGATAAGGGCATGTCTGATCTCCTCGTGGACCCATTCAGTAATCAGCAGACACCGATCAGCGACTTTGCGTATGGCTTTGTCGAGCATTCAGGAGAGATTTACGGCCAGCTGACGGTTTACTACCGTGCGGCGGGTCTGGTTCCTCCGGAGTCGCGCCCGAAGCAATAATGGGATAGAAACGCCATTTCCACTTAAGCTCGATTGCCGGCCAACCGGAAACTGAACTCTGCCACTTCTTGCCTGTTCCTAGCGGTATTTGTTCCGCAAGACATCGGCCCTTCACCCACTAATGCCGGATATTCCAGGCTGTACACCCGCTCTTTCAGTCAACCCCCGACCGCCCAAGCGCATCTGACGCCCGTTACTTTTGTGCCGTGGCATGGCACCTTTGGTTCATTGACCTTCCGGGAAATCGGCGATACCTTGGCGTCAGTTATTCGATTTCGGCTCCCCTCTGTGGCTTAGGAAACGAATGGCTGCATTCAGGGGGTGGCTCATATGAAAGTCCTTCACGTCTGCTTCGCGGCATTGGGATTCGCGGTGGCCCGCTGGTTCTTTAAGCGGGAACCGCTGGCGGTGGCCGATCCCGTAGCCCGGTTTCGCACTTCGGGCTTGCTCTGATTTTCTGGCGGCGTGCCGCGCGTCTCGGTCTCAGCCTTTTGCGCGCCACGCCGGGCCCCTTCCGACCGTCGCATGACTTTGGTGTCCCCTCGTAACCATTATCCGCTGTCTTTCACCATTAGAATTGAGGCCTAGAGACTGCGGAGACTTGCTCCGTCTCTGCCTGAGGCCTTTCCTTGTCACGTGCGGTTTACATCGCCGGCGTCGTTATCCTGATCCTGTTCCTCTCTCCGGCACTGCTCCGCGCTCAGGAAGATGAAGTCCCTCTCGGAGACCTGGCCCGCGCTGCAAGAAAATCCAAGCCTTCCGAACAAAAGAACGTCGAACCCCAAAAAGTAATCGACAACGACAATTTCTCCGTGATGATGAGCAAGGCCGAGTCTGAACGCCTTAATGGCAAGCCCGTGTTCTCCATCGATTCCTCGGGAAAGACTTTTACCATGACTTCTCCCGACGGAACTTGCAGCCTGTCTTTCGACGCTAAAGCCACAGCGCTCATCTCGACTCCATACGTTGCCAGCGATCTTCCGCAGGACGAATTACTCAAACTCGAAGGCCCCGCCACCATTCACGACGATGTCCTCGAAGTCTCGCTGCACAACGGCACCGGGTGGGAACTGAAAGAAATCGTGGTCGGGATCACCGAGCTGCGCACTCA
>Ga0193728_1001946_pt1 | contig 10697 bp, 6 predicted proteins | sample U1c1metaG_FD_143037 | JGI IMG/M metagenome (GOLD analysis project Ga0193728, IMG submission 143037) | Soil microbial communities from a riparian zone of the East river system, Colorado, United States - U1c1 | ecosystem: Environmental > Terrestrial > Soil > Riparian zone | place: USA: East River... | reverse complement strand
GGGAACCCGATGAAGTTGCCTCGATGGTCGCCTACCTCGCCACTTCCGACGCGTCTTTCGTTACCGGCCAGGTAATTAGCGTGAATGGCGGCAGCACGATGCTTTAAGCGTCATAGAAAATGAGAGGGTTATGTCGATGAGCGAGATCAAGATGAAGAGCGAGCGCGTCAGTATCGGCGGACACGTGGTGCATTACCAAGAGGCTGGCCAAGGTGACCCGGTCATGCTGATACATGGCGGCGGTCCAGGCGCCTATGGTTACAGTAACTATCGACGAAACATCGAACCTCTGGCAAGGACGAACCGCGTCATCGTCGTGGATTTGCCTGGTTACGGGCAATCGGACGCCATCCCGCTCAGCGGTGGACTGTTCGATGTCATGGCCGAGAAGATGCTTGGCTTGATGGCCGAGATTGGCCTCCAGAGGGCCAGCATTGTCGGCAATTCGTTGGGAGGCGGCACCGCCCTCCGTATGGCTCTCTCAGAACCGTCTCGTGTGGACAGGCTCGTCCTAATGGGGCCGGGCGGCAGCCTGCCGGTGCTTTCGCCGTTTCCGACGGAAGGGCTGATTCGGATGCTCACCTTCTATGATGGCGAGGGCCCCAGTGTCGCAAAACTCAAGAAAGTGATCGAACTTCTTGTATTCGATCCGGCAAGTATCTCCGACGAGCTGATCGAGGAACGATTCAAGGCTGCAACGTTACCGCAAACGCTTGCGAACCCCCCGCTGCGCGGGCGCGGCGCGAATCCGGCCGACGATCTATGGCGCCAGCCGCTGTATTCGCTGCAGCAGCGCACGCTGATCGTGTGGGGGCGTGAAGATCGTGTCATGCCCCTGGATGCCGCGCTCCTGTTGCTGAGAGCAATCCCTAATGCGCAATTGCACGTATTTTCCAAATGCGGACACTGGGCGCAATGGGAGAAGTCCGATGAGTTCAACAGCTTGGTCGGGAATTTCATTAATCAGTCGTAATAATGTCACGCATTATTTTTGCGGCGGTCACCCACAAAAAGTAGAGGCACTTTATGAGTGTTGATATTAAGCCCTTAGCAGGGCTCGTCGTAGTCGACATCGGTACTGGAATGCCGCCGGCCCTGATAGCGAAATTTCTGCGAGAAAATGGAGCGGCGGTGACGCGGGCGTTTGTGGAGAATACCGCGATAGCGGCAGACTACTATCCGGCTTATGACGCCTGGACCCATGGCGAGAGCACCAGCTCGTCTCCGCTTTCCGAGCTGCTTGCTTCGGCGGACGTTTGCCTGCTTGGTGGAGAAGACTATCCCGGCTTGAAACGGCCGGCAAAGGCAGCCGATCTTGCCAGGGAATTCCCCAGGCTCGTCGTGCTGGATATTTCTGGCTATCCCGAGAGCGGCCCGGACGCCGGACGTCCGGCGGTTGATATCCTCGTGCAAGCTCGCCTAGGCCTAGTGTTCGAACATTTCGCGGATCGCCCAGTGATGATGGGATTCAAGCCCACGCTGTATGGGGCGGCCTTGCATGGCATCTCAGGCATCCTAGCCGCGCTGATCGAGCGCGAGCGCAGTGGCAAAGGGCAAGTCGTCACAACCAGCCTCTTCGAGGGTGGTCTGGCGTACGTAGAAGGACTTTGGGCGCACACTGAAAAGCCTACGCCGGTTTCGGAATTCAATGTTCCAAAAGGGGCCTTGCCACTGCTGTTCCAGTGCGCAGACGATCAATACATCCAGATCATGCTTGGCACAGCAGGCGGAAAAAGCCTGCTGTACGAAACTGTCGGCCTAGACAGTTCGCACATCGACAAGCGCGAAAGTGGCATGTTGCACGGCTCGGTGGACCCCAAATTGTTTTTCGGCCCGAGAGATCTACTAGAGCCGGCAATCCGCAAGTGGCGATGTGCCGACCTCGTCGCCGCATTGAAGGCGAAGGGCCTCGCCGCAGAACCCGTACTGCAGCCGGGCGAATGCTGGAAAGACGCACAGGTCGAGCACAATCGTTTAATTTCGGCGCTTCCGGACGGCAGGCGTATGGTTGGCAACCCGATCCAGGTAACGAACACCGCCCCGGCTGTTCCAAAGAAATTTGATGAATCTCCGGGCCCTCTCGATGGGGTTCGCATTGCGGATTTCGGCATGTTTCTCGCCGGACCCTATATATCGGTTTTCCTGCGGGATCTTGGCGCGGATGTTATTAAAATAGAACCGAACTCTGGTGATCCAGGCAGGCAGTTGCACAGGATGTATTCGTCTGCCAATCGCGGCAAGCACGTCATTGCCCTCGATATGAAACATCCTGAAGGCCGAAAGGTCGCAGCCCAGTTGTCCGAAGTATCGGACGTCGTCATCAGCAATTTCCGGACCGGCGTCTCTGCGCGGCTTGGGCTCGACGGGGATACTCTACTGAAAAAGCGTCAGGACCAGGTGGTTCTGGAAAATCCGGGCTTTGGCCTGACCGGGCCAAAAGCCGGTGATGCGGGTTTGGATATGGTCATGCAGGCGCTGTGCGGACATCAATATCGAGCTGGGGGGCGAGGGAACAGTCCAGCCTGGAGCCGTACGACGGCCGTCGATTATTCCGCCGGACAGTTAGGGACCATCGCGGTCCTGTTGGGGCTTCTCCATCTGCAGCGTAACGGACAGGGCATCGCCTTAAGTGTTCCGCTGCTCAATGTCGGGGTATTCCTGCTATCCGAGCTGGTGCAGCTGCCGGACGGGAAGTTCGCAGGTGCGCCCCCACTTAATGCGCAGATGACGGGTATTCATCCGGCAGAAGCGCTCTACGAAGCCCGTGATGGCTGGATTGCGATCGCGGCCCGTGGTGCCGATAGCGCGAAGCGTCTGGTAAAAGCTCTTGGATTGGAGTCGGAACTCGATCAGCCCCGCGAAACGTGGGGGGCGCACGAAGAATTGCTCATCGCAGCGGCCGTAAGAAAATGGTCTGTCATCGAGGCCCTGGAGAACCTCAGCCAAGCCAAGGTATGGGGCGAGCCGTGCCTTCACGCCTTTGAGAACGGATTGTTTTCCGAACGCTATCTTGCGGAGAGCGGCATTATCCAAAGCAATCAGCATGAATCTTTTGGCCGTGTAACGGAATTCGGCACCTTCGTACACTTCTCCCGTTCAATTTGCAGCGGAAAGGGGGGGGCGCCGAAGCAAGGCCAGCATACGCGGGACATCCTGGCAATGTTGGGGTATGACGCGAAATCTGTAGAAGAGCTATATGCCAGCGGCGCAGTCTCTTGAGGAAATCAATGCCGACAGCGGGGGCGTTATTCGGGAGACTGTTGAACAGTCCTCTATACGCAGCTCTGGTGAGAGCACTTCGAGTCAACTAGGCGATGACATTGGAATCATGGCGCATGGTTCATGTCGGTGAAACAATCAACTCTAGAAAGGGCTGGGGCTACGGCCGTGTCAATGACCAAAATTGGAGAAGGACATTATGATCTCATTTGAATTCAATGATGTACAGGCGATGACCCAGTCAGCCGCTCGAAAAATGGCGGAGTCGATCATCCGCCCGCTCTCGAAGGCGCAGTCGGCATTTCGAGATGTAGCGTATTCAAAACCTTTGTCGAGCGATTTCCTGAACCAGTTGAGTTCCCTGGGCCTCGTGCAGTCGATCGCAACACATGATGGCGGCGAGAGTGCGTCATCTCGCCTCGTGAGTTCATTGGTGCTGGAGCAGTTTGCGTGGGGGGACGCGAACAGCGCGCTCGCGATCGCCGCGCCTCTTGGCTTTGTCCGCGCGATTTCCGAGCAGGGTTCCGCTCGACAACGCGCGGAACTGCTTCCGTCATTCACCGCTGATGCCTATCAGGCAGCGGCGATCGCCGCCGCCGAACCGGGTCTGATCTCCTCCGGGCTCAAGTCCATCAAAACCGAAATAACGCGCATCGACGGCGGATATGTGCTGAACGGCCGCAAAGCGCTCGTGCCGGTTGCCGCCAGGTGCAGTCATTTCCTGGTCATTGCGCGCGAGGGTGCCGAGCTTCGCGCGATCATCGTGCCGGCGCGGACGCCCGGTGTCTCCATCGAGCCGGCGCGATATACCATGGGTTGCGCAAGTTCCGAAATGAGTGATGTCCTCTTCAAGGATGTCCGTGTCGGGAGCGATGCGCTTCTTGGAGAGGAAAAGGGCTGCGATATTCAGAGACTAGCTGATGGGTCGTGGACGGCGATATGCGCGATTCTGACCGGCGTGAGCAAATCAGCTTACGAATTCATCGTCGAGTATGTGAAGGAGCGCAAGGTGGGCGGTGTGGTGTTGGGTACCAAGCAGGCCGTCGCAATGAAAATCGTGGATATGTTCGCGGATTCCGAGTCGATGCGCTGGATGGGTTGGCGCGCGGCCAATCAACTCGATAGTGGCGGCGCCGAAGCCACCAAATATGCTCGCTTGGCGTACGGTCGTGCGGTCGATACCGCGGGCTGGATTGTCGATGAGTGTCTCCAGTACATGGGGGGCCACGGCCTGATGGCGGAATACCCGATGGAATCCTGGTTCCGCAACACGAAGACGCTATCGACGCTCGAGACGGCCATCGGCGTTTAGGATTTGATGTCTTCCAATGAAGGGCTGTTGAGTTTTGGAAAGCCCTGCGATTCTCATGCAACATCCAAGGAGAAACAGATGCTCAATCTAGAACTAAGCTCACGCGACGAAGAGATCATCGGCGAAGCCCACCGCCAGGCGTTGATTTTCCGCGCGTACGCGCCGGGCTTCGACCGCACCCAGGACCATACAATCAGTACGGATGTCATCTTCAATGTGCCGGAGGAAAAGACCTTTCCCCATGTTCGAAATATGGCGCGTGCCGCGCAACATGAGCCCGACGTCAGCAATTTCGACATCCTCTCCAGCCAGATCTACATGCAGGAGAGTTGGGCCGCGAAGGTCTGCTATTTCCGCGGCATGGGTGCGGACATGCTGGACTACGGCATTGCCCATAAGCTGGTCCGCGCCGCCGGCAGCGAGGAGCAGTACAGCGCCTGGGCGGCCAACGCCAAAGGAATCGCCTGGGGGATGACCGAGCCTGGTGGCGGTTCGGACCCATCGGCCATGAGCACTGCTGCTCGCTACGACGAGGCCACGAAGGAGTGGGTCATTAATGGAGAGAAGACATTCATTTCGTTCGCAAATGCCGCGTCGACCGTGATCGTCATGGCCCGTGCCTCCGGCCTGGGTCTGAACGACGTGGTCACGCCGTTCCTGGTAGCGCGCAGCGGCGCGCCCGGAATGACGTTTGGGCCGCAGATGGAAAAGCTGGGTTTGCGCCAGTGGGACACGATAAGCATCTCGCTGGTGGATGTCCGAGTCCCTGATGAAAATCGTTTGAAGGGCAGCCTGAAGACTGCGCTCTCTACGTTCAACTCGACCAGAGGTTTTATCGGTGCGCAGGCATTGGGCTACGCCAAGGCGGCGCTCGACACTGCTCGCGACGCGCTCGTAAAGCAAGGAATTAAGATTGATTACACGGCATCTCTCAGCGAGCGTCCTGCCGCCGTGGATCGCTTCATCAAGCTGGAGGAACTGTACGAATCGTCCTGGTTGACCCTGATCAACGCCATGTGGCGCAAGGGTTCCACGCCGGTCGGACAGGACGTTTACTACCCGACACTCTGCAAAATTGTGTGCGCGGGCGCCGTGCGCAGAATTACCCGCGGATGTCTCGACCTTTTCGGGCAGGATGCGACGTCGAAATCGAATTTCCTGGAGCAAGCGATGCGCGACTCCCGAATTCTCGACATCTATGAAGGCGCGGGCGATGTGCTTCGGCTTTACATTGCACGATGGATTCTCGGCTTCAAGAAGAGCGAACTCAACTAGGTCGAACTCCTGCGGTATCGACAAGGCTAACTCGATAGCGGGCAGCGGGCTCTGTGGAGGAATCGATCCTCCCGGTGCTCGCGTTTACTTGTAGTTCAGAAGAAGCTGGGCCTCTCGGAATCTTGTGCTTGCTTCGACGTCGGTCTGGGCGGCTCAGGATACGTTTACGGCTTGTCTATCGCCAAAAGTTTCATGGAGTCGAACGCACTCCGATTTCCCCGGTGGCGACGTGGCACATAATATCGCCAACCAACTCCATGTTTAATGGTATTGCCATTAACGCTAAAATGTCTTACCATTAAAAAAATGACGACGAGAGATTGTCTCGTACGACAAGAATGACATGACAACGGGGGCGACAGGAATGGCTGAATCAGTTTGGTTGGTACTTGGATCGCACTTGCGATCGGTCAAACCGGCGGCGAGCGCGAAGCGAAAGCTTTGCAGCAGTATTCTACTGTCGCTGTCGGTGATCGGGGGATTACATAATTCATTAGCGGCTGACGTTTTAAACGCTCAACCATCAACGTCCGCTGCACCTTCCCCACAGTCCGATAATGCGACTACCGGAAGCGGCATGCAGATCGAAGAGATAGTCGTCACGGCTCAAAAGCGAGAGGAGAATCTCCAGCGGGTGCCGATTGCCGTTTCGGCTGTAACCTCCACGATGTTGTCGTCTCACGGTATAACCAGCGTTCAAGATTTGGGACAGGCTGTACCGGGACTCATCGTGGTGCCCCAGCTTAATTCGTTCTCGCCTATCATTCGGGGTATTGGCCAATCGAACCTCGCGCCAGGTTCCGATCCAGGCGTGGCCACTTATGTCGATGGGGTGTATTACTCCAGTCCATCGGGATCGGCGCTCGGGCTGGGGGATGTTTCGCGTGTTGAAGTCCTGAGGGGTCCGCAAGGTACTCTATTCGGACGCAATGCGAATGGCGGGGTGGTGAATATCGTCACGTCCGATCCCAGCCGAGAATTATCCGGCGACGTATCTGTCAGCGCCAGCTATCCAGAAACCTACGGGGCCAAGCTTTATGTTACGGGTCCGTTCACCGAGCACGTATCGGGAAATCTCTCGGTGGTGGAAGATGACCAAGTCAAAGGTTTCGGCCACAACGTTTTCACCGGCAGGCAGGCGTATTATCTTGATGAGACGACTGTTCGATCGAAGATTCTAATCGATCTGCCGGATAATACGACGCTGAAAATTGGAGCGGACTATGACCGCACGAAGACGGACTTTGGTATCAGCCAGAGAGACGTTGTGGCCAATCAACGCATTGACGGCCTAACTGGTCCGTCGAATTTCTGGAACACACTCGTCGGGAGCGATCCCGGAGCCACGACGAAGCAGGGAGGCCTTTCGTTAACACTCGACCATGACTTCGGGTTGTTCAGCAGCAAGACGATCGTCGCTTACAGGGATACCTCCTCGAAAGTCTACATTGATCAGGGCTACGTTACTTTCCCAGTCGAAGCGTTTGATCCCAACGTGCTGTTTGATCGGACATCGACCTTCGAGACGCAGCTTTTGTCGGCCAAGGGTGGCAAGCTCGATTGGATCACCGGGCTTTTCTTCTTGCACTCGAAGGCTGGCAGTGATGCAACCGTCTCGGCGCCATCTCAGGGAGTAAAGTTTACGACCGACAACACGCTGCTGACTAATTCGATTGCACCGTATGGGCAGCTTACCTACCATATAACAGATACGACCGGGCTAACGCTCGGCGCCCGTTACACCGATGACGCTAGACGGTTGATATCGAACGATACACTGGGCATTCCGCAGACCAACAGGACTGCTAGTTGGCGTGATCCAACCTTCCGTCTAGCCGTTGATCACCAGTTTACCCAGAATTGGCTCACGTACGTCAGCTTCAATAGAGGATTCAAGAGTGGAGTGTTCAACACATTCGATTATCCGGTAGCCACCAGTCCCCCGGTCAATCCCGAAACAATCAACGCGTTCGAACTCGGTTCCAAACTCGAAGCGTTTGACCATCGACTGAGATTCAATACCGCGATCTACTACAATAAGTATGACAATATTCAACTCAGCCATGTTATCAACGGCAACGCGGTTTTGACCAATGCCGCACGCGCGACTACCTACGGTGGGGAATTGGAGGCCCAGCTAGTGGTTACCGATGACTTGATGCTGGACAGCAATTTCGCCTACACCCATGCCACCTACAGCAGTTTTCCCAACGCACCGGTGTTCGTTCCCAATGCTAACTTTGCCCTCTGCAATCCTCGGACCAATCCGATCAACTGTGAAGTGAGTTTCAACGCGAAAGGGGAATCCTTTGACGGGGTTCCCAAGACAACGTTCAATATCGGAGCGCATTACACGCATCAGATGTCGACAGGCAAAGTAGGAGGCGACTTGGCCTATTTCCGGGAGGCCGAAAGACCGTTCGGATTTAACGGCGGATATATTGAACCTGCGTACGGGTTATTGTCAGCCGATACGTTCCTGCGATTTGGTGATCGAGAGCGTCAAGAAGTAAAGATCTTCGGTCGAAACTTGCAGAATACGCAGTATGCTCTCTCAGAGTCTGCGGGCGCTCTCAATAACCTACGGGCTCCCGCACCCGGCCGAGTTGTCGGCGCGGAGTACAGTTTCCATTTCTAACCTACATCGGCCTAGCGTTGACATTCCCGTCATGACGAGAGTGATAGGGCTATTCGTTACGGGGAATGAGATCGAAGCAAGGTTGCGGGTGTCGCATGACTCAACAGACAATTTATATTTCCGCCATTGCCGCAGTTATCAGCGGTCTAGAGGACTCCGGCTATTGCGCCAATGACCTGTTGTTACAGAGCGGGATACCGCCCGACTGCCTAACGGGCGGGGACATGCGGCTTCCCGCGGACGCTTTCGTACGGTTAGCGAAAAACATCATCGCAAAGACGGACGATGAAAGTTTGTGCTTGTTTCCCCGACGAGTGAAGTCGGGCGCGTTCCTCATGGCGGGTCGCCTCGCCGTTCATTGCCGTGATCTTAGAAAATCTCTTCGACGTATTGTTGAGTTTTATAACCTTCTTGACTGCGGAGTCGCGTTCAAGTTTGAGGAGCAGCACAGAGAGGCGGTGCTCAAGATCGCGGCGGTCAGCCCCCTCGAGGTCAAGAATGCGATTGTGATCGAGATTTATTTGACCGCCATGCATCGTTTCTTATCGTGGCTGGTCGGCCAATCAATTGTCGTAAAACGATTGCGGCTGTCGGATGCTTCCGCGGTGCAAAGCGACGCTTATATGCGCACCTTCGCTTGCGACCCGATAGTGGGCAGCGGCGACGACAATAGCCTTTCGTTCAGCGCAGATTGCCTTGAGTTTCCCATCACGAGGACGGAGAAGGAGTTTCTCGAATTTTCAGCTCAACACGCCGGATATCTGTTTGAGCCCGTCACCGGGGGGGGGAGCGAGTTGTCCATGCGAGTGCGATCACAAATCGCCGAGAGCCTTGAGCTACATAACCACGTGCCGGAACTCGACGACCTCAGGAGCTCCCTGGGGATGTCCGGTCGTTCAATCGCCATGCAGTTAAGGCGGGAGGGGCTGCGATTCCGAAACGTAGTGACCATCGTTCGCCGAGAGTTGGCAATGAGGTACATTTCGGATTCCGTCTTAAGTTTGGAAGAGATCGCGTCCAGAACAGGCTACTCGGAGCTGAGCGCGTTTTCCCGCGCGTTCAAGGTTTGGACGGACTTGGCACCCAAGGATTACCGTAAGCGCGTCGGCACGGACAAGCGGCGGGGCAGCGCGCGCAAATTATCTTCGCCGGGCTCGCTGCTTCAACGTTGTGATAGACAAGTCCAATAATTTGGAGTTCTGGGCAGGATGCATTTGACCCAACCGTTGCGCAGCGCCGCGCATGCGACGCCGGACGAGTTTGCAATGGCGTGCGCGAACGGTGACCGTTCCTGGTCGTCTCGACATCGTCGCGTTGCCTGCGTGGCGGGGTCACTTCGGAGTCACGGACTGGTGGATTGGTTTTGCGTGGGTATTCTGGCGACCCACAGGGCACTCATATCTCATTGACAAATTTGGCACCGAGCCGTATGGTAATACCATTCAAAAATGGTTGCGCTAGAACGGAAGCTAGGTTCCTACGCTATTCAATCGCAAGGGCTTTGTCGTCAAGTTTGGTTTCATGCGGGGAGCATTTTATGGCCACGAGCCTGCAGCAAAGTAATGACAATCAGAACCTATGGGTCAATGAGAATCGGCCCAGAGGATTGTTTCGCGTCTCGCGCGAAGCTTTCACTGACCCGAAGTTGCTCGAGCGCGAGCGCGACCAGATCTTTGGGAAGTGCTGGTTGTATGTCGGCCACGCGTCGGAACTCGCAAAGCCGAACGATTTTCTCACGCGAAGCGTGGGCGGCCGCGAAATCATTTTTAATAGAAATCGCAAGGGTGACTTTCAGGCATTTTTGAATAGTTGTCCGCATCGCGGGGCGATGGTCGCGAGGGGTCGCGCGGGCAATTGCATCAGCTTCAAATGTTTCTATCATGGTTGGGCCTTCAATAACAATGGGAAATTCGCCACCCGAATGCAGCCCGGGGTCTATCCAGAGGATTTCGGTGCGGACGGCAGTGCAGATCTGGTCGCCGTTCCACGCCTCGATCAGTACCGTGACTTCTGGTTCATCAATTTCGATTCCAACGCCATTTCGTTGTCTGAATATCTCGCCGATGCGAAGACATATCTTGATGTCGTTGCCGATCATTCTGCCGAAGGAATGGAAATCGTCGATGGTGTGCAGGAATACAGCATCAACGCGAATTGGAAGCTGCTGGTCGAGAACAGCTATGACGGATATCACGCGGGCGAAACCCACTCGACCTATCTCGAATACCTCGGTGCGGCGATCGGCGGCCCCGC
>Ga0193728_1001945_pt1 | contig 10698 bp, 14 predicted proteins | sample U1c1metaG_FD_143037 | JGI IMG/M metagenome (GOLD analysis project Ga0193728, IMG submission 143037) | Soil microbial communities from a riparian zone of the East river system, Colorado, United States - U1c1 | ecosystem: Environmental > Terrestrial > Soil > Riparian zone | place: USA: East River... | reverse complement strand
CGCAGACGGCACCTCGCCCGCAGCCGGCACCTCGCCGGCGGCCGGCACCTCGCTGACGTCCCGCACCTCGCCGGCGTCCGCCGCCGCCGACGGCCGCGCGGTGCGTCCTCGGTGCAGGGTGATCACGATCGAGCCCACGACCAGCGCGGCGCCCAGCCCCTCGCGCCAGGTGAGCTGCTCGCCGAGGAACACGATCCCGGCCAGGACCGCCACGACGGGGTTGACGTAGGCGTAGGTGGACACGGTGGCCGCGGGCAGGTGGGAGAGGGCGTAGCCGTAGGCGGTGAAGGCCAGGATCGAGCCGGGACCGATCAGGTAAGCCAGCGCGGCCCACGAAGACGCGGGGATCGCGGACCACGCGATGTGCGAGAACTCCCCGGCGCCGGCCGCGATCGCCAGCAGGACCACGCCGCCGACGAGCATCTCGATGGCCGCGGCGAGCATCGCGTGGCTCGGCAGCGCGAGCTGGTGGCTCAGCACGGAACCCAGTGCCCAGGCCACCGCCGCTCCCAGGACGATGATCACGCCTTCGGCATCGCCCCCCGCCGCTGCGCCGACCAGCACCGCCACGCCGGCCAGCCCCACCGCCAGGGCGAGGGCTGCCTTCAGGGTGATGCGCTGATGCTGCAGCAGCCAGGCGAAGACGATCATCCACAGCGGTACCGTCGCGACCAGCACGGCGGCCAGGCCGGAGGGCAGCGTCGTCTCGCCGACGGTCACGCCGCCGTTGCCGGCGACCAGCAGGAGCAGGCCCACGACGGCCCCGGCGAGCCAGGCCCGCAGACCCGGCCGGACCGTACCCGGCCCCGTGCCCGGCCCGGCGCCCGGCCCCGTGCCCAGCCGCGGCGGCCGGCCGCGGGCGGCGTCCCGGGCGGCCGACCGGCGCGCGACCGGGTACAGCAGCCCGCCGGCGATGAGGTACCGGGTCCCGGCCATGAACAGCGGCGGCAGGTGCGCGACCCCGACCCGGATCGCCAGGTAGGTCGAACCCCACACCACGTAGACCACCACGAGGGCGAGCCAGCTGAGCGCGGCCGGGCTCAGGGCCGCGCGGCGGAGTCTGAGGGCCGGGAGATTTCGCATGAAACCATCCTGGAGCCGGCGCCTCGATCCGGGCCAGTGGCAGAATCGACAACTGAGGGTAAAATCCTGCCATGCACCGCGTTGCGATTGCCGTCACGCCCGGGCTGCCGATGTTCGAGCTGGCCGTCCCGTGCGAGGTCTTCGGCGGCATCAGGAAGGACTTTCCCGTGCCCTGGTGGTACGAGGTTCAGCTGTGCGCCGTCCAGGACAGCCCGGTCCGCACCGCCGAGGGGCTGCTGTTCGACGGCGCCTTCGGGCTGGCCGAGCTCAGCCGGGCAGATACCGTCATCGTCCCGGCCTGCGCTGACACCCAGGCCGATCCGCCCGCGGCCCTGCTCACGGCGCTGCGCGCGGCGGCCGACCGGGGCGCGCGGATCGCCTCCATCTGCACCGGCGCCTTCACCCTCGCCGCCGCCGGGCTGCTCGACGGCCGGCGGGCGGCCACGCACTGGATGCACGCTGACGACCTCGCCCGCCGGTGGCCCGCGGTGCGGGTGGAGCCCAACGTGCTCTACACCGAGGACGGGCCGGTCCTGACCTCAGCCGGGTCCGCGGCCGGCCTGGATCTGTGCCTGCACATCGTCCGGGCTGACCACGGCACCCGGATCGCGAACGCGCTGGCCCGGCGGCTGGTCATCCCGCCGCACCGCGAGGGCGGCCAGGCCCAGTACATCGAGCAGCCGCTCCCGGTCGACAGTTCCCGGAGCCTGGGGCCGTGCCTGGACTGGGCACTCGCGCACCTGGAGCTGCCGCTCACGGTGGAGGACCTCGCCAAGCGGGCGCTGCTGAGCCCGCGGACGTTCGCCCGCCGGTTCCGCGAGACCACCGGGACGACGCCGCTGCAGTGGCTGTGCGCCGAGCGGGTCCGCCGGGCCCAGGACCTGCTCGAGAACACCGACGACACCATCGACCGGATCGCCGAGCGGTGCGGCCTCGGCTCCGCCCACCGGCTGCGCACGCACTTCACCCGGGTCAACGGCGTGACCCCGCATGAGTACCGCCGCACCTTCGCGACCCAGGCCGCGGCCTGACCCCTCGCGCCGTCAGTCTCCGTAAGTACGCGAGATCGAGCGCAGGGCGGCGATGGTCTGCTCGTCGTCGGGCAGCCACGGGCCGCTGGACGGCCCGGTCGGGTTCCAGAAGATCTGCAGGCGGGTGCCGCCGTTGCCGTCGAGCCACTCAGCCACCAGCGCGAACCAGTCGCCCCGGTACTGCGGGCGCGGGCAGTTGGTCTCGCAGACGTCGATCTCCGGCGTGTCCCGGCCGCTGAGCTCGCGGCAGGTAGCCAGCATGTCGTCGAGCCGGGCGAAGAGCCTCGCCCGGCTGATCCCGCCGTCCGGCGAGTCACGGAACTGCCCCTCGGCGAAGTCGTAGATGTCGACGCCGTACCAGTCCAGGCCGGTGCCCATCCACGCCTTCGCCTCGCTGGGAACATCGCAGATGATCGAGCCGTACCGGACGTTCGAGCCCCGGCAGAGCTCCTGCATGTACTGGTGCACCGCGAACATGACCTCGGCGCTGAGATAGTCGGGGTAGCCGGGCAGGTTCCGTGCCTCATGCCAGGCCGAGAGCTTCACGCCGGGCGGCGCCGCGTTGATGAACGCCGTCAGCTGCGCGTCCAGCCGGCCGGCGAGCAGGTCGTCCGGGACGGGGCGGATCGACAGCGTCACTTTCGCCTCGGGCACGCTCTCCTTGGACGGCCACCCGGTGGGAATGAAGTTGTGCTGATCGCGGTAAGCACGGAAGGTGCGGACGGTGATGCCCGCGTCGTTCATCGCGTCAAAGTCCCTGGAGTTCGACCCGAATAGAACGCCCACGTTGTCCTCCCAGACATACGACCATGCATACGAAACGAACCGCTAAGCGCCAGCGCCCGTGTCGACCCACAGCAGCTCGATGCCGGCGGCCCGCAGGACATCCTCGCCGTCGAGGACCGAGTACGGGCCGGCGAAGAAGCACCGGCCGAAGCCGGCCTGCGCGATGAGCCGGGCGCACGCCGGGCACGGGAACGTCGTCACGTACAGGTCCGCGCCCCGCAGCGCCACCCCGTCCCGGGCCGCCGCGGCGATGATCGACGCCTCGGCGTGCAGCGCCGTCGACAGGTCGGGCCGGACTCCCCGGCCGAACCCGTCCCGCGGGTCGCCGTCGGCGTACGGGGCGTACTCGGTCGGGTAATGCTGGTTCCAGGCCGACCCGAGCAGGTCGTCGCCGCGGACCGCGATGGCGCCGACCTGCCGCCACCAGTCGGAACTGCGGCCGGCCAGGTCCTGCGCGCGGGCGATGAGGCCGCGCGGCAGGTCACCCACGGCCACCGTGCCGTCGAACCGGGCCGGGCGCTGGGCGCGGCTCCAGTCCCGGTCCCAGCGCAGGAAGGTCCGGTCGAAGACGAGCTCCCGGCCGCGGCCCAGGTCGTGCTGCTCGGCCAGGCTCCGGGTGACCTGCTCATCGGGCAGGACCAGCGGATCGCCGGTGACCGCGGCCGGGAGGTCGGCGGGCTCGATGACCGTGATGTCCCGGCCGGGCAGCGCCAGCCGCAGGTACTCCGCGGCCCGCTCGGGCGGCAGCGCCCGGATGTCCTTGGCCAGGCCGCCGAAGGCCGCCTGGAACCCGGCGCCGAGCAGGAGCACGCTGCCGGCGTCGGGGTGCCGGGCGAAGAACGCCTCGTAACCCCGGTGGATGACGGGCAGGTACAGCAGGAGCTGCTTCAACTCACCGGCCAGCCGCAACCTCGGGCGCGGCGTCCGGCTCGGGGATGCCGAGCTGGATCCGGCGCAGCCGGGCGGAGGTGCTGACCGTCGCCATCCGCTCCAGGACCTCGACCCGGGTGCAGTAGCGGGCCTCGAGCTCGGCGATCTCCGCCTCGGTGTAGGTGTCCTCGGTGGCGACCAGGACGTCGGGGCTGACGGTCTTGATGAGCTGCCAGCGGGCGTGGTATGCGTGCTTGAGGGTAACCAGGCCCACGCCGCGCTGGTGGGTCACCATGCGCAGCCGCTCCATCTGCGGCACCGCGGGCCGGTCCGGCCCCTTGCGCGAGCGGATCTTGTCGTCGCTGTCCAGCCCGACGATGAGGAAGTCACCGAAGTGGCGGGCCGCCTCCAGGTACATGGAGTGACCCTCGTGGATGATGTCGAACGACCCGCTGGTCAGCACGACCCGCAGGCCCAGCGTCTTCAGGGCCCCGACGATCGTCTCGACCTGGTCGTAGCTCTCGACGAAGCGCTGCTCGAAGTTGGACGCGTCCGCGAACAGGCTGCTGGACAGCGTCTGCGCGCCGAGCAGCGGACCGCTGTCACCGTTCTGCCGCGCCCTGCCCATGCGTTCTGCCTCTCGCCCGCCGGGCGGCACCCTCCGCTGATGCCGACTCGCCCCGTAGTTCGCGGCACAGCCTACCGTCCGGCCCCGGCCAGCGCCGGGGCGTGCTGCGCCGCCCAGCCCGCGGCGAACGACCCGAACATCGGGACATCAGCCTCCAGCACGAACAGCCCCCGCACCGGAACCGCCGCCCCCAGCTCCAGCAGCAGCGGGGTGAAGTGGACATCGACCGCGAGCTGGTGGTTGGGCGCGCCGCCCAGCAGCACGGGGATGGCCCGCTTGCCCAGCAGGCTGCCGGTGCCGAGCCGGTCCAGGAAGGCCTTGAGCAGCCCCGAGTAGGTCGCCTTGTAGGTCGGGCTGGCCACCACCAGGATGTCCGCGTCGAGCACCTGCGTGACCGCCGCGGCGGCGCCGGAGTCGGCCTGGTCCAGCACCCGGGAGCCGAGGACGGCCAGGTCCACGGCGCTGACCTTCGACTCCGGCAGGACCGCGGCCAGCTCGTCGGCCAGCGTCCGGGCCAGGGAATGAGTACGCGACTCCGGTCGCGGGTTACCGACCACGGTGACGATCTGCAGCGGGCTCACGGTCCTCCTTCGCATCCTGGGCTGCCTCACGCGAGGCGGGCAACAAATACCTGACGAGCCTATGCCGGGTCCAGCGAGGCATAGCGGCCGCGCCAGAACAGCAGCGGCGCGCTGTCGGCCGGCCCGGTCTCGACGTCCCGGACCCGCCCGACGACGATCTCGTGATCTCCCCCGGCGATGCGGTGCTCCACCGTGCACTCCAGCGAGGCCAGGACGCCGTCCAGCCGCGGGCTCCCCGTCCGCCCGCGCCGGTGCCGCACCCCGTCCCAGGCCGCGGCCAGCCCGCGGCGGGCGAAGTTGGCCGACAGGTGCTGCTGGCGCGCGGCCAGCACGTTGACGGCGAACGCGCCGTGCGCGCAGATCGCCTCCAGCGTCACGCTGGCCCGGTCGAAGCAGACAGGACGAGCGGCGGGTCCAGCGACAGGGAGCTGACGGCGTTGGCGGTGGTGCCCACGGGCCCGCCGTCGGGCCCGATCGAGGTCACGATGGTGACGCCGGTGGCGAAGTGGCCCATGGCGTGCCGGAAGTCCGCGGCGGCCACCTCGCGGCGGGCCGGATCCGTGGTGGTCGCTGGGCCCAAGACGCCCGCCCTCCTGTTGTTGCGGCAAATCAAGCAGAACTACCCTGAATCATTTTCCTATCTAAACGATCGGCTGTCTAGGCATGCTGCTCGGCTTGGCGGCGGCCCGCTCATGACTGATGATCATGATGGGCCGGGTCGGCCGGCCCGGTTCCGGGCGGGAGGTCACCTATGTCCGACGTCGACGGCGCGGCTCTGGGAGCGGGCACGGAGGGCCGCCGGTGGGTGGACGGACGGCAGCCGGTGCCCGCGCAGCCGCAGCGCTACGAGACGACCGAGCGCGAGCAGCGCATCCCGATGCGGGACGGCATCAGCCTGGCGGCCACGATTATCGAGCCGGCCTTGACGGACGGGTCGCCGCCGCAGCCGTGCATCGTGGTCACCAACGGCTACAGCGGCCTGGACGTCTGGCTCTACCCGAACCTGCGCCGGCTGGCCGGCCACGGCTACCCGGTGGTCGCGGCCCGGCTGCGCGGCGTGCCGCCGTCCGAGGGGAAGGGCGGCCTGTACGAGCACTACGGGCCGGACGGCTACGACGTCATCGAGTGGACGGCGGCCCAGCCGTTCTGCGACGGCCGGGTCGGCATGGCCGGCGCCTCGCTGCTGGGCATCAGCCAGTGGCTGGCGGCCAAAGAGCAGCCGCCGCACCTGGTGGTAGTCGCCCCCGATGACTCACCCAACGACACCTACTCCTACCTGTGGTACGTGGGCGGGATGGAGCCCGGGCCCGGCCGGAAGGGCCGGGCCGAGGTGCCCGGCGTCGAGTCTGAGTACGGCCAGTCCGCCGCGCACCGTGGCTCGACGACTTCAGCTTTGTGGTGCACACCGGCCCGGACCGGGCCAGTTTCGCCGAGATACCGGTTATCGGGGACGATCCGGCCCTCTGACCCACGGGACCCGGAGACACGGCCTCGGGCCGTCGGGGCGGCCCGCGCTCCCGGTGTGGGCCACAATCGGGGGTGTGCTGAACATGGGCGTGATCGTGCTGGGCGTCAGGGACCGGGAGCGGGCCACGGCGTTCTGGTCGGCGGCGCTGGGCTGGGACGTGCGGACGGACGGCTTCGGCGGCTGGGCGACGGTGCTGGCGCCGCCGGACGGGGCGGGCACGCCGATCGCGCTGCAGCTCAGCGAGACGCCGGCGGCTGACTATCCGCGCCTGCACCTGGACCTGCACGTGCGCAGCCTGGCCGAGCAGGAGGCGGAGGCCGTGCGGCTGGTCGGGCTGGGGGCGCAGCGGGTGGACTGGGACAGCTTCCCGGATGACCCGGACTTCATCGTGCTGGCCGATACCGAGGGCAACCGGTTCTGCATCGTGGACCTCAGCCACGAGGAAGCCTGACCGGCCTCAGCCGAGCGGGGACTGGCGGCCGCGGTGTGAGACTCGGCGGGCGCGGCCGACGCAGCCGCCCGGCTCAGCTGTCCGCCCGCGCCGGTCCCGTGTCCCCGCCCGGTCCCGCTGTGAGCAGGGCGCGGAGCTCGGTGAGGTCGCGGGCGACGACGGCGCTCGGGTGGGTGCCCAGGCTCCGGGCCTGGGCGGAGTAACGCAGGCGGGTCGGGCCGGTCTCGCGCCACACGCGGAAGGCCGGCAGATCGGCCTCGATCAGGGCCAGCTCGTCGGGGTCCGCGGGAATCCAGACAGCGGCGGCGGCATCCGGAGCGAACGCCGCGCCCGGAGCGGGCGCCGCGCCCGGAGCAGGCGTCGCGCCCGGAGCAGGCGTCGCGCCCGGAGCGGGTGCCGCGGCTCTAGCCGTGTGCGGCGCATCCCGGCCGGCGCTGGGCAGCTCGGGCCGCGGCCGGGGGGCCTTGGTTACCGCAGGCGGTGCGCTGCCTTCCCCGGCGGCCGTCATGAGCGGCCGCCCGGGCCAGTCGCCCGCGATGGCCTGCGGGTGATGGGCGGCGGGGGCTCCGGGTTGCGGGCCGAGCGCATGACGTGGCTGATGATGGCGGCGGCGCGAGCGGGGTCGGCGCCGCAGGACCGGGACCACTGGTAGTGCCAGCGCTGGCCGAGCTGAACGGCGCGGAGGTACTCGGCGACCTCGGGTGCCCCCGGGGCGGTGTCGCGGATGAGGAGGGCCGGGAGCATGCCCGGATGGGTGCTCACCCGGGCCTCCCAGCCCAGCCTTGTTAACTCCGCGCCGAGGTCGGTCAGCCGGGAAATGGCGGCCTGGGCGCTGGTCCCAGTCCGGACTTTTCGGGTAGTTCGTGCGCTTGTCATAGTGGTTATCGTGTCGGGGCGAACGTAGGATCGCTACCGCGGCGGAGCTGCCGTCAGAAGAGGTCGGCCCTGGTCACGGAGCTGTCGGAAATGGTCGGAACTGATGACACGGAATCTTGACGCGACGCGGAGTCCCATGGCGTTCTTCGGCGCGGAGCTGCGGCGAGCCCGGTTAGCAGCGGGGCTGAGCCAGGAGCAGCTCGGCCGGCGGCTCAGCTTCTCTGGCGACCTGGTCGGCAAGGTCGAGACTGGCCAGCGGGCGCCCGCGCCGGACTTCGCAGCCGGCTGCGACGGGGAGTACCCGCACCTGGACGGGCTGTTCACGCGGCTGCTCGGCCTGGCCCGCCGGTGGGACGGTCCGCATCCGCAGTGGTTCCGGGGCTGGATAGAGGCCGAGCGGCAGGCATCCGCCCTGCGCTGGTGGGAACCCATGCTGGTGCCGGGTCTGCTGCAGACCGCCGACTACGCGCAGGCGATCCTGTCGGTCGGGCTGGACACCACCGAGGACACGATAGATGATCTTGTAACCAGCCGCCTGGAGCGGCAGGACATCCTCAGTCGGCCCCGCCCGCCGCAACTGTGGGTAGCCCTGGACGAGGCTGTCCTGCGTCGCCTCATCGGCTCCCGCAAGGTCATGCGCGAGCAACTCCTGCATTTGGCCGACGAGTCCCGGCGGCAGCACATCACGGTGCAGGTCGTGCCCGCCGACATCGGCGCCCATACCGGGCTCCTGGGCGCCTTTATCGTGGCGGACTTCGAGGATGCCCCGAGCAGCCTGTACGCCGAGATGGCCATTGTGGGACAGTGGATCGAGAAGCCGTCAGTCGTCCGCAAGGCGGCGCTGGCATTTGATCAGTTGCGGGCCGAGGCCCTGCCGCGCGGGGCGTCCCGCGATCTCATCGGAAAGGTGGCCGAACAGCAGTGGACCGACTAGAGCGCGCCCAGTGGCGCAAGAGCAGCTACAGCGGCAGCAACGGCGGGGCCTGCGTGGAAGTGGCCGCAAACCTACCTGGCATCGTCGCGGTCCGCGACTCCAAGGACCCCGGCGGCCCGGCACTTGTACTAACGGCCGGGCAGTGGGGGGCGTTCCTCACCCAGGTGCGTCATGGCGGGCTCGGGGCCTGACCGACCAGCGTGTGTCCGATATGACCCCCGAGGAGGGGTCATGACGGGGGACACGATCGCGCCCTAGGGTTGGGGTCAAGAGGAAGAGAGCGCCGAGGGCGGGTACCTCCTGCGGCCCCTGTCACCTTGGATGTAGGTCCAAGGATTAGGGGGGAGGGGGAGCGGGAGGTATCCGTCCTCGACCGCTCGATGGTACAGCTCAATCTTCGTCGGCGCGGCCCGCCCGGCACGGGCGTACTTCTCGCGTACCCGGCCCACGTACTGCTTGGCCGTTTCCTCGCTCAGGACCATGCGCCGCGCTACCGACTTCATCGGCATTCCGGCGGTGATCGCCGCGCGGACCGTGGCGGGCTCCTCGCCAGGCTCGCCGGCGCGGCCCGGGCCGCGCCGATCCAGTAGGCCGCGGCCGAGACCAGGGTCAGCGGGACGACCGCGGCCGCGGGGGCGAACCAGGCCGGGACGATCATCTGGCTGACCACCGCGATGTACAGCCAGCTGGACGTACAGGTGGCTGGTCGCCCGCATGGCCTGATGATAGGACTTGTCCGGCCCGGGCGGCGGCCGGTGCCCGACACCACCCGCCGAGCGGCGGTTTGCCCCCGCCCAGACGGGAAGGTCCCCGGAGAGCGCAGAATGGTCCCCGGAGACCCGGCAGCCTGGAGGACGCGATGTCGCAGACGGCAGAATTCGTGATCGGCGCCGACGCCAGCTGCACCAACGGACCCTGCGGCCAGGTGACCCGGGTCGTGGTCAACCCCGTCGCCCAGACGGTGACCCACCTGGTGGTGGAGCCCAAGCACCGGCAGGGCCTGGGTCGGCTCGTCCCGATCGATCTCGTTTCCGGCACCCCGAACGAGATCCGGCTCAGCTGCACCCAGGAGGAGTTCCACCGGCTCGACTCCGCCGAGGAAACCCAGTTCCTCCCCGGCACCGCCGGATATGCCGAATACGGCCCCGACCAGGTCCTGGCCTGGCCGTACTACGGCCTGGGCGCCGTGGGCCCGGCGCCTGCCCTGGAGACACCGGGCGTATCGCAGACCATCACCTTTGACACGGTCCCGGCCGGCGAGCTGGCCGTCCGCCGCGGGGACCGCGTGTACGCCACCGATGGCCCCATCGGGCACGTCCAGGGCCTGGTCATCGACCCGGCCAGTCACCACGTGACCCATGTCCTGCTGGCCGAGGGCCACCTGTGGGGTCACAAGGACGTCGCCATCCCGGTCAGCGCGGTCGTACGGGCCAGCTCAGCGGACCTGGCGGTCGATGACGGCATCCGGCTCAGCATTGCCAAGGAGCAGGTAAAAGATCTTCCTCCGGTGGATATAAAGCATCCAAACGGATAGCCCTGCTTTGCCTGGATCAGAACGACTATTTACCTAATCCGGCCGGACTGTTTACCAATCCGGGAAGATTCCGGTAACGGGAAAGCATCAGGCAAGGATCGTCCTGCTCGCCGAGCGCTAGTCTACAGTGACTGCTGCGCTGCGCTGCGGAACTTGGCGCACATCCCGGCCGTTATGTACGCGGTACGGTGAATATGCGCTGGGTGACACCCAAGGGCCACACGGGGTAATCGGAGCGAGGAATGCTGGAACCGCAGAGCACGCTGTTCTTCGTGGTGCTGCTGGCGATGTTCGCCGGGCTCGTGTGGTGGCTCATCAAGGCCAAGCACATCGCCGTCCGCATAGCTGCTGCATTGCTGGCATTCGTCCCGGCGATGATGTTCGGGGTCGCGGCCGTCAACAGGTACTACGACTATTACCAGACCTGGGGGTCAGCAGCCGCGGACCTGACCAACC
>Ga0193728_1001944_pt1 | contig 10698 bp, 9 predicted proteins | sample U1c1metaG_FD_143037 | JGI IMG/M metagenome (GOLD analysis project Ga0193728, IMG submission 143037) | Soil microbial communities from a riparian zone of the East river system, Colorado, United States - U1c1 | ecosystem: Environmental > Terrestrial > Soil > Riparian zone | place: USA: East River... | reverse complement strand
CTGGAACGCCGCCTCGCTGTCGGGGGCCGGCCCGTTCGAGACGACGGCGCTGCCGAGCTACTACTACATCTCGCCGCCCGACCCGGCATGGACGCCCGAGGTTCAAGCCGCGTACGTGCCGTCGAAGATGACGCTCCTGTTTACGACGATCCACGAGGTCTACCCCGGGCACTTCATCCACGCGTTGCACCTGCACCGGATCCACTCGCGCGTCGAGCAAGCCCTGTGGACGTACACGACCGGCGAAGGCTGGGCCCATTACACCGAGGAGATGATGTACGACGCCGGCGCGGGCGGGCACACGCCGCAGGCCCACATCGGGCAGCTCACCGAGGCGCTACTGCGCAACGTGCGCTTCGTCGTCGCGATCGGCGAGCACACCGCGGGACTGGCGGAGGCCGACGCCGAGCAACTGTTCGCGGCGCGCGCGTTCCTCGATCCCGGAAATGCGAAGCAACAGGCGATCCGCGGCACGTTCGATCCGATGTATCTCGCGTACACCGTCGGCAAGCTCGCGATCCTGAAGATGCGCACCGACTGGCAGGCGCAGCATCCGCACGGCACGCTGCAGGAGTTTCACGACGCGTTCCTCGCGCACGGCGGCGCGCCGCTACCGGTGATCCGGCACGCGCTCCTCGGCGACGATGCCCTGCTCTAACGAGAGCCGGCGATGATGTCGGCGAGCGACCGGGCGAGCGCGTCGATCGAGTACGGCTTCGAGATGAACGCCTTGACCCCGATCTCGATCAGCGCGTCGACCTCGTCGGACATCGTGTGCCCCGACATCGCAAGCACCGGCACGTTCGGGACCACCTCGCGCATCGCGCTGTAGGTCGCGCGCCCGCTCATCTGCGGCATCACCATGTCGAGCACGACCGCGCGGACCTCCTCGCGCTTGTCGCGCAGGTGCTGCACGGCGGTCGCGCCGTCCCCGGCCGGCAGCGCGGTGTACCCGAGCAGCTCGACCGCGCGGGTCAACGCGCGCAACACGATCGGATCGTCGTCGACGATCAGCACCAAGCCCGAGCCGGTCGGGCGATCGAACTCGCGCTTCAACCGCGATGTCGGCGCCGACCTGCGCGCCGCACTGGCCGCCGGCAGCGTCACGCGCATCGTCGTCCCGCGCCCGCCCAGCCCGCCGTCGATCTCGATCGCGCCGCCGTGGCCCTCGACGATGCCGAGCACCGTCGCGAGCCCGAGCCCCGTGCCGCGATCGGCCGAGGGATCCTTGGTCGTGAAGTACGGCTCGAACACGCGCTCGCGCAGCTCGGCCGGGATGCCGGGACCGTCGTCGGCGACCTCGAGCACGACGAACTGGTCGTCCGCGCGCGAGGCCACGATCACGCGGCCGCCGTCGACCAACGCATCGCGCGCGTTGACGACGAGGTTCATCACGACCTGCTCGATCTGCGAGCGATCCGCGACGACCGTCCCGCCGTCACCGGCGCGCAGGTCGAACGTGATCGCGACCCCCGTCAGCGTGCGCGCGAGCATGTCGCGCATCTCCTCTAGCACGTGGTCGATCAGCAGCGGCGCCGCGCGATGCTTGCCGCGGCGGGCGAACCCGAGCAGCGAACGCGTCAACATCGACGACCGGTCGGTGATGTCGTCGATCATCCGCAGCGCGGACAGCTTCTTCGTGTCGGTCTCGCGGCTCGCGAGCTCCGCCGCGATCAGCTTGATGCCGAAGATCAGGTTGTTGAAGTCGTGCGCGATGCCGCCGGCGAGCGTGCCGATCGCTTCGATCCGCTGCGCGCGCTGCAGGCGGTGCTCGGTCTCGACCCGCGCCTGCTCGGCCTCGACCTCTTTTGTAATATCGAAGAAACAAATCACGACGTGCGTGATCGCATGATCCTCGTCCATCACCGGCCGCGCGAACGCGCGCACCGGCACCCGCACGCCGTTGCCGCGATGGATCACGATGTCGTCGGCGATCACGAGCTCGCGCGCCAACAGTGCGCGCACGAACGGCATCCGGGTCTCGGGATACGGCAGCCCGTCGCGGCCGTAGATGCCATAGGGCTCCGAATACCCGCCGACGGCGACGTCGTCGCGGCCTGCCTGGCCCATGATCTCGGCGAACCGCGTGTTCGCGTACACGAGCTCCCCGCCGGGCGCACGTGCGACCCACAACCCCACCGGCAAATCGTCGGCGAGGCTGTGGATGATCTCAGGATCGCTGGGACCACCCGAGCCAGACATCTGCGAACCTCATATCATGACGAGACGTGCCCGAGCTACGATGCCGGCACGTGCTGCGCTGGCCCGGCAACTTCGTCCACTTTCTGTACTTGACGATCGTGCTGATCGTGTTGGGCCTCACGTACGGGCTCGCGCGGCTCGGCATCTTCCTGTTCGTCTGGGGCGACGCCCGTGCGCGCACGCTCGCTCGCCTGCGCGGCTGGTGGTTGCGCGTGACGATGAGCGCGCTCGGCGCGACGTTCATCAAGATGGGCCAGGTCATGAGCACGCGGCCCGATCTGTTCGCGCCGGAGATCATCGATCAGCTGCGCCACCTCCAAGATCGTCTGCCCCCGTTCGCGTTCCGTAAGGTGCGCGCAGCGATCGAGGCCGACCTGGGCAAGCCGCTATCCGAGTTGTTCTCAGAGTTCGACCAGGCCCCCGTCGCGGCCGCCTCGGTCGCCCAGGTCCATCGCGCGCGCCTGCGCGACGGCCGTGAGGTCGCGGTCAAGATCCTGCGCCCCGGCGTCCGCCGCCAGGTCGAGCGCGATGCGGTGATGCTGATCGGCCTCGCGCGCATGATCGCGCTACGCCCGCTGTGGCGGCGCAACGATCCGGTCGGTCACACGCGCGAGTTCGTCGACGCGATCCACGATCAGACCGACCTTCGCATCGAAGCCGCGAACTACACCCGGTTCCGCGCGAACTTCGCGAACCACGCCGACGTCCGGTTCCCCGAGATCCACGGCGAGCTGTCTTCGGAGCGCATCCTCACGATGGAGTTCGTGCGCGGCTCCAAGATCGACGCCCTGCCCGCCGGCACGCGCGACCCCAAGCTCGCCGAGGTCGTGCGGCGCACGATGTTCAAGATGTGCTTCGAGGACGGCTTCGTCCACGCGGACTTGCACCCCGGCAACATGGTCGTGCAAGCCGGCTCCAAGCTCGTGATCTTCGACTGCGGGCTCGCGAAGCAACTCGAAGACGACGTCCTCGCCCAGTTCATCGACATGTCCAAGTGCATCGCGATGGGCACGCCCGAGGACATCGTCGCGCACCTCCGCCGGTTTCATACCTACCTCGGCGAGATCGACTGGGACGCGCTCCGCATCGACGTCGAGGCGTTCGCGCTCAAGTTCCGCGGCAAGGACACCGCGAAGCTCGAATACGGCGAGCTGTTCAGCGAGATGTTCGCGATCGGCCGCACCCACCACATCCACCCCGTCACCGACATGATGTTGGTGTTCGTCGCGCTCATCACCTGTCAGGGCATCGGCAAGATGCTCGAGCCCGAGCACAATATTTTCAATACGCTGGCGATGTACCTGATTCCGATCCTGATGAAGCGCAACGAGACCGTGCCTGACACTGTCGAAGCGAAAAGGGCGGCCGCAGCCCACGCATGATGAGAGGAAGCTGGCTCGTGGTGGCGGCGTTGGTGGGATGCGGAGCGAAGCCAGCCGAGCCGCTCGAGGTGCCGAAGCCGCTCGCGCCGAACGAGCTGCAGCTATCGCGGCCGCCCCACGTGGGGCCGATCCAATCGGTACGCGGCAGCGAGCCGACGGTGGCGGATCCGCCGCGCGTGTTGGGGCCCGGCACGGTGGTGTTTCCGCGCCCCGTGATCGAGACGCCGATCGAGCCACCCGATGTCAACGAGCTCGGCCGCTGGCCGCTGACGGTCGCCGAGCACCCCGCGCTCGAACCTCACTTCGATGTTGCGGGCGCGTTGGCGGAGCCCGGCATCTCGTGGACCGACCTCTGCGCTCGCGGCGCGCAGCATCGCCACCTCTCGACCAAACAAGAGCTCGTCGCTTACCTCGATGCGTGGTGCAGCGTCACGACCGGCAACTACAGCACCACGATCGAGAAGCTCGGCCATCTGATCCTTGCGCCGAACGCGCAGTTAGTGCGCGCGTTGAAGTTCGACGTGGCGGCGCTCGCGGCCGCGCATGGCCCGGCGCACGACCTCGAGAGCTTTCTGCGCGACGGTGGGTTTCTCGATCTCCGGCAGGTCGATCTGATCGCCGCCGCGTACTTCGAGGTTGGCAAGCTCGAAGATGCCGCCGAGGCCAATCGGCTTGCGGAGACCATGGACAACGCGCCGCTCGAGACCGTGCGATGCACGCGCATGCTGCGCGCGATCGCCGATACGGTGAATAGCGATCGCGACGATGCGATCAGGGAGATGAGGCTCATCGCCTACCCGCCTTCCGATGGCATCCGCAAGCCACACTGCCGCGCTCAGTACGAGGAAGTGCTGTGCTGGAAGGATCGCGATTGCAACGGCTACTGGGGTGGTCTCGTCGCGGGCGTTCGGCCGACGGCGCTCCAGAACCTCGGCCATGTTTACGTGAGATGGAATCGGTTCTACAGCAGCTTCGACTGGTACACCGCCGCGAGCGATCTGATGGGCGCTGCGCCGTTCCGCGACCGCTACACCCTGCTCATACCCGCCCTCGACCTCGCACTTAGGACAACCGGTTGCCCTTCGAAGCTATTTGACGACATCGACCGAGTCGCGTTGCTCGGCATCGCCGAGCTCGACCCGACTCGACCGATCGAGCTGATGACTCGGCCCGACCTCGAAGCCGAGAGCGAACGAAAATCTCAGCTCGCCACGCTCACGCCACGAGAGATCAAGGCATTCCGCACGCGACTCGAAGCGACGCGCACGATGGCGCACCGCCTCGACAAGCTCGATCCGCCTGCATGTCTGAAGGCCCAGGCGAGCCTGCCCCCGGTGCAGCCATAACCGCGGCGCGGTAAGCTGACGGCGTGGTGACCATCTACCCGACGAAGATCGACTGGTGGCTGCGCCCGCTGCTCCTCGTCCCGGTGATCTCCGGCGGGCTCTCGATCCTGCTGGCGCACGACAGCACGACAGCCCTCGTCGGCTGGGTCGCGCTCGCCGCGTACGCGCTCCTCATGCTCACGTTGGGCTGGCCGATCCGCTACACGCTCTCGCCCGACGAGCTCGAGATTCGCTTTGGCCTCGTGCATCGCCACATTCCGTGGAATCGCCTGACATCGATGGAGCTGTCGCAGAACCCGCTGTCGTCGCCGGCGTTCTCGCTCGACCGCATCGACGTCCGCTACGCGAGCGCGAGCGGCAGCGAACGCACGATCCTGATCTCGCCGATCGATCGCGCGGCGTTCATGCAGGACTGCGCCCGCACGAGCGGGCAGCACCGCATCGTCGACGGCCGGTTAGTGCGCGCTTAAGGCCGGAGCGGCTTGACGCGCGTCGTCTTACTCGGCTTGCGGCGGCGCAACCACCAGCGCACCGAGCGCAACGATCGCGCGACCGCGGCGAGCGCCTGCCACGGACCGCTGCGGGGCATGCCCGACGACGGGTCGAGCGCGAGCATCGCGGTGCGTTCGTGACGCGACAGCGGCACGTCTTGGCCACTGCTCGTCATCGGCAGGCGGTCCGAGCCGGCGGCGGTCGCCTCAGGCGACGCTTCGGCAGGCGGTTGCGGGCGCGGCAGCGGCGACCAGCGCTCCACCGGCGTGTCGATCACGAACGGCGCGCGCACCGTCGTCGCGGGCTCGAGCGGCGCGACGCCGAGCGACGTCGACGTGTCGCGATTCTTCAGCGTCGAATCGGTCGCCGCGTCGACGGGGACCGGCGCGGCCGCCACCACGGGCGGAGCCGGCACCACGGGCGGCGCGGGGATTTCGGGCGCGGCACCGAACACACCGGCGACCGGTGCGTGTGGTGGATCGATCGCGCCCGACATCACCGCATCGTTGACGCGTGCGATCGCGGTCATCGACTCCCGCTCGACCTGCGAGAGCGAGAGCGGCGCCGTGCTGTCCGACGTGATCGGCTTCACCGGTGCGCTCGTGGTGGCGACGGCCGCGAGGTCCTCGGCGAGCTCGACCGACGGGGGAGCGGCGACCGGCTCGGAGACGCGGTCCTCGATCGGAACGAGCCCCGACATCCGCAGGTCGACGATGTCATCGAGTCCGACAACCGAGTCGCGTGGCGGCAGCGCACAGTGTTCTCCTGTAACGGCGGGAACCACCTCTTCGATCACCAATGGGTCGTCGGTCGTGCCCTCGCCAAACAAGGGGGCCATCTGCGTCGTGGGGCGGAAAATGTCGGCGACCTGGATCCGTGTCATCACGACTTTGTTCGTCCCGGCGACCGGCGTCTCTATAGGCACGCCGTGGTCGGAGTCTCTTGCCATGCTTCCACTATCACCATCGCGAATTCATTTGGCTAGATGAGGAATTTGCCGTGGTTGTGCGAGGTAGTTCCCGCGCTGCGAAAGCGGTCTTCCACCTCACATCACACACCCGCGTGAAACGGATCTTCCGTTAGTCGGCTTCACGTTCGCCGCAGAATGTGGCGCGAACGCTCGGCGGAACTTCCGCACGATGTGTGCCGCTAATAATGAGGGGGAGGTTCGTTCGCCGGACCGGCGGGTCCTTCCGGCGAGCGCAGGGTCTGCTTGAGCTCCTTGAGCTCGCGCACGGTCTCGTCGAGCTTCGCGCCGAACGTGCGCACGAGCGCGTCGAGCTCGCGGATCAGTTTCTCCTGATACGCAAGCTTGATCTCGAGATCCATCACGCGGTCGTCGTCACTCATGGCGCGTGTATGGCACCGCACCGGCGCGCGGTACAGCTCAGGACCGCGTGAAGTCCTTGATCAGCTTCGTCGACTTCTTGGCTTCGACCTTCACGGCGATCGTCTTCTTGATGCCGTTCTGCGAGTTGACGAGCGTGATCGCGTGCGCGCCGGGCGACAGCGAGATCGCGCGTTGCGGTGTCGCCAGGCCCGTCGACTTGCCGTCGATCAGGATGTCGCACGGCGGCTTGGCCGACACCATCAGCATCCCGTTGCCGCCGCTCGGAGCTGGCGCGGCGTCGGTGTTGAAGTCGGGCGTCGCGAGCGCGAGCTGCTTGGGCTTCGAGCGTGCTGCAGCGCGCGGAGCCGGCGTCGCGGCGACTGCCACGGGTGCGGCTGCTGCGACTTGATCGTGGTGGTGATGAACCGGCGCGGCTGCAGGCGCGGGTGCGCTGGGCGCCGCGCTGGCGACCGCGGTCTTCGCGGGCGCTGCGGGCGTGGTCTTCGGCGCCGGCGTCGGCTCGCTATCGAGATCGACGGCGAGCTCCTGCATCGTCGCGAGATCGACGTGCTTCACCGTCGTCGGGCGACCGACAACCGCGAACACGACGTCGTACGAGTGCGACGGATCGAGCGCCGCGTTCACCGGCGTGTGGCCGAGGACGGTCGCATTGCCGTTGTCGACGAGCGTCACGACGGCGCCGTTCGGCCACGACGTGATCGGCAGCGTCGTCAGCCCCGGCTTCGCGACCGCAGGCGCCGCGACCGGTGCAGCCACGGGCGCCGCTGCCACGGGTGCCACAGCCGCCACGACCGCAGTCGGCGCGACCGGTGTCGCCGCCGCGACCGCGACCGGTGTCGCGGGCGAGGACGCGGTTGCCGCCGCGACCTTCGCCTTTGCAGGCTCCTTCGAGCCGTGCATCGCGATCGCGATGATCACGGCGATCGCCGCCGCCGCGCCGCCAACCGCGAACAAGAACTTGCGCGGCTCGCGCTCCGGCATCTCGGTGCGTTCGAAGTACGTGGTCGGAACGACCTCGCCATCGACCTCGCGCTCTTCGTAGTCCTCCTCGAACACCCAGCCATCGCTGCCGTCGAGTGCCGACACCTTCCGCGGAGGATCCACCTCTGGTGCAACCAGCACCTGTGGAATGTTCGCGGTCGGCGCCTTCATCGGCGCAGCAGGAGCTGGAACAGGAACTGGAACGGGTGCCGCGGCGACGGGCGCCTCCGGAATTGGCGGCGGCACGGTGGCGGTACGGCCGCGCGGACCCGGCAGCTTGGGCGCGCTCGCGCGGCGCGCGGCGAGTGCATCGCCGAGCGTCGGCCCCTTGTCGATCTGCGGCCACTGCGGCAGGTCGGCGACGTCGGCACCGAGCTGGGAGGTGGGCATCGGCGCGACGCGGCTGTCGCGCGGCGACGGAATCACTTCTTGCTGGACGACCGGCAGCGCGGGCAGCTCGGTCCCCGACGCGGTGACGCTCGGGGCGTTGCCGGTGACGGCGACCGCCGGTAACGACCAATCGTCGGCCGCTGGCGGCGCCGTCGGGGCGCGCTCGGGCGCGCGCACCAGCTCGATCGTCGTCGGCAGCTTCGCCGCGGTCGGGATCGGAGGCGGCAGCGTCGCGGGCTTCGCGCGTACGGGCGGCAGCGCCTCGCTCGTCGCGAGCGGTGCGGCGGGATTGATCTGCCACGACGCCATCATCTCGGGCGTCGCCTTCGGCTCGACGAGCGCGACACGCGGGCTCACGCTGCCGCGCGCTGCGCGCTCCGGGATCGGAGGCGGCATCGTCGTGCCACGCTTCGCCCGAGGGATGGGCGGTGGCGCCGCAGTGAGCTTCGATCGCGTGCCATCGGCTGCGCGATCGGCGTCGAGTGGCGCCAGATCGCGAATGTCGACATCGACATCACTTTCAGCTTTCGGAACGACGACCGGCGTTACGGGCCCGGTCTCCTTCGGCATTGGTTCGCTGAGGTCGGCGCTCATGACAACTCCCCGTGCGTTGGCGAAAGGCAGCATCCCGGCCGCAGCCGGTTTAGGCAAGCACCACTCACTCGTCCGCCCTCACGCGATCCGAGGTGTATGAGCATCTAAGTCGAGGCGCCGGCGCAGCGCCCACGTATATGCGAACTATTTCGATGAGTCACAGGTGCGCAGGTTGTGCACGGCGATCTCACGAAACGCTCACCGGAACTGCAGCGTGGCGAGGTGGCTCACCGCGGTGCGGCCGCACGCGTGCGGTCGCCAAGTCGGGCGATGCGGCGGTGATCCGCGAATCGTTCGCGCATGGTCCGCCGCTTGCTGAAGTACCTCGACATGAAACTTCTTACCTTAGCTTCGTGCTCGCTGCTCGGGCTGCCGCTCGTCGCGTGCGGCTCGAGCAGCGACGCCGCGTCGGCGAACGAGTACGACGACGTCGCGCAGAACGTAGGTACGAGCGCGGCGGCGCCGAACGGCGGCGACATGAACGCGATGATGGACCTCGTGTTGATCGGCAGCGGCGATCTCCCGCTCGGGATGTCGGTCGATGCCAACGGACACGTCGCCGGCGCGTGGGGCGGGATCACGTACGACTTCGCGATTACGTGCCGCGACGGTGAAGGCACGATCCTCGCTGGCTGCACGACGAGGACGCAGATCGCCGACGCGAAGGTCGACTGGAGCGGCACGCTCGCGGTGCTCGGCATCACGACCACGATGGATCGCCACGGCGATTGGTCGATGATCAACCTCCAAGAACCGAGCGTGAAGCTCGCCGGCAACGGCTCGTTCTCCTACGACTCGACGATCACGAACGCGCAGACCCAGGCGTCCGCGGCTTATCACTTCGACTACGACGCCGCGTACATGTCCGTGTTCATCGACAAGAGCTCGCGGCTCGCGACGGCAGGCGAGATCCAGTACGACATCACCGCGCAGAAGACGGCCGACGGCCAGGCGCCGCGCTCGTTCTCGATCCACGCCGACGTGACGTTCAACGGCGACGGCACCGCCACCGCGGTCCTCGACGACACCTATCGCTACACACTCGACTTGAAGACCGGTGCGGTCCTCAAGATCTAAGGTTTGCGCCGCGGCAGAAAAGCCAGATGGTCGATCGGACACGCCATCTGCTGCCGCGGCGCAGTTGTTCTGCGCCGGGTCTTAGAGAAACCGGCGCAGCTTGCGCTGCAGCGACGACCGAAAGATACCGAGCCGCCGCGCGGCTTCGGAGATGTTGCCGTTGCAGTCGGCGATCACGCGCTCGATGTGATCGCGCTCGGCGCGGTCGAGCGTGGGCGTCGTGATCTGCGGATCCGGCTCGCTCGCACGACCTTCGATGCGGCGCACGACTTCGCGCGGCGTGATCGGCTTGGACAGCACGACGCTCGCGCCGGCCTTGACTGCCGCGACGATGCTGTCGACCGACAGGAAGCCCGAGATCAGCGCGATCTCGAGCTCCGGGCGATCGCCGTGGATGTCGCGGACGAGCTCGAGGCCCGAGTGGCTGCCGAGCTTGAGATCGATGATCACGAGATCCTTGCCGGCGGCGAGGCGGCGCGCTTCGTTCGGATCGGCACACGCATCGATCGCGAGGTCGCGGCTGGTCGCACGCCTGCATGCGGCGAGCACCTGCTCGTCATCATCGACCACCAACACGGATCTCACCGACGCACCCATACGACCACCCTAACGGTATCATCGCAGCGTGACGCGCGCGAGGCGTACGTCACCCTGGAACGGGCTCGGGGGTGTCCGCGCACGTTGCTTGCCGGTGCTGTATCCGTATGATCAGCCGATGCGACTGGGCGAGCTGCTGATCGAGGCGCAGGTGATCACACCTGCGGAGCTCGAGGAGGCGCTGCAGGCCCAGGTGATGTGGGGGGCCCGGCTCGGCACGGCGCTGGTCGAGCTCGGCCGCATCGATCTCGACGCGCTGTCGAATGCGCTCGGATATCAGCAAGAT
>Ga0193728_1001942_pt1 | contig 10703 bp, 7 predicted proteins | sample U1c1metaG_FD_143037 | JGI IMG/M metagenome (GOLD analysis project Ga0193728, IMG submission 143037) | Soil microbial communities from a riparian zone of the East river system, Colorado, United States - U1c1 | ecosystem: Environmental > Terrestrial > Soil > Riparian zone | place: USA: East River... | reverse complement strand
CAACGGAAAAATCGCCGCTTCGGGGCTGGTGGATAAATTTTTTGTCCAACCCGCAGCCTCCGACGATGGAGTTGCGCTGGGTGCTGCGCTCGCTCCTTATCTCGATAATGGAGGAAAGCTTCCTAATCGCGCCATGCGGCATGGCTATTGGGGCCCGGGTTTTGATGATGCCGCCATCGAACCGATTTTGAAGACATACAAATCGCGTTATCGACGCCTTGAAGACGTCGCGCCGGCGGTGGCTGAACTTCTGGCGCGGGGCAAAATCATCGGATGGTTTCAAGGCCGTATGGATCGGTGGCGCCTTCGAGATACTCCGTCGTTCAAAAAGGAAGCGGCGTCGGAGTATCTCGAAGGCGCCACCGATTCCCCTTTCATGATTCTTACCGCGCAGGTCCGGCCGGACAAACGCGCCATCATCCCCGCCGTGACGCATGTGGACGGCAGCGCGCGGCCGCAAACGGTCGAAAAGGAAACCAATCCGCTGTACTGGCGGCTCATCGATGAATTCGGTAAACGTACCGGCGTGCCAGTCATTATGAACACCTCGTTCAATTTGCGCGGCGAAGCGATCGTGCACACGCCAACTGACGCGATACGCACATTTTCCAGTTCAGGAATGGATGCGCTTTGCATCGGCAGTTTTCTGGTGGAGAAGTAACTTGGGCTTTTCGGAAGGCCACCTCGGCAGAGCTTTTTTGCGTTTTGCCGCGCCGTTCACGAGGCTGCGTGCCGTTCCGGTGATTGGGCCAGGACTGCGCTGGGCCAGCGCAAAACTACTTCCGCGCGACGCCTTGACGTGGGTCCAGGTGCAACACGGGCCCGCTGAAGAAATTTGGCTGCATCTAAATCCCCGCACAGGCCACGATTATTTCCAGGGCGATGTCGAGCCGGAAGTGCAAGCCGTGTTGCGGAAATATTTGCGGCCGGGCATGACGGTGTACGACATCGGCGCGAACATTGGTTTCTTTGCTCTGCTCGCGGCACGCTTGGTGAGCGCCACCGGACGCGTTACGGCTTTCGAAGCCGATCCGGAAATTGCCGCGCGCCTGCGCGAAAACGTCTCACGGAATCAGGGTGCGCCTATTTCCGTGGAAGAAAAAGCGGTGTGGTCTTCTTCAAGTCCGGTGTACTTCGCTCGCGCAGACGCGGAGGTGTCACCGGATCGCGGTTTGGGACACGTTATCGACAACGATGCGGAAAAATCTGCGCCTGGCACGATCCGGGTCGAAGCTGTATCGGTCGACGAATATGTGGGTAAATCTGGAGCGCCGGATTTCATCAAGTATGATGTGGAAGGCGCCGAAGTGGAAGTATTTCGCGGGTCGGAAAAACTTTTAACGATAAAAAGCCGCTCATTCTCTGCGAAATGCACGGTGAAGCAAACCGGCAAACACTGCTGAAGGTATTTGCGGATTTTGGTTACCGCTGTGAACCATGCGGCAGAAATCATATTCTCGCAGTGCAGCACACGAAATAAAAATTCTTTTAGCACGCGTGCCGGCTTTGCTTGTTTCACCATTGCTTGGCTAGCACGGTCACAATTTTCGCCAGCGCGTCGTAATCGCGTGTGTCGATTACTTCTCCCGGAGAATGCGAATAGCGCAGCGGCCAGCCTAACGGCACATTCACCGCGCCATAACGCACAAAAACTGCGCCGTCATTCCCGCCGCCCGTTACGCCGTATTGGACGGGTATTTTATTCTCGTTGGCCAGTTTCACGACGCGGTCGACATACTCGCGCGGGGCAATATTGGAATTGTCCACGGCGCGAATGACAAATCCTTTCCCGATCTCGGCATCGCCAAAACGCTTTGACTCGATGGGCGAATCGGAACTCACAAACGTGTCGATGGCGAAAACAAAATCAGGCCCATTACCTTCCTTAGCCATTCGTTCCGCCGCGGCTGCCGCGCCATTCAATCCCACTTCTTCTTCCGTGGACCAGATGAACGTAACTTGCCGGTCGCCCAAATTCGGGCCCAGTGTTTTCACTGCTTCAATCAAAGCCGCGCAGCCGACGCGATCGTCAAAACTTCTCGCGTTCGCTCGCGTCCCGATGAGCGCGCGATATTTTTTTGGAACGGTGGCCCAATCGCCGACCTTAATACCCAACTTTTGCGTTTCTTCCGCAGAATGCGTGCCGACGTACATATGCGCAGGTTCATCCATGGCTTTTGGACCGTGCGGCCATTCGAATCCGGGCTGATCCCACTTCGCGGGAAGCTCCAGCACTCCGCCCACGGTGTTGCCATCCGCTTTGTGCAGCAGCATCACGTGGCCGAGAAAATATTCCGTGTATCCGCCTCCAAGGACGTCCATGAGCAAACGGCCGTCAGGTTCGATAGAACGCACCTGGTAGCCGATCTCATCCATGTGCGCGATGAACACCAGTTTTGGGGCGTTCGAATTGACCTTCGCGCTTCCCATTTTTAAAACTAAATTGCCAGCCGCGTCTGTTTCGGGCTTGGCCCACTTCGGCAATAATTTCTTTACTTGTTCGCGAACGGACTCTTCGTGTCCGCTTGCGCCGTAGGTTTCGGTGAGCTCCGGCAGGTCACTCGTTGTGACGCCTTGGGAAGACTGCCGACCTTCTCTCAATTCCAGCAGATCCTTGCCTGTGATGTAACGGTAGAGAAGCGTTTGAAGCGCCGACACGTCGGCTGAACTTATGATTTCTGCAGGCGTGACAGGATAAAGACTGGCAACGGCCAGTTGCGCAAAGCGCGCTGGCAACGGCGTCACCTTCGCGTAGCTAGTCATCGCGGGCGGCGCGGCGGTAACCGACTGGGTTTTCACATTGTGAGTGTCGCCGATTTTTTTTAGTTCTGCTGCCAGGCCGGAGAGTGCAGCAGAAGAATCGGAGACTCCAATTAAAACACCAATGCCGAGCGTCATTGCTTCGTGTGTGGTAGCGGGAGCAGGTTTTGATTCATCAATGCGCGGCGGGATGATGCGGCCAACGTAGATCAACTCGTCGGGATGCAATTCATTCAGCAAACGGTCGAGGCCGCGTCCCCCAGTCCACTGTTGGGTTGCGAACGCGATTGTCAGCGTCCCTGAAATGTTTTCTTTGTGGGCTGCAAGCAGTCGCAACAACTCAAGTAACACGAAGCGGCCGAAGCGATCACCGGTTGCTAGACCGGCGGTTTCATTGGCACCGATAGTCTGCGGAGATTGAATCAATGAAATCGGGTCGAGTAAATCCACTCCTGCTGCGCGAACTTGCTCGGCGCTCGAAGCGCCGATGTCGACATACATCTCGTCCTGGTGCGCCATGGTCGGCGCGTTCTGGCGGCCTGGCTGAAGATGAACGGAGAGACCGGCGAATACTCCAGGAATTCTTTTTGCGTCGCGTGGCATGACCCAAACAGGTTGGGCCGCATGCAATAAATCAAAAATCGCGTTCGGCGCGCGCTGAGGAAGACGCTGCACGCGAAGATAGCCGTCCGACGTGATTTCACTGACTACGTATCCCGCTTGATCGATCGGCGCGACAATCAGCCGGTGCGGAGCGCCGCTTCCAAGCGTGACGTAGACATTGCCAAGATTGTCGGTCTGTGGTGTAAAGCTTTTGATCGAGCTTCGTATTTCGCCAGCCAACTGCTGTTCATAACCACTAACGGCGGGCGTTTCTTCGGGGCCTTGGTACTGCGCCATCGATTGCTCGCTTGCACCGGCATACATAAACCCAAGTAACACCAATCCGAGTCGCCATTGCAATTTCATGAATGCTCCTTCAGTTAAACTGAACCGACTGAAGCGAACGCCTCTGCCGCGCTAGCGGCAAAGCGCTTCAATCAAGACTTCTTTCTTTTTCTCCGCGAGCTCCGCTAGAGGCTGCAGTGACGCAAAATATCCGCTTAACGCGGCGGTCGCCAAAAATGCAAAGCCTTCCGCGGGCAGCCACGGATTGCCGGACCAGCGTGCCGTCGACAGCACCAAGGCTGAAATTCCGGCAAGAACTATCTGTGCGCCAAACATAATCCACACGGATACGCCGGAGTTTCGTTGGCCGCGCATAGAACCGAACTCCAGTTTGCGTGGAAAACTTAGCGAAGCCCAATTGGCTATTGGTAATTGTCCGGTAACGGTGAAGATGAGCGCGAAGACGGTGGCAAGCAGCGTTGGAAGTGAGGGAGGACCAATCGCCCAGGCCAGAACCATGCCGCAGACGGCAACTTCAAACGCAATCACAGCCGCCGAAACCAGGTTTTTCCCGGCGAAAATATCTGAAAATCTCAACGGAGCCGTGAAGTAGGTTTGAATTCCTCTGCCCTCATACGCGAACGCATTATAAGCGGGACCCATGGCCACCAGGACGGTGTAAGCCATCATGCCGGGAAAGAACAAGTCCGCATGCAATGCTCGGCCGGCAATCAGCGGATGCTTGCCGCCAAACTGTGAACTGAACAAAAGCATTTGCGCTGGAGGCAGCACCAGTAGAAAAAATGCAAAGCCATTTCGAATCAGGTAAGAAAATTCCTTACGCACTACAGAACCCAGCATCGGCGGCAATAAGCCCCGAGAAGTTCGTCCAGCGCTGGTAATTTGCGGAGTCGAAGGTGTGGGGGCGCCGCGTGCCTGCACCACGCGGCTGGGCGCGGGTGATTCACTTAATTCTTCGCCGCGATATTGCGCCGCGTACCTTCGCCACAGTAACGCGGAGAATAATAAAACAAATCCCGCCAATCCCGACAAGCCAAAGGCCATATCCGCAAAATCGTGGCGCACCGCCCCGGCGATGACACGCGCGGACAACGAGGGCGGGAAGGGAGCAAGGTATTTGATCATTCCGGCGAAAGCGGCTGGATTCGGACTTCTTTTGGCGTATTGACGTTGAATCGGTGTGATGAATTGCGTGGAAAACATAATCAGAATGAAGATGCCGAAAAATATTTCACGGGAGCGTCTTCTGGCCAGCAGTCTTTCGAGCCATGAGCCGATCAATCGTTCCATGGTCACGTTCAATAAAATAATCAACATAGTGAGGGCCAGCATGATCGGCAAAATACTCGGCTTCGCCACCGTGGCGCCTGCCGTCATAACCAAAAGCCAGCAAATGGAGGCGAGCGCCGGAAAGTCCGCGAGCCCGTAGGCAAGGCCAATCACGTAAAATGCGCTGGGGCTAAATGGAAAACGCAGCAGCGTTCGAAACTCAAAGCGCGAGCCGAAACCTGCCGCGAAAATAGGAATTAGCTGCCAAAAAACAAAAATTGCCCAGAATGGGACTGCCAACCATTGCAGCCGTCCCTCAGATACGAATGAGTATCCCGCAAAAAAAAAAGCGACAGATGGTCCTATAACCAGGAGCAAGCCAAACAAGGAAACAAATCCCATCCCAATTAGATCGAGAACATTATTTTTTTTGTGCAGACCGTTAATCAGCATGCGCCAGCGAAGGCCGGCCACCAGCCGGATTTGATCAGCCCGACTGATGGGGCTCGCTAGGTCAGCCATGAAAGCTCATCGACTTGAGGTTCCACTCCGCGCTGTCCGCCATGCTGTCCAACGATGGATAGAAAAATTTGTTCCAACGTAACCTTGCCGCCCTCATCGCCAGGAATTCCGGCACGTAATTCCTCTAGTGAACCCTGGGCCACCAGGCGGCCCTTGTGAATGATGGCCACGTGACTGCACAAACGCTCGACAATTTCCATCACGTGGGAGGTCAGAAAAATCGTCACGCCGCGCTCCGTCATTCTGCCCAGGAGTGATTTCAGCGCACCGGCGGCCAGCGCGTCCACGCCTTCGAACGGCTCATCCAGAAACAAAACGCGCGGTCCATGAATCACCGCGGCGGCCAGCGCGAGTTTTTTTTGCATTCCGTGCGAGTAGTCCACGATCATGGTTTTGGGCCGGTCCGCCAGCTGCATAAACTCAAGTAGCTCTTCGGCGCGACGTTTTGTGGTTTGCTGGTCCAGGCCATACATGCGTCCCACAAATCGCAGATAATCCGTACCAGTCAAGCGGTCAAATAATCCCATGCCTTCCGGAACCACGCCGATCTGGCGTTTCACTTCCACCGGATGGGCGGCAAAATCAATTCCCAGAACCTCCACACGCCCCGAGCTGGGCGCTAACAACCCTGTCAGCATCTTGATGGTGGTCGATTTTCCCGCGCCATTGGGCCCCAGAAAGCCAAAAAACTGCCCGGCAGTCACTTGCAGATCCATGCTGTCTACGGCAATAAGATCTCCAAAACGCCTGGTGAGCTTTTCGGTGCGGATTGCGACATCCGTCATGAAATCTCCGTTCGCTTGCGCAGAAAACTCTAGCACGACTACGGCGCGACACATCGGGTAGTCAACAAAGTTGTTTGGAAAGATTTCGCCAGGTTTGGAACTATCTGCGAAGAAATTGGATGAGCTAGACTTTGCCGGTTAGAGCCGACTTGGGAGCCGCGCTGGGGAGTTGTATTTCCTTGGACGGTAACACCGGCAGAAGGGCCGCGAGTTCTACACGAAACACCGCGCCGCCGCGCTCCCCGTTGTAGCAGGAAATTTTGCCGCCGTGCTCCTGCATGATGCCGAAACAGATGCTTAGCCCGAGGCCCGTGCCTTTTCCTACCGGCTTGGTGGTGTAAAAGGGATCGAAAACCCTGTCGGGTTCCTTCATACCTGGTCCGGAATCAGTAAATAGCACTACAACATTTCCGCGATTGCGCATGGTCTTGATGTTCAGCACGCCCCCACCGGCTTCCATGGCATCGATGGCGTTGCTGATGATATTAAAAAATACCTGTATCAGTTGATTTCCATCCGCGCGCACGCTCGGAAGCACGGATTCAAGCTGCAATTCGATTTTGATGTTGGGATTGTGTAAATCGAGGGTCCGTAGCTGCACGGTGTTGGTGACCACGGTATTAATGTCCAGGAGCGCGCGCTCGACCGGCACTTGCCGCGCAAAGCTCAATAAATTTCCCACCAGTGTTTTGGTGCGCCGAGCCTGATCGCGAATCTTACCGGCGGTGCTTCTGGCTTTTTCAGAAAGACTGGGATCGTCGGCCAGCAAATCCGAGAAACCGAGAATAGCCGTGAGCGGGTTGTTAATTTCGTGGGCCGCCCCGGCCGCCAGCTGTCCCAGAGACGCGAGCTTTTCGGATTGCACGATCTGGGTCTGCAGTTTCCGCAGGTTGTTGACAGACATTTCCGCCTCTGCAAGTAACCGCATGCGATCGGCATCCGCGAGGTGGGTGCGCAGGAATACCAATAATGCGAGGGGAATCGCGGCAATGAAGGTAGCCATCAAGCGAAAATCTCTGACCGCCGGGCCATCACTCGAATATTTCACGGTGTAGATTGCGAATAGTGGCAGCGAGATTACCGCGGCCATGGCCATTCGCGCCGCCCAAACGCTTTCGCCCTGGGAGGCTTCGACACTGGATTCGTCCACGCCTTGAAACGGCGCATCGAGAGCTTCGCGCTTTTGATATGCGATTAAGCCCGCTAACGCAAACCATAGAAATGACGAAATCAGCGGTAGGTCATAGAGACTGCCGGTGTAGTATTCTCCTCTGTCGATGGACACGTTGAGGACCAGCGAAGACAAGGTATATAGCGTGACTCCGCCAAACAGGTTGGCATAAATGATTTTCCAGGGTCCCGCGGTGCGCATCCACAAGACGCCCAGAGAAATCAGCAGAACCATGTTTTGAATATTTGCAACTACGTTGTAGGTGTGGTCGTAGAGCCCCAGTGATGGTGATGCGTACATCCACGGCAGAACGATATAAGCGTATAAAAACGTCCACCACACAATTAACAGAACGAAATCCAAATAACCGAACCGCAGGCGAAGCTCTTCCAGTCTGCGATGCGGGCGTAGGGCCAGCGCAGCCATCAGCGGAATGCCTCGTAGAAAGAAAACAATGTCGCCTGGAAACATGTTGGGCAGAGCACGATGCAGATAAACTTCGTAATACGTCCACGCGAACTGACCGGTCATCCATAGCGTGCAACTGAGGGCCAAAAGCATCCAAAAAGCATTCCGCCGCCAGAGTGGAGTTCCCGCATTAGCAAGTAATCCCGCATTGGCGATCAGAGGGACCAGGCACTGCACCAAATTTCCAAAGGTGGAGAGAGATTGGCTTCCGTGCGGAAGCGAGAGTGAAACGGTCGCATATACCGCGAGCAGTATCAGCCACGCGGCGCCGAGCCACACGATTTTCCTGGATGAGGGCATCTACGTTAGTTCCAGTTTAAGGAATCGCTCGGCAACCGAACACACCCATTCGTCTGTGCAGGGGCCTAAGGATTAACGATTACCACTTGGTGCAGGTTACTTTTTATTGCGATGCGAAGGCTGTAGCCGGCAGCCTGTCAGGTCTGGTCGGCGATTTGAATTTTCTAGAAGCTACTAACTTAGATTTTTCGATGTGCCGTAGTTACTGTGGAGTAGCAGCACTGGCGGAATCGACGGGCTTGGCGCCTGACCCGGCTTTCTTTTCGAGATCCTTTTTTTGCGCCACCAAGGCGTCGTGCTCTCTCTTGGTCTGCGCCAGAGTTTCCATTAGCTTAGCCAAATACTTTTCCAGACGGTCGCGGTCGTCTGCGCTGGCTTGCTCGAGTTGGGTATGCACCTTATCAATTAGTTCCTGTTGTGCCGCGACGTCGCGATTCTCCCAGGCAATCATGCGATCGGCATCATCCGTGGACTTGGGATTCGACAAGGCGGCCGCCGCGCCCACATGTTTCTCGGACTTAGGCTTCGATTTTGCTTGCTCTGCAGCAGCGGCAGCAGCAGCGGCAGCAGCAGCGGCGTTAGCGGCCTCGGCGGCCTGCTTCTGCTCGACGTAATTGTCCTCAGGGGTTCGAAGTGTGGAGACCTCATCGTCAGTCCACACTTTGTGCTTTTTCGGAGTGGACGATGAGTCCCGCGCGTTGGCCTGCGAAGACTTGGCGTCCTGCGCATTTTCAGCAAGTGAGAACGCGCCGGTGCAGGCGAAAAGAATAGCCGCGCAGCCTAGTTTCAGAAAGATTTGGTGCTTCATGAACAGCTCCATGTTAGTCGTTATAGGGAATTTCTCGGAACGAAAGAATCTGGTACGAGATGGGCTGCTGGGCGTTCTTGATCCAGCAACTGTTGTAATACGTGCCGCTTCCGCCACCGCCGGAGATGTCGTACTGCACCGGGCCGAAGGTATTAAGCAAGTTTCGTTGGGCGTCCCAGATAGTGGCTACGTAAATTGCGCCGTTAAATGAATTGTTGCCGCCGCCGCTACCGTTGTATGTGGTGGTGCCATCGCCGACAACGAGTACGATCCCGTTCCATCCGGTGGTGCCGCTGTAGGAGAAATTGCCTGTAACCACCAGCAAGCCGTAGCCGGTAAAGTTTCCACTCATGCTGAAGTTTCCATCCACGACGACGGTCATCGGATTGGAGGCAGACATCGCTGCCGGCATTTGCCCCTGATTAGCGTCGCCATTAATAACCAGATCGGCAGAATTGGTTATAGCCTGCACCGTGTTGTAGGCATCCAAGGGCGTATCTAAACTGTTGGCAAGTGAAACCGTACCGACGTCTGGAGTGGTGCCAGTGGCGCCGGTATAGTTGCCCAACCGGTTGGAGGGAATGCCAGCTTGGATGGCCGCGACGTCCCCGGCATTGGTTGTTCCGATGGCATTCTTAACGGTTAGGGGATTTGCCGTGCAGCCGGGCACGGCTGGTGCAGACGGATTGGAACCGTCCTGGCCATTAATCGCATACTGAGCTGAATTTGCTCCGTTGAAAGTCACGCTGTTGGCGCCTATCGTGAGAGCAGAAGGAAATTTGAGATTAAAGGTCTGAGCGGCCACAGTGTACTGGAGAAGTTTCTCAGTGCGGTTCGGAAGCACGGCGAGCGCGGTAATCTGAAAAACCTGCTGAGCGGTATTGGGCGGAGCGGCGCTTACGATCAATCTTGGCGGCGTCAAGGCTGAGTCATAGTACAGAGGAGTAGCGGGGTCGATTACCGCATCGCCGTTCACATCTCTGCCGACAGAAGGGACACCCGCTGGATGGTCACCGAGCGATTTTTCCGTGGCTGCAGTGATGCGCACCCACTTGTAGAGCGAGGGGGTCACGTTTGCGGCGGCAAGAGCAAGAGCCGCAGTGGAAGTGATCGTCTGCGTGTTGCCGGCAGTGGGATCGAGGTTCAAAAATTCGAGTCTATATTCACTATCCGGATAGGTTGCGGGGTTTAGCTGGGTAAGTGGCGCCACCACTTCGCCGCCATTGGGATTGAGGATATAGCGCACTTGCCCCACGGCAAGAGGAGTGCCTAGCGCCGGGAAAAAGGTCGGCACGGTGGTGTCGAAATAATTGGGGTTCTTGGGAAGCATGCGACTGCGCGCTTCTTCAAGACCACCGGTGGCCGCGTAGTAGGCGCTGGTTGAGGTCCGGTAATTGCCAGCCAACGCAGATTCCGTGCCACTGGCAATGATCATAGCAATGGCCACAACGGAAATCGCTAACAACACGAAAATCGACAAGAGAAGTGCTATCCCAGCTTCCTGTTTCCTGCGGATACGATGTGCGGAGCGTTTCATGGTTTCTCCAGTTTGCTCGAACCCTACTGCTTCGGATTGACGCGGTGACCACGACCGTTCAAGGTGACCAAGCGCAATTGTTTCGTTTGCATATCCGGTTGTTGAGTCAAAACGATCAGTGTGACTTCTACCTCACGGATGTTTGTCGCCAAATTATTAGCCCCCGCAGCGGTA
>Ga0193728_1001939_pt1 | contig 10721 bp, 10 predicted proteins | sample U1c1metaG_FD_143037 | JGI IMG/M metagenome (GOLD analysis project Ga0193728, IMG submission 143037) | Soil microbial communities from a riparian zone of the East river system, Colorado, United States - U1c1 | ecosystem: Environmental > Terrestrial > Soil > Riparian zone | place: USA: East River... | reverse complement strand
ATTATCCATCCAATTTAGAAGTAATTTAGAAGGAACGCCTCGTTAATCCTCGCTATACAAGATAGATAGATAAATAGGTAAGTAGATAAATCGCCCTATCTTCTATGCGTTCGCCTTCTAGCCTCTCTGCGCAAATACGTTTCTAGCTCTTCTGGAGACAGATTTCTTAGTTGATCGGTATTTAAGTCAATGCCAAATTCTGTTACTCCGGCTCCAGAAAAGTCTTTGTCATAGTCTCTACCCTCTCCTTCTTTTCCTTCCTTGTCGAAGTAATCGGAATCTTTTCTTTTTCTCATTGCCTGTTTTTGACTTGACCTTATATCTATTTTAATTACAGCGAAATCATCTTTCCCCGATCATGCTCACTTTTTGCACAGTTCTATTTGGAATCTAAAAATTTCACGTATTCTTGAAGCAAAGTAGAAAAAAGTCTAGACTTCTTTATTAAGTATTCAATAGTGTGGCGATCAAAAAAAATTAGGGATTTACTGCACTGTCAGATGAGATGCTACGTCGATGGCAAAGTTTGTAGTATCGGTGGTTGGATTACCTGGAGTCAATCCACTAAAATGCAATTCATGTTTCCCAGCTGAGAGAGGCTGCAAGAAAACCCAGAAGCCATCAGTCCCTAAGGACTTGGGGGCGCAAATTCGATTGTGGATATGGGATACGGCTTTGAATGCAAGATAAGCCGCTTAACTATTAACAAAGTAATTATTGATTAACATTTAAAGCACTTTTATTAGTACTATGCAAAAGTCAAGATTATTTTTTATAAATAGTGCTTGTATCGGTTTAGTCATTTGAAAATTTCTTCTAGATCAAAAACTATATCCATGTCACAACATTATTCAATCAAATTGCAAGAGTTCGATTTAATTGTCATAGGAGCTGGCTCTGGGTTAGAGGTAGCCAATGCTGCTTATCAACATGGTCTTAGAGTTGCAGTTGTTGAAAAAGAAAAAATGGGGGGAACATGCCTTAACAATGGCTGCATACCATCTAAGCTACTAATTCATAGTGCTGACATCGCAGAAACAATTAAGCGGGCTGATCTATTTGGAATAAAGGTTGATGGATATACCATAGAATTTGAAAAAATAGTTCAGAGAGTAAACAGTATTACTGATTCTGATTCAGACGGAATCAGAAACGCATTTGAAGGTGTCGATAATCTTGAGCTGTTTCCAAAAGAGTGCAAATTCATTGGACCGAAAACGATTGCAATAATGGGAGACGAGAGTCAAAATATCATTACAGCAGAAAAAATATTGATTGCCTCGGGTGCTCGGCCCAGAATCCCAAACATTCAAGGTCTTGAAGGAACTGACTATTTGACTAGTGAGGAAGCATTACGTCTTAAAAAACAGCCACATACCCTTACAATTATCGGCGGCGGTTACATTGCCTGTGAATTGGCTCACTTTTTTGGAGCTTTGGGAACAAAGATAAACATCATACAACGGAAAGACGTCCTCATCCCAAATGAAGACGAGGAGGTTTCACAGAAATTTACAGAGATATTTTCAAAAAAATATAATGTATACGTAGATTATGAAACAGAATACGTATCTAGAGAAAATGAGCCTAATAGTGGTAGTAAATTCCACGTAATAGCAAAGAAAGACACGTCTGGAAACTCTATAGAACTTGTATCAGATCAGCTGCTAATTGCTGCAGGAAGAATTCCAAATTCGGACATTCTAGACCTTGAAAAAACTGGTGTTAGGGTTGGTGAAAAAGGTTACATTAAAACAGATAAATATCTAGAAACAGATGTCAACGGAATATTTGCACTCGGTGATATAATAGGTCGGTACCTATTCAAACACAATGCCAACCACGAAGCCCGATATGTATCCAACAATATTCTACACCCGGATAAAAAAGTTCCCGTTAATTATGCGGCAATGCCACACGCAATCTTCAGTTCTCCTCAGGTCGCAGGAGTAGGGTTCACAGAGCACGAACTAAAGAAAGAAGGTTTAGAATATCAAAAGTCTGTCTATTCCTACATAAATACTGCAATGGGACATGCGCTTGAAGATCGAGATGGTTTTGTAAAGTTCCTTGCAGATAAAACGAACGGAAAAATCCTTGGTTGCCATATTATTGGAAGTGAGTCGTCAATTCTTATTCATGAAGTTTTAGTAGCCATGCGGGCCGATGATAACGGCGGTACCATAAACAATATTACAAAAACTGTTCATATTCATCCTGCATTATCTGAAGTAGTTGCTAGGGCAGCTGCTGACATACTTAGAAAATAGACATAACTAATAAGTTCTCATTCTATATAGTTTTCATCCTATGAAATTGATACTAAAAACTTCAATGCGGATGCCATGAGGATCTTCTGAGTGAGGTACGAATGTACGTAGCGAATCGGCCGATAATAAGAACTACAAACCTAATTCCGACGGCAATTGTGAAATTATTGTCACTAAAGACCTTGCCCATCCCTTCTCATGGAAAACAATTTTAAGTTTGGAACAACTTGAAATTTACTCTGAATTAATGTGAGCGTTCATGTTACAACTTGCGGGAAGTGCTGCCAACACTATCTACAGCAGGTTTATCAAATATTATGATAATGCTTCTCCTTTACCTCAACAGATACTTTCAACTCCTGATTCGATTTTTAAATCTTCAATTGGATTATCGAGTAAAAAAAAATAGAATACATAAAGGATCTTGCGGCAAGAATCATAGATGGAAGGGTAAATTTATCAATCTTACCTGAAATGAAGGATGAGGAGATTGTTGCTCAATTGATACAAGTAAAAGAAGTTGGAAGGTGGACACCAGAAATGTTTTTTGTATATTTTGTCTTGGAAGACTCGGTGTCTTACCCGCTGGAGATCTGGGCGTAAGAAATGCGATGCAGAAGATATATTCTCCTAGATAACAGGTCTCTTTATATACATTACAAGTTGTGTATGAATTATGACAAAAGTCGAAATTAAATGCACCGAGAATGGGCCTAACTTGATACTGGTAGATGGTAACGTGTTTGCAGCGATGTGTAGATGTGGTGCATCTGACAGTAAACCGTATTGTGATGGAGCTCATGCAAAAATAGGATTCATGGCCGACGCAAAAGAGCTACGGGTTTTAGGGTAACATTAGTCGTTTTTAGCACGATATTCTCGCCATCATCCGGAGCCTTTTTTTGAATACCCTACTGCTTAATGGACATCACCACACCATTACAATTACTTGAACTGTTCATCCCATATTTCATAAATGACCACCATGACTGTCGTCAGTTCCGTTAATATCGATCAACAGTTGCTTACGCTCGACATCATTATGACATCATTATGACATATAGCCTCAACACCTGATTCATCTTTGTATTCTTCTGCAAAATTCTAAAAATGAGGAACTGTATGCGGCACTATATAGGCACACTTTGGACAAGAATTTTTCCTGGTAATTAGATCTTTAGATACCACCCAAAACTAGGTGAGTCGTAAAGAAATCAAGAGATAGACGGTGAATTACTTATAACGTATAGCGTACATATTAGGTATAATCAGTGACGATACGTTATGAATAGCAGATTACCAACTTGTAAGTATTTTCCTAACTAACTATAGAAGGGTAACTATTTAAAATTAGACGTTGCAATAATCGTTGATATATGCCGACAAACCCAAACACTACTAGTGCAGCAACAACTACCACTAGCCAACTAGTAAATCCGTCAAATTGTAATATCGAAATAAAACGCTGTCCTATAAACAATACATTCAAAATTATTGGCAAGAAATTTACAATTCTGATTCTAAGAAATATGATAAACGGAAAGCAGAGCAGGTTTAACCAATTATTAAACTCTATTGAAGAGAGTAATCCAAAAACTCTATCTGCAAGGTTGAGAGAAATGGAAAAAGATGGTTTGATAAAACGTAAAGTGTACCCACATGAAAAACCTGTTAGGATAGAATACTATCTTACTGATAAGGGGGTAGCATTGCAACCTATTCTTGACATTATGGCTGCATACTCTATGAGATATTGTAGTAAGGATGTGTTCAAAGATGCAAAACCAAGACAGTTCGAGCAAGTATATAGAAGGGATATTGCTGAAGTTCAGGTTGGCAAACTGCTCAGTTAATAATTTAGCCGTCTTATTACCGTAAGATTATTAAAACCTACTTTAATATGGCTTCTAATACAGCCGCATTATTAGCAATTTCGAATGTTATTTCTACTCAGATGGCAACTAATTAATTTATATGTAGTTGCTATGCTATAGCTACTTAGGTGATAAGATATAATTCATGTGACAAGCAATTCATGGGACACAGATGTAACAAAATCAGATTTACCTGTCCTCGTTGATTTTTGGGCTGAATGGTGCGGACCATGCAGGATGGTTGGTCCAGTAGTAGAGCAACTGTCACAAACCATGAGTGATAAAATAACAGTAGCTAAACTAAATGTTGATGAAAATCAAGAAATTGCAATGAGATATGGTGTACGCTCGATTCCTTCTCTATTACTGTTCAAAGCTGGAAAAGAAATCGCAAGAACCGTAGGTGCAGCATCCAAAGAAGTATATCAAAAATTCATAGAAGAATCACTTCTAAAGAACCAATCTGTTGCTGGATAAATTCCTCTTTTTTATTTTATTTTAGTTTATTATGCTCAATAAAAAGATGACCAACTCTTAATTATTTTGGAGGAAAGAACTAGAGCTTACGAAAAAATAATATTTCTACCTGCTTTGCTCGTCAAAAAATAGCAGGAAGTGTGTTTTAATTTATATGTCATCAACTACTGCCCATAATATGTGCCTAGCTAGCATCAAGAAGAGGAAGTGAAGGAATAGATGTTGCATTTACGTGAACTTCTACTAAGACATTATTTAGAACATACTTGTCGGAACCATCTCTCAAGGGCTAATAATTGAAAATAATACCCAATAATATATGAAACTGTCTTAGCAAGGTTAACTGGCAGGCAGGTAGACTCTTTAACTTTGCTTATGGCGAATCATTTACGAGGACGTGATTAACGAATCCACAGTAAATACCGCCGGTAGGTAGCCTTCGCCAAACAGGAAACTCTATAGCAGAATTCGGCAAAATCTAGAAGCCGACCATTACTGCCCATCACAAGCTTTCGTTACTATGTACATACTTTGGAATTACAAGTTTAGATGTCATCAACATAGATAATTCTCAAAATATATATTAACCAAAGAATTTTCGTGATAGAACATGATAAGTTACTTTTGGAAAACTAATTCAATCTTTATGTCTATTTTCGTTTCTTCTTCTCTAGCTTTTGCATTCCTAGTAGCTCAATATACTGCTTTCAACGTGCTTCCCTTTTCCATACAAGAAGCAAAAGCTATCAATCTCAAAACTCCCTCCTCTCCTCCAAATCAATCTCTTTCTTCGGACGATGGCAATAGAACTATGCGATCTTCGTCTTCTCCTCCTCAATCCAACACTGCCTCTCTTGGTTGCATCAATTACAATCCTTCCACAAGAACAGTTATTGTCAGCTGTAGTAGTCCAGCTAGACTTACTGATATCGATAACAAACTCCATGATAGCAGTATCCTAGTTAGGCAATCTACAAATGGCGTATGGTTACTAAAGGAGCTGCACTCCATATTAATTCTACAGATACTAAGTGGCTAAAGATAAGTTCCAAGGTGACACGTGCTGGTATTGCCAGAACTACTTTTCCTGCATACATCATAGATGTACATGGTACCTTGAAGATTGATTCAGTGAAAATAACTTCGTGGGATCCAACAACAAATAACTATGCTATAACTAATGGATCAAGGACTGGAAGTGATGTGTTTATTTTTGGTGCTCCTAGGCCTGTTATAGAAGTTGATACTGATGCAACAACACCTACCGATATCACTAATTCGGAGATTGCATATTTGGGATTTGAAGCTGGAAAGCATAAAGCTGATTCAGGCCTCAGCTTTTATGGTGGTGATGGAAGTATCTTGAGAAATGACAACATACATCATCTCTACTTTGGTCTCTATACTTTTGGTGTAGGTCATATGATTATTGAGAACAGTATTATCCGTAATAGCGGCCATTATGGTCTTGACCCACATACAGGGACACACGATATGATAATTCGAAATAACATAGTCTATGATAACAATGGAAGTGGTATAATTTGTTCTCTGAATTGCTATAATATACTAATTGAAAATAATAAGGTTCATGACAATGCAGAGAATGGAATAGATTTTAGCAGAAACATGACGAAGTCCATTGCCAGAAACAATATTGTTTATAATGAACCATCAGGCATCTTTGTTTCACAATCACATAACAATCAGATATTTAACAATACAATATCAAAGAGTGGCAATGGGGTTCAAGTAGGGTCAGGCTCTTCTAATAACAAAATATTTGGAAATACTATAGATTATGCTATCAGAGAGGCAATACTCCTAGACAGCGGTTCATCAGTGAATACATTTGCTTCAAATAAAATAGTCAGCAATACACCACAAGGCCTAAAAATTGTTCAAGATTCAACATCAAAGAATAATGTATTTGCTAATAATCAAATAGTTACTTCAGGAGGAATATCAACCACAACACCGTCGACAGCACCACCAGCACTAGGAAATACAGTCAAACATCCCTCCCGATAAAAAGACAAGCACAAAATAATGATACTGATAAGCGATCTTCAAAATATTCAGGATCATGGACTGACACTATTTGCTATGAATAACAGTTGGATTGCCATTATCAGTAACATTGAAATCTGTAAAAAGCTGCCGAGTTAATGTAACAAAAAATAAACTTATTTTTTGTTACTAGAGCCGTTCAATGTCAGTCTAAGTTTCTTACTGGATTTCATGTACCGCATAGTGGAATCAGAATTTCAAGTTTTCCTCTTTTGGTAATCAATTTTTGCAATTTTGCAGATTCAACAAAGGTGATGTTGCATCATACTTTTAGTTTCCATAATTACACTTAGTTTATCTGTTTTCTCTTGACAACTTAAATAGTTTCTCCTGTAAACAATATTATGAAAGACGAGCAGATTAAAGAAAGAGTAAAGGAGAGATATGGAAAAATTGCGTTGACAGGAAATTCTGAAAATTGCTGTGCACTTACTGAATGTTGTGGCGAGGGTTGTATTTCAGAGATCTCCCCTGTTCAAATCGCAAAAAAAATTGGTTATGATGCTAAGGAATTGGAATCTGTGCCTGAATCCTCTATTCTCGGAGTGGGATGTGGTGCACCTGTAAACTTCGCAGATATCAAAGAAAGCGAAGTTGTTGTTGATATAGGCTCAGGCGGAGGAATTGATGTATTTTTATCAGCAAACAAAGTGAAAGATTCTGGAAAAGTATTCGGTATTGACATGACAGATGAAATGCTGGAAAAGGCACGAGATAACGCAAAACAGAGTAGGTTTACAAACGTGGAATTCAAAAAAGGAGATATTGAAAGAGGGATTCCAATTAAGGATAGTGCTGCAGACGTAGTAATCAGTAATTGCGTTATTAATTTGACCCTTGACAAAGTCGCAGCTTTCAAGGAGATTTACAGAATTTTAAGAAGTAATGGCAGAATGGTAATTTCTGATCTAGTTACAAGTAAAGAAGTTGGTTTAGAATCAGTGAATTCGGAGGATTGGTGTAGTTGCATAGACGGAGCATTAACAAAGGAAAACTACATTGAGAGCATCAGAAAAGCTGGATTCAATAATATAGAGACTTCACAGGAAAAGCCTTACATTGAAGGAGATGGCAGAAAAATTATTAGTATAGTTATAAAAGCAGTAAAGTGATGAAAATTGAGATTCTTTGGCAGCTCAAAAGAGCAGAACAACAAGAAGACCTTATTATTTGTATGCGTACAAAATGCTGCAAGAAGTCAGATTGCTGAGGCTTTCTTCAGAAAGTATGCCCCCATCAATTATGAAGCATTGAGCGCTGGAACTGAACCAGTAGGAAATCTCAATCTTCTTGCAATAGAAGCAATGAAAGAAGTTGGCATAGATATTAGCAATCAACGGCCGAAGATTATAACTGAAGATATGGTTAGACAATCTACTGCTAGAGTAAACATGGGTTGTATTCAAAGAGAATCATGTCCTACTCTTTTCATCCACAACGTGTCAGACTGGAATATAGAAGATCCTAAAGGCAAACCATTAGAGAAAGTAAGAGAGATCAGAGATGTAATTGAATCCAGAGTAAAAGAACTTGTCACAGGTATTAGTCAAACTAGCCGACAAATTAACTTCTAATCAAAAGAAGGTTATTGCTGAAATTATCGGCACCTTCATTCTAGTGGTATTGGCTACTGGTTCCGTAGTACTAGATGCTAGAATGAATGGAGTGTTGGGTATTCCATTTATTGCCTTTGCTCCATTTGTTGGCGTCGCTATTGGAGTCTACTTGTTCGGAAAAATCTCAATGGCTCACTTTAATCCTGCTGTTACAGTTGGATTTCTGATTACAAAACACATTACAAAGATTCAGTTAACATATTACTTTGCGGCAGAGATAATCGGTGCTCTACTTGGGAGTCTATTTGTAAAATATCTTGTAGGAAACAACGCTAATCTTGGGGCGAGTGCCCCAAATTATGCTTTTCCGGTGCCAATAATTTTTGGAATAGAAGTATTGGCCTCTGCTCTTCTGATGGCCGTTATTTTATTAGTAGTATATACTAAAGGATTGAAGCGCTTTAGCGGAATCGCTATCGGTGGTATAGTTGGAATAGATATCTTCTTTTTGTCATTTATCTCGGGTGCTTCTATGAATCCAGCCCGTTCTTTCGCGCCAGCTTTGCTTTCTGGTGTCTTGACTAATCTGTGGCTTTATTGGTCTGCTACTTTTGTTGGAACTTCCGTAATCGCATATGTCTTCAAGCGAAAATTGAGCAATACCGAAGGAAATAAGTGAAATTTATCCATTCGAAGATCATAAAGTTAAGCATGTGATATACTCACAAAACAAAGCCGTGAGTATGATCAAAGTTTGGATCAAATATTGAGTCTAGTTATTGAAGAAATTGAAGAGTATGGGGAGAACTAAGAAAAAATAATTAACTCAATGACTATTCTTATTGGTCATTTCGACAGTCAATCTATTTATTAGATAAATCCTACTATAATCCATCAATCTATCTATCTATCCACTATTGCCTTTCTCATAGTTGTGGGTGAGTCAATCTAAGCAATCTATTTAGATTATGACCGTTATTTTTATATAATTTGAACCATATAGATATTTCGTCTTTGAAAGGACTTCCAAGAATAAAGCGAAAATCTCTAAGGTTCTAGAGTCTCTTATGCCCAACTTGGATTAAAAAACTTATGATCTGATTTATCTAGGATTTAAGATATGGTCATATCTCCTGGTTGTAAAGAAGAATTCCAGGGAAAAGACAAGTGGACGGGGCTCTACTATCTTGATGGTAGTTGTTGTCGTTTTTTTTGTTGTTCCTTGTTAACTAACGGCAACGTAAAGTAAAATGTAGCCCCTTCTGTTCCGTCAGAACCATTATTATTCTCAGCCCATATTCTGCCGCCATGAGCTTCAACTATGCTTTTAGAGATAAAAAGACCTAATCCAGTTCCCATCTGGACACCGTGTAAGGGGGATTTTGTACTGAACTTTGTGAATAATTGTGGCAATACTTCAGGGTCTAAGCCTTGACCAGTATCACTTATTCTAACGAAAACCTCGCTGTCTTTTATTTCTGACGTAACGGTTACTGTACCTTCCCTGGTAAATTTAATACCGTTACCTAGTAGATTAGAAATAACTTGTATTATTCTTCCTTTGTCTGCCTCTAATATGATATGCTGAGGCTCATATGATAGCTTTATATTTTCATTGTTAAGGAATCCTGTACTTAATGAAATATCATCCATTACATTTATTATTATGTCATTTAAATCGAATCGTTCTTTTTTTAGCGTTAATGACTGGCTTTCGATTTTTGTAACATCCAGTATAGCTTCTGTAAGACGTAGAAGCCTTTTTGCGTTTCTTATGATGACATCTAATAATTCTTGCTGGTGTACATCTCGTATTTTTGGTCGAAGGAGTGCTGATAGACTAAGTATTGGTTGAATCGGTGTTCGCAATTCGTGAGAGGCTACATTGATGAATTCATTTTTCATCTTATCTGACTCCTTTAATCTCTCATATTGACTACGTATCAGTTCCTCTCTTTCCCTCAATCTAGCATTAATTTCCTCTAAGCTATCATTACTTTCTTTTAATCTTAGATTATAATTGATACTCGATAACGCAAGTCCAATGATGTTAACAAAATAAGCCGCATCTTTGAGAATATGAGCTACATTATGTGCTGTATCAAATGAAGCACTTGAGTAAGACATTATAAGCTCTGCAAATGCATCAATTATTATAGAAGCTACTATTCCTTTATAGAAAACATCATTTTTCTTATCAAGTCGATTTTTGTAAAAATAAAATAAAGCAACTAGAAATAATATGAGTGGAGGAATTTCATAAGGTCTGTGTAAGGGATAGTTATCTAACACTAAACCAGGAAAAACTAGGAAAAGCGAACTTACCGCACTCGTTGCAGCAATACCGGCAAGTATAGCTAGAGAAACTAGGAGTATTTTTTGTTGTAATCTGTTATGTCCGCTTTCTCTTTTTCTTCTTTCTTGTTCCTCTTCTTCTTTTCTGCCTTGTTCAGAAATAGAAGGCGGTAGATGCT